>Ga0007809_10000019_pt1 | contig 55080 bp, 53 predicted proteins | sample CryBogCBE02Aug07_FD_60383 | JGI IMG/M metagenome (GOLD analysis project Ga0007809, IMG submission 60383) | Freshwater microbial communities from Crystal Bog, Wisconsin, USA - CBE02Aug07 | ecosystem: Environmental > Aquatic > Freshwater > Lake | place: Crystal Bog, Wisconsin, USA | collected...
TTGTAATATTTAAAGAATTATGACTAAAAGAAAAAGTCATATAGGAGAAAAAATAGCCCTCAGACTTCTGAATATTATTAAATTGAGCTTTACTGCTGGAAGATGACTCAATGTATTACGGCATTAAGCGTGGGTTGGAGTTGCAATTGATTTCTTGCCAAAGCGTTCAGGGGATTGAAAAAAAGAAGTGACACAGAAAATTAGAAAAGCTTGAGTACAAGTAGGTTTGTTTGTATCTGTAGAAGACCTTGACTCTTAGGGAGTGCACCAAAGTTCAGGGTAGTCGGATTGATAACAATGTCTGAGGTTGCTACTTTGACAAGGTCAATCCCCTTAGTCTCACTTAATATAAATTACAACGCACCATATCAACGCAATCGCCAACCAAAGTTTCAAACTGTGTTTGCTTAAAAACTTCACTGCCCTGTCCTCCCAATTAGAACTTGGAGTTGTTGAAGTTATTTTGTCTACCGGAGAATCCTCTTTCTTTGGACCAGAACTGGATCCCCAAAGGTTGGGGTTGGAGTTTATAAAGCCATAAGGGTTTGGGCTTTGAGCCTCTTGAGATATTTGTTTCATGTTGGAATCTCTTAAAGATTCTTTCAATCGACCTAACTCCATCTCCAACTCTAAGGCTCTTTGGACCAATAAATAATGGGCATCGGGCTTAAGGTCTATTTGTTCTCGAATAAGCTTGTCAGCTAAAGGGTCTTTAAAGCGAGTTGGTGTCTGATTGAGTTGCCTTAAAAACCCCATTAACAATGTGCATTCATCTTCTGTCATGGTGAGCCTTGTCTAATAGATCTGTGAATTCAGGAGAACAATTGAAAATTGCGAGTGAACAAATCAATTAATTTCATTATCAGTTGACGCTATATTTTTTTCATGTCTTTTACCCCAGTTTGAGGGAATACCCTTTGGTGGTTTTCACTATCAAGAAATATTGATAAACTCACTAAATTAGGGACTCAATGGCTATGTTGCTGTTGTCCAATATTTTGAAAGCTGTAGGTTATGAATTCGGACGCAGTCGAATCGCATGGTTATAACGCACAGATTTCAATCTCCTCTGTTGGCCAGACATTGATGTCTCTCGTCTCTAATGAGTCGAATAGCGCATCCAACGACTCCAACCCCAAGAAATTAAATCATATTTCCCCTGAATGTGAATCTTCCATTCAGTCTGTTATTGACTCACATATTATTCCCAGGCTCTTGAACTCCCAGAGTTTGCAGCTCAAAGACTCTGATTCACCCCAAGGCTCAAATGTGTTGCCCACTCCTTTGGAGTTGCAGACTTTTTCAGCACTCACCATTGATGATGGTCCCTTGTTGGCACAAGCTTTTGTGGACCAGATGTTGTTAAAGGGGATGAGTCGTGAAACTGTCTTTCTTGAACTGATCACACCCGCAGCTCGGATTTTGGGTCGGCAATGGGAGAATGAAGAAATTGATTTTTTGCAAGTCACCCATGGCCTGATTAGGCTGCAGTCCATTACCCACGCTATCGGTTATGCCAATCAACATGGTCCCTCAGTGAGTGGTGAGGTGAAAAGGGTCATGATCGCGTCTGCCCCTGGCTCTGAGCATTTGTTGGGTGCCAGTATTGTTGCTGAATTTTTTCGCAAAGCAGCTTGGCAAGTCGTTTTAGAAATTTCCCCTTCAGCCAAAGAACTTGTCCAAGTCGTTCATCGCGAGTGGTTTGATACCATTGGCTTGTCAGTGAGCATTCATGCTCAATTGAATGGTTTGACAGAACTTATCAGTCAAATTAAAAAATCGTCCCTCAACCCTCGCCCAGTGATTTTGCTCGGAGGGCCCATTTTTACGGTCATGAACTTGAAGGCCAGTGAGTTTGGGGTCGATGGGATCAGTGTGGATGCCAATGAGGCTGTGGCCTTGGCGTGGTCTTTGCAGCCGACAGATTAAAAATCTCCACATGAATTAAAAAGGGGCCTCACCTCTTTTGTTGCAAAACAGTTTGTTTGACTTTCGACTCGCTGATCAAGGTTTCGTCACTTGGTGTGACAAGAGGCTTTAGAATCTCAGCTTTAGGCCTGAGTCGGATCAATTCTTGATGATCAATAACGACTATCGCCAGATGAACATTAGGTGAAAGTTTCAATGAATTTCGAAATTCCCCACGAATTACAAATGATTCAACAAACAGTTGAATCTTATGTTAAAAAAGAGTTGCGTCCTCTAGAAAAACAAATTGAAGAGGATGACCACATCGCCAAAGATTTGGATTTGTCGCTTAGAAAAAAAGCAGTGGCAATAGGCTTATATGGGCACAATCTCCCAGAAAATCTTGGTGGGGGGGGAGTGGGCACGTTAGGTCAGGCCTTGATCGGTGAAGAGTTAGGTCGCACCACCATGGCCCTAGCATCAACTGTGGGTTATTTACCGGGAAGCTTACGCTATACGCACGAGTCACAACGCTCTTGGTTTTTGGATCCCATACTACAAGCAGAAAAAATTGTGGCCTACGCTGTCACAGAACCCGATGCTGGTTCTGATTTTGGGCGAGTCACCACCAACGCTAAACGCGAAAACGGTCGATGGCGCCTAAATGGCACCAAGCAATATATCTCCAACGCTGAGTCTGCCGATTTCATCTTGGTGGTGGCGGTCACTGATCCTAGTGCACCTTTGCGTTCGCGTTTCACCATGTTCATTGTTGACACACAGTCACCCGGTTATACGTATGTGAGAACTTTCAAGAAGATGGGCTGGCGTGGTCATCCATTGGGTGTTTTTGCGCTGGAGGATTGTTGGCTAGATGACCACCATGTTCTTGGCGAGGTTGGTGGAGGATTTGCAGCGGTCATGTCGACCATCAATGCCACTCGCGTACATTTGACAGGGCGCTATATTGGGATGGCCAATATGTTGATGGAGATGGCTCTAGACTATGCTGCTCAGCGGGTCACGTCAGGCGTTCCGCTAAGTCATCATCAGTCTTTGCAATTCATGCTCGCAGACAGTGATGTTGAGAAAAATGCAGCCCGACTTTTGATGTTCCTTGCAGCCCAAGAGGCTGATGCAGGCAACCCTCATGCTAGAGTTTCAGCAGCCCAATGCAAACTCTACGGCAGCGAGATGGTAGGACGTGTGGCCGATCGCGTGGTTCAAATTTTTGGAGGTGCTGGCTTCGTCAGTGATTTACCCATTGAGCGCATGTACCGTGACGCGCGAGCGTTCAGAATTGGTGAGGGTACTTCAGAGATTTTGCGAATACAAATTGCAAGAAATTTACTAGGTTAGTTCAAATCAATTAAAAACTTGAATCCTCTTTATTTGAATCTCAAGGGATAGCAATGATGAACGATCATGAGCAAAACATCCAACGTGTAAGTTTTGCAATGCATGGGCACGTTGGAGTACTGACCATGCAGCACCATGAGCAGCACAATGCGCTAAGCCCACTGCAGGTCAAGGCCTTTTTAGCGGCGCATGCTGAAAGCCTGGCTCAACACGCTCGAGCTCTGGTCATCACCTCCAGTGACAAACACTTCTGTGCAGGAGCTGATATCAATGAATTTCTAAAAGGCCAGTTGCTTGACCCTAACGCACCTGTTGGAGAATATGCACCTATGGTGCTGTTTAAAACACTCATCGAGGACAGTCGTCCCATCATTGCCGCAGTCAATGGAGCTGCCCTTGGCGGAGGTGTTGAGGTGGTGTTGTGTTCAGATTTGGTCTTGGCCAGTACAGCTGCTAAATTTGGTATGCCCGAGATCAGCCTTGGGGTACTGCCCAGAACTGCCACTGTGAGACTGAGCGAAATTATCGGCCGACGTAGAGCGTTGGAGATGATACTTACTCGGCGACGCATCGATGCGCAAGAGGCTTTGTCTTGGGGTCTGATCAACCGCGTTTGCCAAGATGAACACTTGGTTAGTGATGCCATCGCTTTGGCCAATGACATTATCACTGCTCCACCCACGATCATTGGCGCCGTTAAACGAAACCTAGGCCGCATCGATCCAAAGGACTGGCAAGCCATCCATCAATTGTTAGGTGAGATGGATCCCCGCGAATGGAGAGAGGGATTGACGGCTTTTAAAGAGAAACGACCAGTAGATTTTGAGCAATTTTGGCAAAAGTCATCGTAATCCCTTTTTCTCGAGTTCACTATTACTCGAGTGTCTACTCAATCGAGTTGCAACTTGATGTCCTTAGATACCTTTGCCCATTTAAGCGTTTCACTGTCGATTCGCTCGCTAAATTGAGCGGGACTTCCGGTTGCTGGTATCAGACCTTGTGACCTTAACTTTTTCACGATCTCTGGGTCTTTAAAGACCTCCTTGAGTTCTGAGTTGATGCGTTCGATGATATCGTTGGGTGTACCAGCAGGCGCCATCAAACCGTTCCAATCCAAGACCTCAAATCCATTGACCGACTCCGCCACAGCCGGTGTTTCTGGAAAATCGCTGATTCGCGATTGGCTTGAAAGTCCCAATGCACGTAACTTGTTACCCTTGACCAGGGGCCATGCTGGGGGTTGACCTCCAAATGTAAAGGTCACGTCTCCGGCAATGACTGAGGTTAAAGCAGCGGGTGCTGTTTTATAAGGAATGTGTGTAATATTGATACCAGCCATTGCACCAAATAAAACACCCGCCATGTGAGATGCTGTTCCATTGCCAGCTGAAGAAAATGTAATCTTTTCAGGGTTTTTCTTTGCAAATGCAATCACATCACCCACACTCTTAAAGGGTGAATCTGCAGAGACCACCATCAAGAGTGGTGTGGTCACCGACATCGATATGGGTGAAAAGTCCTTTTTACTATCGTATGGCAGATTAGAGTAAATGTTAGGGTTGATGGTGAGGGTGCCCACGTGCCCGACGACCAATGTGTATCCATCGGGAGCTGCCTTGGCGGCAGCACCCAAGCCAATTGCTCCACCTGCACCTATGCGGTTATCGATCACAATCGGTTGTCCCAAGCGCTCAGACAGCTTGGGCGTGATCACCCGAGCCACAGCATCAGGCGAGGATCCTGGTGCATGAGGAATGATCAGCTTGATGGGATGACTCGGATAGCTTTCAGAAAAAGCACTTAGACAAAGTGTGCATAGAGACATGCCTATAAAAAGACGAGTGAAGAGATTTTTTAACATGTTGAAAGTTATTTCTGAAGACAAAGGCTGATTATCCTTATTGGTGAATCTAATTGGAGCCACAATCGACAAACCCTAGGGTTTACCTTAGGTTTTTGGGTGAATGGGTAATCCATCAGTTGCTATGCTTTCCAAGTGTATGAGCCATCCATCCTCTATACTTGTGGTTCAATGATGAGAGTAATTTTTTAAAGTTTTAGGCAGCCATGAGACGAGCACAAACCTCAGTTCAAAAAATGTTGGCCCATGCCAGTGGTCTGCAATCGGTTCAAGTGGGGGAGATTGTTTACCCCACGCCTCAATGGGTCATACTCCATGATGGTTATGTAGAAATTGCTCACAAAGAGCTCAGTGAAATGGGCTATGCCAGGGTGGCACATCCCGAGAGAGTTATGTTTGTGACCGATCATGAAGTGGCTTATTCCACCCAACGGGCGCTGCTCAGGGGACAAACTATCCGCAAAGTGGCCAAGGACTGGCAGGTGGGTGCATTTTTTGATGCAGGGCGGGCAGGGCATGGTCACTTGCATCCAATGGAGATGGGATTGATAAAGCCAGGCATGTTTTTGTTTGCCTATGATATGCACGCCACCAATTTCGGCGCCGTGGGAGCCTTGGCCATTCCTGTCAGCTCAGAGATCACCAGTGTATTGGCCACTGGGAGTGTCTGGGTCAAAGTCCCGTCTACCATTCGAGTCAATTTGAAGGGCCAGTGGCGTGAAGGCTCTCACCCCAGGGACTTGGGTTTTTTGCTGGCTCAAGGGTTGTCAAAAAGTACTTGGGGTGTTGCAGGGGATTACAGACTCATTGAGTTTGCCGGTGAGGCGCTCAACACCATGCCATTGTCCAGTAAAGTGGCCTTGTGCAATTCAATCACAGAAATTGGTGTGGCGTCGGTACTTTTCCCACCGCACGATGCACCTTATGATTGTTTAAGTGATCAGGAGGCCGAATTCGAGGCTGTGCTTGACTTTGACTTATCTAGCATCGAGCCCCAACTCGCTCTCCCAGGTGGCCCAGATTTGGCGAGTCCTGTGACGAAAGCCTTGGGCACACCGGTACAACACGCATTCATTGGTGCGTGTGGCTCGGGTATGTACGAGGATTTTGTGGACGCAGCTGCACTTTTAAAGGGTCATCAAATTCATTCGGGCGTCAGAATGTTTGTGGTACCAGGCACTGTTGAGACTCAAAAGCGTTTGGCCAATGATGGTGTTTTGCAGCTTTTCATGGATGCTGGTGCCATGGTCTTGCCGCCGGGCTGTGGTCCTTGCGCAGGGGGAATGATGGCACCTCTGGGTTCAGGTGAGACGTCCATCTCAACGGCCGCCACCAATCACTCAGGTCGTTTTGGCCCCAAGGACAGTTTGGCCTATTTGGGTAGTCCTCTCACCGTAGTGGCTTCTGCAATCCGGGGTGAAATTACTGATCCCAGATCGTTGGAGATGGCGCATGTTTGAAGAGGCCTTGATTAGACGAGGACAATGTCACGTCTTGGGGGATAACATCCCTTTGGATGAGGGCATCATGCCCTTTAGTTTCGCGATCAATCGAATCACCGATCCTGTTCAATTGATTCCTCACTTGTTTTGTGGAGTTGATCCAACCCTTGCTGAAAAAATTAAAGAAGGGGATTTCATTTTGGCTGGAAAAAATTTCGCCAGTGGAAAAGCCCATATGCAAGGCTTTATCGCAATGGCGTCTTTGGGTTTGAGTGTTTTGTGTGAGACCATGCCTTACAAAGCCCACCGGGGTGCCATTGCCAAGGGCGTGGCGATTTTGACTGGATGCGTGAATTTGAGTTCATTTGCCCAGGACGGAGACGATATTGAGGTGAACTTCCTAGACGGCATTATTCAAAACCATACCCAATCAACACGAATGCAAGCGCCTGCTTTATCCCCCATTTTGTCTAAGCTCGTGAGAGTCGGTGGACTTCAAAGCGCGTTGAAACTTCACATTGAATTGCACCCAGAGATGAAGTTGCCTCGATTAGAGTCACAGGCCTGAGTGTGAGGTGATCCATGCAGGCCAATACTACCCAGCCCTTGATGATCACGGTTGCCCCCACCGGCGCCCGAGTAAATGCTACTCAATTCCCCAATACTCCCATCACTCCAAAGGCAATTGCGACTGAGGTGATTGAGTGTGCAAAGTTGGGGGCGAGTATTGCTCATCTACATGCCCGAGATTCACTGGGCAATCCAACGCAATCGATCGAGATCTTTAGAGAAATTGTGGATCGTATTCGTGACAAGAGCGATATTGTGATTCAATTGTCTTTGGGGACAAAGGGCATGACTGTCGAGCAAGCCATTGAACCCATCACCCTAGATGTAGAAATGGGCTCTTTGCCACTGAGTGCTTTTGAAGGGGGTGATACCGAATTGCAAGATAAGATTGTAGGGATGTCCGCAATGATGAGCCGACACGGGATCAAGCCAGAGATGGCCATCTATGGCTCGGCGATGATGACAGGTGCCTTGCGAATCATTGGAGAAGGGGCGACACAAGCGCCTCACTGTTTTGGTCTCATCTTGGGCGATCCCCCGAGCTTGAGAGAGGGTGTAGAAAAACTTCTAGCACTCTCAGCCCTTGTCCCCAAGCACTCGTTTTGGTGGGCCGCCAAGGGCGGTGCACACCAATTGGCGCTGAAGTCCTTGGCAATGGAGTTAGGTGGTCACGTGAGGGTGGGGTTTGAAGACTCGCCGCTGGACTTTAGAGCTACGGCTCCAGCTCCAAGCAACGCCGCCTTGGTTGATCAGATGGCACAGTTAGCTCTTCAACTGGGTAAAACGATCGCGACTCCTCAAATGGCTCGTGAAACCCTAGGCCTCAGAGCGCCAAAGCATTGATCTTAAGCGGTAGTGTCGCCTTTAAAGGCGCGCTATTGAAAGGCCTCTCAGCGCAATAGTCGAGTAAAGTCTCTGATGGACTTAAGAGTTGAGATGCTGTTTAGCGCCTTGGCAATTTGAAGGCTTGAGTCACCAAGGCCAGAGTTGTTGGCCAATTGAATGAATTTGTTCATTTTTTGATTGTCATTCAATGGGTTCCCACTAGTGCCCAACGGATCATTGGTTTGGGATTCATGTACCTCACCATTCCTCAGATAGACGCTCACCTTGCAAGCAAATTGTTTAGGATAAACAAGATCAGCTTGCAGGTCAGCCAAAACCTCTACCCTTTTGGCCAAAGCCTCACGCATGGGGTCAGCCAATCGTGCGGTGTCAAATTCATCCGGATTGGATGGGTCTCCGGTGAGACACACTGCAACGCAGTAAGGAATACTGTACTGTGCCTCCATCGTATCAGTGACTTGTGGATTGCTGTTGTTTTTAGCAGCAAAGCTGCTCGTGGCAATGATGATTTTTTCGATGTCATTCACACCAAATTTCAGCAGATCCTTCATCTCAGTGAGAAGTTGAGCCACGCCTTGAATCCAGCCACACACGGGATAGACCTTGACCCAGACATCTTGCACAGCCCAGTTGTGTCCAAGTTGGTGGTCTAGAAGTTCTGGTTTTGCGTGTTCACCACTGTAAACATCCAAAAGTCCAAAATGACCATCCAAAGCAGTGTGCGGCGCAGTAAAGCCACGTTGGGCCAGAAGACTCATTCGCACAGCTGATTCGGCTGCGTGTCCAGCATGCATGCGTTTGACCATACCGCCGCCTGAGCCAGCCGCAAAATTTTTAACGCCACTCGAACATGAACAAGCCAGACCAATGGCGCAAAGTGTTTGTTCCAAATCAAGTTTCATCGTGACACTGGCCGCTATCGCTCCTGCAACTGGACCTACGACGCTGGTTTTATGAAATCCTTGTAATGATGGAGTCATGCCCAATGCCAAACTGATTCGTGCTGTTGCCTCATAGCCCGCAATGATGCCCCTGAGTACATCCATCCCGCTGGCATTGACCGCTTCAGACACAGCCAATACAACAGGAATAATCACCGCACCAGGGTGAATTACTGCTTCGCTTAAGAGGTCGTCAAGCTCGAAGCCATGGATTGCCGTTCCATTGCACAAAGCTGCCAGGCTTGCCGACACGGTTTGAGAGTGACCCAATAGTGTGCAATGACCTTGGCTTTGATCATTCAGGGCCTCCTCACGCATGATCAAGCCCCAAGGCTGTTTTGCACCAAAGAGACCACAGCCTAATGCGTCTATCAAGCAACCTTGGGCCAATTGCAAGAGTGTGGGATGGAGATGAGTCTCCAAATTGAGCAAGAACTCCACCATGGGCAAAGCGTGACCTGGGGTAACCTTGGGTTTGGATTGGAGGGGTTGACTCATGCTATGTTGTGATTAAGGGTGAAGAGAGCAATTTCTGAGGAAAACTAGATAAACATCATCCAAATGAATGTTGCATCTAGCACCTTCAAGGTTCATCACTGTTACTGGGTTGCAGTCCAGCTTTTTTGACGACCGGAGCCCATTTGTTGAGTTCGCTAGTGACAAATTTACCGAATTTTTCAGGCTCACCTCCGACAGGTTCAAATCCTGAGTCAATTAGTTTTTGGCGAAGTTCTGGAGAGGACAGTGTTTTATTGAATGCATCATTGAGCCGCGAGATGATGGCCGTGGGGGTACCAATGGGAACCATCACCCCATTCCAAGAAGTCACCTCATAGCCAGGTACTCCCGATTCGGCAATCGTCGGTAAGTCAGGAAAGGCCAAGCTGCGGTGTGCACTTGTGACCCCCAAGGCTTTTAATTTTCCAGCCTTGATTTGCTGCTCAACAATGGCGGGTACGCCAAAAAAGAGTTGGGTCTCACCCGCTAAAATAGAATTCAAAGCGGGACCACCTCCGCGGTAAGGCACGTGCAGCAGCTGCACTCCAGACAACATCTCAAAGAGCACGCCCGTCAAGTGGTTGATGGAGCCATTGCCCGCTGAGCCAAAGGTCATAGGATTGGGCGCAGTCTTGGCCAACGCAATCAACTCTCTCACATTCCTCACGGGTAGTGAGGGGTTGACCACTAAAATTTCGGGCACAAGTGTGAGAAAAATAACACTGGCAAAGTCTTTCGCACTGAAAGGCATTTTGCTCATCATGTGTGGATTGATTGAGTGTGTACCCGAATAGGCAAACAAGATGGAGTATCCGTCGGGTAATGACTTTGAAGCCAATTCTGCTCCGATATTGCCCGCTGCTCCACCTTTGTTGTCGATCACCACCGCCTGACCAAGTACCTCAGAGAGTCTGGGCGTGATCATTCTGGCCAAAATATCTGCGCCTCCCCCAGGAGGCCAAGGTACGATGAATTTGATGGGTCGAGTCGGATAATTTTGTGCTCCAGCAAGAGAGCACAAAAATAAAGCACAGCTCAGCCACAAAGTCTTCAATTTGAACTTTGTCGAAATCTCCACGCCACTACCTCACGGCCTGACCCAAGGCTTGGCCGAAGGGTAAAAATCTTCGCCATAGAATTTTCGCACTCTGTCTAAATAATCGCCCGTTGGAGGTGCATAACTTAGGGCTTTACTGGTGAATCGACCTGTGAGTCTTTGTAATTTAACTGCAGTTTCAGCCATTTTGACCATCTCAATGATGCCGCTCACAATCGGAGCATTGCCAAATTGATTAATACCTTGTTCGGCAAAGTACACCATTAAATTGCCGCCTGCAGGAATCACAACCTCCGCCCCTTTGTTTAACAATTGTTGTGCTGCAAAATTGAACTGCTCCATAACTACTTTTAAGACATCATCATCGTGCATGGCCACTTTTAGTTGCAGGGGCGATGTATCGACCGGTTCAATGGCAACCATCCGACTCGATAGGCCGTAACGTGCCACGTTTTCGTGAAGCATCTGAGACCATTTAGGACTAATGCCCACAAAGCCAAAATTCGCACCCATCATACTGGCCAAGTGAACGCTTGTTTCGCACAGCCCCAGGACGGGAATGTTGACCATTTCTCTTGCCTCACGCAATCCATAATCACTGATATTACCCACCATGAAGGCGTCATAGCCTTCCTTCTCAGCTTGGATAGCATTGGTGATGACGTCTCGCATATCATAGTGCGCCATGGCATGGAATTGAACACCAATGGCAGCCGCGCTTCGCACTCCTTGAAGGTGAATTTGAGTTCCTGGGTCAACAATGCGCTCGAGAACCGCTTTGAGCCTCTTGCCGTAGGGGGTGGACTCAGTTTCTCGAGCCAAGCTTTGGTACCATAACTTCATGGTTTATTACCTCAGGGGTTGTATTCAAATCGCTTTACAAAAATTAAAATCACTGCTCGGCCAATCTTCGGTTTTATTCGCCCAGTGAAGGTGGGCCTCTAAATTCACAAATTACTGGCCTTGATATTGGCTGACTTGATGACCTCAGACCAGCGTTTAAAGTCACGTGATAAAAATTCACTCATCTCCGCAGCGCTCGAGCCTAACGGTTCGGCACCCTCGGTGATAAAACGCTCTCTTACATCGGGCATTTTCATGATGAGAGTCATCTCCTTGGTTAATAAGGCACTGATGTCAGGTGGAATTCCTAAAGGTCCGACAACACCATACCATCCACCGGTTTCATAACCTGTTACACCAGACTCGGCAATGGTGGGTACATCGGGAAGCAATGGCGATCGCTTAGCGCTGGTGACTGCGATGGCCCGGAGTTTGCCTGTTTTAAGATGCGGTAATGCAGTCGATAGGACCGGAAATGAGAGATCTACGTTTCCGGCCAACAAGTCACTCATCGCTTGGCCCGTACCTTTGTAGGGAATATGTTCGAATTTAATGTTGGCCATGATTTGAAGCAAAGCACCTGAGAGATGTCCAGGCGATGCATTGCCAGCAGATGCTTGTGTCATGGCTTCTTTATGCGATTTAGCATAGGCGATGAGCTCGTTTAAATTTTTGACTGGAACGGATGGATGCACGACCAATAAATTGGGTACCGTGGCCAAGAGTGAGATTGGGGTGAAATCTTTAACAGGGTCATGCCACATTTTGTCGTACAAAATTGGATTGGTGGTAAGCCCAATGGAGGACATGAATAACGTGTAGCCATCTGCGCTGGCCTTCGCAGTTGCATCCCCGGCAATCAAACCATTGGCCCCAGTCTTATTTTCAACGATGACGGGTTGACCCAATGAATCACTTAACTTCTGGCCAATGAGTCTAGCCGCGAAGTCAGTGAAGCCACCGGGTGAAAAACCGACCAAAATACGTATAGGGTGTTTGGGGTAAACCGTTTGTCCAAAACAAGTAGGCGTGATGGAGGTCAGGCACACTATCAAAATCCTGGCCCAATATGTTTTAACAAAACGCCAGAATATGAATGATTCGAAAGCAAACAATGTGCTATTCCAATTGTGTTTTTCAAATGCCGTCAAGTTGACTTAAAGTAACAGTGTCTTCATTTGAATGAAGCAAATAACAAAATACTGCTTTAATTTAGCACGATAAATAGATTTGAACGCTAGGGAGATTCCCGATTAAAAAAAGATTCATTACCGATGGATATCGCTTTGAATTTTTTACAATGACCTATGCATACGAATGCTAAAGACATTGACTTCAAATTTTGAATTCTCCGCCATCGACTTCTAAAAGGTTTCAGCGTGATCAACTCAGTCGCCTTATTTAGCGAAAAAAGTAATGGTATCCACATAGATTGGGACGTCCCCATTGTCATGAGTGATGGTGTGACGTTGCGGTGCGATGTCTTTAGGCCTGATGCTCCAGGCCAATATCCTGTCATTATGGCCCTTGGCCCTTATGGTAAATGGCTTTCATTTCAAGATGAAGTTTGGGGTGGCCAATGGAAGATGCTCTGTGCCCAAGAGCCAGAAATCTTAAAGCTATCGTTCAATCGATTCCAAAATTATGAATTTGCCGATCCCGAACGATTTGTACCAGATGGCTATGTGCTGATTCGGGTGGATGTACGAGGGACTGGGCGCTCTCCAGGCGTCATGGATTTGCTCTCAAGACGAGAGACACAAGATTATTATGAGTGCATTGAATGGGCTGCTGTGCAGCCTTGGTGCAATCAAAAGGTAGGCCTGAATGGTGTGTCTTATTTAGCCATGAATCAGTGGCAAGTTTCAGCCTTAAGACCCCCTCATTTGAGCGCCATGTGCATTTGGGAAGGCTGTTCTGATTTTTATCGTGAATTTTATCGACACGGTGGCATCCACAGCCTATTTGGGGATCTTTGGTACAACAAATATGTTTTGCCCGTTCAACATGGTCTCGGGCAAAGAGGCTGGAAGAGTCATATCAATGGTCATTGGGTGTCGGGTGATGCTGAGCTCAGTGATCTTGAGCTTCAAGCCAATAGAAAAGATTGGCGGACGTTCACCAGAGAGAACCCTTTGGCCACTGATCTATATTGGCTAGAGAGAGAGGTTGACTTCAAACGTATTCAAGCGCCATTGCTCTCAAGTGCTAATTGGGGCGGTCAAGGTCTGCACTTACGCGGAAACGTGAACGGTTTTTTAAAAGCCAGCTCAAAAGACAAGTGGCTTAATTTTCACTGTTTAGAGCATTGGACCGAGTTTTATACGTCTAGAGGCATCGCTCTACAAAAGAAATTTTTTGGTCATTTTTTGAAAGGTGAGGACACAGGCTGGGGTCATGAACCCAAGGTCATGATCCAAGTGCGTCATCCTGAAAAAGCGGTAAGCCTGCGATCTGAGGCTTCTTGGCCACCAAGATCCTCTCGCTATCATCGACTTTATTTGGAGCCAAGTACAAGTCGCTTGACTCAAGCGCAAGTCACTAGCTCTCAAGCGGTGAGCTATGACAGTACAGGTGGTGGTCTTACCTTTTTGACCGAACCTATGACCGAAGAACGGACAATTCTTGGACATCCTTGGACCAAGTTGTGGGTATCGTCTTCAACCACTGACGCAGATTTATTTCTTATCGTGAGGGTGTTTGCGCCAGATTTACGCGAAATTACCTTTTCGGGTGCAAATGACCCGCATACACCTGTGGCGCATGGTTGGCTCAGAATGTCGAGTAGGCGTTTGAAAGATACGCTCAGTAATTCCAATTCTGATCTCGCTGACTTGATACCGAACTATACGAATTCACATTTCGAGCCACTCAACCCCAATGAAATCTATGAAGTCAGTGTTGAAATTTGGCCCACTTGTATTGTGGTTCCCAAAGGTTATCGCATTGGCTTGTCTATACGTGGCAATGATTATGTGTATCCTGGTGATTTGAGTGCAGTTACTGGCAAGATTGGTCAACCTGCGACGGGAGTAGGGCCCTTTAGGCACGATGACCTTGAAGATAGACCGAAAACCGTATTTGACAATTGTGTTACTTTGCACTCAAGTGCTGAACGCCTGGCCTACATTGACATCCCGTTTGTATAAAACAAATTTCTTTAATTCGCTATTGAACTCTAAAGTTTAGGATTGATCTTCATAAGAGATAACAATCAACTCAGTTTCTTCCCATTTCCTTTTTTTAAAGACTACCTTAATCTATGACACTTCAAATCAACAAAATCATTGATATCAGTTTGCCCTTGGAAAATACCAAGTTTTCTATGAGAACACCCAAGGGTTTCAAAAAAGACATGCAGTTCGAGATGGAGGTCTTGAAGGAGCATGACTCAGCTGAAGGAGGAGAGCAAATTGTCAGAGGTGTGCACATGCGCTTGCATGCGGGCAGTCACGTGGATGCTCCAGAACACAATACAAAAGGAGCTGCGCAAATCACGGACCTTTCGCCTGATGTTTTTGTTGGCCCTGCCGTGGTGGCTGATCTGAGGCACTTGGTTCCAGGGGGCGCTATTACCGCGGCAGAACTGGACGCAGCTGTTGGAGATGTTGTACAAAAAGGAGATCGGTTGCTACTTAGAACAGATGTCAATAAAACATACATGAAAGATGATTGGCAAAAACGTTCACCTTATTTGACTCCCGACGCAGCAAATTGGTGTATCAATCATCAGGTGCCCCTGGTGGGATTTGATTGCTATCATGGTGCGGAGGAATTGTTGCCCAACCAACCTAGACTCTGGCATACGTTGCGGCTTTTGAGTGAGGCGGGCATTGTGACGCTTCCATCTCTTATCGAATTGGATAAGATTGGTCAAAAAAGGGTCACGTTGGTTGCGTTGCCTCTAAAGATTGTGGATGCAGAAGCTTCACCTGTACGTGCAGTAGTTCTATTGTGAGGTTATTGAATATGTACAGACTCTCCACTTTGATACGTTTTGTGGTCTTATTGCTCATGCTTAATAGTTGGGGAGGCTTGCAAGCGCAGGAGAAATATCCTAATCGAGTCATTAACTTGGTAGTTCCATTATCACCAGGCATCACACTGGATGCCATTGGGAGACTCTATGCAGAAAAACTCACCAAAATTCTGGGACAACCTGTGGTGGTGGTCAATCGTCCAGGCGCGGGTGGAATCATAGGGGCTCAATCGGTTGCAACTGCAGCACCCGATGGCTATACCTTGCTCATGACCAACACGGGTCACGTGATTTTGCCAGTTCTCAATAAAAATCTACCTTTTGATCCTATCAAGGATTTCAAAGGCATCACTTTGATCGCCGATACTCCTTCAGTCGTGATCATCAATCCTGCATTGGGTGTACAAAATCTCAAGGAATTCGTAGCACTTGCGAAATCCAAGCCAGGAACCATTAATTACGCTTCGGCCGGTATTGGAACTCCTACCCATGTGGCTGGGGCTTACTTTGCTCAGCAAGCGGGGATTAACTTGGTCCATGTACCTTATAAGTTGAGTGCAGACATTGTTTCCGATTTGTTGGCCTCGAGAGTTCAATCAGTCTTTGCACCTCCAGCCTATTTGCCTGCAATGATCAAGGACGGTCGACTCAAAGCTCTGGCTATTTCATCCACGGCTGATTTGCATGATCCCTTTTTTGCACCCAATGCCAAGTCGCAAGGGATTGATTACATCAACTCGACTTGGTATGGAATCTTGGCACCCAGTAAAACACCCCCGGCCTTGATGGAGATACTAAAGAAAGCTATCAACACGGTGACCGAGGATCCAGACGTTAAGGCAAAACTTTTGTTGCAAGGGTTGAATCCAAACGGTTTGAGTCTGTCAGACTTTGACGTCTTTTTGGCCAAGGAGGCCGACAGAATCACACCACTTTTGAAATCTGCAGAAACCAACTGACTTTAAAGGTTTTATGATGAGTGAAAACTTCAGTGTTGATTTTGTGGCGCCTGCCATGACTTATGAAGAGATCATTGCTCAGCAAGTGAGTAAAGTTCAAAAAAATAAACCCAGTGGTTTTAAAGTAAGTGCTCAACTACTGGATCAAGGCAGAACGGACACCGTGCTTGCAGCGAGTGCGGGTTTGACGGTTAGGCTAAAGGTCTATGCCTCAGGAGGCGAGAATTCACTCCATACCCATGTCAACGAAGATCATGTTTTCATCTTGCTTGCTGGGTCGGCTGAGTTTCACAATGAGTCTGGTTTTTTGGCAAACCTAAAGCAACATGAGGGAATTTTGATTCCAAAGGGAAGCTTTTATAAATTTCATGCGACCAGTTCTGAACCCTTGGTGATGCTCAGAATTGGCTCCCCCAACGAATCCTTTCTAGGCCTGGAGGGTAGGGTCAACACACATGGTGATAAGGCCCACGCGGATTCGGCTCAAAACATGACTCAGGATGTTATTTTCAAAGTCAACGAATATTTTGGTCAATAAGCCATGAAGGTCTGTGTTTTTGGTGTTGGCGCAGTGGGTGGTTATTTATGTGTTCAGTTGGCTCGAAGTCCTTTGATTAACACACTGAATGTCGTGGCTCGAGGTTTGCAACTCGAAGCAATTCAAACCAAGGGCTTGGTGGTCAAAGACGCTCAAGGAGCACCCGATGAGTGTTCAAGAGTTCACCAGGCTTCAGAAAATGCACACGAACTGGGTCAACACGATTTGGTCATCGTGACCCTCAAGGCCAATACCATTGCACAATGTGCTCAAGACATCAATGCACTGACTTCACCTCAAGGCGTCATTGTTTTTGTCAACAACGGTATTCCATGGTGGTGGGACTATCCTGAAAAGCTGGTTGATCATGGTCAAGAGGGGCTGATGAGATCAGTCATTTGGCAATCGGTCAAACCAGAACGGGTGCTTGGTTGTGTTGCCATGTCCAATAATGAAGTACTCCGCCCAGGCGTGATACAACACAATAGTATGAACAAGTGGTACTTGGGAGAGCCCAATGGTGAGATGAGCCAAAGGCTTGACCAAGTGGTGAACCTGTTTGCAAGTGCTGGATTAGGCGCCGCAGCAACTCCCAATATCAAGTTGGAAGTTTGGCGAAAACTTCTCCTGAATATTCCAAACCATGCGCTTGCTAGTTTGACTCGTTTACCGACGGATGAAATTTATTCACAAGAAGGTTTGATCCAGTGGGCTATTGATTTAACAGCAGATGTCTCTCGGGTAGCATCATGTTACGGTTTTGACTTGGGTGAGACTTCTCGTGAAGTTGTATTGAATAGACTCAAACCCAACGTAAAAGGCTCAAAGCCTTCAATGCTCCAAGACGTATTGAAAAATAAGGAATTGGAGATTGATGCCGTTTTTGGCTCTGTCATTGAATTAGCCAAGCGAAACAATACGCCGATTCCGAGTTTGATACACGCCTATGCTTTGCTACAAGGCCTGAACCGCCATCTCACTTTATCAAGATGATACAAACTTTTCATGACTTAGTTGGAGACATGCTGGGGAAAACCCTTTGATTATTTGGATTTAATTCTCCTTAGTTTAAACACTGTATTTCTACCAATTGACTTGGAGGTCAAGTGAGGTCAAATTAGGTTGTCACAAACAATAAGAGGCATTCATGCGTTTAATACAGTGTGCGTTGGGATTGGTTTTATTGGGCGTTCAATGGGTTGGATTTGCGCAAAGCGACTATCCAAATAAGCCTATTCACATGGTGGTGGCTTGGGCTCCTGCTAGTGGTATCGATATTGTGATGCGTAAGCTCGCTGAACCTTTGAAGGAAGAGCTTGGACAAACCATTGTGATCGACAACAAAGCGGGTGCAGCAGGTGCCTTGGGTTCTGCGTTCGTGGCCAATGCGCCAGCAGACGGCTATACGCTTCTCTTTAATTCAGCAGCGATGAATATGTTGGCAGCTATGGGCACGCCTACGGCCTATAAGATGCCTGACTCCTTCACGCCAATTCTTAACGTTTTTAGCTCGCCAATGGTATTGGTGGCATATCCTGGTTTGGATGTTAAAACTCCACAGGATTTAGTTGCACTGGCTATTTCTCGTAAAGGTGATTTATTTTATGCATCTTCAGGTTACGGTGCACCATCTCATTTTGTAGCTGAATTGTTCAGAGCTAGAACCGGTATTAAAGCTACCTTGGTGCCCATGAAGAGTTCTCCTGATGCAATGATGGAGCAAATCTCTGGTCGTGTAGCCTTTCACTTTGCTGTGGCGTCCACAGCTTTACCTCCAGTGAAAGAGGGACGGGTCAAAGCATTGGCCGTAACTAGCAAGGAGCGTTTGAGTATTGCTCCAGAGATTCCTACGATGGAGGAGTTGGGTTATCCCAATTTTAACGCTAGTTATTGGAATGGTGTTTTTGGACCCAAAGGTTTACCTCAACCCGTCGTGGATCGTCTGGTGGTAGCCTTTAATAAGGTTCTATTAAAACCAGAGGTACAAGAAAAGTTGATCAGCACAGCCAATGTGACAGATCCTGGAAGTAACTCACAGAAATTTGGCAAGTTACTTAAAGACGACTTGCAACTTTGGAGCGATGTGGTTAAGTTCGCGAAAATTAAACCAGAATAAAACATAATTTTCGTAAACTCTTTTGATTTAAGCTCTGGCCTGCCACCCCCCGTCCATGGGGATAGGAGTGCCGGTCATGTCCCTGGCCTCTTCAGAGCATAAAAAGAGTGCCAAGGCGGCGACATGAGCAGGAGTCACGAAACGTCGCGTCGGCTGTCGAGCTTTTAAGAAATCATTGGTGAAATCTTCAACACTCACACCTTGATCATTGGCGCGTTTGGCCACCAATTGCTTGATGTGATCCGTCTCTACAGCCCCTGGACAAAGGGCGTTGCATGTGATGTTGTAGTCAACACATTCCAGTGCAATGACCTTGGTCATTCCAACAAGTCCATGTTTTGTTGCCACGTAATCCAATCGGCCAGCCATGCCTTGAACGCCAAAGATAGAAGCCAAGTTGATGATCCTCCCCCAGTTTCTGGCTTTCATGCCAGGTAAAACTAGGCGGCTCAAGTGAAACGGGGCAGATAAATTGACTGCTAATGCATAATCCCACTTTTCTGTGGGCATTTTGTCAACTTGTGCATCAAAACGGGTTACAGCGTTGTTAACCAAAATATCGATCTTGCCAAATTGATTCAACGTCGTTTTGACCAGATCTTCAATTTCAGAGGGCCTGGACAAATCTGCACCATGGTAAATGGCTTGAGCGCCCAAGGACTTGATTATTTCTAATTGAGACTGAACCAGGCTACTCTCACCAAGTCCATTCAAGACGATGCTTGCACCTTGTGTGGCCAAAGATTGCGCAATTTCAAAACCAATTCCGCCTAGCGATCCTGTGATCACCGCCACTTTATTTTGCATTGACCTCATAGTTCGATATCCTAACTTTATTGTCCGTGGCGCAATCTTGTGCCAATAATTTGACCCGTGGTGTATACGCTCGCCTCTGTGGCCAAATACATTAAGGTATGTGCTACTTGCATTGGGGTAGTGGCTTTTCCTAAGACATCGGCAACCAATTTAGAGTCGTATTTCGTGGGGTTAGCACCCCTTGAGAGAGGGGTGTCAGTCATGCCTGGGTTCAAGCCATTGACGGTTACATTAAACTGTCCCATGTGCAGTGCAAGGCTTTTCACAAGAGCAATCATGCCACCCTTTGATGCCGCATATTGAGCATAATCTGCTGAACCATAAACGCCTCTGTCGGATGTCATCAAGATCATCGTGCCTGATTTTTGCGCGGCCATGATTTTGCCAGTTTCACGGGTGATGTAAAAACTACCATTCAGATTGACCCGAAGAGTCTCTTGCCAGTCCTCATCACTCATCTCTAGCAGTGGTGCTGCACGACAAATACCTGCTGCGTGGATTAAGACATCAATCCGGCCGTAATGTTGATGGGCTTGATCTACCAAGGATCTAACATCGCTTGAATTTCCAATGTCACAAACTTTCGATTTGACACTATTGAGATTGGTTTTACATGATTCAAGTGTATTTGTCAGTCCCTCTTGGGCGACGTCAGCAATCATCAGTTGAGCTCCATTTCGACCAAAATGAATAGCGGCAGCTCGTCCGATTCCTGAAGCGGCGCCAGTGATTAAAACAACTTTATCTTTGATTGACAAGGGCTTCCCCTATTGGAAAATTTAAATTCAACAATATCATGTTTGATGGTGCTTTGCATAGAGGAGAAGCGATTAATGAACAAACCATTTAAACGAGAATTCAAAGTCTACAAAGAAGAAGATTACCCAAGCGATAAGAAAGCCAGTGGCTATCCCGATTGGCCCCAACAAGTTTTTCATGTCAGTCACTTGGAAGAGGATTCATTCAAGACTGATGGATTCAGGCCATGGGCTCTTTCACGAGACATGGGGATGGTTGAGGCAACAGGCGGAATGGTCGATGTGCACGTCAATCGGCGCGCTCGGCCATTTAATGCTAAAGACATCTCACATCGACATTTTCACAATGTTCATTATCAAATGGTCTATGTCTTAAAAGGGTGGGTGAAAAGCGAATTTGAGGGTCATGGTGAATTTTTGATGAAGGAGGGGAGTTGTTGGTTACAACCCCCGAAGATCAAGCACACCGTTTTAGACTTTTCTGACGATTTAGAAATCTTAGAAGTTATCATTCCCGCCAATTACGATACCGTAAATTTGAATGAACCACCTGGAGGCCATGTTAAAAATGACTAATTTAATTCAAGTCACCGGCCCCATGAAGGGTCAATGGGCCATGATCACGGGTTCAAGTGCTGGAATAGGTAGAGCATGCGCAATTACGCTGGCAAAAGCTGGAATCAATGTGTTTTTGACAGGTCGAAATGAGTCGGCTTTAAAGGAAGTAGAGCACAGTTGTAAAAGCTTTGGAGTTGAGGCAAAGTACTTGGTGGGTGACTTGTCCTCACGACCCTTTGTCAAAGAGCTAGTGGATTGGAGCCAAGAGGCAGCTATATTTATCAACAATGCTGGTTCGTTGGTTTATGCTCCAATTCTAGAAGTGACTACAGAAGAATGTGCACAAATGTTTTCGCTCAATGTGGTTGCCGCTTATGATGTGACTCGAGAAATGGCAGTAAGAATGAAAGAGCGGGGCAGAGGACATATGGTGTTTATTACATCTTTATCTGCTCGAAATGTAAATATGCATGCGGTCGTTTATGCTGCGACCAAGCATGCATTGTCTGCATTTGCCAAAGGGTTTCGTTTAGAGTTGAAGAAGGACATGATTAAAGTTACTGAAATTGCACCAGGAATGGTGGATACAGATATTCGCAATTCAGTGACTCATCCGGATGTTTTAAAAGCTATTGCAAGCCGTCCGTTTTCGCCAATTTCTGCTCAAGATGTGGCAGATTCTGTTCTATATGCGGTATCTGCGTCAGATGGATGTTGTCCCGACTTGATTGAGCTTCGTCCTCGATTAGGTTAATTTTTTCTAAGTTTTGAATTGAAAGCATAAACACCATGGATCTTGAACTTAGAGGCAAATCAGCTTTGGTGAGTGGTGCTTCTCAAGGAATTGGTCGTGCTATCGCTATTTCTTTGGCCAAAGAGGGTTGCGCTTTACATTTAGTCGCAAGGCAAGAGGACCCTCTCCAGTCCTTGGCTGCGGAGATACGAAGAGACCATCACGTACCAGTTGAAGTTTACCCAATTGATTTGATGCAATCGGGATCAGCCAAGGCGTTGATCACTTCTTGCCCCCCAGTAGATATATTGATCAACAACGCTGGTAATACACCCCGAGGAACTTTACTGACATTGGAAGAGGATGATTGGCGACTTGGATGGGAGTTGAAGATTTTTGGCTATATCAATTTATCTCGCGAGGTCTATCGCTACATGGTCAAGCGTCGCTCAGGAGTTATTCTGAACGTGATTGGGATTGGAGCAGAAAGGCTTGAATATGCTTATGTGGCTGGCTCAATGGGTAACGCCTCATTGGTAGCCTTTACTAAGACGGTGGGTAGTGTCAGTATGGATCATGGCGTAAGAGTTTTGGGTGTTAATCCTGGTTGGGTAGAGACTGAAAAGTCTAAGCGTTCGCTAAAAAGACGTGCATTGCTTGAACTAGGTGATGAAAATAAGTGGCCTGAATTGACTCGGATTTTCCCGAGAGGTCATTTACTAGCCCCACAAGAAATTGCTGATGTGGTTACTTTCGCATGCTCCCCTAGAGCTGGTGCTATATCAGGCCACGTGATTACGGTAGATGCCGGATTCGCTAGTCGAGGCTATGCTCCTCCAGACCAACCATGAATCAAAAACTATGTCTACTTTGTTGAATAATAAAATTACCCAGTTTGGTCATGTTAAATTGATTTCAGTTCGTCAAGTTAAGTCTGCGGACATAGTCTATATGGTCAAGGAGGCTGGTTTCGATGGTTTTTATATTGATACAGAGCATGGTATTTTTAGTTTGCGAGAAGTCTCGGATTTGTGTATGGCAGCCCAATCCAATGGCTTGATTGCATGGGTAAGGGTTCCAGAGGCCAGAGTGAGTGTAGTGGGACCAATTTTGGATGCAGGAGCGAGTGGAATTATTTTTCCCCACGTGGGTACACCTGAAGAGGCTCAGTTTGCAGTGCAATTGTGCAAATATCCACCTCATGGAAGAAGGTCTATGGCTGCTTTGAGTGCAGCGTCACTTTATCAAAAGAAGACTGCAATTGAATTAAAAAGGGAACGAGAAGATCGGGTGGACGTCATTGCAATGATCGAAAATGCTTTGGGTGCTTCAAATGCTGATCAAATCGCTGCAGTGTCTGGAGTAGACGCCTTAATGATGGGACCCATGGACTTGAGTTTTGAATTGGGTGTTCCTGGTCAAACCAATCATGCCGAAGTTATTGCAGCAACACTTAACTCGGCAAAAGCTGCTCAAAAGGCAGGTAAGCATTTTGTCGTGGGCGAAGCTGGTGCTCAACTCGTGGATCAACTGCGAGAGCTCGGAGCTAAAATTTTCACCGGTGGAAGTGATGGTAGCTACTTGTTGTCTGCGATGAGTAAGGCATCAGCAGAATTTGATGCCAAACTCAAAACTAAAATCTAGTCAATCAAATCCTGGCGGTTCATTTACCTCCACGGTATCAAATGTGCCGGGGATGATGATCTCCAAAACTTCAAGATCGTCGGAGTATTCTAAAACGGTGTGCTTAATCCCCGCTGGTTGTATCCAGCAACTACCGGCCACCATCATGTGCTCTCCTTGGCCTTCAAACTCCACTCGGTTCCAGCCCTTTAGAACATATACCATTTGAAATTTAACATCGTGGAAGTGTCTCTTACTGACAGCGGCTTGCTCAAAAGGTCTTCCTCTGGCGTTCACATGAGCATCCACCAAGCCCCCAGTAGCTTCTTTTGCCCCTAGGTCACGGTAAACAATATAGGGGCGAAGTCCTTCGCCTTTAAACTCGGAAGTTGCCAAATGAGAGACATGGAATTTTTGTATTGGCCATTCGCCTAATGCTTGCATGGCATTTTCGGCAGTCACCTTGTGTAATTGTGGCTTTGTATTTTGTTCTGACATAGGGGGAGTCCTTTTAACGAATCATTACTTATAATTCGTTTATAAGGCATCAGAGAAATAATACAATCAAGATAAATACTGATAAAGCTTGATTTGGCACATTGAAATTTGTATTAAATCACCAAGACATTGACTTTATTGTTCAAAAATCGCAATATTGATAAAACTGTCAGCGTTGAGGTTTTTGGATTGCCAACTAAAGGTATGCCGCGCATGGTCAATTCAAACTCACCAAAGTCACCTCTAACTAACAGATGATGGATATTATCGCTTGTTGATGGGTCTGCAATCAATTTAACTTTTGTCTTATCAAACCCCAAACCAGCTAGAGAAATGGTTGCAGCAACATTGGCATTTTTAGGGTAAAGGGTTGATGCATCGCGGGCAGAGCCTTCAAAAAATGTGCTTGCAGATTCAAGGCTTGAGAGGTCAAGCAAGAGTTCTGCAGGAGTCCCCTTCCAGCCAAGAGGTGGTTTTCGCCCAGTGTAGGTCACCTCAGTCAAGCCGGCAAATTTGGCGCTTGATAGAGCATCAATTGCTCCAATGGCGCCAGAGAGTAAGTGTACGTGTGTGTTGCCGTTTTCGGCATTGTCGAAAAGTTTTTCAGGTAACCCAGTCTCTGCAAGTGCTCCAGTAGAGACAATCGCGCATTCAATTCCATTGTTCAGTGAAGGTAAAACATACTGATGAATAGCTTGATGCCCAGCGCATTCAATTATCAGCTTTGCTTCCTTGGGAGTTTCAATCACGGCTTGGATATTGAGTCCTTGGCTGTCAAGATATTGTTGAGTCTCTATGTATTTGTGTTCGCGCACAATTACATGAGTAATCTTGATTTGTCTATGTTTATGAAGTCTTTTACAGACCTCTTGTCCAATACCACCAAAGCCAATGATGACGGCTTCTAACATGCTCGATCCTTAATAGGTATGGGTAGAATGGGGATAATATTTTCGAGAGTTGAGATTAAAATTAAGTCTTGCTCAAGCTCAATTGTTCATTTAAAAATCCCAATATTGAACTTTCTAATCTATCATCGGCAGTGTCCAAACTTGCTATGATCGATGTATGGTTGTGACCTTCTAGCCAAGCAAGCCGTGGCGACCTACCGTGGAGCTGAGCAATGTGATTGGCTAATTCCATGCAGTGCATATCAATCAAAGGATTCTCATATTGAGCAATAGCAAACATGGTGGGAACGCTGTTGCGATTAACATGGTGAATGGCTGAGCATTCTTCGAAAAGTGTTTGATTGACACCATAATAGGCTTCAACTTTTCGTGCATTTGGATTATCATTTCGATTTTCAATTCTTACACGTCCACTCACAATGATATGACCCAAAATGGGTAATGGTTTCGTTAGGGTAGGGTTGTAGCGATAAACATAGTCACTGGAATGTGCCGCTCCAGCTGAGTGACCCATGATGAATATTTTATTTTTGTCACCGCCATACAAATGAATGTTTTGAACAATCCAATGCATGGCATTGGCGATGTCATCCGTTGCGCTAGGGAACATAAATTCGGGTGCTAAACGATACTCTAAATTTATCCCAATAAATCCGTGTCGATTAAAACAACGTAAAACATTGGAGTAAATTTCACTCGAACGATCTTTTGATCCATCTACAAAAGCACCGCCATGGGCAAAAACAATGACTGGGGCCGAATTAGCATTTTGTGGGCAAAAAATATCTAGTACATTTCTCTCGTGTCCAGCGTAAGCAATCTCGTTATGGCGTACTAAACCTTCTCTTGGAGTCGTTGCCAGGATTTCAGAATAAGCTGTAACCATTTCGCGAACGTTGCTTGCAACGTTCTCACCCCAATGGGGTCCAATGGTTTTCATTCTCTCAATTAGACTGGCTGGAATCGCGGGCAACATTGACATATAAAAACTCTAGTTGTATGGCAATTTTTAAAAACTGATGCCGGTGAATCGGACTTGAGAAAGTTCTTCGATGGCATAGCGAATTCCTTCTCTCCCAAAACCTGATCTCTTTGAGCCACCAAAGGGATACATATCAAGCCTGAATCGACTTGCTTCGTTAACCCAAAGCGATCCAACTTCAAATTCATCTGAAAACTTCATTGCCATTTTTAAGCTTTGTGTAAATACAGCTCCTTGGAGGCCGAATTCAGAGTCATTGGCCATTTTTAGAGCGTCCTCGGCATCCAGAGCTTTGATCACGCAAGCTAGAGGTCCAAATACTTCGTCTCTCCAAATTGATGAATCAGCAGTTGGGTTGACGATGATGCCAGGACTCACAATGCAATCTTTTCGTGTCGGTTCAAGAGCAATTTGAAGATGGCGATCTTTTGCATCTTGTATCATCTTCATAACACGGTCTGCTGTAGCAGAGGAGACCATCGGACCTACATCGGTAGTTTCTTCATAAGGGTCACCCACTTTAAGGGACTGTGCTGCTGATACAAACTCAGTGAGAAAACTTTCAAATACTGGAGCCTCAACAATAATTCTTTGAGCAGATATGCATTGTTGTCCGCTTGCTTCAAATGAAGCAGATGCAATTTTTTTTGCTGCATCTTTAATATTCGCATCTGCAAGCACAATATTGGCTGCATTGGAGCCAAGTTCAGCCAAGAATTTTTTGGCTCCAGCTGCTTTTGCGAGAGCATCTCCTGCAATAGTTCCGCCTGTGAATGTGATTGCCATGACAAGTGGATTGGCGACGAGCGCTTGTGCAGGAAACTTATCCCCTGTCAAAACATTGAATAATCCTTTCGGCAATCCAGCTTTGTGAAAAATCTCAGCTACTCTGAGTGAAATCCTGAGTGCAGCAGGATGTGGTTTGATGACGATTGCATTACCAGCAACAATAGCCGGTGCGACCTTTTGTATCAATAAATTGATAGGTGCATTAAAGGGAGTAATTCCAGCAATTACGCCGTAAGGATGTCTTTTTGTAAATCCCATTTTGCCTGCACCATTGGGAGAGGCATCTACGGGAATGGTTTCACCTCGAAGTGTCAAAGCTTCCGCTGCTGTTGCTTTTAGAAAAGCTGCAGAGCGATTGGCTTCAAATATGGATGCTTTTTTCGGTTTACCAATATCATGGATCAATGCTTCGATCAATTCTGGTAGAGCCTGTTCAATACCTTTTGCGGCGGCATTGAGCCACTCAACACGTTGAATGAGAGTTGATTTACGATTGTTCAAATAGGCAGTTTGTGCGCTTCGAACGGCCATATTAACCAGCTCAATATTGGGTTCTACCATTTGAGCAAATGGCTTGAGTGTTACTGGTGAATAAATATCAGTGGTGAGTTCAGACGTTTTGACGTAGTCACCGTCAATGAATGGTTCTAGGCGAGGTATCTGCATAATCTTATAGCTTTGGAATTGAGGATTGTTTGATAACTTTGGACCATTTGTCGATTTCGGATTTCATGAATTGAGAAAATTCCGTAGCACTTCCACCCATTGGCTCAAATCCTTGATCTACCAAAGCTTCGTTGACTGAAGGAAGCTGCAACACCTTTTGAACTTCAGAATTCAATTTATTAACGATTGGAGTGGGGATTCCTTGGGGGCCTACAAAACCAAACCAAGCTGTAACTTCAAATCCCGGCAAACCACTTTCGGCTACCGTTGGCAAGTCAGGAAGCCAGGACAAACGTTTAGCTGAAGTTACAGCCAACATTTTAATTTTTCCTCCCTTGGCCAAGGGTATTGCATTTGGAGCATTGGGGAACATGAAGCTAACTTCATTTTTCATGACCGAATTGATGGCTTCTGGAGAGCCTTTGAAGGGTACATGAAGTGTTTTTAAACCAGCCATTGAGTTGAAAAGTTCCCCTGAGAGGTGCATGGATGTTCCATTTCCAGCTGAAGAATAATTGATCGTATCTGTGGGTTTACTTTTTATCCAAGTGATCAAATCTTTTACTGATGAGACAGGAGTCTCATTGGAAGCAATCAAGACGTTTGGGCTTGAGGCAATAGCAATGATAGGGGTGAAATCATGGATGGCATCGTAGGGCATTTTTGCATAAAGTGCTGGGTTGATACCATGCGAGCTGATGGAGGCCAACATGATGGTGTAGCCATCAGGAGCTTGATGAGATGTGTACTCGCCAGCAACATTACCTCCTGCGCCAGGGCGGTTTTCAACTACGAATGGTTGACCCAAAGACTTTGTGAGTTGATCTCCAATGATTCTTGCCAAAATATCAGAGGTCGAACCTGCCGATAGAGTTACAACAATTTTGACTGGTTTTGAGGGCCAATTTTGTGCATGGAGGGAGGTGAAAAATAAGGCTAGAAAAAATAGTGAGCAATATGCTAAGCGGTTAAATGATGGTTTGAGTCCAATTGATTTTGAAAAATATAACATAGTCCTCCCAATTTAAAAGTTCCGTTTATTGTGCATGTGCTCATCTTTGCTGTCAATCAATTGCTACTCTTAGATAGTCTCGCACCAAAATTGATCGGTTTGAATTTTTTTGGTGCCAAAGTTGCGGGTTTGTATCAGTGTAGTGCATTATTTTTTTTTGAGATAATTTGATTGACCAGTTAGTAAATAAATGCTAAATTGAAACATCGTCAATTTTTTTGGAGTAGTCATGGCCACATCTCGTCATCCAATGCCCCCCGAATTAGTGGGAGTTCCACTGGAGAAAATATTGAACGATCATATTGGTCGCTTCAAGGATAAAACACCAGATTGGAATGCATTTGAGGATGCAAAAATAGAGGGTTTTAAGAGAGCTCAACATCGCTTTATCGGTGCGGGTGGCTCAGGTAAATACAATGATAATTCCGTGATTCCACCTCGTGGCTTTACTCTATCAATCATGTACGTAGAGCCTGGTCAGGGAAATGCTGCGCATACACATGAAGTCGAAGAAATATTCTTTGTGCTAGATGGTTTTTTGACCGTTTTTGTCGAGGATGAGGCTGGAAATCACATTAAAACTCGCTTGGGTAAATGGGAGTGTTTGGCATGTCCTCCTGGTGTGATACACGGCTATGTGAATGACAGTTTGGCGCCAGTTTATTTTCAGGTCATGTTAGGACGCGCGAAACCTGAGACTATGGGGTACTCGGATGATTCCTTATTTGCTCGTCGAGCGGATCACCTTACATAAACATTTTTGATCGATCTTGTTGATGCAGCCCAAAGCAAGTCAAGTTAAAAAGTCAAGAGTCAGTTCACAAATCACACGCTCTCGGATACTGAGCGCTGCGACCAGTGAGTTTGCTGAAAAGGGCTATGACGGCGCTAGAGTTGACGATATAGCGATTTTGTCAGGTTTACAAAAAAATGTAATTTACTATTACTTTAAGAGTAAGGAGGGGTTGTTTACTGAAGTTCTCATTCAAACTTACTCAGCCATTATGTCTAGTCGTGAAGAGTCGAGTATCGAGGGGCTAGATCCGGTGGAGGCCATGAAAAAATTGGTCTTTGCAACAGGGCTTAATTGGGGTCGTCATCCTGAATTTCTGCGATTATTGCAAAGCGAAAATATTTGCAAAGGTCGTCACATTAAAGCTTCCGGTGTGATCCCTCAGCTCTATAACCCCCTGATCAAGGCTATTAAAACTGTTTTGCAAATTGGCGAAAAGCAAGGTATTTTCCGTTCTGGAATTGATCCTATTGAGTTGTACATATCGATTACATCCTTATCAGCTCATTATGTCAGTCACCAGCATACCTTTGATGCCATTTTTAGCAAACGTTTGATGACCTCTAAACGGTTTAAATCTCGATTGGATCATTGTGCAGAAATGGTGGTGCGTTATTTGCTTGTTGATCCTAGACTGGATGTTCAAGTACAGAAGAAGTCCATTTTGAATTTAAAAAAAACCAAAACATCCGTAAAGTAATTAAATATGAACAATTTAAAAGTCATTGTTTTTGAGGGTGTTCAAAATTTACCAATTTTTGCAGCTGAAGCCCAAGGATACTTTAAAAATGAGGGATTGAATATTGATCTCACATTCACCCCTAATTCTTGGACTTTGCGTGACGGTTTGAAGGATGGGTTGTTTGATATCGCGCATACAGCAGTTGATAACGCAGTGGCCATGGTGGACACCGCTAATGCCGACGTGGCTGTCTTTATGGGTGGAGATAACGGATTTAATGGTTTATTTGTTCAGCCAGAAATTAAGGGTATTGATGATTTGAGAGGCAAGACCGTATTGGTGGATGCCCCAAATACTGCATTTGCCTTGGCTTTGTACAAAATTCTATCCTTGCATTCCATGGAGTTGGATTCTAAAGATTATGAAGCTTTGTCGATTGGAGCGACGCCCTTTAGACTTAAAGCTATGTTAGAGAACAAATCCTATGCCGGTGCGATATTGAACCTTCCTTTCCGATTGCAAGCTTTGAAATCAGGATTGGTGCATTTGGGTGACTTGGTTGACTTTTTAGGCCCTTACCTATCAACAGCTGGTTTTGTTATGCGCGGTTGGGCTCAGCACAATGAGGATGCATTGATTTCATATATCAAGGCTTACGTTCAAGGACTGAGATGGGTTTTGAACCCTGCCAATAAAGTGGCTGTGATTGATTTGTTGCAAACGCAGTTAAAACTTGAGCGAGATGTTGCTATGGGCGCAGTAGAGATGGCTACCTCTTCGGCAGGTGGATTCAAAGTGGATGCCCATATTGATATTGAGGGGTTTGCCAACGTTTTGGCGATCCGCGCAGCTTTTGAGAAAAAGTCGACTCCCCAGCAAGTTCAGCGTTACATTGATACTCGTTATCATGCGCTCGCATTGCACCAACTTTGATACTCCCTATACGAGGTGATCCCTATGCAGTCTCAGATCAAGAACTTTAGTATCGCATTTGCATTGACTGTTTTAGGTCAATTTTTTGTAGTTAGTGCTTATGCGGCTGATAGTGCAAAATTTCCAAATCGGCCTATTAAGCTTATAGCCCCTTTTGCGCCTGGTGGTGCTTTAGATGTCATCGCTAGAACCACAGGTGAGGTCATTACAGAACAGTTGGGTCAACCTGTAGTGGTTGAAAATCGCGCTGGTGCAGCAGGTGCCATAGGGTCAGAGTTTGTTGCCAAGCAACCTCCAGATGGGTATACCTTGCTCTTGGGGGCTACCACCACGCATGGTATTAATCCTGTCTTGCAAAAGCTTTCCTATGATCCAATTAAAGATTTCGCCCCTGTATCGTTGGTCGCCACGATCCCACACATTTTCGTAGTGAATCCTCAATTGCCTGTTAACAGTTTTGTTGAATTCATTGCCTATGCGAAATCTCATCCTGGTCTAGCCTATGGCTCTGCAGGTAATGGCTCTCCGCACCATCTTGCGGGTGAATTGATCAAACTTGAGGCGGGATTGGATGTCGTACATGCCCCATACAAAGGTTCGGGACCTGCGCTTTCTGACTTATTGGCTGGTCACATTCAATTCATGTCCATTGAATACACTGCTGTTGCTTCGCAACTTGCGGCAGGTAAGCTCAAGGCTTTGGCTGTGGAGACTGCGCAAAGAGTGCCCGGAGTCGACTTGCCTACTGTTGTGGAGTCAGGAGTACCCGGCATTGATGTCACTGCTTGGTATGCAGTGTATGCCCCAGCGGGAACTCCAGCTGAGATTGTGAACGCCTTGCAAGGAGCAATTGCCAAAGGCATCAAGGAGGGGCCAGCACGTGATAAATTGGTAAAGCTCAACGCAATTGTTGTTGGCGGTACGCCAGATGCTTTGAACAAGCACATGACACAAGAATTGAATCGATGGGCAAGAATTATTAAATTGGCCAATATTAAATCTGACTAAAACAATTACATTCCATGAAATCAACAGACTTCGACTACATCTGCCCAAGCTCTTTGGAAGAGGTAATTCAAATTCTTGATCAATACCAGGGTGAAGTCAAAATCATCTCCGGTGGTCAGAGTTTGATGCCTATATTGAACTATAGACTCGCTAGCCCACAGTTATTGGTTGATTTGCAGGGTGTTGCTGACCTCAACAAGGTAAGCATTTCCTCAGAAGGAACCACTTTGGGTGCAAGGGTTCGTTGGGTAGATATTGAGAACCACGATGGACTGAGAGTCTCGCAACCATTGTTGTGTGCTGCTATAGATCATGTGGCTCATTATCAGATTAGAAACCGTGGTTCGGTGGGCGGTAGTCTAGTGCATGCAGATCCAGCAGCGGAGATGCCTGGTTTAGCTGTGGCTTTAGAGGGGATTTTGAATTTGCATGGTCCCCAAGGGGTTCGACGTGTTCATGCAGCTGATTTTTTTCTGGGTCAATTGTCCACCTCCATTGAAACCAATGAAATACTGGTGTCTATCGAATTGCCATTTTGGCCTCAAGATCGACGCTGGGGTTTTGCTGAATTTTCTAGGCGAAAAGGGGATTTTGCGCTTGCTGGAGCAGCAGTTTGGTTTGATCTCGCTTCAGACGGTCATGCGATGAATGTGCATATTGGCCTGATTGGAACGGGAGAAAAACCAATGAGACTGTTGTCGGCGGAATCTGGCTTGAACGGTCGTACCCTGACCGAATCGATGATTGAATCAGTTGTTCATCAAAGCTTAAGTGCCATGTCTTTTCAAGGCGATATTCATGCAAGTGAGAAATATAGACGTGCATTGATGCTTGAAATGGTCTCCAAAGCTTTTGCTCAAGCCATGCGTCCAATTAATTAATAAGTGAGTATTAGAAATGCAAGTTAAGATGACTGTTAATGGCAAATTATTTGAGTCGGACCTTGCTCCAAGAATTAATTTAGCCGATTGTCTTAGACATGAGATGGACCTGACGGGTACACATGTGGCCTGTGAGCATGGAGTTTGTGGAGCTTGCACGGTATTGGTCAATGGAGATGCCGTTAGGTCATGTTTGATGCTAGCCGTACAAGCCAATGGTCAATCCGTCGTGACTGTGGAGGGGCTTTCCAGTGACGCTGAGTTATCAGCCCTTCAGGCGTCATTTCGTAAACACAATGCTTTGCAATGCGGGTTTTGTACTCCAGGGTTTATCACTACAGCTCATGCCTTGCTAACGCAAGAACCGAATTGTGATGAAGATCGAATTCGAGAAGTACTATCGGGAAATTTGTGCCGTTGTACTGGCTATGTGCCTATTGTTCAAGCTGTCCTAGATGCAAGGGTGGCCTATCAACAAATGGGAGTCAAGTGATCATGGCTCAACCTATACTCAAACCTGTTGAACGTCAAAGTAAAAATGTTGGTTCGCCGAAAGAAAGAATCGAGGACTTGCGGTTTTTGCGTGGAAAAGGTATCTATGTTGACGATGTGAAGAAGCAAGATGTCTTGCATGTCAGTATTCTTCGTAGTCCAATTGCCCATGGTTTGATTAAAAATATTCAAACTGATGAAGCGAAAAAACTCTCTGGTGTCGTTGCAATTTTGACAGCCAAAGACATCATTGATCGCTGCGGATCTGTTCCTCTCATTCCTATTCGTTTGCATCACAATCCTATTCTCGATTCCTATAAGCAACCCGTGATTGCGAATGAGAAAGTTCGTTTTGTGGGTGAGGCTATTGCTTTGGTCGTTGCCAAGACTCCAGCGATTGCTGAGGATGCCATGGGCCTCATTGAGCTCGATATTGAGAGCTTAGAAGTTGCCTCGGATATCGAAACTGCTCTAAAAAATGAAGTAAAACTGTTTAGCGATCCCAAAGGTAACTCTCCCCTTACTTATCGATCCAAAAAAGGCAATGCTCAACTTGTTTTTGATAATGCGGCCTATACCAGAAAAGAAAAATTTGTCATTCAAAGAATTTCTGCAATGACCATGGAAACTCGAGGTGTCTTGGCCGAGTGGAAGGCTGAGTCGCAAGAGTTATTTGTTTTTGGTGCAGCCAAAGTACCTTTTTGGAATCGAGCCGCCTTAGCCCAGATGTTGAATTTGGACAAAAATAGTGTCCAATTGATTGAAAATGATGTAGGTGGTAGCTTTGGTGCTCGAGGCGAGTTTTATACCGAAGACTTTCTCATCCCTTTTATTGCCAAAACTTTGGGCGTCACTGTCAAATGGATTGAGGATCGACTTGAACATTTGACTTCCATGAATCAAGCAAGAGATTGTGATGCTGAGGTTGAAATAGCTTGCGACCGTGAAGGAAGAATTTTAGGTTTTCGTGGACATATGCATTATGACCTTGGTGCTTATCCAAGAACCAATGGATTGGTCGCACCTCGAAATATTACTCAATTTTTAACGGGGCCCTATAAAGTCGATAACGTTGATCTGAGCTGTGATATTGTTTTTACCAATAAAACTCCTAGTGGTACTTTGCGTGCGCCAGGTCGATTTGAGAGTAATTTCTTTTGTGAGCGTTTACTCGAGCTAGCAGCCAAGGATTTGGGACTGGATCCAGTTGAGATTAGGCGTAAAAATGTGCTGACTCCTAAAGATATGCCTTTCCCATTTCCAACCATCAGTCCTTCGCTCATTGAACATACTGCCGATACAGAATGTGACAGCGGGGATTACAGGGAGACACTTGAGCGTTGTGTGAAAGACTTTAAATGGCAAGAGTTGCAGCACTTACAAGGTCAGTTGGTCGACGGCGTATACCATGGGCTTGGCTTATCGTGTTTTATTGAAGGTGGGTCAGCAGGTCCCCGCGAAAATGCAAAATTAAGATTAGAAAAAGATGGGTTGATCACTTTCAGTGTTGGCTCGACATCCGTGGGGCAGGGTGTTGAGACAGTTCTCACGCAAATTGCAGCCGATGAACTAGATCTAGACATGACTCAGATTGTGATGCTGCATGGTTCTACCACGCTTTTAAATGAAGGCTGGGGTTCATATCATTCGCGCTCCACGGTCATGGGTGGTTCTGCAGTAACGAATGCAACAGACTTATTCAAGGAGGAAATTCGAGTTCGTGCCAGTGCAGTCCTACGTTGCGATCCATCTCAGATCCATGTCTCTGCAGGTGTCGCTTCCTCCAGTCAAGGTGGATCGGTCACTTGGAATGAGTTGGTGAGTTCGTCCCCCATTGAGGTTATGGGTACTTTTGCAAGTCATCATCACACGTATGCATATGGCTGTGCTGCTGCACACGTGAGCGTTGACCCGAAAACTGGGCGCATTAAGGTTTTGGACTATTTGGTTGTTGAAGATGTTGGACGCGCCATTAATCCCTTGACGGTACATGGCCAATTGGTCGGTGGAACTGTACAAGGCATGAGCGGTACCTTACTCGAGCATATCGTTCATGATGAACAGGGTCAATTATTGACAGGCTCCTTGGCAGACTATTTGATTGCCACAGCTACCGATTTTCCATCAATTCGTGCAGTAGTACTTGAGCAGTATCCATCTCCACTCAATCCGCTTGGCGCAAAAGGTGCAGGCGAGGGCGGAACGATTTGTGTAGGAGGTGCCATTGGGAATGCGGTTGCAAATGCATTATCTTCACTCAATATTGAGCCCACCACTCTACCTTTGTCGCCATTGCGTGTTTGGGAGATGATTCACGAGACTTGATTTTTAATCGGTAACAGTTTCTTAGTTTAAATTACGGAAGGTCATCAATGAATTTAATGCATAAAATTTTCATGACGTTGTGCTTGGTGGTGGGATCATCAGTCCTGGCTCAAACCTCCTCCTATCCCAATCAACCCGTTAAGTTGATGGTTACCTTTACGCCAGGTGGAGCTGCTGATTTGACGGCTCGCATCATTGGTGAACATTTGTCGCGCATGTGGAACCAGCAAGTAGTGGTAGATAATAAGATTGGTGCTGGTGGCTCGATTGGTGTTGAACAAGTTTTTCGTGCCAAACCCGATGGGTACACTTTGCTCTTGGCCAGCAACACCCATGCAATCAATCAAGCTTTGTATAACAATTTGCCCTTTGATTTGCGCAAAGACTTTTATGCGATTGCCTCTTTAACCTCTTCCCCCATTGCATTAGCCGTGAATCCTAAAATTCCGGTTAAAAATCTCAAGGAGTTCACTGCGCTTTTGCGCTCTCAGCCCGGAAAAATAGCTTATGGTACGTGTGGAGTTGCTACGGCCCATCACTTTGCAATGGAACTTTATAAAAATGCGACCTCCACCTTTGCTGTTCACATTCCAGAGCGTGGGTGTACACCCGCGGTTATTGATGCAGTCTCCGGTCAGGTCGATGTGGTCATCTCCTCCATGGTCACAGTTCTACCGTTCGCTAAAGATCAAAAATTAAGAGTGATTGGTCTCACCTCTCGTGAGCACTCTCCATCATTACCTAGTGCAGTTCCATTTAGAGAGTCTGGTATCCCAGAGCTAGCGAATTATGAAGTGGAAAATTATTATGGAGTCATGGCCAATGTCAATACTCCCAAGGAAGTATTGATCAAGTTGGAGCAAGACTTGAAAAAATCCTTGGATTCTCCAGAGGTCAAGGCGCAATTGGCGACAGCTGGTTTAGATGAGTTTTGGGGTACAGCCCCACAATTCGCCAATCTGATCAGCTCCGATATCGAAAAATTCAAAGCCGCAATCAAAATTGCTAACATCAAACCTGAATAGATTGCAGTAATTAATCGATTTCTCTTTTTTTGTGATGGACTGACTCAATGAATAAATTAAGAATAAGCCTCTCGTGCTGTGACTATGACCGCTGTCGTGCTATTTTTGACGGTCGTGCTCCCATTGAAGGGTGTGAAGTTTCGGCTGTCGCCATTGAGCCAGAGGAGGGCTTTCATCGGGCTTTTAAATTTCAAGAGTTTGACGTTTGCGAGATCTCGATGTCTAGCCACACGCTGATGACCTCGCGAGGTGAAAATGCTTATGTGGGTATACCAGCTTTTGTCTCCAGACTATTTAGACATTCTGGTATTTACATCCGAACTGATCGAGGAATTAAAAAACCTTCGGATTTGAAGGGTATGAAGATTGGTGTGCCTGAGTATCAAATTACTGCGAATGTTTGGATTAGGGGAATTTTGTCTGAATTCCACGGATTAGAGCCTTCCGATGTACTTTGGCGCGGTGGGGGCTTAGAGGAGGCTGGACGTGAGGAGCGTACCCGACTAAGTGATATTCCAGGCGTTGAGTTATTACCAATTCCTAGTGATAGAACACTGAGTGATATGTTGGCCAAAGGCGAGATCGATGCACTGATTAGTGCTCGTGCGCCATCATGCTATTTGAATAAAACTCCTGGGGTTGATCGCCTCTTTCCTGACTACCCAAGAGTCGAGAGAGAGTACTTTCAGCAAACGAGCATTTTTCCTATCATGCACATCATTGGTATCAGACGTGAGCTTGCAGAGCGTGAGCCTTGGCTTCCTGTGAGTGTCTTCAAGGCATTTATCAAGGCCAAGGAGCTCTGTATGTATGAACTTGGCCAAATCGGTCATTTGTTTAACTCTTTACCGTGGGGAGTCTCCGAGTTTGAATCGGCCAAGGCCCTAATGGGTGACGATTATTGGAGTTATGGTTTTGAGGCTAATCGCCATGTTTTGGAAACTTTTACGGCTTATCACCATCAGCAAGGACTCTCCAAAATCAAAGTTGACCCACGTCAACTCTTTCATCCGGCGTCTTTGGATTTGTCCAAGATTTAAAAACTGATGAAGTCTGCAGCTTTTACTCACCATAGTCCACAAACCTTGCAAGAGGCATTGGTGCTGCTGGGTCAATGTCAGAATGCAAAAGTTTTGGCAGGTGGTCAATCCTTAATGCCCATGATGAATTACCGCTTGGTGGGAATTGATCATTTGATTGATATCAACTCCTTGGTAGAGCTTGATTTCATTAAAGATGAGAAAAGTTTTATCGAATTTGGTTCTATGGTGAGGCAATACTCCATTGCCAAATCTGATTTAGTAAGTAAGCGACTGCCCTTGATGAGTGAAGCCATCCAGTATGTCGGTCACATGCAAACTAGAAATCGTGGAACTCTGGGAGGCAGTCTAAGTCACTTTGATCCATCGGCAGAAATGCCCTTGGTTGCCTATAGCTACGATGCACAGTTGGTGGTTTTGAATGTGCGTGGTTCTCGCGTATTGTCGATGGCAGAGTTTGGTCAAGACTTCATGACCACTGCATTAGAAGGTGACGAATTATTGGTGGCCATCAGAATGTCGCCCTGGCCTGAGGGGCATGGCTATTCCTTTGTGGAATTTGCCAGGCGTCATGGTGACTTTGCGATCGTCTCAGTTGCAACTCTGATGACACTTGACGCCAATGGCTTCATTGACCGCGTATCCATTCATTTGGGAGGGGTGGCTGCAACACCCCTAAGGCTTACTGAGGTTGAAGCAGAACTCTTGGGACAACAACCCTCCGAGGCTTTGTTTGTTAAAGTCTCGCAGCCTTTATCTAAACTAGATGCACTGAGCGATAAACTTTATCCGTCCTGGTACAGAGCTAGACTTGCTCAAAGTTTGGTGGTCAGGTCATTGACCGCCGCTCAGGCACGATGTCTCAATATTGAATCCGTGGAGTCCCATTCCTGATGAATTCAAGTCCCCTCAAAACTATATCCTTTCAACTGAACGGAAAAACTATTCAAGAGGAAGTTCAGAGTCGCCTTAATTTGGCAGATTTTTTACGCCAACAATGTCATTTGACAGGTACCCATGTGGGTTGTGAACATGGTGTTTGTGGTGCTTGCACGGTTATGGTCGAAGGTCGCGCTGTGCGCTCTTGCTTAATGTTGGCTGTGCAAGTTGACCAAAAGGCGGTTGTGACTGTGGAAGGAATCTCTCCAGCCTCTGGCTTGTCGGTTTTGCAAGAAAGCTTTTGGGCTGAACACGGATTGCAATGCGGTTTTTGTACCCCAGGCGTATTGATCTCACTGACTCAACTGCTTATAGACAACTCAAGCCCTAGCCCAGAAGAGATTCGAGATGTGCTTTCAGGTCACCTTTGTCGGTGTACAGGTTATCAAAATATCGTTAAAGCGTGTATGTTGGCTGCCAAGCGCTTACGCGAGACTCCAGACTTAGCTCAGTCCATTCTCATACCCCAGGGCCACAAACTCACCGTGATCGAGGGCCATCATGACCATTGAAGTCGATCGCGCCCCAGTGCATGAGCCCCGCGTGATTGGAGCTCGAGCTCCCAGAGTCGAGGACCCTAAACTATTGACGGGGCAGGGTTGCTTTGTGGATGATATTCAACTGCCTAACACGCTTTACGCAGCCTTTGTGAGAAGCCCCCACGCCCACGCACTTATCGGTCACATTGATGCCTCTAAAGCATTGCAGTTGCCAGGCGTGCGCGCTATTTATACGGCCAAAGAGCTAGAGTCTGTTTTGGTCAAACTTCGAATGCCGCTGGGGTTTCCCACAACCGCCTTGCCGCAAAACATCACCCCGTTTGTGTTATGCCCCAAGGAGGTTTGTTTCGTAGGTGAGGCGCTTGCGGTGGTGGTGGCCGAGTCGAGACATATCGCTGAGGATGCGGCTGAACTGATTGAAGTTACCTATGAACCCTTGCCCATGGTTCACGACTGCCGGCAATCTTTGGAGCCCAATGCACCGAGTGTTCGCTTGGAGAGTCCTAGCAATGAGCTCAATCACTTCAAGGTGACATATGGTGAAATTGACCATGCCTTTGCACAGGCTCATTGTGTGGTCAAGGCCTCCATGTCAACCCATCGAGGAGCAGCCCATCCTATTGAAGGACGGGGGGTGTTGGCTGATTTTTCTGGACAGGCTGAGCTCACGGTTTGGTCATCCACACAAATGTCACATGATTTAAGGCAGATGCTATCGGAATTGTTGGGACTCAACGAAGACCGAGTTCGAGTGATTGCCCCTGATGTGGGCGGAGGATTCGGGTGTAAGTTTTTGGTCTATCCTGAGGAAATTGCTGTGGCTGCTTGCGCCAAGCTCTTGGCCAGGCCCGTGAAGTGGATTGAAGACCGAAGTGAGCATTTTGTGTCTTCTATTCAAGAGCGAGAACAATTTTGGGATATGGAGATGGCTCTAGGTTTGGATGCTCAAATTTTGGGTATTCGCGGGCAGATGCTTCATGATCAAGGTGCTTATACTCCACAAGGCATTAATTGTCCTTACAACGCGGCAACCGGCGTGACGGGTCCCTACAAAGTGGGTGCTTATCACTTGGAGGTCAGTGTTGTACAAACCAACAAAGTGCCCACCATCCCAGTGAGAGGTGCAGGCTACCCTGAGGCTGCATTTGTGATGGAGCGTTTATTGGATTTGGCCAGTGTTCAGATGGGCATTGGTCGAGAGCACATTCGCGCCAAAAATTTGGTCCCCAAAGCACAGATGCCTTACGAGAAGCAAATTAAAAATAGGGCCGGTGCCCCTATTATTTTGGACAGTGGTGACTATCTTCACTGTCAAGAGATGGTCCTCAAGCACATCGATTTTGAAGGTTTTAAAACTCGTCAACGACAAGCCAAAGACCAAGGTCGTTACATTGGTTTGGGGTTTGCTCATGGTGTCAAAGGCACAGGCCGTGGCCCGTTTGAGTCGGGCACCGTGAAAGTCTCACCGGCAGGTCAGGTGAGCGTGTACACAGGCGCCTTGGCGATGGGGCAGGGCCTGAAGACTGCTTTGGCACAAATTTGTGCAGAGCAGTTGGGAGTATCTGCCGCTGACGTCGAGGTGGTGTGTGGTGATACACGATTTGTCACCATGGGATTGGGTGGTTTTGCCAGCAGGCAGACGGTGACCGCTGGATCGTCAGTGCATTTGGCGGCCATTCAAGTGAAGAAAAAAGCGTTGAAAGTGGCCAGTCAAATATTGGAAGCCTCGGAGGATGACCTTGAGCTCAGGGATGGGTTTGTCAAGATCAAAGGCACTGACAAACAGTTAAGCTTAGGGGAGATTTCTAGAAAACTTCGCGGAGTACCAGGTTACGCATTGCCCCCAGGGGTTGAGGCGGGACTAGAGTATTCGGAGCATTGGCAAACCGAGGTCTTGGCTTACTCACACTCATTTCATGCGTGTGAGGTTGAGGTGGATGTGCAAACTGGTGGGGTAAAACTACTGCGCTACGTGGCAAGTCAAGATTCTGGCAAGTTAATCAACCCCATGATTGTGGAAGGTCAATTGCACGGCGGGATCACTCATGGCATTGGTAACGCGCTTTTTGAATTCATGGGTTACGATGAACAAGCGCAACCTTTTACCACCACCTTTGCAGATTACTTATTGCCCACCGCCACTGAGCTCCCGGAGTTTGAAATTTTGTTTCACGAAAGTCCTTCACCTTTCAACCCCCTTGGCGTTAAGGGCGTCGGGGAGAGTGGAACAGTGCCTGTGGTTGCCACTATTTTCTCGGCCATTGATGACGCCCTAAAAGATTGGAAGATTCATCTCAAGCACGCTCCTTTGTCACCGGTCAAGTTGCTGGAAGAAGTCCTTTTTCAAGGTGTATCACCATGACTGGGATAACGCGACAATCGTCATCATCGATCTCTGCATTGGCTTTTTTGACTTTGATGTTGGTGGCCTTGTTGATGGGCTCTAACCATGTGGCCGCCAGGATCGCTTTCAATCATGGGCTTGATGTCTCCACAGCGGTAGTTGTGCGCAGTGCCTTCACGGCCATCATGGTGAGTGGCTTAATTTTTGTACAAAAAATTCCTTTTAGAGTTGAGCCTCGGCAATGGCGCATCTTGGCTGTGATTGGAATTTTGATTTCGATTCAAAGTTGGACACTTTACAGTGCCGTGGCAGCGTTGCCGGTTTCACTGGCGCTGCTTACCTTCAATAGCTACCCACTTTGGGCTGCGTTTTGGGCTCGAGTGATCTACAAACATCAAAGCGAGCGTCAAGTCTTGATGTTAATGCCATTGCTTTTGTTAGGACTAGCCCTGGCGCTTGACGTCACGGGCTCGGCCTCTGGCCTTGGGGCCAAGGCTCAATGGGACTTGATCGGTTGGGGAGTGCTTTGTGCGGTGGTTGGAGCGGCCACATTTGGTTTGGTCTTGGTGCTCATTGAGTTTGAAACAAAGGGTTTGGATGGCCGTTTGCGAACTTCACTCACCATGTGGATGGTCAGCATGATCACCCTTGGGGCAACGCAATATGTAGGCGATTTTCACTGGCCAATGGATGACACAGGCTGGTGGGGTCTGCTTTTCTTGTGTTTGTTTTACTCCAGTGGAATCACACTCATGTTCACTGTGTTGCCCAGATTGGGTGTGGTGGGTAATTCGGCCATTCTCAATTTGGAGCCGATATTTGCATTGATGATGGCTTGGGCTATTTTGGGCCAAAGTATCTTGATGTCTCAATTCGCAGGGGCACTTTTGGTCGTTGGTGTGGTGATCAAGTTGGGGACTCGAAAGCGCAGCTCCTAGGGTTCTAGCTGAAAGCGCGAGCCCTATTCACATCGAGACAATGGCTTCAAAAGTAGAATCAATTTTCGCCTGCGGCTCTTTTTCTAAGTTCGAATTTTTGGATCTTCCCAGTCGATGTTTTGGGAATGGGCTCAAACCGAAAATCTCTGGGCACCTTGTAGTTGGCCAAATGAGCCTTGCAGTGTTCGAGTAACTCAGCCGCACTGACTTCTTTGCCCGTTTTAAGTTCCACGTAGGCAACAGGAGTCTCTCCCCAACGTTCATCAGCTTTTGCAACCACAGCGCAGGCCATCACTGCTGGGTGGCGATAGAGGCAATCCTCTACCTCCAAGGAGCTGATGTTCTCGCCACCGGAGATGATGATATCTTTGCTACGATCTTTGATTTTCAGATAGCGGTCACTCTCCATCACAGCGAGGTCTCCCGTGTGAAACCATCCTCCTGCAAAAGATTTTTGTGTCGCGCTGGGGTTTTTGAGGTAACCTTTCATCACAATATTACCGCGGAACATGATCTCACCCATGGTGTTGCCATCTGCGGGTAAGTCTTTCATAGTTTCTGAATCTTTGAGTGTCATGCCTTCCTCTAAGCTGTAGCGCACACCTTGGCGGCCATTAAGTCGGGCTTGCTCGGACAAAGACTCTTGTGCCCAGGAGTTTCGTTTGACGGCCACAGCAGCTGGTCCGTAGACCTCAGTTAGGCCATAGACGTGAATCACATCAAAACCAATCATGCTCATGCCCTCAATCATCGCGGCTGAAGGGGCAGCTCCAGCGACCATTCCCCTTACCTTATGGTTGATCCCCGAGAGATGCTCAGCAGGGGCTGCCAAGATCAAATTGAAGACAATGGGGGCTGCGCAGAAGTGATCCACATGGTGCTCTTTGATGGCACTCAAGATGTTGATTGCATCCACCCTTCTCAAACAAACATGAGTTCCCCCCATCATGGCGATGGTCCAAGGAAAGCACCAACCGTTACAGTGAAACATCGGTAGCGTCCAAAGGTAAACTGGAAAATGCGGCATGTTCCAAGTGATGGATTGGCAAGCTGAGTTAAGGTATGCACCGCGGTGGTGAGTCACCACACCTTTGGGGTCGCCCGTGGTGCCAGAGGTGTAGCTCACGGCTATAGCATCCCACTCATCATCAGGTCCTTTTAAATGAGCGACAGGTTCGTGTGCTTTTAAGAGGGCTTCATACTCGTGTTGACCCAAGCGCTCACCATCCCCAACAAACTCACTGTCGCATACATCAATCACGATCAATTCTTTATTGAATTCTTTCTTTAAGATGGCCAAGGTTTGGCTGATCGTGGGGGAGAATTCTCGATCGGTGATGAGAACACTGGCTTCACAATGATTGAGTTGCCAAGCCAAGAGTGCTGCATCCAAGCGAATATTGAGAGTGTTGATAACCGCATTAATGGCAGGGATGGCGTAATGGGCCTCTACCATCTCTGGTGTATTTGCGAGCATCACACTCACCGTGGTATTTTTCTTGACACCCAAACTTTGCAAGGCACTGGCCAGACGTGCCGAACGGTCTCTGCATTGTGCCCAGGTATAGCGCCGCTTGCCGTGGATGACAGCGCAAAGATCTGCAAAGACCTCAGCCGATCGCTCGACAAAGCTCACGGGGGAGAGTGGGACATGGTTGGCTTCATTGCGATCAAGGTGTTGGTCGAAAATAGAGATCATGTTCTGGCTTCCTGGATCAAAGGGTGACGAAGAGTTTCAAAGTGTTCAAGTCGTTAAAGGTTGATTGATGACGGTGCTTACATCAAGATGCTCAATCAATGTTGAATCTTGACCAATGTGATTTCATTCATGAGACTGCTCGAAATAATGAAGTCACCGTCTTTTGTCTTGGAGGTGTTTCGCACAATATTGCCGCCTCCTGGGATAGCCCAAGTTTGAAATTTCTTGCTCTGAGGATCGAAACGAACAACTGTTCCGGGGTTGGTCCCTGACTCGCTGTACCAAATCGCGCCGTCAATCCAAGTCATTCCATAGGGAGCAGATTTTTCACCCCCAGGAGAGGGCACTTCTGTGACCTCACCACTTGTCACATCCAGGTGTCCCAAATAGCCTCTGGAGTGATCGGCATACCAAATGGAGTTATCCGGCGCCACCACCAATCGGCGAGGACGCGAATTAGGATTGGGTAGACGAAACTCTTTAATTTCGAGTGTTTTGGGATTGACTTGCCCGATTACGTTGGTGCCGAATGCCACATAGTCAATCATGCCCTTTGAGTCGACCATGATGCCGTAAGGGCGCGAATTGTTGCTCGGTGGCGTGATCAAGGTGACTTTACCCGTCTTGTGATTGACGCGGCCCACGCGGTTAGAGACTTGCGCGGTGAACCAAATATCACCCTTGGCGTCAATGGCCAGAGAGTGAGGATCGGTGACTGTGGCATCAGGCATCGGGAATTCGGTGTTTTCTCCTGTTTTGGGGTTGAGCTTACCGATTTGTGCACCAGTGTTGGCGGTATACCAAATATTACCTTCTTGGTCTTCCATCAATCCATGAGGGCCGGAGTGAGGTTTTTTCAAGGGGTATTGTCGAATGCTACTGGTTTTGGGGTCAATGCGTCCGATCATATTGGCCATTTGAGCGGTGTACCAAATTGAGCCGTCTCGTGCACCCAAGGGGTCATGGGGCCGAGAGCCCGCAATGGGTAAATGCCAAGTTTGAAATTTGACTTGGACTGGCCCATCCACGATCACCGCTTTGGGTCTTTCTTTCTCTGGGAAGGTTTGGATCAAATAGGCCTTGGCCAATTCCTTTTCCTCATCTGAGATGTTGAGTCCTTGATTGGTCATCATCTTCAAGACGGTATCCCAACCCTCAGGTGTGTATCCTCTCGCTGCGTGTTGTGCCACTTGGTGGCAGATATTGCAGTTTTTATCGACGATGGCTTTACCTGGCAATTCAGTGGAGGTTTGTGCCAAGCTGTTGCTTGAAATCAATAGTGCCAAAGTGGTCATCAAGATGGATTTGAGCACTGAATGGGTGGGGAGTGAGTTGGCAGGTTTTTTAGAAAAAGGCATTGAATTTTGTCTATTCATGGAGGTGTCATTGGTTTCTAGTCTAGAGCACTAGTCTTTAGACTTGGGCCCTAAAAAACTTGGGACAAGGTAAGGATTGATGACTCCAAAAGATAGCAGAAATGTCTAGTCATGGCTGTTGGTGATTACTCGGGATTGATTTAATGTCTGGGGGTTTGATCGGAAGTTGAACTGAATTTATTCCAGTGCTCGAATACTTTAAGAGCCTTTGAAAGCAATGAATTGATTCATCTCAACTCATGGCCCTCTAAATGCAAAAAAGATGAGTTTGATCCGTTGACAGCTGTTTATATATACAGTAATATGCATCTCATGAACGCAACCTCTCACACTTTCAACCCTTATCCAATGGAGCACTCTCAATGCAATGGCATGGCAAGCAGAGTTGACTCCTTGCATGTTTTGGGATTGGATGAGTTTTTGGTGCCCAATCCAATGAATACAGTGCTCTTTCGGGCCAAAGACGACCAACTGAGTAGCGAAGGCATCTTCAAGGGTGATTTGTTGGTCGTGGATCGTTCTTTAAAGCCTGAGCCTAGCCAAATTGTGGTGATCAATGAGGAGTCGCAATTGACTTTAAGGTACTTTTTGAGGCCTAGGCCCAATGTTTTGAAGACATATTCACCACAGGTTGAGTTCACTGATCACCCAAATAGACTCATTGCCTTAGAGTCAATGAACATTTGGGGAGTGGTGACTTATTGTTTGCACCGATTGAACTCTGTTTGAAGTTTTGAGTCTCTTGGAGTGGATCCATTCTTTTATTTCATTGTTACCAATTTCAATTCGCCGTTGAGATGTTGTTGTTCGATGGGGATGTGTTGATCGAAATTGAAAGAAGTAGTAGGCAATAGCGTGCAATAGCAGGCAATTGATAGGTAGTGGCCCTTTTTTTGACTCCAATTCCTTTAATTAATCCTTGGGCCATGGGAAGGTATTAGGGCATCCTCTTGTAGTTGGGACGACAAGGCAGTGATATCATGATTTTCTTTAATCATGGAGAGGCAATGATCTTGGAGGCTCCCTTGGATGTGGACGAAGAACGTTGGGGTCTACCTTTTTTTCTTGAAGACCATCGTCATTTGGCCAAAACGCTTCATCTCTGGGTCAAAGATCAGGTGGTGGACGAGCGAGACGATCGCTTTGCTTGTCTGGAATGGGTCACCCGTCTTGCCAAGGATGGTTGGCTAAAGTACTGCGTGACCAAGGCCCATGGCGGTCATCAGGCTCAATTGGACTCACGCTCATTGGTGATTATTCGAGAGACCTTGAGTCATTATTCTCCATTGGCTGATTTTGCTTTTGCCATGCAAGGTCTTGGCAGTGGCCCCATCAGTTTGGCTGGCAATGCCCAACAACAACGTGACTATTTGAGCGGTGTCTGCACAGGCCACAAGATTGCCGCCTTTGCCTTGAGTGAAGAGGGTGCAGGATCGGATGTCGCTGCAATGACTTGCAGCGCAGTAGTCAATGAACAGGGATTTTTGCTCAACGGTGAAAAAACATGGATCAGCAATGGTGGTATCGCCAACTTTTATGTGATTTTTTGTAAAACCGATCCAGCTCTGGGCTCCAGGGGAATTTCTGCCTTCATTGTGGATGCAAAAACACCTGGCTTAGATGACTCAGTGCACCTGCAAGTGATGGCACCTCACCCTTTGGCCACCGTCAAACTCAAGCAATGTCAAGTTCCCCATTCTGCCTTGTTGGGAGAATGGAATGGGGGTTTTAAATTGGCCATGCAAACCTTGGACATCTTCAGGGCTTCGGTGGCGGGTGCCGCTTTAGGGATGGCACGTCGTGCACTAGTGGAGGCCTTGGGTTATGCCAAGAATCGGCAAATGTTCAATCAACGACTAGTGGATTTTCAGCTCACTCAAGTCAAGCTTGGCCAGATGAGAGCGTTGATTGAATCGGCAGCTTTAATGACCTATCAAGCCGCTTGGATTCGAGACACAAAACTGCAAAATCTTGATTTGAAGTCCTCAGAAGGAAAATCTCAACTCAAGCGCTACACCCAAGCTGCGGCCATGGCCAAATGGACGGCTACAGAAAATGCGCAACAAGTGATCGATATGGCTCTTCAGATGCATGGGGGCAAGGGAGTCTTGGTGGGCCAGAAAATCGAGAGTCTTTACCGCGACATTCGCTCACTCAGAATTTATGAAGGTGCCACCGAGGTCCAGCAATTGATTGTGGGCAAGGGATTGATGTCATGAATGGACTTGGATTGAAAATGTTCTTTTATTTATTTGTATTGACTTGTAAAAAGGATTTGCTGTGATCATTGACTGCCATGGACATTTTACGACCACACCTCCAAGAGTGATGGAATTTCGAGCTCAACAAATTGCGGCCTTTAAAGCCACCGGTAGCGCGGCCTCGGTGCCAGCACCCCATATCACCGATGAGGAAATTTACGCCGCTATTCATGACAATCAATTAAAAGTCATGAAGGAGCGAGGCATTGATCTCACTATATTTTCTCCAAGAGCTCTAGGTATGGATCATCAGTTTGGGGATGAAGCGACCAACGTGACTTGGGCTGTTTACTGCAACGACTTGGTGCACCGAGCCTGCCAGATGTTTCCAGACTATTTTGTGGGCGTTTGCCAACTCCCTCAAGTTGCCGGACAAAAGCCAGGAAAAGCAGTGTTTGATGAACTCGATCGCTGTTTGGATCAACTCGGCTTCATTGGCGCCAATTTGAACCCCGACCCCTCTGGTGGTCAATGGAGTGACCCACCCTTGTGGGACAAGGACTGGTGGTATCCCCTTTATGAGAAGTTTGTAGAGCACGATGTGCCCGTGATGATTCATGTGAGTGGTTCTTGTAACCCGCACTTCAATGCTGTGGCAACTCACTACATTAATGGAGACACAACTGCCTTTGTGCAATTCATGACCTCTGATTTGTTCAAAGACTTCCCAACCCTTAAATTCATTATTCCCCATGGCGGTGGGGCCGCACCTTATCACTGGGGGCGTTATCAGGGCATTGCTTTGGATATGAAGCTTGGGGACTTGAACGAGCGCATGATGAAGAATTTGTATTTCGACACCTGCGTTTACCACCAACCTGGCATTGATTTGCTCTTGAAGGTGATCCCCTCAGACAACATCCTCTTTGCTTCTGAGACCATTGGCGCGGTGAGGGCCGTGGATCCTAAAACAGGTCGAAATTTTGATGACACACATCACTACATCGAACAAACTCAAGTGGTGAGTGATGCAGAAAAACACAATATTTATCAAGACAATGCGCTGGGTGTCTACAAGCGTCTTGGTAACCACCCCAAATTTAAATCCAAATCCAAATGAGGCTCTAGCATGATTGGTTTTCAAATTCTTGAACGTAAGCGACAAGTGTCCTCCCAGACCGTGGAGAAATTCAAATCTCTGCCGGTGGCGATTGTGAGTGACACGATGTCCAGGATGTTTTCGGCCAGCCCCAATTTGCGTCCGATGCACAATGGCCACCCTATGCTCGGGCCCGCTCTCACGGTGAAGACTCGTCCAGGCGACAACTTGATGATTCACAAAGCCATTCAAATAGCCCAAGCAGGTGATGTGATCGTGGTCGATGGGGGAGGCGATTTGACCAACGCGCTCATTGGAGAGATCATGACATCGTTGGCAGCTTCCAAAAAAATTGCAGGTATGGTGATCAATGGATCAGTGAGAGATGCGGGCTTTTTGCGCACGCAAGATTTTGGCGTATTCGCTGCCGGTGTGACCCACCGAGGTCCCTACAAAGATGGGCCTGGTGAGATCAATGTCCCCATTTCACTTGCAGGCATGGTGATTGAGCCAGGCGACTTGGTGATGGGTGATGATGACGGGGTGTTGTCTGTGCCCTTTGATCAGACTGAGTGGGTCTTCAAAGCGGCCACTGAGAAACAAGCCCAAGAGAGTGAGATTTTGAAAAAAATTCACGCCCATCAATACCATCCTACTTGGATTGATGAAATCTTGGCTCAAAAATTAAAAGGCTGATTGATGCCTATGGTGGGTCTGTACCCTCACAGGTTTTTTACCAATCCCTTCCATTTGTTACTTCTTCAATTTAAAGGATTCTCAACCGCCATGAATACGCAAATGAGTCAATATGTCCTTTTACGAGGTGCCCAAGTGCGGCAATGGGCGGGTAGGGGTCTGAGTTTTGTAGCAAGTTTGATTTTGCTGCCCGTGATGTGGTGCTGTGGTGCCGGAGCGCAAGACTTTCCGAGTAAACCCATTCGAGTCATCTCGGAATACTCACCAGGCTCGGGTGGTGATGTTTTTTTCCGCTCTCTGGCCACTCAGTTTTCAACTTTGAGCGGACAGTCATGGGTCGTTGACAACCGTCCAGGTGCAGGCGCTATGTTGGCCGTTGACGCGGCGACTCGTGTGGTACCCGATGGATATACTATTTTGGTAGCCTCACAAAATGTACCCGTCACACGACTCTTCTTGTCCAAGGGTCGTCAAATTGATGCCAATGTGGAGCTCACGCCCATCTCTGCATTGTGGCGCTCAACTTTGCTGGTCGCATCCAATACTTCCTTCCCCGCCAAAACGCTTAAAGATTTGATTGCCTACGCCAAGGCCAACCCAGGTCAACTCGCTTACACGACGTCGGGGATCGGTACACAGGGACATTTTGCTGGTGCGGGGCTTGAATTGCTCACCGATACCAAAATGGTCCACGTCCCTTATACCAATGGCCGGCAAGTGCTGGATGTGATCGCCGGACAAGCACCATTCACCTTGAGTATCGTGCCTTTTGTGATGCAAGGCGTGAATGCCGGGCAGTTGAGAGTCTTGGCCATCGCCGCAGATAAACGCATGGACGCCTTCCCGGGTGTCCCCACCGTAGGTGAGATCGTTCCTAAATTTGAGCCACCCCCCACTTGGACTGGAATTTTCGGCCCACCGGGGTTACCCAAAAAATACGTTGATTATTTCAACGATATTGTGGTGAAAGGGTTATCCAATCCGGCTGTGAAGCAAAAAGCGGTCAGTGACGGCTTTGAATTGATCGGTAATTCGGCCGAGCAATTTGGATTGCAAATTAAACGAGACATCGAGGTCACGGGCAGATTGGCCCGTGCCGCTAAAATTCAACCTAACGATTAATCAGGAGAAACTTCAACATGAAAATTTGTTCATACAACAACGCTTTACCCGGACTTGTCGAGGGCGACTTGGTCTACCCTTTGGCAGACGCTTTGAGTGCCGTGGGGGCAACTCGTGTGGGCGCGTCCATGGCAGAAGTTTTTGATGCTTTGTCCAACTCCAGCAAGGCTAAAGACGCCATTGCCCAAGCCAAGCTGGGTAAGGGCTTGCCCTTGTCTTCAGTGCAGTTGAAGTCTCCTTTGGACAACCCTCCGGCTATCTGGGCTGCAGCATCAAACTACCGTGCTCATCAAGCAGAAATGATTGAGCGAGTGGGATCATATGACCGTTCACAATTCTCCCCAGACGAGCTAATGGCTGAGGTGTTTTTAAAACCCACCTCCGCTTTGGTGGGGCCTGGCGGCACTGTCATTTTGCCCAAGATTGCCAAGCACGTTGATTTTGAATGTGAACTTTGTGCTGTGATTGGGAAAGAGGCGCGCAATGTATCAGAGGAGCATGCGCTGGACTACGTCTACGGCTACACCATGTGCTGGGACATCAGTGTGCGTGACCCCTGGGGGAGAAAGCACAACACGCGAAACATTCGCAAAGGTTTTGACACCTTTTGCGGGGTGGGCCCATGGGTTGTCACGGCTGATGAGATTGGTGAGCCACAGGATTTGCATATTCATGTTGAACAAAACGGCAAGACAGTGATGACCGCCCACACCGCTGACATGGTCAATGGACTTCGTGCCCTGATTCGTTTCTTATCCAGTGTCTCGACCTTGAAGCCTGGTACCTTGATCACCACGGGTACGCCTGCGGGTGTCTCACAACTCGCTCACGGCGACTTGCTCCATGGGACCATCAGTAAGATCGGAGAGATGAAGTTGCACGTGATCGATCAAGCTTGAGTGGTTGGGTAACTTTATCCAAAAAGCATCTCGTCAATATTCATTATTTGACTTGTCTTTGAGTCACCATCAATGACAAGTCAATTCGATGGGATCAAGTGTAGGAGACTACGATGTTAATGCCTCATGGTGATAGAAAAATTAGTTATGACTTGGTCGGGGATGAGGGTGCTCCAGTTGTTTTGATGGTGCACTCACTGGCAGCGGACATGGGACTTTGGGCCGAGCAGGTTCCCGCGTTAACGCAAGCTGGATTTCGAGCCTTGCGTATGGATTTGCGCGGTCATGGTGGAAGTACTGCAATGCCTGGTGCCTACACAATTGATGCTTTGGCCGATGACTTGGTGCTCCTTCTTGACTTTTTGGGGATTCAAACTTGTCACTATCTGGGGCTATCCATTGGGGGCATGATCGGGCAGTCTTTTGCCATTCATCATCCTGAGCGACTAGAGTCTCTTTTTATTTGTGATTGCCAATCTCAGTCACCTGCGGATGCTAAGGAGTTTTGGGGCCCCTTGATTGCCAAAATCGAGGCGGCGGGCTCCTTGGAGCAAATTGCGGATTCGACCATGGCGCGTTGGTTAAGCCCATCGTATCAAAAGTCCCATCCCAACCGGTGGAAACAAGTTCGTCAAACGGTGGCAAGTTGCAGCGTGGGTGGGTATGTCGGTTGTGCATTGGCCATCTCCAATTTCAATCACACCCAACGCTTGAGTGGAGTTCAAGTCCGCACACTGGTGGGATGTGGTTCATTGGATGAGAGAAATAATCCAAAATCCTCCCAAGCCATTGCAAAACTATTCCCCAATGGGCGCTACACTGAGTTTGAGGGCGGTTTGCATGTACCGAACATTGAATTTGCCCAAGAATTTAACCACACTTTGATTGATTGGCTCCAGTCCTCATGAACAAATCTGTCCTCGAAAAAGTCATCAAGGCTTGGCAATTTCTATATACACAAGGGTTCATAGAGGGGTTTGGTCACATCAGCGTACGCTCGGATGAGCCCAATCAGTTTGTGATTTCTCGCCACTCCCTTGGCATGAAAGTCAGCGAAGACGATTTTGTGGTGATGGACTTCCAGGGGAAAAAGTTGCATGGATCTGGTGACGCTCCGGGTGAATTTCCAATTCACTTAGAAGTTTTGGCTGCCAGGCCTGATGTGCAGTGTGTGATTCATTATCACGGCATGTACTCCACTGCCTTCACCACGACCCATGGGCCAAGCTTGAAGCCCATTCATTTAATGGGCACTTTATTTCACGCTGGCATTCCCACCTACCCCGACCCCAAGCTCGTGAGTGATCGTGCTCGCGGTGCCGCTCTTGCAAAGTCTTTGGGACAAGCCCGGGCGGTACTCATGTGCGCTCATGGGGCAACGATCACGGGTGCGAGTGTGGAGGAAGCCGTGGCTGGGGCATTTTTGTTTGAAGAAAATGCTCACCGCGCCTGCATCAGTGCCACCTTGGGTAAGCCCATCTGGATTGAGGATGAGTTGGCCGCTCAAGCGGGTAAGGAACTCATCGAGTCGCGTGGACCCTTCCGGCGTGTGTGGTCCATGGTAGAAGAACTTGATGCAAAATTGAAGTCTGAGACCAAGTCCTGAGGCCCAAGCTGGCCCACCTTATGAATCCAACGGTTTAAAACCGATGATCCTTTGATGAATTTTTTACTCTAAACCTGCGATCCTCCCATGACTGATCCCAAGACAGAATTTCGCGTGATGACCTCAGGGGCTTTCACTGCGGCCCATTTCAAATTGCTACCCTTCGTGGAGAAACTCACAGGCAAGAAAGTTGTGACAGTCACAACCTCTATCGGTACGGGAGATATCTCCATACCCTCACGTCTTTCGCGACGTGAGGCGGTGGACATCGTGATTGTGGCCGATACGGTATTGGATCAGTTCGTAGAGGCGGGCTACATTCAAGCCGGCTCCAAAGTCCGCGTTGCCTCCTCCGGCATTGGTTTGGCTGTGCGTGCGGGAGAGCCTGCACCCAATATGGGGTCTGAGCAGGCGTTACGGGAAACGTTTCTGAACGCCAAGTGCATTGCGTATTCGGCCAGTGAGAGTGGAAAGTATTTGACAACGGTTTTATACCAGCGACTGGGCATAGCTGAGGAGTGTTTACCCAAGAGCCGATTTGTGGGGGGAGGGGAGAGAACAGGCGACGTGGTAGCCCGGGGTGAGGCCGACATTGCATGCCAGCAGTTGAGTGAACTCTATCCAGTGGAAGGTATTGCCCATATCACGCCACTGCCAGGGGACTTACAAAAAATCTCTATATTCTCAGCGGGTGTCTCCGCTTGGAGTGAAGACCCTCAGCAAGCCCGGGAGGTGTTGTCTTTTCTGACTGGGGTCAGTGCACGTGATGCCATTCGACAAACGGGTCTAGAGCCCTATTCGGGCGAATGAATGAGTCAATGAAATGAAGCCCAGTTAAGGATTCATTGACCCAGGTGTTGAGGTGGACGCTTTGCCCTACATCAAACCTTGAAGTGAAACCTTGAATCCTTTTGCTTTTTCATCCTGAGCATCTTGATTTTTTTGGAATTTAGAGATACATTTTTTTTATAGTTTTAAAGGATAAGCCATGTATTTAAGAAGCGTTGAGTTGCAAATGCCCAATCGCCAAGAGGCGGTTGATTTTTTAAAGAGCCCTTGGGGCTTGGTTGAAGTTGACACCCGAGGTTCAACCACATACCTTAGAGGGGCTGATAATTTTCATTACGCTTTGGCCATTACTGAAGGGGCCGAGAAATTGGTCAAGTCCGCGACCCTTGTGGGCACCTTGGCAGAGGTGAAGGCGAGTTTTGAGCGAGTCAAGGCTGCTGGGCTCAAGCACAGTGCTTGGGTTGACGAGTTCAATGAACCAGGGCGTGGCGCTGGTTTTATTTTTGCCGGTTTGGCCGGAGAGCCGTTTCGCGTCATTTGTGAAAAGGACCCTCAACCCGCTCCCTTGGCTTCGGATGGAACTCACCCTTTGCGTGTAGCGCATGTTGTTTTCAATACCAAACAGCGTGAGGCGGCATCTCAACTTCTCATCGATGTGTTGGGCTTTAAGGTATCCGATCGCACGAAGATCATGAACTTCTTACGCTGCGATGAGCTCCATCATGTCGTGGCGTACGCAGACTCGGACAAGGCCACTTTGAATCACATCGCTTTTGAGATGCAAGACATGGATACCATGTTCTCTGGGATGGGACGCATGAAGGACAATGGTTTTGAGACGGTCTGGGGGCCAGGTCGTCACGGCCCAGGCAACAACGCCTTCGCTTACTATATTGGTCCTTTTGGGGCCTGCATTGAGTTCACCAGTGAAATTGAACGAGTGGACGATTCGTACGTCACAGGGACTCCAGAAGACTGGAAATGGCCTCCCAAGCGCACCGATTATTGGGGAATTGCCGTACGCGATGACCCCCAACTGATCGCTTCCAGCCAAACTTTTCATTTTGAGAGTATTGCAGCTTAAAACAAGCACAATTCAGTGGTGCGATTCCTGGTCAATAAGGAGTCGAAGACTCAAGGCAACATTCATCTGCGGTTGGATGTTGCTTTTTTTATGCAACAGTGAGACTCTCTGGGTCTAATTTTCCTCCTGATCTCTCTCAGTTTAGGCCTAACCCTAATTCGCAGTTGATAAATTTGAGTTATGGTTTGATTTGAATCCAATCAATCCAACTTCTGACTATTCATATGTTGTACAAACAAGCACTGAGGGCGTCGGTTCTTGCCATCTCGCTGGTTGTCACTCTGACTGCACAGGCTGATTACCCGGATCACCCCATCAAGATGGTGGTGGCTTGGCCATCGGGTGG
>Ga0007809_10000020_pt1 | contig 54562 bp, 53 predicted proteins | sample CryBogCBE02Aug07_FD_60383 | JGI IMG/M metagenome (GOLD analysis project Ga0007809, IMG submission 60383) | Freshwater microbial communities from Crystal Bog, Wisconsin, USA - CBE02Aug07 | ecosystem: Environmental > Aquatic > Freshwater > Lake | place: Crystal Bog, Wisconsin, USA | collected...
ATCAATACCCCGACTTCCGGTGAATCCAGATGCTTTGGAGAAGGCCGAAGCAGGCCATCGTGATGAGCAGGAAGGATCCGCCGTAGCTGACCAGCGGGAGGGGCAGTCCGGTGATCGGTGTGATGGCCACGGTCATCCCGATGTTCATGAAAATGTGGGTAAAGAGCAGCATCACGATGCCCACGGCGAGCAGTCGGCCGAGTTGGTCCTGTGCCCGCGAGGCGATGTACAGTCCGGTGAGCAGGAGGAGAGCCATGGCGGGGATGAGGAGGGCGGCCCCCAGAAAGCCGTGCTGTTCCCCGAAGACCGCATAGATGAAGTCGGTATGGACGATGGTGCTCGGGAGGTATCCGAGCTGGTTGAGGGTGTCCTCGGCGCGCAGTCCCTTGCCCCAAAAGCCCGCGCTTCCGATGGCGTTGAGCGACTGGTTGATGGTCCAGCCCGAGTTCAGGGGATCGGAGGAGGGGTCGATGAAGGCGGTGATCCGGTCCTTCTGGTACTGCTTCATGCCGAAGAAGTACATGAGCGGCAGGGCGATGAGGCCCATGAGCACCAGCACAAGGAGATAGCGTTTCCTGATGCCGCCGACATAGAACATCGCGAAAAGAACGGGCATCCAGACCAGGGTGCCGCCGAGGTAGGGCTGGATCAGGATCAGCACGCAGGGGATGGCCGTGATGCCGAGGCAGGCAGCGATGCGCAGGACGGGATTCAGGTCTGGCGTGTCGCCCAGGAAGAGGGCGAAGAGCAGGATGCCCGCGAAGATCGCAAGCTGGGAGGGTTGGAAGTTCCCGAAGCCGAGGTTAAGCCAGCTCCTGGCCCCGAAGACCTTCACCCCGATGAAGAAGACGAGGATAAGCAGGATGACGCTTAGGATGTAGAGGGGCAGGGCGGTGATGCGCACCCATTTGTAGTCGTTGAAGGCGACGAGAAAGAAGACGGGGAGGCAGATGAGCATCCACTTGATCTGGCTGGCCCAAAAAGGGGTGTCGCGCATCCAGGTCGCGCTGTAGATCGCGTAAATGCCGAAGAGGGAAAGCGCCAGCATCACGATGAGCAGGGGCCTGTTCAGGGCGCGGAACTTCCGGGCAAGCAGCAGGGTATTCATCGGGGTCAGAGTCTGGGAACGGCGGCCAGGAGTTCGCGGGTGTAGGGATGGACGGGATTCTCGAGCACTTCGCGTGAATTCCCCGATTCGACGACCTGCCCGCGGTGGAGGACCAGCACCTCGTCGCTGAGATGCTCGACGACGGCCAGGTCGTGCGCGATGAAGAGCATGGCAAGGCCGAGTTCCTCGCGGAGATCCGCCAGGAGGTTCACGATCTGGGCCTGGACGCTGACATCAAGGGCGCTGACCGGTTCGTCGCAGATCAGGAGTTCCGGTTCGACGGCAAGAGCCCGTGCGATGCCGATGCGTTGTCGCTGGCCGCCGCTGAATTCATGGGGATGGCGCGTCATCATCTCCGGTCTGAGACCGACTTTCTTGAGCAGGGCGGCGACGCGCCCGGATCGTTCGGGGGCGGTGAGTTCGGGAAAATGGATTTCGAGCGCCTCGCCGATGATCGCCCCGATTGTCATGCGGGGATTCAGGGATCCGAACGGATCCTGGAAGATATACTGGATCCGGCGGCGGAGAGGCCGGAACTCCCGTTCGGATAGGGGAAGGATATCCCGGCCCCTCCAGAGGGCCTGGCCCGAGGTGGCCGGGATCAGTTTCACCAGCGCGCGTCCGATGGTCGTCTTGCCGCTGCCGCTCTCGCCGACAAGCCCCACGACGCTTCCCGCGCCGATCCTGAAGCTGACACCATCCACGGCCTTGAACGATCCGGCCTGGCGGCGAAGCAATCCGGAACGGATGGGGAAGTGGACCTTCAGGTCGCGGACTTCCAGCAGCGGCGGTTCGGAGGTGCCGCTCATCTCCTGCATCCCTCCTCGAGGATCGAGATGAAAGCCCCGGGGTCCGGGGCGGACATCAGGCACCCGAAAGAGTGGTCGTCCCCGCAGATCCTGGAGACTGCCCCGAGGACACGGAGATACTCGTTGTCGAGCGACTCGGGGATCGCCGCGACAAAGATCATCCTCAGCGGCCTGTCGCATCCCTGTACGGGAAGCCCCGGCATGAATCGTCCCGCCGCAAGCACCATCCCCGAGATGCTGGGGGTACGGCGGTGATGGAGGATGATCATCCCGCTCTCCGGGGAACCGCAGTCGATGGGGGAGCCGTTGGCCAGCGTGTCACGCAGTTCGGCCCAATCGCCGACCCGTTTGTCGCCTCGGAGGGAGGAAAGGACTTCCTCCAGCGCATCGCCAGGGTTGGAGGCCCTGAGGGACAGATGGATATCCTTAGGAAGAAGTGCGGTGGAAAGGGTGCCCATAAATGTTTTCAAACGGCGCTGCCGCTCCATTTCAGCTTCTGGCGCAGAATGTCTGGAAAGGTGGTGCCTGGCATCATGGCCAGCGGGAGTTTTTTGTCGGAAAGTTTCAGGACGAGCCGCTGTCCGGTCCTGAGTACTCTCGGCGAGCGACCATCGACGGAGACGAAGACTTCCTGAGGGCCGGCCGCGGCGATCGAGACCTCCCGGCTTTCGGAAATCACGACGGAACGGTTGCTCAGGACATGCGGGCAAACCGGCGTGATCACGAGTGCTCCGCTGTCGGGCATCAGGATCGGCCCCCCGGCCGCAAGAGAATAGGCTGTCGAGCCCGTCGGCGTGGCTACGATCAGTCCGTCGGCATGATACTCGGTGAGGGGGAGTCCCCCGACGGAGGTTTTGAGGCGGACCAGTTGGGAGCGTTCGCCTCGGCTGACCGTCACGTCGTTGAGGGCGAGTTCGAGGGGGATGTTGCCATCGGGACCGGTGATTCCGGCCTCCAGAAGGCTCCGGTGGCTCAGTTCGTAATTGCCCGAGAGCAGCGAATCGACAGCCCGGATCCATTCATCGGAACCGAGGCTCGTGAGGAAGCCGAGTGAGCCGATATTCAGGCCGAAAATCGGACGGATATGGCCTCCCGAGCGGTGAAGGGCCCTCAGGATGCTTCCGTCCCCGCCCATCACCAGGAGGATGTCCGAGCCCTTGGCAACCCCCGCCTCATCGAGTTCGGAGGCGAGTCCTGCCGCGGCGGCCGTGACGCGCTCGATCAGGAAAGTGGCTCCCCGCCTCGTCAGTTCCCTGGTGATCGCGAGCACGAGAGATCCCGAACCCTCTTTCCCTGCATGGGCAATGATGCCGATTCTCGGGGTGGATGGACTCATGCGGGGAGTGGTGCCGTGGATTCCCCGCGGCGCAGCAGGGCCAGGTACTCGATGTTGCCGGTGGTGCCGGGGAGGGGGGACTCAATGAAGGCGTCGAACCGGTGTCCGGCCCCCGTCACCCAGTTCCGGATGGAGTCGACCGCGCGAAGGCGGGCGGTCGTGTCGCGGACGATGCCCCCCTTGCCCACGTCGGCGGGGGCGAGTTCGAACTGGGGCTTGATGAGGACGATCATGATTCCCTCGGGGTCGAGCAACTCAAACGCGGCGGGCAGGATCTTCGTCAATGAAATAAAGCTAAGATCCCCGACGATCAGGTCGAATTTCCGGTCGAAATCGGAGGCTGCAAGGTAGCGGGCATTGATTCCCTCGCGCACCTCGACCCGGGGATCCTGGCGCAGCGACCATGCGAGTTGACCGCGGCCGACATCCACCGCGGTCACATGGGCGGCCCAATGCTGGAGCAGGCAATCGGTGAAGCCGCCGGTCGAGGACCCCAGGTCCAGGCAGCTCTTGCCCATGGGGTCGATGCCGAAGCCCTTGATCGCCCCTTCGAGCTTGTGGCCGCCCCTGCCGACATAGCGGTCTCGCCCGGTGATGAGGATTTCGCTCGCGGTGGAAATCCTGGTTCCCGGCTTGTCGGCCACACGTCCGTCAACGGTCACCTGGCCCGCAAGGATGGCCCGCTGCGCCTTCTCGCGGGATTCGAAGTGACCGGCCTCATGCAGGTGCTGGTCGAGGCGCATCTTGGCGGCAGTCGGAACCTTCATCGGGAGGAATCGGCAAACTGCAGTAACTCCCCGGGACTGTGGAGGAGATGGTCCGGGCTGAGCGAGGCAAGTGTCTCTGCGGCATTGTAGCCCCATGAGACGGCGGCGACCCGAAGGCCCGCCTCCCGTGCCGCCTCGATGTCGCGCGTCTCATCGCCCACATAGAGAACCCTCGAAGGGTCGGTTTTCTGCGCCTTCGCAATGCGTCGCATCTCGCGGCTCTTTCCGAAGAGCTTGGAGGAACTCCGCACGAAGTGGAAATAGGGAAGTCTGTTGCCGGCGATGAATGCCAGCACATTGGTCTCGGAATTGGACGTCAGGACGCCGATGCGGTGTCCGCGGGAATGAAGGATTTGGAGAACCTCGGGCATTCCGGCGATGGGGCGGACCTCGGAGATCCGATCCTGCAGAAGGCGAAGCCCGCGCCGTGAAATCTTGGGGATCTTCCAGGTGCTGATCCCGAGATGGCGGATAAAATCCCTGGTGCCGAGGGTGCGGACATGGGGCAGTTCCCCGCGTGACAGTGTGCGGAATCCGAACTCCGCGGCCAGTTCGTTCAGGATTCCGTGCGAGATGTCCAGGGTATCCGCCACCGTTCCGTCGAAATCGAAGAGGAAAAGATCGGGCGTTCCTGATCCGACCTCCGTGGATGGGTTGGAAACGGGATCAGGCTTCTTGGAGTGGTGGGGATGCATCGGGTCCGCTCCAGGGGGATACGGAATGAACCTTAGTCTAACAGGGAAAGTCTGCGGATTCCAAGCCTGCCCGAGTCTCCCGACACTTTTGGAACGGGGTTTGCTTTTCAGAGGGAGTGATCATCCGAAAAGACCGGGTCGGCTTTGCCATCATGGTATTCTGGACACCATCACCCGACACCTGCATCCTTTTCCGCTCCTATGACTGACGACGGCCACTTCCACTCCACCCTCGACACCTCCGTCGAAGGACTCAAAGCGCTCATCGTCGAGCAGCTCCGGTTTGGAATTGCCCGTGATCCGCAGACAGCCTCCAGGCGCGACTGGTGGCTGGCTACATCCAAGGCTGTCCACTGCGTCGTCCTCGAGCGCCTGATGGCCACCCAGACCAAGCACCGCGCGGTCAACGCCAAAAGGGTCTACTACTTCTCCCTGGAATTCCTGATGGGGCGCCTCTACATGAACAGCTTCCACAGCGCCGGGATCGTCGAGAACATGAAGGTCGCCATCAGGGACCTGGGCCTCGATATCGACGAGCTTCGCGAGGAGGAGTACGACATGGGGCTGGGTAACGGGGGGCTTGGCCGCCTTGCCGCATGTTTCCTCGATTCGCTGGCGACCCTCGACCTGCCGGCCATCGGCTACGGGATCCATTACCAGTACGGGCTCTTCAAGCAGGAGTTCCGCAACGGCTACCAGATCGAGCTTCCCGACGACTGGATGAAATTCGGCACCCCGTGGGAAATCGTCCGTCCCGAGCACACCACCGAGATCGATGTCTACGGCCATGTGGAGAACATTTTCGATGATGTCGGCAACTATATCCCGAAGTGGACCGGCACGAAGAAACTCATCGGTATTCCCTACGACATCCCGATTCCAGGATATGGGACCAACACGGTTAACTTCCTGCGCCTCTGGTCGTCCAAGGCGGCCGAGGACTTTGATTTCGAGGCCTTCAACCGCGGCGGCTATGACGAGGCCGTGCGCGACAAGAACCAGAGCGAGACCGTCTCCAAGGTCCTGTACCCCAACGACAAGACCGAGAGCGGCAAGGAATTGCGCCTCATCCAGCAGTATTTTTTCGTCGCCTGCTCGCTCAAGGACATCATCCGCCGATTCCGCAAGAACAACACCGACTGGGAGACCTTCCCGGACAAGGCTGCCATCCAGCTGAACGACACCCATCCGGCCATCGCCGTCATCGAACTGCAGCGCCTGCTTCACGATGTTTATGGACTCACTTGGGAAAAGGCCTGGTCAATCGTCACGCGCACCTTCGCCTACACGAACCACACCCTTCTTCCGGAGGCCCTGGAGAAGTGGAGTGTCGGGTTGTTCCAGAAGGTGCTGCCGCGCCATCTCCAGATCATTTTCGAGGCCAACAAGCGTTTCCTGGCCGAGGTGGAGAAAAAGTGGCCAGGCGATATCGACAAGGTCCGCCATCTCTCCCTGATCGAGGAGGGGGATCACCAGATGGTCCGCATGGCCAATCTCGCCGTCATCGGCAGCCATTCCGTCAACGGGGTCGCCGAACTCCACACGCGCCTGCTCAAGAGCGACCTCTTCCCCGAGTTCGACGAGTTCTACCCGGGCAAGTTCAACAACAAGACCAACGGCATCACGCCGCGTCGCTGGCTTCTGGGCTGCAATCCCAGGCTCGCCTCACTGATCACCGAAAAGATCGGTCACGGATGGGAGCGTAACCTTGGCGAGCTGCGCCAGCTCGAGCCGCTGGCGGGCGATCCCGAGTTCCAGAGGCGCTTCATGGAGGTGAAACACGCCAACAAGGTCGATCTGGCGCGGATCATCAAACGGGAGTGCGGCGTGATCGTCGATCCCTCCGCTCTCTTTGACGTGCAGATCAAGCGTCTGCACGAGTACAAGCGCCAGCACCTCAACCTCCTCCACATCCTTGCACTCTACCGCAGGCTGCTGCAGGACCCCTCCCTCGACATCACCCCGCGGGTGTTCATCTTTGCCGCGAAGGCCGCCCCGGGCTATGACATGGCCAAGAACATCATCAAGGCGATCAACGCGGTCGGCTCCAAGATCAACTCCGATCCGCGCGTGAAGGATCGCCTGAGGGTGGTCTTCCTGCCTAATTACCGCGTTTCCTTGGCTCAGAAGATTGTTCCGGCGGCCGATCTCTCCGAACAGATCTCCACGGCCGGCAAGGAGGCTTCCGGAACAGGCAACATGAAGCTCAGCCTCAACGGGGCACTCACCATCGGCACGCTTGACGGCGCCAATGTCGAGATCCGCGAGGAGGTGGGTCCCGAGAACATCTTCATCTTCGGCATGACCGTCGAGGAGGTGAACGAACTTTGGAAAAAGGGGTACAACCCGCACGAGTTCCTCCAGCATCACGACGAGCTCCGTGCGGTCGTGGATTGGGTCGGGTCGAACTACTTCACCGCCGACGAACCTCCGGGAGTGTTCAGCATGCTTCAGGAAAATCTCGTCTACCACGATCCGTTCCTCTGCCTGCCGGATTTCCGTTCCTACAGCGACACGCAGGAAAAGGTCAGCGAGGCCTTCAAGGACAAGGCCCGTTGGGCCGAGATGGCGATCCTGAACACGGCCCGCATGGGCAAATTCTCGAGCGACCGCACGATCGCCGAGTATGCGCGTGGCATCTGGAACGTGGATCCGGTGACTGTCTGAGCCCGCTCTGTTCAGGCTGATCTGGTTCGGCTAGCCTGCCCGGATGATCGTGATCATCGGAGCCGGACTGGCCGGACTGGCCTGTGCGACCCGCCTTGAGCAGGCGGGAGCCGACTGGTTGCTCCTGGAGTCTTCCGTCAAGCCCGGGGGGCGCGTCGCCACGCATGTGACCCCGGATGGCTACCGCCTCGACCATGGATTCCAGGTCCTCCTTGATTCGTATCCCGCCGCCCGCCAGTTGCTGGATCTTGATGCCCTGAACCCCTGTTTTTTCAAGAGTGGAGCCCTGCTTGCCGGCAAGGAACGCCTCGGTGAAATCCTTAATCCACTTGTTCATCCCGAGGGGATCCTGAAGACCCTTGGGGATCGTTCGATCCCGTGGTCCCAGAAGGTTTCGTTTGCCCTCTATGGCGCAGGGATCCTTTTCCAAGGTGGTGGTGGTGGGCTGGGTATTTCCGCGCTCGAGGATCTCCGCCGCCATGGTCTGGAAGGGGCGGTGCTGGAAAGATTCCTCAGGCCTTTCTTCGAGGGGGTCTTCCTGGACAAGGATCTGGGTACCGATGCCTCGGTCCTGAGGGCCGCCATCAGGAACTTCGCCCTCGGACGCGCCTTGCTTCCGGCTCAGGGCATGGGAGAGATCCCCCGTCAGATGGCATCCCGGTTGCCATCCGTAAGGCAACGCTACGCATCCCGTGCCGAGTCGCTCGTGCATGACGGGGGTAGGGTGGTGGCCGTGATTCTCGAATCAGGCGAGAGGATCCCTTGTCAGATTCTGGTGATCGCGACCGAGGAACCTGCAGCCCGGAGGCTCCTTGGGTTAGGGAAGGGGAGGCCCTGGCAATCCGTCACCACGCTCTATTTCACGGGGGAGGAACCGCTTTACGAAGGCCCCTACCTCGTTCTTCCCGAGGGGAAAGATCGTCTGGTGCGTCATTTTTGCGACCTTACCAATGTGGCCCCTTCTTATGCTCCGCACGGAAGACGTTTGCTGACGGCGACGGTTCTTTCCTTGGGGGAAGGAGATCCTGTTTCCAGGGCCGTCAGCGAAATCGCCGCCATTTTTCCTGCATTCTCGGAGTGGAAATTTCTGGAGCGGATCGACATTCCTTGGGCCTTACCTTCACAGTCTCCTGGATTCGCCGCCTCCTTCCCCGAGCGGCGCCAGGGTCCCAACTGTTGGTTGGCGGGGGATCAGGTGGCCCGTGCCTCCATCGACTCGGCCCTTGCCAGTGGCCTGCGGGCCGCCGATGAATTACTGCCCACCATTTTCTGATGCTCGCCTTTTCAACCAACTGGAACGCCTCGAAACACACCGAGGGGGAAGCCATTGTCGCGGAAATCCTCGAACTCGGATTCACCAAGCTCGAGATCGGCCATGGATTGAGCGTTGCCCAGCTTCAAGGGATCCGGAAAGCCCACGAGGGCGGGGGATTCGAGGTGGTCAGCGTCCATAACTTCTGTCCCATGCCCGTGGAGATCCAGGTGGATAACCCCGATTGCTACGAGTTCACCTCGAAAGTGGCTTCCCAGCGGGATCGGGCCATCCGCCTGACCAAACAGACAATGGAGACGGCGAGGGAGTTTGGTGCCCGGCACATCGTGCTTCATCTTGGAAGGGTCACTCCTCTTCGGGGTATCACTCATGGGCTCATGGAGAGCCTTCTCTCCGACGGGGTTGCTTCCAAAAAGCATGCACGGGCAAAGCTGGATGCCGTCCGCCGTCGGGAAAGTTTCTCCCACGCGTATCTTGAGCGCATCCAGACCCTTCTCGAACCACTTGTCGAACTTGCCGAGCAGGCCGATCTGATTCTGGTTGCCGAGAACAGGAGCGACTACGAGGCCTTCCCCACCGAAAGGGAGATGCTTCAGCTTCTGCGCCACTTCGCGACACCCCATTTCCGCTACTGGCATGATTTCGGCCATGCGCAGATGCGCGAGTCGCTCGGCCTGCTCGATCATGCCCAGTGGCTCAAGGAGATCGCCCCCTTTGTCGCCGGAGCCCATCTTCAGGATGCCAGGTGGCCCGACGAGGATCACCTTGTTCCTTTCGAGGGGGAGGTGCCCTTCGACCGCCTCGTGCCTCTTTTCCCTCCCGGGATTCCCTTCGTGCTGGAGCTCTCCCGGAATGCAACGCCCGAGTCGATCCGCCGATGTGTCGACCGGTGGCATGAACTTCTCGCGCAACAAACCGTCTTATGAACTTAAAAAAAATCCTCATCACCATCGTGCAGGCCGCGGTCACGCTGCTCTTGCTCTGGTGGATCTTCCATGACCCCTCCAAGCGGGCCCAGATGGTGAGGGCGCTTGGAAAGGCGAATCCCCTCTGGCTGGTTCCCGCCTTCCTCTGCTTCGGCCTGGTGCTGGTCTGCGGGGCGTTCCGCTGGCAACTGCTCATGCGCGTTCAGGGCATTTCCCTTTCCTGGCTCCGGGTCTGGCAGCTCGTGATGATCGGGATGTTCTATAATCTTTTCCTGCCGGGCGGTACCGGAGGTGATTTGGTGAAAATTTTCTATGCCGTGCGCGAGGCCCCCAAGTCCAAGAGCGCCGTCTTCCTGAGCGTGGTGGTCGACCGCCTCACCGGCATGTTCGCGCTTATCCTCGTCTCCTCCGGGGTCTTTTTAGTGTTCTTCAAGGAACTGACCGCCCTCCCGATGGTGAGGGCATTCACCGTGGCCGTCTGCGTCATTTTTGCCGCGACCCTGCTCCTTGTCGCCGTGGGACTCATCGTTGATCGCTTTCATCTGGCCTCGCGCATTCCCGCCAGCATGCCCGGACACGCGGCGATCCTCGACACCGCGAGGGCCTTCTCGGTCTATGCCTGCGACTGGAAAGCCGTCGTCGCCGCCGTCCTGATCTCCCTGCCGCTGAATCTCTTCATCTTTGTTGGGGCGATCTTCGCCGCGACCGCCTTCCCCGGGAATCCCGGTCCGGCGGCCATGACCTCCGTCATCCCCGTTGTCAACACGATCAGCGCCCTCCCTATCAGCCTTTCCGGAATCGGTGTCCGCGAGAAGCTCTTCTCCTCGATGCTGCATTCGCTCTACGGCACCCCCGAGGATCTCGGCGTACTCATTTCGATCACCGGATTTGCGATCATCGTCTGCTGGGGTCTCCTCGGTGGCGTGGTGAACATTTTTTACCGTTCCGGTGGAGCTGCCGCTTCGCTGCATGAGATCGAGGGTGAGGTCGGCGCGATCGAACAACGCGTCGAGGACGAGGAGCGCGCTTCCTGAGAAATTTCATGGCAGGGATCCTCTGGGCCTCAATCAGTCTCGACGGGAAATTGCTGACCGTGGCAGGCAAGCCAATTCGTCGCGGGATTCGCGATGTGCGGCTCCCTGACTCCGGGGAACTGCTGCTGACCATTCATCCGCTGATCATCGGGGATGATGCCACGCCGACGCTTTCGGGACCTGCCGGCGAATTTCTTCCGCAGGATTTGGAGTGGGAACTCGTTTCCGTCGCCAAGGGTGCGGGCGGCACGATCACCGCCCGCTACCGGAGAAAGTGATTCAGAGCGAGCTCGGCTTCACGCCGGTGCCCCGAGGCGTGGTGACGCTCCCCATGGCCAGAGAAAGAGAAGCGATGCTGGTCAGGTAATCGGCGCGGGCCCCGGCCAACTCGAAGCGTGCGGCGGCCAGTGCGCTCTGATTGGAGACGAGATCGGTGATGTTGAGGAGTTGGTTGTTGAAGGCAGCCTGGGCCGATTTGAAGTTTTCCTCGGCCGAGGCCACGAGCGAATCGGCGTAGGCGACGCGTTTGCGGGCCTTGAGGGAATCGTTGTAGGCCGTCCAGACATCCTGGGTCGTCTGCAACCGAGTGGATTCGGCATTGGCCCGTGCCTGGGATTCCTCGGCCTGTCGCTGCTTCACTTTCTCCACGCGCTGGAAGCCGTCGAAGAGATCCCAGCTCAGCACGGCGAACCCCGAATAACTGAAGGTATTGCCATAGAAGTTCCCCGAGTCGGGTTTCTGGACCGCGTTGTACCCGTAGGTGTCGTTGGCCACGCCCCCCTGAAGGGTCAGTCTTGGCAGGAAGTCCGCCTTCGCGCGCTGGACCGCAGCCCGGCCTGCCTTGATCTCCGATTCCCTCGCCGCGAGGTCGGGCCGATTCTTCACGGCCTGATCGAGGAGCAGGTCGACATTACCCCCCAGTGCCTCGAAGGGAGCCGAATCCTGTCGTTCTCCGGGAGTCACGTTCAGGGGTGCATTCGCCGGAAGACCGGCCGCGACACGGAGATTGCCGAGGGAGACCTCGACATTCCGTTCCGAAGCAGCGAGGTCGAATTCCGCTTGGGCGAAGGTCCTGCGGGCTGTGTCGAGTTCGGGCTTGGTGCCGAGGCCGTTTGCGATCTGGGTCTCGACCATGGAGAGGATCGTTTTGGAGAGTTCCAAATTGGCCTTCGCCGCTTCTCGCTGGGAAAGCGCCGCCGTATGGGCGAAGTACGACTGCTGGATGGCAAAGACCGTTGACTGGACATTCCGGCTGAACGAGAGGTTCGCCGCATCGAGTAGAAAGACGGTGCGCCTCACATCGGCGTCACGGCGCCCGAAATCCAGCAGGAGATACTCCAGGTCGAGCTTCGGGATGGCGTCGGCTGTCTTGACGACCAGATTCCCCGCCGTGGTCGGGTAAAAGAGCTTATTGTACCCTCCTTTGGCCTCCAACGAGAGCCTGGGATAATAGAGTGCCTTGGCTTGGCCGACCTCAGCCCCCGTGGCCAAGGCGTTGAACCAAGCGGATCGGGTCTGGGGATTATTGGCGAGCCCGAGTTCGATCAGGGCAGAGAGTTCATACGACCGGGAGGGATCGAATGTCGCCGAGGAGGCGACAGGATAGGAGGACTCCTTGAAAAGTCCCCGTGTGACGACGGAACCCGGGGAATCGCTCTTCTGCTTGGCGCTCGCCACCGCGGGGCAAAGAAAGACCGTGGCGGCAATTAGCGTTGCCGCCCTTCCGAGGGCTCTTCTAGTGTGAAGGGATGTCACGATGGGTAACTGTGCTGGCCATTCTGGCCATGCTGACGATGACGGGTTGTGATCCGCAACTCAACATCGCCGGTGCCTATTTTCCGGCATGGCTCATCAGCATGATCGGTGGGCTCTTGGTCTTCTGGCTGGTCCATCTGCTCTTCCTGAGGATCAGGATCATCCCCTTTCTGGTTCCGATCCCCCTTGTCTATGCCGCGCTGCTGATCTCCCTGATCTGCGGGACTTGGCTTCTCTTTTTTGCCGCCCGATGAGCGAATCCTCCACGACCAGGCCCGAAGGGGATCAGGCCGCTCCTCCGGCATCCTCGCCTTCCAGGGAGAAGGGCAAGGGGGCGATGCGCGCCTTGGGAATCCTTGTCTCGCTGGCAGCCTACGCCGCCGCGATCCTGACGGCATCGGCGGTCCATAGGAATGTCCGCGTTAACCCCCGGACCGAGGATGCCCAGGTCAGGGCCAACCTGATCGGTGTCAGTCCCCAGGTCGGAGGGGCCATTACTGCAATCCATGTGAAGGATAACCAGCGGGTGAAGAGGGGGGATCTCCTTATCGAGCTCGACTCCCGCCCGTACGAGGCGGAGGCCGAGAAGGCCAAGGCCCAGCTTGCGCTGACCGACCTCGAGATCCAGGCCTACAGGGACCAGATCGCGGCCGCGGAGGCCGAACTCAAGCAGAGCCAGGTTAAGGCCGACTACGCCGTCGACTACGCCAAGCGTGTCCAGGCGCTCGTCGGCAACCTCTACGTCACCGTGGACAAGAACCAACTGGCCCAGACCGAAGCGATCGCCGCCACCCAGAAGGTCGAGCAGGACAAAGCCGCCTTGGAGCGCGCCCGAAACCTGCTCGGTGAGCGGGGTGACGTGAACGTCCGGAAACTTGCCGCGGAAGCCGCGCTGCGCGATGCCGAGCTGAAGCTTTCCTACGGTAAGGTCTACGCCCCCTGCGACGGCTTCGTGGTGAATCTCCAGATCACCCCGGGTGCCTACGCGGCGACCGGCGAGCAGATATTTTCCATCGTCGACGATAGGATCTGGTACGTGTTGGCGAACTTCCGTGAAACCGACCTGCGCAGGGTCCGACCCGGCATGTCGGTGGACGTTTACCTGCTCGCCGATTCCAGCCGCATGCTCCACGGCATCGTGCAGGGGGTGCCCAAGGCAATCACCCCGCAGTACGGCCCCTCCCAGAACTCGCCCGGCGGTCAGGGAATTCTCCAGAACGTCTCACCGACCCTCGACTTCATCCTGCTTGCGCAGCGCTTTCCGGTCCGCATCGTCCTGGACGAACCGGAGAAGCATAATTTCCGCAACGGGGGGACCGCCGCGGTCATCGTCCGCACGGTAAGCGACACGCAGGCCGGGTTGAAGCGCCTCGACGAACTCCAGGCTGATTCCGCGCCGGCGTTCCGAGCCCCGCTCGGATCGGCAGGTCATCTTCCGCTCGTCCCGGTCGCCGACCCCGCCCCGTTGGCCACCCCGGCTCCGTGACCATCATTCCCGCCAGATACGCCGGCAGGATCACCCTGGCCTGCGCACTCTCGATGGTGACCGCGGAGATCCTCCGCTATCCGCATGCCGTGCGGGCCATCCTGAGCGCATCGCTCGTGGCGGGACTGCCCACCTTCCGGCGTGCGCTCATGCGCCAGCGCTTCCTGCTTGTCTGGCTTGCCGGGATGGTCGGAATGGGCGTGGAGACCCTGTTTCGCGACGCACCGTGGCTTTTCCTTCCGACCTACTTCCTTCTGGTCGTGCTGCTCTACCGCTTTGCATCGAAGAGCCGTGATGCCGCCACCATGACCATCGTCGGATATGGCCTGAGCGGATCGCTCGACAACAGCTTCTTTTCCTCGGTGAATGAACCGATTTTCGGGGGATTTTACCGCGCCCTCTACTGTTCGGTCGGTTTGACCGCCGCCTCGATCGCCTACTTCCTCATCCCGTTGAAGAAACCACCCGCCGTGGCAAGGATCCGTCCCGTTTCCTATCCGTTCCGGGATCTTATTTTCCTTGGGGTCTGCGCCATCACGGCCGAGTCGGTGGGCGGGATCATGCCCCAGTACCTCGCCTCCTCCTTCGTGGTCCTCTTGTCCCTGACCTGGGGGGTCCAGCTTTGCACGATCCGCGACAAGGTCACGATGGTATGGAATCTGGGGATTTCCGTCCTGGCGGTGGTGGCGGCCACGGCCTTCGACTCGGCGGTGGTGTTTTCGACGAACAACTTCGGCGTCTACATGATCGCCTACCTGACCGTCATCTTCCTGATGCACTTCACAAAGGCGTCCTTTCCCCTGCTTGCCCCGCGGCTGAACCTTTTCACGATCGTCACCTCCGCGGGCATCCTGATGGTGCCGCAGCCGATCCAGACCATTCAGGGGATCCTTAGGATCCAATACAGCATGTTGGCGGGGATTGCCGTGGCAACGATTGTCTGGTTTGTCGACAGGTCGCTCCGCTCCGTTGAGTCATGGGTTGCGCAGCCGGAAGGGCGCCGGGAAAGTGGCTTGGCCGGAACTTCGTCCTAATCCTCCCAGGGGGTCTCCTGCGACTCGTCAGCGGGATCGAATTCCCGGTTGAATCGAGAGGGCTTTCTTTGTTCCCGCTCTCCCTGCGGCGTGAAGCGGGCAACGGCGCGGGCCACCTCCCAGCGCTCGGTAAGATGCTCTGGAAGCTCCTCGAGGAAGCGCGAGGGGCGCTGGAACGCCTCGCTGTATCCCGCGTTGAGACGCAATTCGGGATAGGTGAGGTAGAGCTCGTCCTTGCAGCGCGTCACCCCGACATAGAAAAGCCTACGCTCTTCCTCAAGGGCATTTTCATCCTCGAGAGCACGGGCTCCCGGGAACATTCCCTCGGTGAGCCATGCGAGGAAAACGGCCTGCCATTCCAGTCCCTTGGCCTGGTGGATGCTTGAGAGACAGACCTTGTCCTCCTCCTCGTCGGCACCGCGCACCTCGGAGGTTTCCGTCCCGCCGAGCAGGGTGAGTTGGGCGAGGAACTCGACGGTCTCCTCGAACTGGGCCGCGTAGTTGGCGAGCGTGTTCAGGTCGTCGCGGCGCGCCTCGTAGTTGGCGAACTTCGCCTGCATGTAGTCGTCATAGAGACCGTTCATGACGATCCCGATCATGTCGGAGGGAGGGGCGGGATTGCCTTCCGGGGCAAGTTGGCGGAGTGTCGCTACAAGCTGTTCCCAGGAGCCCGCGGCCTTGGAGGGAGGTTTGATGCCTTTCTCGAGGACTCCGAAGGAACGGCCGCCATCGAGCAGTTTGACACTCTGGAGCCATAGTGATTCGGCGGTCTTGGTGCCGATGCCGGGGAGGAGGCGGAGCATGCGCTTGAAAGCCACCTCATCGTTCGGATTGACCGCGAATTTCAGGAAGGCGGCCGAGTCCTTGACATGGGCCTGCTCGAAGAAGCGCAGGCCGCTCGTGATCCCGAAGGGGATCCCCCGGCGCGTGAACTCGAGCTGGATCTCCATCGAGTGGTAGTGGGCGCGGTAGAGCACGGCGATCTCGCGGAAATCGATCCCCTCGTCATGGAGTTCGAGCACGCGCTGGGCGATGAAGGAGGCCTGCTCGTTGTTGGTTGCCAGCGGCACGAGGGCGGGCTTGGTGACGCTGGGTTTACGGACGGCCCTGAGTTCCTTCGGGAACTGCCGGGGATTGTTCGCGATGGAGGCGTTGGCCAGTTCAAGCACCTGGGGGACGCTCCGGTAATTCGTCTCGATGCGGTGCACGACCGCATCGGGGTAGCGCTTCGGGAATTCCAGGATGTTCGCGAAGTCGGCGCCGCGCCACGAGTAGATCGACTGGGCGTCGTCGCCGACGACCATGACATGACGGTGTTGCGCGGCGAGGGCATCGATGATGCCCGCCTGCAGGCGGTTGGTATCCTGATACTCGTCCACGAGGATGGCCCGGAAGCGGCGCCGGTAGAAGTCGGCGATCCCCGGGTGGGTGAGCAGCAGTCCGTGCGTTTTGGAGAGCAGATCGTCGAAGTCGAGCGAATTGACCTCCCTCTTGCGCGATTCGTAGGCGTCGGCAATCTGCGTGATCTTTTCCTCGAGACCGATGAAGTAGCGGTAGCGGCGGGCCAGCAGGGTGCGGAGGGTCTCGCCCGTGTTGCAGGAAAGGCTGAAGAGTTCCGCGAGCACGGCCCCCTTGGGGAAGCGCTTGTCATTGCTGCGGTAACCATTCCTGGCCACGACCGCCTCGATCAGTTCCTCCTGATCCTCGCGGTCCATGATGGTGAAGCCCTCCCTGAATCCGGCCTCTGCGGGATGGCGCCTGAGGATCCGGTGCCCGATGGAGTGGAAGGTGCCGCTCCAGAGTCCCTCGGCCGCTCCGGGCAGCAGGTCGTTGACCCGCTCGATCATCTCGCGGGCTGCCTTGTTGGTGAAGGTGAGCAGGAGGATCTCGCCGGGCCTGTATCCCTGCTCCAGAAGCCAGGCCACCCGGTAGGTCAGGGTGCGTGTCTTGCCGCTGCCTGCCCCGGCGATGACAAGATGCGGTCCGGCCGGGGAAGTGACCGCGGCGAGCTGCTGCTCGTTGAGGGTGCGGGCAAAGTCGATCGAGGGCCCGTTCCCGGAAGACGGGTGCAGCTGGTAGCTCCGTGTCATTGAGCGCCGGAGGTTGATCGGGGCTTCAGATGGCGGAGCTGGTGCTTCTTGGGAAGGGGCTTGCTGCCGCCAGCCCCGTCATGGGAGACGGAGATGCTTTCCTGGGGCAATCCCAGAGCCCAGCGGAGCATCCGGGCGGAATCGTTGAAGACCCGTTCCTTCGATCCACCCAGGATCACGCAGATCACCTCGCGGCCGTTGTATTCGCCGCTCGAGACAAGGCAGTGCTTGGCTGCGTCGGTGTAGCCGGTCTTCATGCCGGTGCAGAACCAGTTCTCGCGCATGGTGCGGTTGGTGTTCTGAAGCATGTGAACCCGTCCGTCCGCGTAGCGGAAGGGAAGGAATTTGATCGTCATGATCGGTCTCAGCACCGGATTGGCATGGGCGGCTCGGGCGATCTTGGCCATGTCGGAGGCGGTCGAATACTGCCCCGGGATCGGAAGGCCGTTCGGGTTGAGGAACCGGGATGAATTAGCGCCAAGGGCCCGGGCACGCAGGTTCATCAGTTCGGCAAACCCTTCGATTGATCCGCCGACATCACGGGCAAGGGCGCGTGCGACGTCGTTGGCGCTTTTGACCAGCAGGGCCTGCAGGAGATAGGAGCGCGGGTACGAGGTGCCGGGCCTGAGTTGCAGGGTGGTGGGTTCCGTCGCCTCGTCCTCGGGTTGGATGACGACCTGCTTCTCAAGGTTGCCCTGCTCGGCGACCAGCAGGGCGGTGAGCAGTTTCTGGGTGCTGGCCACGGGGCGTGGTTCGTTCGGATTACGCTGGAAGAGCACCTCGCCCGTGCGCGCATCGATCACGACCACGGAGGCGGCCTTCACCTCGGGGGGAGGGGTGGATTGGGCATGCAGCCGTGGCGCCGTCAGCGAGCCTAGGAGAATGGTCAGGAAGAGGGCCTTGGGCATGGTCTGTCGCCGGACTTATTGGGAAATGGTGCCGGAGGATGAGGCAGAGGGGGTGGGGGCGGCAACCGCTTTGGCAAGCCGAGCCTCGACCGAGGGATCGCGGGGACTGCCAAGATCCAGGGCCCGCTGGTAATGCCGTCGGGCCATCTCGATCAGGGGAGGGGTCCTGTTGAGGTAGAAGACGGCGAGGTTGAAGTGGGCGTCGGCGTACTCCTGATCGAGTTCGGCCGCGCGGCGCAGTTCCCTCTCGGAGAGTTCGCCAAGCCCTTTTCTCCCTGCGGCGATTCCCAGGTAGTTGTGGGCTCGGGGATTGGCGTCGTCGCGGACGGCGGCCTGCATGAGGTCGGCGAGAGCCTCGTCATCGCGTTTCAATTCCAGGGAGTTCATCCCCAGCAGCAGCCAGGCCGCCGGGTTGCTCCAGTCGGCGGAGAGGGCCCTGCGGGTGAATGCCAGGGATTCATCGGTCTTGCCAAGCCTCGTCTTGACCGCCGCCATGCTCACCAGGACGGCGGGGGCGGAGGGATCGAGTGCCAGCGAGCGGGCATAGAGTTTCTCGGCCTCGGTCAGATTCCCTGCCGCAAAGGCCCGTCCTCCCTGAAGTGCAGCTTGACGCGCCTCGGTGTTCCCAAAGGGAGTCGGGGAGGGGGCGGGTTTTGAGGGATTCTCCGAGGCACGGCACGGGGTGACCATGCCCGCGACACTCAGGAGGAGAGCGAGTGCGGCGAGCAGTATGCCGCTCATGCCCGGTGGGAAGGCTGGGAAAGTTCCGCCGAGCGTAGCCGGGCAGCCTCGACCGCGCCACGCACGGCCTCGGCAAAGTCCGATCCCTCCAGCACGGAAAGCCCCGCCTGGGTGGTGCCGCCGGGGCTGGTGATCTCCTTGCGAAGCGCCAGGGGTGTCTCGGAGGACCCAGAGACCAGCGCGGCGGCGGCCGAAAGGGCGCCGGAGGCGAAGATCCTCGCGTGGTCGGGAGACAGCCCCCCCTCAAGGGCGCCTTCCATGAGCGCCTCGAGCATGAGGAGCGCAAAGGCCGGACCGCTTCCGCTGACGGCCGTCACGGTATCGAGTTCCTCCTCCTTCACGACGACGGCTGTTCCGACCGCCGAAAACAGGTGTTCCGCCGTCCTGACATCCTCCTGCGTGGCGGAGGGGGCGGGGGCCACCGCGATCACCCCCCGGCGCAGTCGGACGGCCGTGTTGGGCATCGAACGGACGAGGCGGACCCCGGACCCGGCCGCCTCCTGGAGATCTTGGGAACGGAGGCCGGCGACGACGGAGATGAGGAGTTTTCCGGAAAGTTCCGGGGCGATTTCGCTGAGCAGACCGATGGCCCTGGCGGGTTTCACGCAGAGAAAGACGACATCGGAGTCCCGTGCGGCGGCCGCATTCGAGGAGGAAGGGGTGGCTCCCAGTTCACGGGCCGCCTTCCCGGCTTTTTCCACGGAAGAGGAGGTGAGGGTGACGTGTTCCCCTGAGGTCACGCCGGCCGCGATCATGCCGCGCACCAGGGCTGTGCCCATCCGGCCCGCTCCTAGGATCGAGATCTTCATCACGGCGGATATTATGCCCCCGGTCAATCTGCGCAAGATTCGGCATGCAGGACCCGAATCGGGTGCTTGTGGTCCGTTTGTGAAGGCAGCAGACTTTCGCCGTGCTCTCCCTCGACGACATTTCCCTAAGGGTCGGTGACAACGACGACGAGTCCGCGCGTCCGCTGCTCTCCGGTATTTCGGCTCAATTTTCCCGGGGTGAATTCGTGGCCGTGATCGGCCCCTCGGGTTGCGGCAAAAGCACCCTGCTCAAGATGATTGCCGGCATCGCCAGCGGCGAGGAGTCCGGGACGATCCGTTGGGACGGAAGGGATCTTAAAGAGGAGGATTTCAACCCCTCGGAAATCGGCTATGTCCCGCAGTTCAGCATCGCCCACGATGAGTTGACCGTGGGCGAGAGCGTTGACTATGCCGCGCGTCTGCGGGTCCGCGGAATCTCCCCGGAGGAGAGGGATGCGCTGGTGAGGAGACTGCTCGGCGAGGTCGGTATGAAGGACTTCGCGGATCGCCGCGTGAAGGTGCTCTCCGGAGGTCAGAAACGCCGCCTTGCCCTGGCCATGGAACTGGTCAGCAGTCCCCCCATCATCCTTTGCGACGAGGTGACGAGCGGACTCGACCCGAAATCGGAGGAGGAGATCGTCGCCCTGCTCGGGAAGATCTCGCGGAGCGGGAACCGCCTGGTCATTTCCGTGACCCACAGCCTTCATGGGCTTTCGGGATACGATGCCGTCGTGGTGCTCAGCCATGGGGCGCTGGCCTATGCCGGCAAGCCGGATCACCTTGCCCACTATTTCAGGGTCGAGGGGCCGGAGTTGGTGTATCCCCGGCTGTCGGAGAGGGAGCCCGGGGAATGGGCGGCCTCGTGGATCAAGCACCGCGATGCCTTTGAAGACACAGGTGGTTCGGTGACCCGTCCCGGCAAGGCCGCAGAGCGCCATTGCTTCGAGTGCGGTGCCCTGCACACCGGCAATTCGCGATTCTGCACGGCTTGCGGCATGAAACTTCCCGAGCTCACGCCGGGTGACGCCGACACCTCGTCTCCCGGTGTCCTGTCCCAGTTTTTCACGCTCACGACCAGGAGACTGAAGATCTTCCTCCGCAGCCGCTCCCAGCTCCTGCTTCAGGGAGGACTCGTCTTCGGTTTCCCATTGGTGGTCTCCGTCTTTGCCTGGAACGGATTGCCGCAGATTCGGAACCTCAGCATGGGGCTGGACATCAATGTCATCCAGCAGCAGAGGGAGGCGCTGGACTTCCTCAGGCAGGCCAGTTCGGTGGGGAGCCTTGTCTCGGGCATCATCATGTTCGAAGTGGTCCTGCTGACGCTGATGGGCGCCAACAACTCCGGCCGCGAGATCGCCGGTGAGCGGCAGATCTTCGAGAAGGAAAAACTCGCCGGCTTGGACCCCGGCGCCTACCTCCTGAGCAAGGTGGTCTTCCTCGGCCTCCTCTGCGCGATCCAGTCGCTCTGGATGGGGTTCTTCGTCCATTCCATCTGTGCTTTTCCGGGAGGGTTGGGATCCCAACTCCTGTTCCTTTTCCTGGTGAATGCGGCCATGACCTCGGTCTGTCTCGCCATCTCCAGCTTCATGGCGACATCGGAGCAGGCGTCCCTGGCCTCGATCTATCTGGTCGGATTCCAGTTGCCTCTCTCCGGGGCGGTGCTGGCACTGCCCCGCTGGCTGGGAATGATCACCAAGCCCTTCATTGCCGCCTACTGGAGTTGGTCCGGCATGCTTCAGACACTCAGGGGGGAGCGCTATTACGACATTGCCAGCATGGTGATCCAGACGACGCTCTCGTCAGGCGATATCTGCCTGCTCGTCCTGGCGATGCATCTCGTGGCGGGGTTGGCTGCAACCTACCAAGGATGCCTCCGGACCCGTATGGAATAAGGGAAGCGTGAGAAGCTTGACGGTAGGGAGGGTGCAGGGGGATTGACGGGAGGGGAAGGAGCGATTAGATTGCATGGCAATGACCCGTGCCCAGACGTCCACGGATGGGGCCGATCTCCTGAAGAACTCCAGCCTGTACCGGGAGTTTCTGGCGGAGCGGGATGAGATTTTGCGTCACAAGTGGATCGAGAGCGAAAAGCTGGGACGCGACATCGGCTTTGAAAAGGCCCTTCTCGACTGGATGCTCAAACACCGGACCCCCTGGCGACAATCCAGGGCGTCATCCAAAGCCACCTGATCGTTGACGATCCAACCCCTTTAAGGGTGTCCCGCGAGACCCCAAGGAGAAAATGACCGAAGCAAAAGAACCGAACAACGAGCAGGGGACCCCGGGATTCCAGGTGATGGATGCCGGGGGTATCCGCAAGGCGGTGCGCCGCATCGCCCACGAGATCATCGAGCAGAACCACGATCTCTCCCGGCTTGTCATTGCGGGGATCCCGACACGCGGCAAGTCGCTGGCCCGGCGCATCGTCTCCCACATTGCAGACATCGAGGGGATCAGCCCCGCCTTCGGGGTGGTCGATGTCTCGATGCACCGTGACGACCTGTCGACGAGGCCGCGCGTCAGCGTCCTGGAACTCACCGAGTTGCCGCTCGACCTGGACGGGCGTCCGCTGATTCTGGTCGACGACGTGCTCTTCACGGGACGGAGCGTCCGGGCCGCGATGGATGCCGTCTCCTCGTTCGGCCGGCCCGCGCGCATCCAATTGGCCGTCCTGGTCGACAGGGGGCACCGGGAACTTCCGATCCGGGCCGACTTCGTCGGCAGGAATGTCCCGACGGCATCCGGCGACAAGATCCGGGTCCGCCTCGAGGAAACCGATTCCGAGGGGGACTCCGTGACCCTCCTCACCTCCAACCCAAGCACCCCCACGAAATGACCACGGCAGCCTGGCGGCACAAGGATCTCTGCGCCCTCGCGGATCACACCCCGGATGAGATCCGCACCATCCTCGACACGGCCACCGCCTTCAAGGGCGTCGGGGAGCGGAACCTGAAGAAGGTTCCCGCCCTGCGGGGAAAGACCCTCGTGAACCTCTTTGTCGAGCCGAGTACCCGGACGAGGGTCTCCTTCGAGTTGGCGGCGATGCGCCTGAGCGCCGATGTGGTGAACATCTCGGCCAACGCCTCGAGCCTGGAAAAGGGGGAGACGCTTCTCGACACCGCGCGCAATCTGGAGGCCCTGCGGGCCGACCTGATCGTGATCCGCCACAAGTCCGCCGGAAGCGCGCGCTTCCTTGCCGACCGGCTCGAGGCCTCGGTCATCAATGCCGGGGACGGCGCCCACGAGCACCCGACCCAGGCCCTGCTTGACGCCTTCACGATCCGCGAGAGACTCGGCCGTCTCGAGGGGGTCCGCGTGGCGATTGTCGGCGACATCCTCTTCAGCCGCGTGGCTCGCTCGAACATCGAGTTGCTGACCAAGCTCGGCGCGAAGGTGACGCTGGTCGGCCCCCCGACCCTCGTTCCGGACACCTTTTCCTCCCTCGGGGTTTCCATCGCACGGAGCATCGACGAGGTGCTCGGAGAGGTTGACGTGGTGAACCTCCTCCGCATCCAGCACGAGCGCCAGAAGAAGGAGTACTTCCCGGGGACCGGCGAATACACGGCGCGATTCGGGCTGACGAAGAAAAGGGCGGAGCGCCTTGGCGAAGCGTGCCTGATCATGCATCCCGGTCCGATGAACCGGGGTGTCGAGATCGACAGCGACGTCGCAGACAGCGGGCGCAGCGTCATCCTCGATCAGGTCACCAACGGTCTCGCCGTCCGCATGGCCGTCCTTTACCTCTGCTCCGGCGGAGCCCCCTTCTCCCGAATCGAAACCAACTCATGAGCGAATCCCTGCACATCAAGAACGGCCGCGTGATCGATCCGGCCTCCGGAGCAGATTCCGTCCGAGACCTCTTTGTCGAGAACGGCATCATCTCCGACAAGAAACCCTCCGGAGCCACCCTGATCGATGCCTCCGGGAAGGTAGTCTCACCGGGACTCATCGACATCCATGTCCATTTCCGCGAGCCCGGGCAGTCGCACAAGGAGACCATCGCCTCGGGATCGCGCTGCGCGGCGGCGGGGGGATTCACCACCGTCGTCTGCATGCCCAACACCTCGCCCGTCGCCGACAATCCCGCCACGATCGGCTGGATTCAGGAGAGGTCAGCCGCCACGGCGATCGTGAACGTGTTCTGCACCGGTGCCATCACGCGGGGGCTCAACGGCGAGGAGATGGCCCCCATCGGCGCGCTGGCCGCCGCCGGAGTCGTGGCTCTCACCGACGACGGACGGTGCGTCCAGAACCACGGCGTGATGTTCCGGGCCGTCGAGTATGCCCGTCAGTTCGGTCTTCCGATCATGGATCATTGTCAGGAGGCGACCCTGAGCGACGGCGGTGTCATGAACGAGGGTGAGTGGAGCACCCGCCTCGGGCTGCCCGGATGGCCGGCGCTCGCCGAGGATCTCATCGTTGCGCGCAACATCCTCCTGGCCGAAGAGACGGGACACCCGATCCACTGTCAGCACATCAGTTCCGGACGCAGCGTCCGGCTGCTCAGGGATGCCCGCCGAAGGGGCGTGCCTATCACGGCGGAGGCGTGTCCGCACCACATCTGCCTGACCGATGCCTCCATCGCCTCCTTCGACACGAACTTCAAGATGAACCCCCCCCTGCGCACGCAGGCTGACATCGACGAGATCATCGCGGGCATCGCCGACGGGACGATCACGATCCTGGCCAGCGACCACGCACCCCACGCCCCCTACGAGAAGGAGGTGGAGTTTGACAAGGCCCCCTTCGGGATCCTCGGTCTCGAGACAGAACTCGCTCTCTTTCTGGAAGTCCTGCTCCATCGCACCAAGGCCCTCGCGCTTCCCGAAATCCTGAAGCTCCTGACCGTGAATCCCGCGAAGTTGCTCCATCTGGACCGCGGCACCCTCGCGGAGGGCGCCCCCGCCGACATCACCATTCTTGATCCCGACCATGACTGGACCTGCGACAAGGAAGACACCGCGTCGCTTTCCCGCAACAACCCGTTCCACGGAATGAAACTGCGCGGCCGTGCGCTGACGACCATCGTGGCGGGCAAGGTGGTCTGGGATCTGGAGAGCGGTTTCCGTAGCTGAATATTCCTAAGGGCCGAAGGGATCAAGGGGTGGAGAATCCCTGAAATCGTAATTTCTCTCCCACTGACAGCCTTCAGCCTAATACCCTATTTCCTTCCATCCCCGTGAGCCATCCCGCCGCCTTTACCCTTCTTCACACGGATCCCCTGAGCGGGGCACGCGCGGGAATCCTGCATACCCGGAGAGGGGATGTGGAGACCCCGGTCTTCATGCCCGTCGGCACCCAGGCGACGGTCAAGGCGGTCTCCCCGGAGGAACTGAGATCCCTCGGGGCGCGCATCATCCTCGGCAACACCTACCACCTTCACGTCCGTCCCGGTGAGGGTGTGATCCGCGATCTCGGGGGCCTTCATTCCTTCATGGGGTGGGACCGCTCGATCCTGACGGACAGCGGGGGATTCCAGGTCTTCTCCCTTTCCAAGCTCCGCCGCATCACCGAGGAGGGGGTTCATTTCCAGAACCACCTCGACGGGACGCCGACCTTCATCGGCCCGGAGACCTCGATGCAGATCCAGCGTGATCTTGGCAGCGATGTCGTGATGGCCTTCGACGAGTGCCCTCCCTTTCCCTGCACCCACGAGGAAGCCGCCAAGAGTCTCGAGATGACGACAAGGTGGGAGAAGCGCTCGCGGGACTGGTGGCGGGGGCAACCGCAGGAGGGGAGGCCCCTGCTCTTCGGGATTGTGCAGGGAAGTTCCTACGCCGATCTGCGCGAACGCTCGGCCCGCTCGCTCGTCGAGATCGGCTTCGACGGCTATGCCGTCGGCGGGGTTAGCGTCGGCGAACCCGAACCCGAGATGATGAAGGCCGTCGAGTCGAGCGTTCCCTTCCTGCCCGAGTCCGCGCCGCGCTACGCCATGGGACTGGGCACGCCGCCCCAGCTCGTCGAGATGGTGGCCCGCGGGGTTGACATGTTCGACTGCGTCCTGCCCACGAGGATCGCCCGCAACGGGACGGCCTTCACGGCGGCCGGCACCCTCAATCTCAAGAACGCCCCCTATGCCCGTGACCCCGGTCCGATCGAGGAGGGATGCACCTGTCCGGCCTGCTCCGCCTTTTCACGCGCCTACCTGCGTCATCTCATCAAGGCCGAGGAGATCCTGGGACTGCGCCTCGTGACCCTGCACAACCTGCACTTCTACCTGACGCTGATGCGGAGGATCCGGGCGTCCATCCTCGGCGGAAGCTTCGCGGAATTCCGCAGGGAATTCGTGGCGGGATACCGCGTCTGGAACGCAGTGGAGAGTGACGAAACTTGAAAGCTGAAACTTGAGTCGGAGTGACGGAGAAAACTGCTGAAACTCAGGTTTCAGGTTTCGTGCCGCCCGCAGGCAGTGTCTACCAACTCTGGCTGGGGTACTGGCGGGAGTAGTCGTACTTGGTCTCGAAGCCGACCTCGGGGGGGAACTCGGAGTAACCCGAATTGAGCCACTGGATGTTGTTCCGGTAGGGGGGCTTGTACGTGCCGTGATTGGTCGGGAAGGGGAAGGTGACCGTTTCGAAAACGCCGTAACCAAGGCGGGCCAGCGTCCGCCCGATGCCGCGGACAAGCCCGTAGCTGAAGGCGGCGGAATTTCCCTCGCTGTAATTCACATCGGACATGGACTCGAAGATCTCGGTGGAACCGTAGAGGACATTGCCCAGGCCGCGGCCTAGTTTGCGGGTGGGTCCTTGCTCCGAGGCGGGGGGGGCCTGAATGTCGGCCAAGGCGGTCGAGGCCACGATCAACGAAAGGCTGGCGATCAGGATGGGGGAAATTTTCACGGGACGCTTTTTCTATTTCCAATGACCCCGGTGCGCAAGTTCAAAGAAGGAGCCCGTCATCGGGGGGGATGTCCGTTTGTTGGATGGGAGGGGATTGTCGAGTCAGGGGGCGCACCGGGGCGACGCCGAGGGCCCTGACCCAGTCAAGCTGGCCCGATATTCCGGCCGGGGTGGCCCGATAGGCCTCGGCGAACATCTCCATTCGGGCGTCGATGTTGTCGATAAAGTGAAGCAGGGCCGCCTCGGGAGTCTTGGGGAGAACGGGGGAACCGTATTCCAACTGCCCATGGTGGGAGGCCACGAGATGCAAAAGATGGATCCTGACATCATCACTGGCGGGGGAGAGGGTGTCCCATCCCTCCTTGGGAAGGTCGCGCCACAGGGTGTTGACCAATTCGATCCCGATGGAGAGGTGACCGAGCAGTTCGCCCCGAGGTTCGGGGACGATGCCGAAGCCCCGCTCCGGCGGGCAGGTTTCCCAGAGTTTGCCCGTATCATGGAACAGCACCCCGGCGATCATCAGGTCGCGGTTCACCTCGGGATAGACACCGCAGAGGGCGAGCGCGGATTCCATCATGCGGGAGGTATGCTCCAGCAGACCCCCGCGGCGTGCGTGATGATTGCCCCGCGCGGCGGCGGAACGGCGGAAGCGGGGGCCGTATTGCTCCAGGAAGCGCTCGCAGAGCGCCTTGAGCCGGGGATCGGCGACCGAGGCCACGGCCCGCTCGATCACGCCGAGGCATTGTGTTAGTAATTTCGCCCGCTCCGGTGAGCCCTCCAGCAGGGCCTCCACGCCCTCCTCGTCCAAACGACGGATCTCCCAGCGCTTGCCGTCCAGGCCGAATGCCGCGCTATGGCTGAAGATCCCCTCCACGGCCACGAATTCACCGACAGGGAGCGACGAGGTGGCCTCGAAAGCCTCCGAGTCGCTCCATGCCCGCAGGACCATGCTGTCGGCACTGTCACGGATGACCAACTCACGGAACGGCTTTCCCGCGGAGGTTTCCTTAAGGGAGCTTTTGTCGATCTGGGCATGGATCTGCGCCTCCAGGGGCGAGGTGTCGCGGGCGGCCTTTTTGAGTTCGGAAATCGTCAGGAGGGGCATGGTGCGACAAGATGAGGGCTGAAACCTGAAGGCTGAGTCAGAGAAGGAGGAAGGTTTTTCCGGTGCTGGGAGTGATGACCTAATAGCCTACCGCCTAAAACTCAAAAAGCCTTTCATTTTCCTCACACGATCAGCATGCAATCGCCGTAGCTGAAGAAGCGGTACTTTTCCCGCACGGCCTCGGCGTAGGCGGAGAGGATCCGCTCCCGTCCCGCCAGCGCGCTCACCAGCATCAGCAGGGTGGATCCCGGGAGATGGAAATTGGTCAGCAGGGCGTCGATGCGCCGGAATTCATAGGGCGGGCGGATGAAGATCTCCGTGCTGCCCGAGACGGCCTGCAGCGGGCCCGGAGGTTGGGATTCGAGCACCCTCGTTGTCGTCGTGCCGACGGCGATGATCCGCCCGCCCGAGGCCTTGGTTTCATTGATCCTGCGGGCCGTTGCTGGGGGGATCGTGTAGTGCTCCGAGTGCATCCGGTGGAGCGAGAGATCCTCGTGCTTGACCGGTTGGAAGGTGCCGGCGCCGACATGGAGCGTGACGAAAGCGTGATTCAGTCCGGCAAGGATCTCCGGGGTGAAGTGGAGCCCCGCCGTGGGAGCGGCCACCGAGCCGGGATTACGGGCATAGACCGTCTGGTAGCGCACCCGGTCCTGATCATCAGCCTGACGATGGAAATACGGTGGGATCGGCATCTCGCCGTGGTGATCGAGATCAGGGGGTGAGGAGAATTCCAAGAGGCGCGTGCCGTCATCCATCACCTCCAGGATGGTCGCTTCCGTTCCCGCGATGGTGATCACCGCGCCGGCACGGAGCTTTTTTCCGGGCTTTCCCATGGCGGTCCAGAGCGTGGGGGAGCGGCGTTCCAGCAGTAGGAGTTCGATCTTGCCGGAGACGTCGTGCAGGCGGGCCGGGATGACGCGGCTGTCATTGAGGAGAAGCAGGTCGCCGGGGAGCAGGTAATCCTTCAGATCCGTGAAGCACCGATGCTGGATCCGGCCCATCGCCTGCTCGATTACCAGCATGCGGGAGTCCTCCCTGCGTTCCGGAGGGCGGTCGGCGATCCGATCCGGCGGCAGATCATAGAGGTAATCCTGAAGGAGATTGGACATGGGCGGGATTGGCTCCTGATGACAAACGGAACCCATCAGGCCGTCACGAATCTTCTTGGAAAAATCGCACTCGCGGGTTGACATCCAGACACCTGTTCCGATTTGATTTCCGTCACCTCTTTTATGCGCTCCCTCGTTCCCCCTTCACTAAAATCCTTGGCGCTTGTCTCGGTTGGCATTCTATCGCTTGGTTCTGCATCACTGCAGGCTGGTGCTTCCAACAAGAATGGTAATCCCTTCGGAAACGGGACTTTCTTCCAGAACAACGGCACCTTCAGTGCGGTGATCCGCGGCACAAACCTGAGCGGGACAATGCTTTTCAGCACGGGTTACAGTCAGAGCACCAATGGCGGAACCAATAACGACTCCTCCGGATCGTGCGTGATTTCGTATCTTGGCGATGATGGGGATCCGGTGATCACGCCTCCTGGCGTTTATTACGGAAATTCCTCCGCCATGTGGGATCCCTCCTCCGGCACGATCTCTGGCCAGTTCTGGGGAAGCTACCAGATGTCGGGCACCAATAGCAGCACGAACTGGCCCGAAATTTACAACACCAACCAGTTTCCTGTCCTCATCTCAGTAGTGAGTAACACAATTTTGACGAATACAGTAATTGACGCCATTACAGGCAACACAAACTACATCACGACCAATATCCCTGTGACCAACACGCTTGCCATCGAACCCGTGGGAAGCAACAACTTCAACAACTCCGCGATGATGAACGGGAGTTTCGACGGAAGTGTTCAGAACAAGTATCCCAACCAGACTTTCTCCGCTCAGGGTAAGATCATGCAGCAGCAACTCTACCCTCCTCAGCAGGGATTGAGTGCTTACACCACCAATGCGGATGGGACGACGAACGTCAATCAGGAGGGATCTCTTCCCGTCCAGATGGCAGCCCCCCTAGCCATCAATGTGAGTGTCAGCGGGTTGCGCATCTCCGACTCGTATTCGACCTTCAATACTGTTTCCAACAACATCCCTTGGGCATTCACCACCTACTCTGCGACGAATATTACAGCTCAGAAGGGTCTTGGTGGTCAGTAACCCCATGCCTCCCACTCACTCAGGGAGGCTGTGAGTTCAGGGTCAGACTCATGAAACACCACGCGAGATCTGGTTTCACCATCGCGGAACTCATCGTGGTCATCGGCATCCTGGGTATTCTTTTTGCACTGGTCCTTCCTCAGATTGATCGGATTCAACCGAAGGCTGACGAGATCGTCTGCATGTCCCACCTCCGGGGACTCTGGCTGGCGTTTGCGCCCTATGCCACCGCCTCCGAGGGCTGGCCCTCACTCCCTGCCGGGGTGAGGCCCGGTACGCGTGAGGAGGAGAGATTCTGGGTGGACTTCTCTTCCAATAACCTCAACCTCTCGTCCAATCAGTGGCATTGCCCGACGATCGATCGCGTGATGAGGCAGCATCCTCCCCAGGCCGGCACCGCACCGCTCATTCATTATCTGCCGACGCTCTTTGATTCCCGACCCGGTACCCCCAACAAGTGGCTCGGCATGCCGTGGTTTTCGGAGATCGCCGATGTCCATGGTCATGGAAACCTGACCATCACCGCTCAAGGGAACATCATTCCCTCGAATCCCCAGCCCTGAGCAGGGCAAACTGATCCGACCCTATGGCGCCGATGGGATTACGGAGCAGGGGCGTCTTCCTGTCGCTCGTGTCACTCATGTTCGTCGCATGGATGATCCCATGCCATGCCGACATCCAGAATTCATCCCTTTTCAAGACACAACCGAAATCGTCCAGGAGCAATTCCAAGAATGCTGAGGTCCATCCTCCTTTGAGAACGCTGGCCCCCCAGCACGCCGTGGAGGTCCAGAGAGGAGGGACGGTTGACATTCCCATCGTGATGCCGCCGAGAATGGGGGCCGGTCTTGAGATCAAGATCCAGAATCCCCCGGCCTACGGTGACCTTGTGAGACTGGATGCGGAGCCCGGCACGCCGATCCGTCTGCGCTATCTGCATCGGCGGGAGTCGAGTGAGCCGGAGGATGGTTTCAGCATCCTTGTGAGGGATCCCCTATCCAGCGTCCCGGGTAACATGGTGCCCGTCAGGCTTCTGATCCGCAATCCCAAGGCGGATCTCGTGGTTGATCCGGAGGGACCGGTTGATTTCGGAAAAATTCCCCTCGGTTGCCCCGTCACGCGAGAGATCACCATCCAGAACCGCTATGGATCCACGGTTGTTGGAAAGTTGACCGTCGATGCCCCCTGGATCATCAAGGGAAATCCCTCCATCCGGATCGCCGAGGGGGAATCACACACGGTTCAGCTAGCATTTGACCCTGAGACCACTGGATCGGAATCCACCAGCCTTCGCCTCGACAACCCCTTGGTGGATTTTCCGTCGATCATCCTCCGTGGTGAAGGGACCGCGCCGTTTGCCATCGAGGGTGCTCCCAAGATTGTTCTCTCCCAAGAAACTCCGGAGGCCACCCTCACGCTGAAAAACTCCCTCAAGACCCCGCTCTCCGTGAGTTTCTCGGGAGTTCCGAGCATGGTCAGTGGTGGTGCTCGGATCGACCTGCCACCCATGGGCGAGGGGAGCGTCACTCTTGCGATTGCCGGCACGGAGCTCGCACCCGACTATTTGGGGAACTTCCGCCTCTCGGTCTCAGCGTCAACCTTCCGCCAGACCGTCGATCTCCAGATTGTTGGTCCCAAGGCTCCACCGAGCCTAGAACTCCTTCGCGGGGGTGATCTCCTGGCAACGAAAACCGGTTCGATCCTGCGACTGGAGGGAGTCGTCCGGAACCCCTCCGATACCGCCCGCCCCGTGGAACTTCGCTTCCCGGTGCAGGGATCATCCAACGCTCCCGCCGTCAGCACGCTGGTCATCCCTCCCAAGGGGGCCGTGAATTTTCACAACGATTGGACTGCCGATGAGTCGGGTGCCCGCGAGATCACGGTGGAACTCCGGGAGCGAGGCCGCCTGGTCGACCGTCAGGCATGGCATGTCACGGCGGGTGTTCCCCCAACACCATCCCCCTCCCTCGTGCCTCATTCACCCCGATACAAGAGCCAGGATCCGGTAACTTCAGGCGTCTTCCTGGCGTCTCCCAAGACAACTCAAAAACTGGTTTACGGTGTCACTCCGACCCCCCTGCAGGGATGGATCCTCAACCATGTCGCCCTGCGTTGGAGCTATCTTGGAACCGATCGCCCGGGATTCAGGGTGCAGACCCTCGTGAAGAAAAACGCGCTCTCGGACCGCACTGGAGAGCAGAGTGGCCCGGATTGGGTTGATGTGAAAGGGCTGGGCCCGATCAGTGACGAAGGTGGCGGACGATGGAGCATCCGACTCCCCTTCCTGATGCCGGGGTCCCACACCTTCAGGGTCTTTCCGGCTACGGACGGGGATGTGTTGGTGAACTCGCTTACCCTTCAGATCAGCCCACGGATGGCCTTCTGGCCGCCCATCCGGGCGCTCCTGATCGTGATTATCATCCTGCTGCTCGTGTGCTGGTTTGGGCGTCGACGTTGAGTTGCAAAACGGGGATAGGGGTGTGCGAAGAAGGCATCGAGGTATTAGAGAGTTTTTGATTCGGATGCAGTCCTAGGATTTGCGGTAAAGCTTACCCCCTCATTTTTAAGTTGTGGCTGGGTTGAGGGATTGGTGATGGGTTTGGTTTGGGTCAGATCTAGTTTGAAAGATAGAGAGGTTGCGCCTCTGTCGGTGATCGTCGTGACCGGGGTTGGGGAAGTGCCCCGACCGGCCTCTCTTTCTATGCCTTGACCCGCTCGATGTGGGCGCCGAGGCCGTTCAGCTTCTCATCGATCGCCTCGTAGCCACGGTCGATGTGATAGACGCGGTTGATCTCGGTGATGCCGTCGGCAGGGAGTGCCGCCAGCACAAGCGCGGCCGAGGCCCGGAGGTCGCTCGCCATGACGGGGGCCCCGCTGAGTCGTTCCACCCCGTGGATCGTGGCGCGATGGTTATCGAGTTCGATCGTGGCACCCATGCGCTTGAGCTCTGCCACATGCATGAAGCGCTGGGGAAAGACGGTCTCGGTCATGACGCTGGTGCCTTCCATGGTGGCCAGCATGGCGCAGAACTGCGCCTGCATGTCGGTCGGGAAGCCGGGGTAGGGAAGGGTTTCCAGATGAAGCGGTCTGCGGGCTCCGTTCGGGGAGATCGTCACGCTGTCCGTGGTGTGGGAGAGGTCGAATCCGGCGTTCTTCAGTGCATGCAGGACGGCCCCGAGGTGGCGCGGTTCGGTCCGGGTGATCGTGACGCGCTTGCCGGCGATCGCGCCGGCGACCAGAAAGGTTCCCGCCTCGATGCGGTCCGGGATGACCGTGTGCCGGGCGCCATGGAGTTCCTTGACCCCCTCGATCTCGATGCGCTGGGTTCCGGCACCGCTGATCCTGGCGCCCATGGCGGTCAGGAAATCGGCGAGGTCGATGACCTCGGGTTCCTCGGCGGCACCCTCGATGATCGTGGTTCCCTCGGCGAGGACCGCGGCCATCATGATGTTGCCCGTGCCGAGAACGGTCGGGCCGTGGCGGCCGCGAAGGTTGATGCGGGTGCCGGCGAGTTTGTCAGCCGAGAGGATGATGTCGCCCCCCTTCACCGTGACCTTGGCGCCGAGAGCCTCAAAGCCCTTCAGGTGCAGGTCGATCGGACGGTCGCCGATGACGCAGCCGCCGGGCAGGGAGACCTTTGCCGATCTCTCGCGGCCGAGCAGTGGGCCGAGCACGCAGACGGAGGCGCGCATCTTGCGGACGATCTCGTAGGGGGCCTCGGTGACGATCTTCTCGGCACGGATCTGGACGACCCCGCTCGCCCGCTCGACCTCCCCCCCGAGGCGGCTGAGGATCGTGAGCATGTAATGGATGTCGCTCAGGTCGGGGACGCGGTCGATGACGCACTTCTCCCGGGTGAGCAGGGTGGCGGCGAGAATGGGCAGGGCGGAGTTTTTGGAGCCTCCGATGCGGACATCTCCCCCAAGGGATCGGCCGCCGTGAACGAGTATCTTATCCATGGACTGCTTCGACGAATCTGAGGACTCCTTGGTAATCGGGCAGGGCCGCGATGTCGCGATAATTATGCCCGGCAAGGAGTGCGGTGACGGAGTCCGACTGCCCCGCCCCGATCTCAAGGAGGAGGCGCCCGCCGGGAGCGAGGCGTGCCGAGGCGAGGGGAATCAGGCGGCGGACAAGATCGAGGCCGTCGGCACCCCCGTCGAGGGCCAGCATGGGGTCGTGGCGCACCTCGCGCGAGAGGCCCGTAATCTCACCCGAAGGGATGTAGGGGAGATTCGCCGTGATCAGGTCGAAGCGCTCGTCTCCCGGGGGCATCAGGTCGGTCTCGTGAAAGAGGATCCGGTCCGCTCCGAGCAGGGAGGCATTCTCCCGGGCCAATGAGAGGGCGTCGGGAGAGATGTCGGTGGCCGTGACGGACGCCTCCGGGCGCTCCAGCGCGAGCGAGATCGGGATGACTCCGCTTCCGGTCGCAACGTCAAGGATCGATGCGAGGGGGGCGTAGGTGAGCGCGCGCTCGACGAGTTGCTCGGTCTCGGGACGGGGTATGAGGGCCCGGGAATCGCTCCTGAAGACCCTTCCGTGGAACTCGACCGTCCCGAGCAGGTGCTGGAGGGGAATGCCGGTGCCGCGTTTGCGGACGAGCTCCCGAAGGGGAGCACGCTCCTTCTCGCCGAGCGGCCGGTCGAACTGGAGGTAAAGCTCGAGTCGCTTCACGCCCATCACATGGGCGAGAAGATGCTCGGCGTTGAGGCGGGGGGATTCCACGCCCTGCTTGCCGAGGTAGTCCGAGGCACCCTTGAGGACCTCGAGCAGGGGCATCATCTCCATGATCGGTTTGATCAGGAGGTCGCCGCGGCGTCTCCGGAGAGAGAGTTCTCGAGGCGCTCCTGCGTGTCCGCCGCCTCGATGGAGGCGATGAGGTCGGCGATTTCGCCTTCCATCACCCGGTCGAGATTGTAGAGCGTCAGGCCGATGCGGTGATCGGTGAGGCGGTTCTGGGGGAAGTTGTAGGTCCGGATCTTCTCCTCGCGCCCTCCGGATCCGATCTGGCTCTTGCGGTGCGCGGCGTATTTGGCGGCTTCCTCCTCGCGCTTCTCCTCGAGGAGACGGGAGCGCAGGATGGTGAGGGCCTTTTCCTTGTTCTTCTGCTGACTGCGGCCGTCCTGACATCGGACGATCTTGCCCGTCGGGATGTGCATGACCTGGACGGCGGAATCGGTGGTGTTGACTCCCTGTCCACCCGGGCCGCCGGCGCGGCAGACCTCGATGCGGAGATCCTGGGGACGAAGCTCGATGTCGACTTCCTCCGCCTCGGGGAGCACGGCGACGGTCGCCGTCGAGGTGTGGATGCGGCCCTGAGCCTCGGTGGCCGGAACACGCTGGACGCGGTGGACGCCGCTCTCGTAGCGGAGCCTGCGGAAGACATCCTCGCCGAAAACCTGAAAGATCACTTCCTTGTAGCCGCCCGCGTCGCTGGGGCTCGCCTCGATCATCTCGGTGCGCAACCCGGCCGCCTCCGCGTAGCGGGTGTACATCCGGTAGAGGTCACCCGCGAAAATGGCGGCTTCGGATCCCCCGGTTCCTGCCCGGATCTCGACGATCGCGTCGCGGTCGTCGTCGGGCTGGGGTGGGAGCAGTGTGATGAGGACGGCCTGTTCGAGTTTCGGGATACGGGCCTCGAGATCGGGGATCTCGGCGGCGGCCAGTTCGGCCATCTCGGCGTCGTTGCCTGCGGCGAGCTCCCGGTTCTCCGCCAACTGGGTGCGGATGCGCCCGAGGTCCTCCCAGGTCGCAATGAGATCCTTCAGGCGGGCATGCTCGCGCAGGATCTCGCGGGCTTTCTTGGCGTCGTCGAAGAGCGAGGGGTCGGCGATCGCCTTTTCGAGTTCCGCAAAACGGTCGCGGCGCTTGGCGATGAGCGGGGCGAAGTCGAGGTTCATGGCGTCTTGATCCCGCCGTTAAGGGGACGGGAAGAGCCAGGGTGCGGACGGCTCCGCTGCCGAGGGTTCTCCCGACCCGTGGCCGGGAGGAAAAAGCTAGGCCTTTGAGGAAAGCTTCGGCTTGGTCGCGCGGGTGGCGCGGACATTACCGTAGCGGCGGGTGAACTTCTCGATACGGCCGGCGGTGTCGATGAACTTCTGCTCCCCGGTGAAGTAGGGGTGGCAGGCGGCGCAGATACCGATCTTGATGTTGTCCTTGGTGGAGCGCGTCTTGTAGGCGGCTCCGCAGGCGCAGATGATGGTCGTGTCGTTGTAATCGGGATGGACGCCGGCTTTCATAAAAACTTGGTAAGAGAGCCGCTGAATCTGCCCGAAAGACGGGGCAAAGGCAAAAGGAAAATTGAGGGTCACGGGTTGACCTGTCCGGAGAGCACGTCCAGAACCCTATCGATTTCCGCGTCCGTGTTGTAGAAATGGGGGCTGAAGCGCAGCCAGGTGCCGTGGTTGCGGGTCTTGCGGCAGGAGGCTGAGATTCCGGCCTGCTCAAGGGCCGCGAAAAGGCGGGCGGGGTCATGGGCCGGATGGCGTGCCGTCAGGATGCCGGAGCGGAGGGGTTCCGAGGCATCCGGACCCAGAAACTCGAATCCCAGGGAGGAGAGACCCGACTGAAGCCGATCCCTCCGCTCTAGGATCAGTGTGGAAACCGTCCCGAGCCCCGTTTCACGGATCAGGTTGATCGCGGCATGCATGCCGTAGATTCCGGCGATATTGAGGACCCCCGGTTCGTAGCGGCGCCCTCCCTCCTCGAACTCGATTTCCTCCTGAGCCTGAAAGTCGGGTGATTTCACGTTCCAGGAGCCTAGCAGAGTGGGGCGGCAAAGTTCCGCCCGATCCTTGGCGACAAAGACAACCCCCATGGCCAGCGGGCCTAGGAGCCACTTGTGGGCATCGGCCGAGAGGAAGTCAACGTGGGAAGCCGTGGTGGGGAAGGCTCCGAGGGTCTGGATGGCATCCAGAGAGAACAAGATGTCCTTTTTTCTCAGGAGATCCCCGATCGCGGGAATGTCGATCCTCCATCCGGTCTGAAAATGAGCGGAGGCCAGGGCGACCAGACGGGTCGCAGGGGTCAGGGCAGCCTCGACGCATTCGGGGGTAATCTTTCCTAGGATCTCGGTCCGGAGGTATCGGATGACGACTCCCTGACGCCGGAGGTTCAGCCACGGGTAGACATTGGCCGGATAGTCTTCGCCGTAGATCAGCACCTCGTCGCCGGCTTTCCAGTCGATTCCGTTTGCAAAAAGACTCAGGCCGAGCGAGGTGGGGCCGAGCAGGGAAACCTCCGAGGCATCCGCCCCGATCAAAGCGGCGGCATCGCGTCGGGTCTCGGCGATCTCCCGGAGCACGCCCCCGAATTCCTGCTGATCAAGACTGCTCTCGGTCACATAGGCGTTCATGGCCTCCGCCGCGCGGGCGGGGAGGGAGGTGACGCCCGCATGGGCAAGAAAGATTCGCTTCCTGGCCACCGGGAAGGCCCGTAGGCGCTCCTCTTCGGAAGCAAAGGGAAGGGGCGTGAGCGAGGGCATCAGGCCTGACCCTGCGACTGCGTGTCGTGGATCATCTTCCAAAACTGGTCGGTTCCCTCGACCTGATCGTCCTCGGTCATCGGGAGCTTCGACCGGAAGAGAAAGTCTCGGATCGTGTTCTTGTGAAGCACCCGGTGGATGAGGATGCCGTCGGGGTGTTTCTCAAAATAGATGCGGTGGTCGCGGCAGCGGTACCGGTGCAGGGTGCGCCCGTCACGGCGAATCCTGCCGAAGTCGGCGCCGTCGAGCGAATCCAGGTCCGAGGGAAGGATCTGGAACTCGGCCAGCAGATCTAGTTGGAGATCCTTCGGGAGGGCGCTCATCTCGGCGGCGCTGACGGGATTGAAGATGACTTGGAACACGGGAGAGAGGCTAAATGATGAATGAAGAATGAAAAATGAAGAAATGAGGTCAAACAGTTGCTGTTTCGGTATTTGATCAAAGGAAGCAAGCGGCTGGGAAGCCGCGCGATGGACTGCGTTGAAATCGCAGCCCCCATGGGGCGGCATTGCTTGCCGGGAGGCAAGAGCCGTCAAATCAGGGAAAAATCACAGGGATGAAAAGGATAAAAGGGATTGGGATCCGGAGGGAGGATCAAAGAGCCAGTTATCTCTATCTTTCTGATGCAGAATACATGCCTTCCTCGGCGTCTCCGCGCCTCTGCGGGACTAATTCCTGGAGCTGGATTATCGCCGCGGATCGTTTCGGAAGGTCTCGGCGTTCAGCGAGATCAGGACCGGAGACTCATGCTCGTAGCTCAGGATGTTGAGCGTGCCGGTCTGGAGGACGAAGTGGCGGCCAGACTTGGCGGGGAGATTCAGCCATCGGGCGATCAGCACACGCAGGACATGGCTGTGGGCGAAGAGCACGGCGTCATCGTGCAGGGCACGCATTCGGGCGATCACGCTGTCGCAGCGTGCAGCCACCTGATCGGGGGTCTCGCCGCCGGGTGTCGGTGAATCAAAGACCGTCCATCCCGGTTCCTTTTTGCGGATTTCCTGGGTGGTGATGCCTTCGTACTCACCGTAGTTCCACTCGGTCAGATCGCCGGTGATTTCCGCACGGTCGAGGTAACCGGCGAGTTCGCAGGTGCGTCGTGCCCGTTGACGCGGACTACAGAGGACGAGTTTGAAGTCCCATCCGGAGAGCTCGTTCTTGAGGGAGGATGCCTGCCGTTCGCCCTCGATGGTCAATGGGATGTCGGAAAAGGAGGTGTGCTTGCCATTTTTGCTCCATTCGGTTTCACCGTGGCGTACGAGGACGATCTGGGGACCGGAGGAGCGCATGGAGACGAAGGAAAATGAAAATGATAAAGACGGAAGAGTTTCCTAAGCTTAGGCGACCGCCAGATCAAGATCGGTCTGGCCTGATCCGATCTCAAAGAGGATCGGGACATCGGTGAGAGAGGGGAGAAGGCGGCGGTTGCCCTCGCGCGAAGCGTCGCCGTCGTCGGCAGGATGATTGTTGAGCACGATGCCGCCGCAGGTCAGGCCGTGATTCCGGATCGACTCCAGGGTGAGCAGGGTGTGGTTGAGTGCTCCGAGGCGATTGCGGACGACCAGCAGGACCGGCAGCCCCATTGATTTGGCCAGATCGGCGGTCGTGTATCCGGGTGCCAAGGGCACCAACCATCCACCCACGCCCTCCACGAGCAGCGATCGGCGGGAGTTTTTCAATCGACGGAAAACGGCCAGGATCTCGTCGGGATCAAAGGAGCGCCCCTCCAGTCGAGCTGCCTCGATCGGGGCGAGGGGAGCCTTGTAGGAGACAGGGGTGACTTCCGTGTGGGAGAGCTCGTTGTCGGCCGAGGCAAGAAGGATCCGGGTGTCCTCCGGTTCGCCGCAGGAGACGGGTTTCATGGCGACCGTGTCAAAACCGGCGCGCCTCAGGCTCCGTGTCATGAGGGCCGTGACGTAGGTCTTCCCCGCGTCGGTATCGGTGCCGGTGATGAAGAAGTTCATGGGGGGAGAAAGGTGGTTAGGCTGAAGGCTTTTAGACTGTTAGGAAGAAACTGAAGGTCTCGATGAAGAAAAATGAGATTCTGGGCCTAATAGACTAACAGTCTTCAGTCTATTGACCTGGCTGCCTCGCAGCCGCCTCCGTTGCTTTGAGGAAGACGGTTTCCAAATCAAGTTTGGCGGGGCGTTCCCCCACAACGCGCGCCCCATGTGCGGCGGCAAGGCGTCCGATCTCCGCGCGGAGTTCCGGTCCTGCGTTTTCGAGAACGAATTCCGTCTGTCCGGAAACGCGCGTCAGGAGGTCGAGCTCCCCCTCCCGGACCAGTTCGCCCTTGGCCAGAATGCCCACGCGGTCGCAGACATCCTGCACCTGTTCGAGAAGATGGGAGGTGAGCAGGACGGTCTTGCCGCGCTCCTTCAGCCGCAGGATCAAGTCGCGTATCTGGCGGGATCCCGCCGGATCGACCCCCGCCGTGGGCTCGTCGAGGATCAGCAGACGCGGGTCGTGAACCATCGCCTGGGCGAGGCCGATGCGTTGGAGCATACCCTTGGAATAAGTGCCGACACGGCGGTCCCCCGCTTCGCCCAACCCCACCAGATCGAGAAGTTCGGAGACCCGTTGCTTCAGGATGCCGCCGCGAAGGCCGCAGAGGCGTCCGTGGAAGGCGATCGTCTCGGAGCCCGTCAGGAACTTGTAAAAATAGGGGTTCTCGGGAAGGAATCCGACATCGGCACGGCTGCGGACTTCGGAACTCGGAACACCGAAGATCTCCGAGGTTCCCGAGGTCGGGGTGATCAGGCCGAGCAGGATCTTGAGCGTGGTGCTCTTGCCCGAGCCGTTGGGGCCGAGGAGTCCGTAGACATGGCCTGCCGGGATATCGAGGGAGATTCCCTTGAGCGCGGTCACCTGACGGCGGCGCAGGTGCACGGGAAAGACCTTTCGCAGGTCACGGATGCGGACGGCAGCCTGTTCCATGTCAGTCGATGATCCGGAATCCGCGCATCCCGGGCTCCGCGGTGGCGGGGGTGATATTTTCGTGATCGATGTGCCCGGCGAGATGGCTTTCGCGGATTCCCTGAAGGAATGCCTCGATTTCACCGGCCTCCCCGGAGGCGAACACCTCGACGCGGGCGTCGGGCAGGTTCTTGACCCAGCCCGTGACCTCGTAGCCCTTGGCAAGCGAAAGAACGGAAGCCCGGAACCCGACCCCCTGCACCTTCCCCTCGAAGATCGCGCTGATCGTGATCATGGACGCACCTGCCCGGAACCCCGGATCTGGTACTTGTAGCTCGTGAGTTCCTCCAGCGCCATCGGTCCCCGGGCGTGGAGTTTGTCGGTGCTGATTCCGATCTCGCATCCGAATCCGAACTCGCCCCCGTCGGTGAAGCGCGTGGAGGCGTTCCAGTAGACGGTGGCGCTGTCGACACTGTTGAGGAAGTTTTCGGCGGTCCCGACGTCCCCCGTCACGATCGCGTCGCTGTGATGGGAGCCGTGACTCTCGATGTGGGCGATCGCCTCCGCGGCGGATCCCACGACCTTCACGGCGAGGATCAGCGCGAGGAACTCGGTGCGGAAGTCCTCCTCTGTTGCCTCCTTCACCAAGGGATGGGTTTTCAGATCGCCGGCAAGCAGGGAAAGAGCCTCGCGGTCGCATCGCAGTTCGACACCGCGCTCCAGGAGTGCCTTGCCTCCCTCGGCAAGGAAGGCCGCGGCGATGTCACGGTGCAGCAGCAGGGTCTCGGCGGCATTGCAGACGCCGGGGCGCTGGCACTTGGCGTTGAGGATGATCTCCCGTGCCATGGAGGGATCGGCGGCCTTGTCGACATAGACCGCGCAGATGCCGTCGTAATGCTTGATGACGGGCATGCGGGCGTGACGCACGACCGTCTCGATGAGCCCCTTGCCTCCGCGGGGGACGATGCAGTCCAGGAACGAGTCCATCTCGCAGAGGATCTTCACGGCCTCGCGGTCGGTGACGGGGATGAGCTGGATCGCGGCCGCCGGGAGTCCTGCGGCGGCGCCTCCCGACTGAAGGGCCGCGGCGATGGCTTTGTTGGAATGGATCGCCTCGCTGCCTCCGCGCAGGATGACGGCGTTGCCCGCCTTGATGCAGAGCACGGCCGCGTCGCTGGTCACGTTGGGGCGCGACTCGTAGATGATCCCGATGACCCCGATGGGGACGCTGATCTTGCGCAGGGAAAGGTTATTCTCCTTCGTCCACTCGCGGAGGATCCTGCCGACGGGATCGGGAAGGGCTGCGGCGGTACGGATCCCCTCCGCCATGGAGGCGAGGCGCTTTCCATCGAGACGGAGGCGATCGAGCATCGCCTCGGAAAGCCCGTTCTTTCTGCCCGCTTCCAGATCGAGGGCATTGGCCGCGAGGATGGCACCCTCGTCGGCGATCAATCGGTCGGCCATCGCCTCAAGGGCGGCGTTCTTGACCTCCGAAGGCGTCACGGCGAGCAGGCGCGCGGCCGAGCGGGCCTTCGCGCCGATGTCATGGATCATGCTGGTGAGGTCTCCGGACATTGATCCGTCCATTTCTAGACGAAGCCGCTGGCGCGGGCAATCACGCGGAATGCCCCTCATCGTGGCATCGACAGGGGGGAATTCCGGGAGTATGAAAAGGGAGCGTGAAGCCTTCCTTAACGGCCATTTTCATCCCCCTGCTGGCCTGTTCCTCCGTTTCCCTGAAGGGGGGGATCCAAGAGGTCACCAACAACGCCACCCTTTCCAGAAGCGCCAGCGAGCATTTCCGCGAGGAGCTTGGGGTGAACAGGATCACGACCCCTCCTGTGGGGAAGGTCTTCTCGGTTCTTGAGGTCTTTCAGCCGCCGCCGCTCGACCTTGTACGTTCGTTTGACCTGACCAGGAGCTACCCCGACCGGTTCCAGACGGCCCTGCAGTTCGGCTCGTTGGTGGCAAACGGCTTCGTGGCGACCATTGCCCGTCAGAAGCATCTTGTGAACGACACGGGCCGTGCCCTGATCAGGGAGGCGAATGTCCTGAGTGCCGGCAAGCGGCTGACGTCCCGCAGCAAGAGCCTATTGGAACTCAGCGACCGGGGTGATTGGGCCGCCCTCCGCAAGGAACTCGACGCCACCCAGGAGGATGTGGAGGCCTCGATGATCGAGCTCAAGGACGGGGAGATGGCCGATCTGGTCAGTCTCGGCGGATGGCTCCGGGGATTCCAACTCGCCTCCCATGTGACGGCGGATCATTACACCCCCGCAAAGGCCGGGATCCTCGTGAGACCGGCCGTGATGGATTACTTCGTCGACCGGATGGACTGCCTCAATCCCTCCATGAAAAAGCGTCCCGCCGTCGCGGCCGTCGCAGCCTCCCTGAGGGAGATCCGTGCGCTGGCCCTCCGCAACGATCCCCCGACCGAGCAGGATGTGGCCGCCATGAGGGACCTCGCCGACCGGGCGATGAAGGAGGCCTTCGCGCGGGAGATCGAATTCGCCCCGGCGACGCAGCACTGAGGCGCCCGTGAAACCCGCGGAGAAACTTCGGGCGCTCGGGGAGCGTTACATCAAGCGGACCTGCGCCGATTTTCCGCAGTGGGGTAGCGGGATGGGATTTTCCCGCTTTGCCTCCGGCCTCTCGGGTAGCGACGGAGTCACGCGCGTAGAGAGGAACCGGTTTCTCGAATGCCTGCTCGATGAAACGGAGGCATTGCCCGCCTCGGCCCTCCGGGGGGACGACTGGCTCGACAGGCGCTGTTTCCTTTCCCTGCTGAGGACGGAACTGTTTTTCAACCGCGACCTGGAGCGCTGGCGCAGCAATCCCCAGGAGTGCTGCGACGGTGCCGTGGGTGCCGTCTTTGAACTGGTGATCCGCCATCCCGGGGATCTCGGCAAGGCCCGCGTCTCCATCGAGTCTCGGATGAAGGCGATCCCGGGCTTCCTGGACAAGGGGGCGAAGGTGATCAGGAATCCCGTCCCGCTCTGGACGGGTCTGGCGGTCCGTTCCTGCAAAGGCGCGGCGGATTTCATGATCTCCCTGGGCGCGAGTCTTGAGGCGGTATCCCCGGATCCGGCACGGACGCGCAGAATCGCCCGGGAAGCGGCTGTTGCCTTCACGCGCTATGCAAAATCCGTTTCAGCCAAGAAGCAGGGATCGCCCCGTGGCTTCGCCCTGGGAAGGGAACGCTTCGAGTGGCTGGTGCGCGAGAGGACCGGACTCGACATGAGCCTTCCGGAAATCGAGGCGGAGGGAAGACGCCTCATCGATTCGCTGCGCAAGGACCTTGCCGCGGAAGCCCGTCGTCACGGCGGAGGCCGTGCCGAATCAATCCTCGGAAAAGCAAGGGATTCATGGACTCCGGAAGCCCCCCTGCTGGAACTCTACCGCCGATCCTCCGAGGCCTGGCGACGCCGGGTGATTTCCAGCGGACTTTTCCCGCTGCCTCCCGGCGAGACGCTGGAGGTGACCCCGGTGCCCGATTTCATGAAGGATCATTTCCCCACGGCCGCATACAGCGCCTCCGGTCCGTTTGACAGGCGGCAGAAGGGCATCTTCTGGGTGAACGATCTCGGCTCGGTAAAATCGGATCCCTCGGAGGCCCTGCGCGAGGCACGCCAGCATTTCGGCCTGGAACTCACGAGCGCCCATGAGGGATATCCAGGACACCATCTTCAGTTCGCGGTGCAGAACCGCCATCCGAGCAAGATTCGCCGCCTCAGCTCCCACGCCATCTTCTACGAGGGATGGACGATGTGGTGCGAGAAGCTCGCCGTGGAGAAGGGATGGGTGAAGGGTCCCCATGCCAGGCTTCAGCAGCTCCATGACGCGCTCTGGCGCGCCCATCGCATCGTGATCGATTGCGGTCTGCACTCCGGAAAGCTCACTCATGCCGCCGCGGCACGGATGCTCGTCGAGGGGGTCGGGTTCACTCCCGCCCGCGCCCGTGCCGACGTGAATTGGTACACCTCCCAGCCGACCGTGCCGATGAGCTATCTGCTCGGACGGCTGGAGCTGGAGCGGATCAAGGAGCGCCGGGTCGACCGGAGGGGATGGAAGTTTCGCAGGTTCCATGACTGGATCCTCTCCCACGGCGCCGTCCCCTGGAGTTGGATCGAGCAGGCCTCGGGTTTCTAGATTGTTGCGGAAAGGTTCGGGTGGCATCCCGGGACCAGAGGGGCGAGTGCGGTGAGGAGGCCCGCCAAGGTCCAGGGAAGCAGCGGGGGGATGATTCCCCCAAGGAGGATCCAGACCGCGGCGGATGAAACGCCGAGGATCACAAGAAGCACGATCGCAATCCGAAGCCTGCCCCGGGTGAGGAACGAGAGGGCGGTCAGCGCCGAGAGCAGGATCGCGGAGAGAAGCTGTGTGGTCACGGAGAGGGATGGCCATTGTGTCAGTTCACGGAGGGCGCCGAGCGATGCCACCTGCGGGGATTTGTCTGCGGAGGCCACGACCACCACCGCCCGATCCCAACGTGCATCGAACCCGGGACTCAGGGTCCCCCGTTCATGCTCCTCCATCCGTAGCAGGAAATCCTCGAGGGCGACGACCTGCGGAGGGATTGCGGTTTCCATGGAAACGCATCCTCGGTCGATTCTCAGCACGTCATGGTCGGGAAGCAGGAGCCATCGGTCCATGAAAAGCCAGACTGGAGCATTGGGCTGGTTCGCCATCACGCCATCCCACCAGATTGATCCGACCGGATCCCCCGTGGAGGTTTGAGCCAGCAGGGGAAGAATTCCTCGGGCTTCGCGTCCGGCCGTGGAAAAACGCAGGGAGCCGTCGGCGGGAGCCGCGCCCGTGAGCGAAGGTATCTCCGATGATGCGCAGAGGGAATACCGGCAGAGGGGAAGAGGGTGGTACCGTGTTTCCGGCAGATCCGGCCCGATCTCAATGACCGGGATCCGTCGCTCCCTTAGCCTCGATTTCACGGATTCGATCATCCCGGCCTGTTCCGGCGTGTTTTCGATCACGGAGGGAATCAGGATGACCGCGGGATGGAGCATCGAGAGTCCGCGCAGGGCCAGGGCCAGGTCCATCGGGTCGCAGAGCCCCGATGACGATGGCAGGGAGAGGAGGATGGTCCCGGATGCTTCCTTCGGGTGCATCCCGATCCCGGCGGCAAGACGGCATTCGATGGCATGGGGGATGCCGAGAGCCTGAATGAATGCGGCGACGAGGATCAGAAGGACGGCCGCCGGAACAGGCCATCGTGGCGGGGAGCCTTCGGGTGGAGTGCCGGAGCTTCTCCGCTCCTTGAATTCGTAAAGGGCCATCGCACCGTTCAGGCGTTGTCCGTCATTTCCGGGCAGCCAGAAGCGTTCTGGCGTGAGCCAGGGCAGACTCCGTGGCGCCTCCGAGCATCCGGGCGATTTCGGCGACACGCTCGTCTCCCTGCACGGGAAGCAGTGATGTTCCGGTGCGGCCGTCGCGGACCTCCTTGGTTACGAGGAACTGCGCCGAGGCCGAGGCGGCCACCTGCGGCAGGTGGGTGATGCAGAGGATCTGATGACCCCGTCCCAGTTCGGCCATCTTGGCCGCGACCTTGGTGGCGATCTCTCCCCCGACATTCGCGTCGATTTCGTCAAAGACGAGCAGGGGAATCCTGTCCTGCTCGGCCAGCGCCTTCTTGAGTGCCAGCATCACGCGGGAGATCTCGCCGCTGGAGGCGATGGAACGCAGGGGGCGGGGAGGTTCGCCGGGGTTCGGTGAAAAGAGGAATTCGGCCGAATCGGCACCGTCGGGGCCGGGTTCGGGAAGCTTTTCCAAGGCGATCTTGAAGCCCGCTTTCCGGAAGCCCAGGTCGGCCAGTTCGGAAGCGACCTCCCGGGCGAGTTTAACCGCCCCCCTGGTGCGCTTCGCGGAGAGGGCGTTCGCGGCCGACTGCATCCGCTCGGATGCCTGCTTTTCGGCGGCGCGTGCCTTCTCCGTCAGGCCGGCAAGGCCGGAAAGCCGTTCCAGTTCCTCCGCGGAGCGTTCACCCCGGGCGATCACGTCGGTGACGGAAGGGCCGTATTTCCTCCTCAACGAGGCGATGAGATTGACCCGTTCCTCGAGGCTCTTGAGTTCCGAGGCATCGAGTTCGATCGCCTCCGCATGGTCGCGCAGATCGGAGGAAAGGGCGTCGAGATCGGAGGCGATGCGGTCGATCCGATCCAGGAATGGGGCCGTCCTTTCGTCGATCCGGGAAAGGTCCTTCAGGATCCTGGCAGTTTCCGCGATGCCGCCCAGGACTCCGTGCTCCTCGTCCTCGAGGCGCGATGCGGCGGCTGATGAGGATTCGATCAGGCGGCGGCTGTCGGAGGCTGCGCGGTACCGGGCATGAAGCGTCTCCTCCTCCCCTTCGGAAAGATTGGCGGAACGGATTTCCTCCACCTCCTCGCGGAGACGTTGCTCCCTCTCTTCCCCGCCCGACGTGGAGAGGAGTTCTTCCATCTCACGCCGCGCGGCCGCAAGTTCCCCGCGGTGCTTGAGATAGGCCTCGCGTTCCGGAAGGGCACCGGCATGGCGGTCCAGTAGCAGGGTCTGGGCGGATCGGGCGAAAAGCGACTGGTGGTCGTGCGGACCGTGCAGGTCCACGAGCAGGATCCCCAGTTCCTTCAGCAGGGAGAGGTTGCAGGGGCTGCCGTTGACGAACTGCCGGCCGCTTCCTTCGGCCGCAATCACCCGCTTGAGGATGAGTTCCCCGTCCTGGCAGGGATCCGCTCCCGACTCCTCGAGCAGGGCGTCGACCGCCGAGGTCTCCTCGAGGAGGAAGACGGCCTCGATGCCCGCTTGGGTGGCCCCGGCACGCACCACGGATTTGTCGGCCCGCTCCCCGATCAGGAACTTCAGCGCGCCGAGAATCACCGACTTGCCCGCGCCTGTCTCCCCCGTGACGGCGGTGAAGCCCTGGGGAAGATCCCATTCCAGCGTCTCGACCAGGGCGAGATTGCGGATACGGAGGGAGCGTAGCATTGCCGGCATGGCGCGGAGTATGACACCCTTGCTTTTCGCAGAAAAGACCATGCCGTTGCTTGAAATCACCTTCCTTGGAACCGGGACTTCGCACGGCATCCCCGTCATCGGCTGTTCCTGCCCTGTTTGCCTCTCCGCCGACCCCCGGGATCAGAGAACCCGCACTTCCCTGCTGGTGAAGGCCCCAGACCGGCACTTCATCATCGATACCCCGCCTGATTTCCGATCCCAGTGCCTGAGGGAGGAGGTCCTCAGGCTCGATGCCGCCCTGATCACCCACGCACACACCGATCATGTCATGGGATTCGACGACATGAGGCGTTTCTGCGAGATTCAGGACAGGGAGATGCCCGTCCACGCCTCCGAGACCACCATGGAGGGCCTGAGGGGCATGTTCCGTTATGCCTTTGACGAGCCGCGCCCGTGGAAGAACTACCTGAGACTTGCGCCGTCGCTGATCCGGGGTCCTTTCTCCATCGGGGAGACGCACATCGTGCCCGTTGATCTTCCCCATGGGAGATTCACCACGACCGGTTTTGTCTTCAGCAGGGGTGGGAAAAAGCTTCTGGCCTACTACACGGACTGCGCCAGCGTTCCTCTCGAGGCCATTGATGCGGCAAGGGGCGTCGAGGTTCTTGTCCTTGATGCATTGAGGGAGAGGCCGCATCCCACCCATATGAACATTGCGCAGGCGCTGGATGCCGCCTCCGTGATTGCTCCGGGCGCCTGTTATTTCACCCATCTCTGCCATGATGTCTCGCATGCGGGGTTGGAGGCGGCGCTTCCCTCCGGGCGTTTCGTGGCCCATGACGGCCTCACCCTGACCATCGGTTCACGATGAGGATCCCGAAATTCCTCCTCCAACGGGTGTTCCTGCTGGTTGCGGGAGCGGGGGGGCTTATCGCCGCGACGCCTCGGGAATGTGACGAGACGGTGGTGATCTACAACGCCAACTCACCCGACGGGAAGGAGTTGGCTGACTTTTACTGCCAAGAACGGGGGATCGATCCCTCAAAGGAGATCCCCTTGCATGCCCCGCTCAGCGAGGAAATCAGCAGGGAGGAATATGATCTCTCCGTGGCTGGGCCGCTTAGGAAGGCCTTTCAGGAAAGGGGTTACTGGCTGGTCACCAAGGACATGCTCAACAGGCCGATCGTCGTCGCCTCGAAGATCCGTACCGCGGCGCTCGTCCGCGGGATGCCTCTCAAGATCCGCCAATGCGCCGATTATCCCGGGGATGGCAAGGTGCAACCCGATCCCTACGGATCATGCAATGCCGCCTCGGTGGATTCCGAGCTTTCGGTCCTTGGGCTGTTCACCCCGCAAATCTCGGGGTTGATCAAGAATCCCCTCGCCGAAAACTCCTCGTCCTCCGCGGATTCCCCGATGAGTCCGCAGGCTCCTCCCTGGCTCCTGCGGGTCGGACGCCTTGACGGACCGACGATGGAGTCTGTCCGGACGATGATCCTCAACGCGATCAGGGTGGAAAGGGAGGGGCTCTGGGGTTGGGGGTACATTGACCTTCGCGGTACGCATGATCCCGCATATCTCCGCGGTGATGCTTGGATCCGCAAAGCGGGTGAGGAGATGCGTCGCCACGGGATACCCGTGATCACCGATGATCTCCCTGGAACCATCCAGACGGGATTTCCGGTGACCGACGCGGCGGCCTACTACGGGTGGTATTCGGAGCACATCGACGGGCCCTTTGCCGATCCGGCATTCCGCTTTGTGCCGGGGGCGGTGTCGGCGCATCTTCATTCGTTCAGTGCCTCCACACTGCGTGATCCCTCCAAGGGGTGGGCCGGTCCGCTGGTGCTGCACGGCGCCTCCGCCACGGTCGGCAATGTTTACGAGCCCTATCTGGTCTTCACCACGGACTTCGGGATGATGGCCTCAGTCCTGCTGACGGGTGCACCCCTTGCCGAGGCCTACTATGCCGCCCAACCGGTCCTCTCCTGGATGAGTGTGCTGGTGGGGGATCCTCTCTATCGACCGTATGCGTGTTTCACAGAGGAAGGGTCGCCGGTGGCAGGCAATGGATGGTCCGAGTATCGCCGCCTGATTCTGGCCCATGGTGGCGATGTCCTGGATGCGGCCGACGAGCTCAGGAAACACGCCTGGGAACGGGGCGAGAGTCTTTACCTGGAGGCTTTGGGGGCGGCGCAACTCGCGGCGGGAAAATACGCGGATGCTGCCGTCTCCTTCCGCGAGGCCTCGGGAATCGAGAAACATGATGATATCCGTTTCCGCCTGATGCTGGAGACGGCGCGCAGTCTTGAGAAGTCGGGCAAGACGGGGGAGGCTCTCACGCTGCTTAGCGAGGGATCGGTGCACATCGACAACATGGCGCAGAGGGTTCTGCTTCAGTCGTGGATCGCGCGTCTTAACTCCGTTGGAAACTCCTCGGGAACGAAGGGGCCTTAGGGAACTGGACTGATTTCCAAAAGCTACGGTTGGTTGGCAGCGTCAAGATCCTGATCTGGGAAGCAACAATCTAGCGGTGGCGGGATTCGAACCCGCACTGGAGCGATTTTAAGTCGCCTGTCTCTGCCGTTGGACTACACCGCCGGTACGCTCCGAGAATGCTCGTGCCTTTACGGAGCTTAAAGCAGAAAACTCCCGTGCGATCCCACGGGAGTTTTGATCAGGTGGGATGATCCTAGTAGCCGACGTGTCCGATCTTGGTCTTCCCGCGGAAGATCCAATAGATGCTGGCGGTATAGGCGAGCACGATCGGAACGCCGATGGCGGCGATCACGAGCATGATCCCGTGGGTCTTTGCCGTGGAGGAGCAGTTCGTGACGGTGAGGCTGTTGCCGGGATCGGGCATCGACATCACGATGTGGGGGAAATAGGAGATGCCGAGCACGGCCATGAGCAGGGCCATGGTGAGCGCGGACATGAGAAATGCAGGGAATTCCTTCTCCCGGGCGGTGAGGATGCCGATGGAGATTGCCGCGACGATGTCGAGAGCCAAGACGGCGAATCCGTAGGGGCGTGTCATCATGACCGCGACGAGGTTCGGGCACTCGAAGAAGGTGGCCGCGTTGAACGCAAGGAAGAGGATCAGGAAGAGCCCGATGAGTCGGGGCACCCAACCCTTGATGGTGGCCTGAAGTTCACCCTCGGTCTTGAGGACGAGGAAGATCGCCCCGTGCATGGCGAAGAGGGCAACTACTGTTGCCCCGAGGAGGAGGGAATAGGGGTTGAGGAGTCCGAGGAAGGTCCCTGCGAAGTCCCCCTGCTTGTCCAGCGGGATGCCCCGCGTGATGTTCCCCATCGCCACGCCGATGAGCAGGGCGGCCAGGAAGCTTCCCGAGGCGAAGGCGATGTCCCAGGCCTGTCTCCAGGCCCGCGACGGACGCTTGCTGCGGAACTCGATGGAGACGGCGCGGAAGATCAGCGCCATCAGCAGAAGGATGAAGGCGTTGTAAAATCCGGAAAAGACCGTCGCATACGCACCCGGGAAGGCGGCGAAAAGAGCGCCGCCGCCGGTCACGAGCCAGACCTCGTTGCCGTCCCAGACTGGGCCGATGGAGTTGAGCAGGATGCGCCGATCCTCATCCTTCTTCACGAAGAGATGGAGGATGCCGACGCCGAAATCAAAGCCGTCCAGAATCGCGTATCCCGTGAAAAGGACGCCGACGAGGAGGAACCAGATGGTGTTGAGGTCTTGGGCGGTCATGGGAAATCAGTTGGAGGCGCGTCCCTTCTGGGCCAGGAAATCGTCGTCGACCCCGGGGGCCTTCATGTGGTGGCCCTCGTCATCCTCGGGACCGTGCTGGATTTTGTCGTTGAGAAGGTAGAGGAAGGTGGCGAAGAGCATGAGATAGACCAGGCAGAAGAGGATGATCGAGAAGACCACCTGGTTGGCATGCACGGCGCGGGACAGGCCCTCCGAGGTGCGGAGGAGGTTGTAGACGATCCAGGGTTGGCGCCCGAGTTCGGCCGTGAACCACCCGGCCTGATTACAGATCTGGGGGCCAAGGACCGAAAAAACGAAGATCCAGAGGAGACCGCGGATGGCCGGGATGTCGGTCCGGAAGAGCCATCCTTTCCAGAGAAGGACAAATCCGAGGAAGGAGAGACCGAAAAGGGCTGACCCGACAATGATCATGATGTGGTAGGTCTGGAAAACGGCGCCGACCTTGGGCCAGTAGTTGGGACGGATCTTGGCCAACTCATCTGGTGAGAGACCCGGATGACGGGCAGCCAGGAACTCGTCGCTTGGCATGGTGAGTAGTCCCGGGACCGCCTTCTTAAAGTCATGGAAGCAGAGGAAGCTGAGCAGGGCGGGGATCTTGAGTCCGTGGACTGTCTGGTTCTTCGTGTCAACGTAACCGAAGGCGGTCATCGGGGTATAATCCTGTGTCGTGTAGACGCCCTCCATGGAGGCGAGTTTGATCGGTTGATTCACGACCACGCCGCGTGCCGTCGCGTCGGCGCTCACGGACTGGAGAACCGTCGTGACAGCGGCGAAACAGAGCGCGATCGTCATCGATGCCTTGGCGAACTTGAGGTGGACCCCCTTGAGCAGGTACCAAGCGCTGATGCTGATGACAAGGAAGGCTCCGGTCATCCAGGCTCCCAGGATGACATGGGAGAGCCGTTCCACCGTCGAGGGGTTGAAGACCATTTGCCAGAAGTTCTCCACGACCGCCCTGACGTGCCCCATGTCCGCGGCCTGAACGATGTAATCGGAGGGGAGGGGCGTTCCGGGGGCACCGTTCACCCCGATCTTCTCGAGATGGTAGCCCGCCGGGGTCTGCATCCAGGAATTGGCGACCACGATCCAGAGAGCGCTGAAGTGGGCGCCCAGCGCCACCATGCAGGTGGCGAAGAAGTGCAGCTTCGGCCCGACCTTGTCCCACCCGAAGAGAAGCAGGGCGAGGAAGCCGGACTCGAGGAAGAAGGCGAAGATGCCTTCGGCGGCGAGGGCGCTGCCGAAAATGTCACCGACGAAGCGTGAGTAGGCGGCCCAGTTCGTGCCGAACTCGAACTCCATCACGATGCCGGTGGCGACGCCGATGGCGAAGACGAGACCGAAAACCTTGGTCCAGAAATGGGCCAAGTGATGGTAGAGGGGATTCTTGGTCCTGATGTAGAGGCCCTCCATCAGGACAAGGAGGCAGCCCAGTCCGATCGACATCGGCGGGTAGAGGTAGTGGAACATCACCGTGAGGGTGAACTGGATGCGGGAGAGGATTTCGACGGACATCGCCAGCAACTCAAACGGGAAGGCAATGGGGCTACAATCCGAAAATACCTTCTGGAATTGGAGTGATTCTAAATAAAGATTTCCGCGACCGTATCCGCAACCAATCGCCCGCGCGGGGTCAGGATCCACCGCCCCCCCGAATCGGTCACCAATCCCTTGGTCTCCAGGTCACGGAGTTCGTTTTCCCATGGAGCGGCATCCGCCGCCGTGATTCCCCGGAGGGTTCTCATGCCGAAGGCGGCGCGTTCCTTCGATTTCAGTTCCCGGGTGACTTCCTCCTCGAAGTCGAAGGCGGTTTTTCCCGCAAGGGTGCTTTCGCTGTAGATCCCGGTCTCGCGGATATTGCGCCAGCGGCGTGATCCCACGGTCGAAAAGGCGCTCGGGCCCAGGCCGAGATAATCCGTCCCCGCCCAATAGGCGGAGTTGTGCATGGATTCCCGGCCCGGCAGGGCATAGTTCGAGACCTCGTACTGAATGTATCCCGCCTCGCCGAGCAGGGTTGCCGTGAGTTCGAACTGATCCGCCTCCAACCCCTCGTCGGGTGCCATCTCGCCGCGGCCGAGTTTGCGAAAGAACTCCGTGTCCTCCTCGTAGGTGAGTCCGTAGGCGGAGAGATGTTCCGGGGCCAGCCTGATGGAGCGCTGCAGGGAATCCCGCCATGATTCGAGGGTCTGTCCCGGCACGCCGAAGATCAGATCGATGGAGAGGTTGTCAAAACCGGCTTCCCGGAGGATGTGAAACGATTCTTCGGCTTTCCCGCAATCGTGCGTGCGGCCGAGTGATTTCAGCACGGCGTCATCCCATGACTGGACGCCCATGCTGACGCGGTTGATGCCCGCCTCGCGCAGGAGTGCGGCCTTGTCGGCGGCGACGGTCGCGGGATTCATCTCGATGGTCCATTCCTGGAGTCGCGACAGATCAAGGCGGGAACGGAGTCCTCCCAACAGCTTTTCAAACTGAGGGATCGACAGGGCGCTGGGTGTGCCACCGCCCAGGAAGATCGTCCTGGGATGTAAACGCGCCGACCATGCCTCCGTTTCCAAGAGGAGTGCGTCGAGGAATGTCTCCACCCGCTCCCGCCCCGCCGACTCCTTGTAAAAGGCGCAGTAGGGGCAGATGTTCGGGCAGAACGGGATGTGGATGTAGAGATGCTCGATCAAGGGTTGACCATCGAAACGGCGGGTATGCACGCAGGGAAGCCCAAAAACGTCGAAAAATTCAGGGTGTTTAGGCCTGATGATGATAGGCTTTGGGCAACTTGATCCATCATGCCCGAGTTCGCGCGTCATCCGGTGATCGTGTTTGCGGCATTCTTTTCCATGGTCGCCGGCATTGCCGCGGCTACCCCCGCGACTTTCCCGATGCCCTACGAGGAGTACGAGAAGTCGTCCCCGCAGCATGCGCCATCATCCCCGCCGATCACCGTGGAGATCCCGGGAAACCGTCCGGGTGGCAAAAAGACAGCCATCCGGGTGAATGAAAGGCAGGGCGAGGCCGTCATCTACGAGGAGGTCCTGATCCGTGACGCCGACTTCCCTCGCCGGATCGTCATCAAACTCTCGTCGCAGAAGGTATACCTGCTGGTGGGCGACGAAGTGGCCGTGGAGAGTCCCATCTCCTCGGGCCGCAAGCCGGGGATGACACCCAAGGGGCAGTTCCACATCATGGAAAAGGACCTCAATCACCGCTCCAACAGATATGGTGATCTCGTTGATGGATCGGGCCGGGTGATCAAAAAGAATGTGATAGCGGGGGAGGGTGGCGGCATGTTCCGTGGTGCCTCGATGCGCTGGTTTCTACGCCTTAATGAGGAGGGGGTGGGCATGCACGCCGGGTTCCTGCCGGGCTACCCTGCCTCCCATGGATGCATCAGGCTGCCACGTGGGGTTGCCGAAAGACTCTTTTCGTCCGTGCCTCAGGGAACGCCTGTGGTGGTTGAGGACTGAGGGTTAGCCGTTTTTCTGCCCTAACAGTCTTCAGCCTTCAGTCTAAACCCCTCTTCCACCCCCTACACCTCGTAGTCGTAGTCGGAGGAGGCCAGGAATTCCATGTGCTGCTCGAACTTTTTCTCGGTATCCCGGTGGTGATTCCACGCGGCGAAGGCTAGCAGGACGGAGCAGGCAATGGGAATGGGGACCAACCAGCGGCTCAGGGTGGATAATAGGGAATGTTTTCCTTGCTGGGGGCTTGCGAGTGCCTTTGCCGCGACGCGGGTCGCGAACCAGGGGGAGGGGGCGACGGGATGGTTGTCGGCGTGTCGGGATAAAAGATCCCAAACAGGGTCGTTCTCCCCGGCCAATGCCCTGTCGCGATGCCTGGAATCCTTCATCACCCAGATGAACACCGATGATCCGCGCAGGTTGCGGAGTTTTTTCCGCCACCTGCATTCCGGTCAGAGATCCTTGGGCTCGAGGAATCCCTCAAGCTGG
>Ga0007809_10000021_pt1 | contig 54544 bp, 54 predicted proteins | sample CryBogCBE02Aug07_FD_60383 | JGI IMG/M metagenome (GOLD analysis project Ga0007809, IMG submission 60383) | Freshwater microbial communities from Crystal Bog, Wisconsin, USA - CBE02Aug07 | ecosystem: Environmental > Aquatic > Freshwater > Lake | place: Crystal Bog, Wisconsin, USA | collected...
AGAGGTCGGCGGAGCGGCGTGGGGGGGAGGCGGAGTTCGCCTCGCACCTCGACGATCGCATTGAAGAGGCCGGCGGGGTTTTCCGCATGGCCGCTACGGAGGCTTTCCTCAAGCAGATAGAGGCATTCCCGGTCGTGATAGCCGTTGGAATAGAGGAACCAGGCATACTGTTCGCGCAGTTCCGTATCGCCGGGGTTGGCGGCCACGGCGCTACGCAGTTGCTCCCTCGCGACGAGGATCTGCTGCTGGCCGAGCGAGAGTTCGCCGCGTTCGCGCGCCGCGAGGGGAGGGGGTGGCGTGGCCTCCGGAGTGGGGGACGGCGCAATGTTCGTCTCCGATCCCTCCGGGGGTACGAGTTCCAGCGGAATGGGAAGTTGTGAGAGCGGCGAGGGATCATCCCCCTCGGCGGTGGCGGCGGTGGCGGCGGGGACGGCGGGGACGGCGGGGACGGCGGGGATCGCCGTCATGGCAAGGGCTGCAAGCAGTGGGCGGAAACAGTTCACTGGAGTCGTCCTCCTTCGGGGTTGTGGTCGCGGTTCCTGGCGATCAGGTCATCGATCGTCTGTTCTAGGGTCCATGACGGGGTGAATCCGGTCAGCGCATGCAGTCGTGCGATCGATGGGCGTCGCTGGGTGACCTGCCAGAAGCTCCCGCCGTAGGCCTCCTCGTAGCTCACGAAGGTGACGGGCGAGGAACTGCACGCCCGTTCGATGACGAGGTGTGCCAGATCCAGGATGGTGATTTCCCGCTGGTTGCCGACATTCACCGGAATACCCCAGGCCTCGGGGCAGGAGGCAAGGAGATCGATCGCTGCCACCGTGTCGCGCACATCGCAGAACGAGCGAGTCTGGGTTCCGTCCCCGTAGACGGTGAGGGGTGCTCCCGAAAGGGCCTGGGCGATGAAGCGAGGAAGGACGAATCCGTAAGATCCCGTCTGGCGGGGGCCGATCGCATTGAAGAACCTAGGGATCGCGATGGGTAGCCCGTGGACCTTCCGGTACGCGCCCGCCTGGATCTCATTGGTCAGCTTGCTCAGGGCATAACCGGTGAGCCCCCCCTTCTCGGGTGCATAGACCAGCTCCGTCTCCTCGGTCAGCTCGTCATCCTTGGCGTGGCTGTAGACCGAGGAACTCGAGGCGATGACGATCTCCGGAAGATGTCCCGACGCGGCTACCGTCTCGAGCAGAAGCTCGGTGCCCAGGACATTCACCCTGGTGACCTCGATCGGTTCCTTTAGGACGCGGAGCATGCCGACGACGGCCGCCATGTGGTAGATCCTGTCGGCGATCGCGACTTCGCGCGGGAGTTCCGGGCACGTCAGGAGATCCGCCTCGATGAAGCGCACCCGATCCTTCGGCAACCCGTTCAGCACCTCCCGCTCCCCGGTACTCAGGTCGTCGACGACGGTGACCTGATCACCTTTCCCCGCATGAAGGGCCGCCAGATGGGATCCGATGAACCCGGCGCCACCCGTGATCAGGATGTTGCGTGCTTGGGTGGCGGTGAAGTTCATGGAATGAGAAGGAGGAATGGTGGCGGTTACTCCTGATAACGCCTCCCTTGGAGCAGGCGCTGGGGATGTTTGAAGCAGCCGATGGGGGTTCCGTTGCCATCGATGGCGTTGAGTTCGCAATGGTTCCTGAGCGTCAGCACCGAGACATAGTCGAGCAGGATGCGGGTGTTGATGCCGGGTGAGGGCTCCAGGTCGCGGAAGATCACCAGGGGGGATCTGGTGGGATGCCACTGCGAGAAAAGTTCCCGCAGGGAGTTGCGCAATCCCGCCTCGAGCGGGTGGGTGCCATCCCCGACCATCAGGATCAGATCCGGGCTGTGGCGCCTCAGGACCGCGTTCCATGAGATCAAGTCATGGCTGAGCATGGTGTAGTTGAAGTACTCCACGATGATGGAGAGCCCGTTTTGCGATCCGCTGATCGTCCGCTCGATCCATTGGCGGGCGAGCTTTCCCGCCTCCACCGAGGGGTAGAGGCAGATGACCCTGATTCCGTTCCGGAACGCCCCGCCCGCCGCGTTATTGGACTCCTCCGGGAGTTTGTTCCGGGATGTGCTGCGGATGGTGGTTGGTGCGGATTTGCGAGGTCTGGAGGGGGGCGACGCTTTCATCGCCGATCATGATCGTCCGCCGTGGACGGATCGTGTAGATGTCATGACGCTTATCAGCGTCTAAGCAAAACGATTAGCGTGCTCCTCAGTTCGAACTCGCTTCCTCGCTGAGGCAAAATCTCACGGCGTAGGCGTGCAGCTGGAGTGCGGATTCAAGACCGATCTTGAGTCGGATGTTGTTGCGGTGCACCTGCACCGTGCGCGGGCTGATGCGGAGCTTGTCGGCCGTGTCCTGGCACGAGTGACCCTTGGCGATGAGTTGAAGGATTTCCAGTTCCCGGTCGGTCAGGTTGTGGATGTGGTTGGCATCCCGCCGGTTGCGGGCACCGACGGCCATCTGGGCGACGTGGGAGTTAACGAAGATATGGTCCGAGAGGACCGTCTCGAGGGCCTTCTCGAGGCGTCCCATCGGCTCCATCTTGTGGAAATAGCCCGACGCGCCCGCCCGGATGCAGCGCTCCGCGTAGAACTCGCCGCTGTGCGCGGAGTGAACGAGGATCTTCAGCTCGGGGTAGAGCGGACGGAGGAACTTGATGAACTCCAGTCCGTCCTTGCCGTGAAGCTCGATCTCGAGAATGAGCAGATCAGGCAGGTCCTTGGAGAGCTTCTCCATGGCCTCCTCGGCCGTGGCGCTGGCCCAGGCGATCTCCCAACGCCCGATCTTATTGATGAAGTGCGAAAGACCGATGCGGCACGACGGTTGCGCATCGACAATGGCGATACGTGGCCGCTTGGGGGTGGGGGGAGACGGCTTCTTCATAAACGATTACGGCAGGAAATCGTTTTACGATATATTTTTATCGTATCGCCGCTGGTAGGCCATACAAGCAATTAAATGATGAATGGGAATGGCACGGTTGCTCATTGCCGGAATGACGCATCGGAGTCTCGGAAAACGGATAATCCTTTTGATTAGCGGATGCGCATTGCCCGCCTCCTGTAACGGGCGGAAGATTGATTCAAGGAGAACACGCCATGAGCACCACATCGCACAAATCACGCACGAGGCTTCTTTCCGAGAAGGCAATGACCAGCCGGGTGCACACGTCACGCGCCGAGCGGGATCTCACCGTCGACGGCCTGGACAAGCACCATCACGAGGCAAGGACGATCAAGGCGCGGGTAAGGTCGGGTAAGGCGAAGACCGTCGCCCGGGCCGCCGCCGCGAAGCGCTGAATCGTTGATCCCGGAAGCATGGGGTTGCGTAAGTCAGGCTAGTCTGAAATTCCCTTTCCTTTTCCATCGGGATGGCATTAGTTGACGCCATGGAACTGCTCCGCACCATCCTCCAGGTTGTCGTGGGCCTGGGAATCCTTAACGTCTGGCTCATCCGGGCAAACCGGGCGACCGGGTACCGTGGAGGTGATGCCAGGAATCTCAAGGAGGAGTTTGCAGCGTACGGGTTGCCCTCCGGTGCCTTCTATCTGGTTGGCGTCCTGAAAATTGCCTGCGCCCTCGCCCTGTTGGCCGGAATTTGGTTACCCGCTCTCGTGATTCCCGGGGCCGTCGGGTTGTCGGTGCTGATGGCGGGAGCTTTCACGATGCATCTGAAGGTCAAGGATCCCTTCAGGAAAGCATGGCCCTCCTTGCTCATGCTGTCCTTGTCGGTTCTGATCGCAGTCCTTTAGAGGACGACGGTCAGGTAGGTATTCAGCGCGCAGTAGAGGATCGCGGGAACGGTCTTCGGGAAGCTGTCCCGGATCCTGATCCGCACGATGATGGCGACGACCATCATCAGGGCCAGACCGCATGCCCCGGCCTTTCCGAGGAGAGGGATCCAGAACCAGGACACAAGGGCCAAGGCGCCGCAGATCTGCAGGAAACCGATGAGTCTGCGCTGGGAGGAAAATCCATATCGCTGGAACTCACGGTGGAGATGCCGGGAGGTGAAGCATCCCGTTCCGTAAATCAGGAACGACAGGGCCGAGAACAGGGTGATGGCTTGCTTCAAGTGCCCGACAATAGGGAAGGGCGCCTGCGTCTCCAAAGACATTCTCCTCAAAAGGCCGCCGAATGCTGAGTTTGCGGAGTCGCTGAATCCGGATGAGGATTGCCGCAGGGAAGGGGAGATGGTATCAACTCGCGGTCTTTCCGATCGCTCCAACCGGTCAAAACCCGCCGAGCGTCAGCAGACCCCGTAGTTCAACGGATAGAATAGAGGTTTCCTAAACCTTTGATGTGGGTTCGATTCCCGCCGGGGTCAGTTTCTTCTGCCGATCGACATTTCCTGCATGACGCGCGCGGATCTTCGGGTAGAGTCTGCGCCCCGCGCGCCCTCTTTTTTCCTCATGCTTCTCTGTATCGACTTCCAACCCGCCTATGAGGAGGCCTTTGCGCACCTGCTCGATCCCCTGAGGGAGAGGATTCATCGTGCCGTTCGAAGCGGCGAGGAGATCCATTTTATCTACAACGACATCCGCTCGCTGGAGGGTGAGGAACTCGGGGATTCGCCCGAGCGATTGATCGCCTGGTGCGTGCAGCAGGATCTACCCGTGGGTCACCTGAAGCTGATCCGCAAGAACTTCGGCTGGGTCTCCCATCTCTTCCGCTCCGGTCGCGAGCGCACGGTGGCGATCATGATCCTGAGGCATCTCATGGCGGAGGGTATGGAGGACAGTGCGCGGATCCCGAGGCCCCATCTGGAACGGATCGTGGCCTCCTCTCACGATGATTTCGAGGGATTCTGGGACTGCTCGCCCGAGGCGTGGGAAGAGATGCTCTCCGGTGCAGTCGCGATGCCCTACCTCTTTGAGAGCGGCATGCTTCCCTGGTTGGAATCCCTGAACGGCTGCGTGCCGGAAATCATCGGGGGATTCCGTCACCGGTGCCTCGACGAGATGTGCATGATGCTCGAGGCGCACGGGGTCGCCTACCGGAACAACGATTCCCTGATCTACGGGATTCCCGAGGAGGAGGTGGAGCCGGTTGAGCCTTCCCGGAGGGAATGCGAGGTGATTTCCCCTTTGCTGATTCCGCTTGCCGGGAGTGCGGTCTAGAAGAATTCAGTAAGTCTCCACCGGGGAGCGCTTTCCATCCTCGGGGCTGCGCTGGGCGGCCTGTTCAGCGCCAAGTGTGGCGACGCGCAGGTTCCAGACGCCCTGATCGAGTTTCCGGAAGGCCTCTTCGCTGAAGGGGGCGGGGGCGGGGAGCTTGGCCTTGAATGCGGCGATCGAGCGATGGGCCCGTTCGAGTTGGTCGGCTGGGCAGGCTTCGAGAACCTTGGCGGCCTGCTCGGCGAGTTCCGTCCGGTGGCAGATCATCAGGAGGTCGTTTCCTGCGGCGAGTCCGAGGCGGATCATTTCGTCGAACCCGTAGTGGTTCAGGATTGCCCCCATGTCCAGATCGTCGGTCATGACGAGCCCGCGGAAGCCCATCTCGTCCTTCAGCAGCTTGGTGGTGATGGCGGGGGCGAGCGAGGCGGGCATCCCCGAGGGATCGAGTTCGGAGAAGGCGATATGGCCGATCATCATGCTGTCGACGGGATTTTCCCCGGTGCAGAAGCGGCGAAAGACCTTCAACTCGTGGGCCTCGAGTTCCACGCGCGGGCGGGGGAGGGCGGAAAGTTCATGGTGCGGGTCGCTGTCGGCGCAGGAGTATCCGGGGAAATGCTTTCCGCAGGAGAGGATTCCGGTTTTGCGCAGGGCCTCGTTGAAGACACCCGCCATCGTGATCACCTGATCGGCGCTTGTCCCGTAGCAGCGGCCTCGGAGGGAGTTGTCGGCCTCGTCGTTAAAGGCGATGTCGAGCACGGGGCAGAGATCGAGGTTGAAGCCAAACAGCCGGAGCAGTTCCCCCGTGAGTTCGCCGTGGCGCGCAATGAGGGAGAGATCCCCCTTGTCACGGAGTTGGCGGGCGTTCGGAGGCTCGTTGCCGAGGAGTTTGAGACGGGAGACGCGCCCCCCTTCCTGGTCGATCGTGATGATCGGCTCGATCTCGCTCAGTTCGCGGAGGCGGTCGGTGAGGGCTCGCAGTTGGGAGGGGCTCTGGATGTTGCGGCCGAAGAGGATGAACCCGCCCGGTTGTATCCTGCGCACGAAGTCGGCGTAGGCCCCGTCGATTTCGTAACCGGGGACGCCGAGGAGGAGAAGTTGACCGGGAGAGGGGCATTTCATAGCGTCCAGCCAACCAGATCCGTGCTTTCCTGACGAAACGATTTCTTGCCATGCGCCGCTTACTTCCCCTTCTTTTATCCGCCCTTCTCCTGTCGGCCTTCCCCCTCCATGCGGTGGAACTCGGAATCGATGTCCTGCAGAAGAATAATTTCGACCTCCTGCGCGGCAAGCGCGTGGGGCTCGTCACCAACCAGACCGGGGTCAATTCCTCCGGCGAGAAGACCCGCCTGATCCTCAGGAAGCATGTCAATCTGGTCGCCCTCTACACGCCGGAGCACGGACTCGACGGGACGGAGAAGGCCGGAGTCGAGGTCCGTTCCCGCAAGGATCCCCTGACGGGCCTGAAGGCCTGGTCGCTCTACGGTGACACCCGCAAGCCGACGCCCGAGATGCTGGCCGGGATCGATGTGCTGGTGATCGATATCCAGGACATCGGGTGCCGCAGTTACACCTACATCAGCACCATGGGGAAATGCCTGCAGGCGTGCGCCGAGCAGGGAAAGGAGCTGGTGATCCTCGATCGTCCCAATCCCCTCGGCGGCAACCGCGTGGAGGGTATGGGTATCGATCCGAAGTGGATCTCCTTCGTGGGGCAGTTTCCCATTCCCTATGTTCATGGCCTGACGATGGGGGAACTGGCGCTCATGGCCAATGCCAGGGGATGGATGGGGCCCCGTTGCAATCTGCAGATTGTCAAAATGAGGGGCTGGACGCGCGAGATGACCTGGCCGATGACCGGCCTGCGCTGGGTGCCGACCTCCCCGAATATCCCGCTGGCCATGTCACCGAACTATTATGTGATCACGGGGATTGTCGGAGGTCTCGCCGGGGGGCTCGATCTGGGACTTTTTTCCCCGAGGGCGTTTCAGGTGCTCGGCGCGGCCTGGATGAAGCAGGGAAAGATGATCTCCTATCTCCGCTCCCGTGCTCCCGGAGTGGGGGTTGCCCCGGCATCGACCGCATCGGGTCCCGCCGTGCTGTTCGAGGCAAACCCTGCCGGAGGGGGTGATCTCACCGCGGCGGCCCTCTACACCCTGGCGGAATGCGACAAGCAATCCCGCGGCCTCATTTTCACCAAGGCCGGAAAGAGCATGATGAACCTCTTCTACAAGGTCTATGGCAGCGACACGATCCGCCGGGATCTTGCGACCAAGGGGCCCGACCGGATCGTGGCCTCCTGGAGGCCCTTCCTCGAGCGGTTCCGCGCCGAGAGGCAGCCATACTTGCTCTACTGAGCAGGAAAATGAAAAAGGCAGAATGAAAAATGAAAAAGGAGTCTGAGGAACCGGTTCCTTCAAGAGGTCCGCGTCCTCCCGGGCATGTCGAGCGGGTCGGGATTTTCGGCGGTTCCTTTGATCCCGTTCATCTTGGTCATCTCGTGCTGGCCGAGTCGGCCATGGAGCAGCTCGATCTCGACAGGATCCTTTTCATTCCTGCCTGGCTTTCTCCCTTCAAGCAGGATCGCCCGCCTGGAGCCACGCCTGAACAGCGTCTGAGAATGCTGCGGGCCGCTACGGCTTCGGAGCGCCGTTTTGAGGTCGATGGCCGGGAACTTCAACGGGAAGGCCCTTCCTACACCATCGATACCATCAGGGAACTGCTCGGAGATTATCCCGGCGTGCGTTTCATCCTCCTGATCGGATCGGACAATCTCCCTGATCTCGGCTCATGGCGTGATGCGGCGGAACTCCGGAACCTCGTCGACATCGCGGTTCTGGACAGGGGTGGGGATGAGGCGTTGATCGAGAGTTCTGGGTTCCCCGTGGTCCGGCGTCGCATCGACCTCTCCTCGACGGAGGTCAGGGAACGCTTGGCCGCCGGCCTTTCCGTTCGCCAGATGCTCCCAACGGGGGTATATGATCTCATCATGTCCGAGCACCCGTACCGCACCCTTGCCCATGGCCACGCGTAAAGAATCCTCCATCCCGAAGACGGCATCCAAGGTACCCGCGGCTCCCAAAGCTCCCCGCAAGAACCCGGCAAAGCCCGCCAAGAAGGCCGTCGTGCCAACCGATCCCGAGGAGATTCTCGCGAGGCTCTGCGCCGAGGCCGCCCTCGACAAGAAGGCCGAGGATGTCGTGATCCTCGACATGAGGGAGATCTCGAGCTTCACCGATTTCTTCGTCGTGGTCTCCGGAACCTCGGAGCCGCAACTGAAGGCCATCGCCGGCTCCATCCGCGAAAAGGTACGCGAGGCCACCGGTCGCCGCCCGACGGCGGAAGACGGCTTCCCCGTGAGCCAGTGGGTGATCATCGACTACGGCACGGTCATCGTGCATGTCTTCCACAGGGAGAAGCGCGACCTCTACGGGCTCGAGGATCTCTGGAACGACGCCAAACGCATCGAGATCGGATCCTGAATCCCCCAGCGGGTTGCCGGGTTTCAGGCTTTATCCACCCCTTTTTCCCTCCATGGACTGGATTGAGGAGCTCCTGATCGAGTGCCCCCAGTGCGGGGAATCCTTTGCCATCCAGATCGAGACCGCAACGGAGGGAACCGTGGAGACAATCGAGGATTGCGCCGTCTGCTGCAGGCCTGCGGCCGTTGCCGTGACGACCAGGGAGGGTGAGGTGACTTCCGTGGTGGTCGCGGCCGCCTGAACCGTTTTAACACTTCAACATTTCACCCCCGTACCTCAGCATCCCGGTCATGTCCACTCGAGCAGAAGCGCTCAACCGGTTGTTCCGTGATGATGATCCCTCGACCGTGGGGCTTGTCAAAAAAGAGCTCGTCCGCCAGGGCGAGGAGGTGCTCGGTGATCTGAGGGAATTGCTCGGGGCGGATTCAGGGATCGTGGCGGCCCACGCCCAGGAAGTGCTCCAGGAAATCGCCGGGAAAAAGGCCTCGGCTTCCCTGGAGTCGATGATCGCAGGCGGCGGGGATCTTGATTGGGAGGAGGTCTCGATTCTTGTCTCCACGGCGCTGATGCCGTGGGTGGAGCAGGAGGACCTTCGTGCTCGCCTCGACGATTGGGGCGCGATGCTGAAGACGCGTCTCGATCGGCAGGAGAGCGACCGAATTGCCACGCTCACGGCTCTCATGCACGGTGAACTCGGCTTCACCGGAAACGGCGACGATTACTACAACCACGAGAATTCAATCCTAGCCTCGGTGATGGAAAACCGGAAGGGGAACCCTCTGGTGCTCTCGCTGCTGTACCGCTTTGTCGGAAAACGGGCGGGCCTCTTGATCGAGGGGGTGAATCTCCCCGGTCATTTCATCGCGCGCTGCGGGGATATGTTCTTCGATCCCTTCCACGATGGCCGGATTCTCGACCTCGCCGACTGTGCCGACATCCTCGCGCGTCAGGGCAGGGAACTCTCCGACGAGCATCTTGAGCCGCCGGGATCCCGCGAGGTCGTGGCCAGGATGCTGGCCAATCTTTCCCACGCCTACTCCCTCGAGGAATTCCACTGGCAGAAGAGGATGGTCGACCGTTGGCTGGGACTGATCACCGGGGCCGAGAGGGCGGATGATGAGGATTGAACTGATCAACACCGGCAGCGAACTGCTGCTCGGAACGGTTCGCGACGCCCATCTCCAGTGGCTGGCACAGCAACTCTTTCCGATGGGGCTGCGTATTGCCAGACAGGGGACGGTGCCCGACGGTTCCCCGATCAGGGATCTCCTGAACGAGGCCTTCGCAAGGGCCGACCTGATCATCGTGACCGGCGGCCTCGGCCCCACCACGGATGATATCACCCGCGAGATCGTGGCGGAATTGACCGGCCGCCCGCTTCTTCTTCACGGGGAGACGCTGGAGCGGATTCAGGAACGCTGCCGACGCAGGGGATTCACCTTTCAGGACCGGATGGCGCGGCAAGCCATGGTTCCGGAAGGGGCCTCGGTGCTTCCAAATGACAACGGTACCGCACCCGGCCTGCGCATTCCGGCGCGTGGAGGCTTACCCGACATCTTCCTGCTACCCGGTCCACCCCGGGAACTTCAGCCGATGGCGCTCACCCATCTGATTCCCTATCTCGAGGCGAAGACGGCTGCTTCCGAGCGGCCTGACTGCCGGATCTACCGGGTCGTGGGAATGGGGGAATCACTGCTCGAGGCAAAGATCGGGCTGGAACTCTCCAAACGCAGCGACATCGAGGTCGGCTACTGCGCCCGACCCAATGAGGTCGATTTTCGCCTGATCGGGCCCAAAGCCGTGCTCGACGAGCTCGAACCGCTCGTGCTCGGGGTGGTCGGGGAACATCTTCTCCCGACGGAGGATGACTCGATGGAAGAGAGTGTGGTGCGCCTGATGACCGAGCGCGGAGCCACCCTAGCCACCGCCGAATCGTGCACTGGCGGACTGCTTGCAAGCCGGATCACCGATGTGCCGGGAGCTTCGTCCGTCTTTCTGGAAGGTTTTGTGACCTACAGCAATGCCTCCAAGACCGATCTGCTCGGGGTTCCTGCCGATCTGATTGCGCTTCACGGCGCCGTGAGCGAGGAGGTGGTCCGCGCCATGGCCAATGGGGCGCTCGCAAAAAGCGGGGCAACCCATGCGCTCGCCACCACGGGCATTGCCGGTCCGGACGGAGGAAGCGAGGAGAAGCCGGTCGGAACCGTCTGGATGGCACTCGCCACGAAGGGAGGCGAGACCGTTTCCTGGAAGCAGCATCTGCCCCTCGACCGCGGGTCCTTCAAGCGGGCGGTCACCCAGTCGGCGCTCGACCGCTTGCGAAGGCATCTGAAATCATCTCCCCAGCCATGAGCGCCCCCTCCCAAGAACCCGCCGCCGAGCAGATTCGTCTCGGTGAGGATGCCCGCCGCGAGCGTTTCTGGAAGCTCTGGGGTACCTATCTCTCGGAGCGCCAGTGGGGAACCGTCAGGGAGGATTACTCCGAAGACGGGGATGTCTGGAAGTCGTTCACCTTCGATCAGGCACGGAGCCGTGTCTACCGATGGGGTGAGGATGGTCTGCTCGGACTCAGCGATCGGTTCGGTCGCCTCTGCTTCGGTCTTGCCCTCTGGAACGGCAGGGACCCGATCCTCAAGGAGCGCCTCTTCGGGCTGACCGGTCCGCAGGGCAATCACGGCGAAGATGTCAAGGAGCTCTACTACTACCTCGACGCGACACCCACTCATTCCTATGCCAAGGGGCTCTACAAGTATCCGCAGGCGGAGTTTCCGTATGACAGGCTCGTCTCGGAGAATGCCGGGCGCAGCCGCGATCTGACCGAGTATGAGTTGCTCGACACGGGGGTCTTTGACGAGGACCGGTACTTCGACGTCCAGGTCGAGTATGCCAAGGAATCGATCAAGGACATCCTGATCCGCATCACCGTCACCAACCACGGCCCCGAAGAGGCATCGCTCGTCCTCCTGCCCACCCTCTGGTACCGGAACACCTGGGCCTGGGGACAGATCAGCGAGGAATGCCTGCAGGAACCAGAAATCTCGGTCTCCTCGCCGGGAGTGCTCTCGGCCCGCCATGCGGCGATGGGTGAGTATCTGCTGGCATGCGGAAAGTCCCCCGACGGCAGGGCTCCGGAATTTCTCTTCACGCACAACGAGACCAACTGCGAGCGTCTCTACGGATCGGCCTCAAGGAAGAAATATACCAAGGATGCCTTCCATGATGCGGTAATCCACGGCAAGGCCGACGCGGTGAATCCGGCCATGACCGGCACCAAGGCCGCCGCCCGGTATGATCTGTCGATTCCTGCGGGCGGCAGCGTGGAGATCCGCCTCCGTCTCGCCGAGAAAGGCGAGTGGCGCGATCCCTCGGTCGATCCGCTCGGCGAGAACCATGCGGAGGTCTTTGCACTGCGCCTTGACGAGGCGGAGGAGTTCCACGCCGCGACCATCAATCCCGCGCTTGATCCCCAGCAGCGGCTTGTCGCGCGGCAGGCCTATGCGGGACTTCTCTGGAGCAAGCAGTTCTACAACCTTGTCCAGAGCGAGTGGGCTCGCGGTGATTCGACCGAACCGGCTCCGCCCGCCGGTCATGCAACGCGCAATGCCGATTGGGGGCATCTCTTCAACCGCGACATCCTCTCGATGCCCGACACCTGGGAGTATCCTTACTACTGCTCTTGGGATCTCGCCTTTCACACCGCGGCCCTCTCCCGGGTTGATCCCGAGTTCTGCAAGGACCAGCTCATCCTGCTCCTGCGCGAGTGGTACACCCATACGAACGGGCAGATGCCCGCCTACGAGTGGAACTTCTCCGATGTGAACCCTCCGGTCCACGCCTGGGCCGCCCTGCGGCTCTACCGCCAGCAGCGGGAGCTTGGGAAGGATGACCCGGCCTTCCTGGAGCGTGTTTTCCAGAAGCTCCTGCTGAATTTCAACTGGTGGGTGAACCGCAAGGACAGCGACGGCAACAACCTCTTCGAGGGGGGATTCCTAGGATTCGACAATATCTCCGTCTTCGACCGATCCAAGCCGCTCCCCACGGGCGGCCGCCTCAAGCAGGCCGACGGCTCCTCCTGGATGGCCTTCTACTGCATGTGCATGCTGCAGATCGCTTTGACCCTCTCGGAGAAAAATCCCGTCTACGAGGACATGGGGACGAAGTTCATCACCCACTTCACCCGCATCGTGGGGGCGATGAACGACTTCTGCGGCACCGGCCTCTGGAACGAGGAGGATGGCTTCTACTACGACCTCCTGGAGCTTCCCGACGGGGAGCATGTGCCGATCAAGGTCCGCTCGATCGAGGGCTTCATGCCCCTGGTCGCTACGAGTTACGTCACCGGATTCCAGCGGCGCAAGAGTCCCGGCTTTGAGACACGCCTCCTCTGGTCGGTGAAGAACCGCCGCAAGTTGGCTGGTCATCTTCTCGATGTGAACGGCGACATCATGGACATCGACAAGGATCTCCTGCTGACGGTCACGCCGCGTGCCCGCCTGGAAAGGATGCTCAGCTACCTGTTCGATGAGTCGGAGTTCCTCTCTCCCCATGGCATCCGCTCGGTCTCCAAGTTTCACGAGAAGCACCCCTACGTCTACACGGTCAACGGCACGCCCTACTCGGTCGATTATGAGCCGGGCGAGGGGAGGACGGGGATGTTCGGTGGAAACTCCAACTGGCGCGGCCCCGTCTGGCTCCCGATCAACTACATGATCATCCAGGCCCTCAAGACCTACGACCACTTCTACGGCGATTCCCTGAAGGTGGAATTTCCCACGGGATCGGGCAACAGGGTCACGCTCGGGGAGGCCGCCCGACTACTCTCTCTCCGGGTCGCCTCCCTCTTCCTGCCCGATGCCCGGGGAAATCGTCCGGCTCATGGTGGGGAGGAGCGCTATGCGACTGATCCTGCCTGGAAGGATCTCGTCCTCTTCTACGAGTACTTCCACGGGGATACCGGCCGGGGATGCGGGGCCAGTCACCAGACCGGGTGGACTGCGCTGGTGGCCGAGTTGCTAGCTAAAGAAGTCTGCTGATCACCTGCCGAGCAGTTCAATCGCGGTATCAAAAGGTTGGCTTGGAACCTTGATGGAGCCGTCAAGGGGCATGCTCATTTCACAAATCAGATAAATGGCTCCAGCAATACTGAGTGAGCAGCAGAACAAAACCATCGCCACCGTTCCGTTCCTCGGAGCAAAAATTCCGTAAACAAATGTCAGGAAGGTGATCCAAAAGACAGGGATCACCACCAGCATGATCGGGAGCTTCGAGGTGGATTCTACTGCGATCTGCCACCTTTCACGATTAAGATCAGCGAGGGTCTGTAGTGCCAGGTTTTTCATCTGAATGGACGCGGGGTCCGTTCCTTGGAGCGATGCAATCGCAGCAGTCAGAGTAGATACGGGAGACTCGTTTTTGAATGCCTCCGAGCTCTTTGTGCCGTTGTTGCTGTTCTTGGACCAGATATCATTGCGCACCATCACCACACGATCCCTGAGTCTCTGATGAAGTGGAGCCGCCTCCGGACCATAGTTCTTGAGCGTGGTATCTAGATTGATGGCGTTGGCAGCAGCATCATTGATGAGCGTGTTGACGCGGTCATACGTACCCTTGGAGGAGGAGACCAATAGACCAAGAATAAGAGCTGCCATCGTTGCGATGAGTCCCGCACCCAGCTTTACACTATCCTGAGATTCCTTGCTGAGGTGGTGGGATGGAACAAAACGCTGAAAAAAAAGACCGCTTAACGCTCCACCGAAAATGCAGAGAAAGGATAACGAGGCTATCAGGTACGAATTCATGGTGTAGATCCTGCCATAGGTTCCTTGTGGTCAGAAAGATACTTCAGGACGCCTCGGGCTGCGTGTGTACCGGTGGCGAAGCAGCCCTGCAGGAGGTAGCCTCCCGTCGGGGCCTCCCAGTCGAGCATTTCACCTGCGAGGAAGAGACCGGGAAGGTGCTTCACCATTAAGTGATCGTCCAGTTCCGTGAACGAGATCCCTCCTGCCGAGGAAATGGCCTCGGCGATCGGCCTTGGGCCGGTGAAGGGAATGCGGAGTGCCTTGGCTTCCCTCGCCAGTAGGCGGGGGGAGTGGCGGGACTCTTGGGAAGCATAGGCACCGAGGAGGGAGGCTGCGGCCACACTCAGGCGCCAAGTTCGGATGGCCCTGGAAAGGAGATTATTTGAATCAGAAATACCGATTTTTAAAGTCAATTCCTCTTCGGAAAAAGTCGGTTTGAGATCGAGTAAAAGCTCAGGATTTTGCATGTTTCTTAGCATGGATCCCAGTTGATAGAGCGCTCCTCCCTCAAGACCGGTGCGGGTGATCAGGAGTTCTCCCTGCACGGAGACGCCGCCGACTGTCACGGTCAGGTTTTTGAGAGGATGGCCCTCGGCTGTTGCTAGAATGTCCGTATTCCAGTTTGTATCCCATCCGCAATTCGCGGGTGCCAGGGGTTGAATCACGATTCCCTGTTCTTCAAGAATCGGAACCCAAGAGGCATCGGAACCGGTCTCGGGCCAGGAGGCCCCGCCCAAGGCAAGAATCACCGCGTCATGGGTGGCGGTTTTCCTTCCACTGGGAGATAGGAATGAAAGAGAGAAACGGCCATTACAGGATTGAATGCCAACCCATTGCCAGCGGGTTTTGACAAGGGTTCCCTGTTCCTTGAGGCGCTTAAGCCATCGGCGCAGAAGGTGGGCGGACTGGAATTGCTTAGGGAAGACCCTTCCGCTGGTTCCCACAAAGGTTTCCACGCCGAGATCGGCGGCCCACTCCCTGAGATCCTGATTGCTGAAATTGTGTAGGAGGGATGTCCAGAATCCTTCTGGATGAAATCCCTTGTAGCGGGTCGCAAATCGCTCTTTCTCCTCTGAGTGGGTGAGGTTGAGACCGCCTCGTCCTGCGACCAGAAATTTCCTGCCTACGGATGGCTTCCCTTCATAGAGAGTGACAGCAATCCCGGAGGCCGAAAGGATCTCTGCCGCCCTGAGTCCGGCGGGACCCCCGCCTACGATGGCAACATCCGGAGGGTTTTTGTGATACTTCAAAAAAGTAAATACAAACCTAACCTGTTGTTCTTAATCCACTAGCAATGGCATTGATGGAAAGAAGAACGCGAGGGAGAAGTTCCTCCGCCTTGGTCGGATTATCGGTCCTGTTCCTTCTCCAGGCGGCCAATGTCTTGATCTGCTCCTCGTGAAGGACAGCCAATGCTCGGGCGCGGAGTTGGAGGGTCTTGCCCATGCGGGGGCGACGTTCCTCAAGGGTGCCGCCAAAGACCTTGCGCAGCTGCTTCTGGGTCTTTTTAAAGTCCAGAGAGATGATCTTGAAGACCTTCTCCCGGACCTTCTTGTCCGATACTAATGTGGAGTAATTCTCCATGATCTCCAGATCAGCGCTGGCAATGTTAGTTTCCACGTTGGAAAGGACGTAATAGAGGAAAGGATAATGGCGCAGGTTCTTCGTGAGAGCCTTGAACAGATCGGGCTGCTTTTTCTCCAGCGTCTCCAAGGCGGTGCCCACCCCGAACCATCCTGGCAGGTAGTAGCGGCATTGGTTCCAGCTGAAGACCCAGGGAATGGCCCGTAGGTCGGCGAGGCTCCGCTGTCCGGAGCGACGCTTCGGGCGGGAACCGATCCGGCTGGCTTCCAGAGCGTCGATCGGCGTGGCCTGATCGTAGAAGGTGATGAAGCCTTCGGTCTCGATGAGGTTGCGGTAGGCCTTGCGGCTGGTTTCGGCGAGGAAGGCGGCGATCTTGGTCTCGTTGCCATCCTGCTTGCCGGGACGCTTTCCGGCCAGAGAGGCCTCGGTGACTCCCGCCAGGAGGAGTTCGAGGTGGTAGCTGGCCGTGTCCACATCCGCGTACTTCTGGGCGATCGTCTCGCCCTGCTCCGTCATGCGGTGGTCTCCCAGAAGGGTTCCCGAAGGCAAGGCGTCGAGGAAGAGGTGGGTCGGACCAGCTCCGCGGCTGATCGTTCCTCCGCGGCCATGGAAGAACCGCAGGGAGACCCCGGCCTCCGCGGCAACGCGGGTCATCTCTTCCTGGGCCTCGTGGAGCCCCCATTGGCTGGCCATGATGCCGCAGTCCTTGTTGCTGTCGCTGTAGCCGATCATGATCTGCTGGACCGGCAGGGCGCCGTGTCGGCGGTCAAGGGATGCGGCGGCGAACGGTTCGGAAAGGAATTCCTTCAGGAGGCCGGGGCTGCGGTCCAGATCGTCGAGGGTCTCGAAGAGAGGGACGATTGGAAGGGGTGAGGAGAGAACGCCGTCCTTCCACTCGGTCAGTCCCGCCTCACGGGCGAGGACCGCCACCACGAGCAGGTCCGAAAGCTGGCGTGTCATGCTCACGATGAGGGAGCCGATGCCGTCGCGGCCCTGCTCCCCGATGTGTTCCCGGAGAACGTCGTAGCAGCTCAGCACGGCGTCGGCCTCCTTGCCGAGCCCCGTGTGCCGGGCGGCTCCGAGGAAGGGACGGGGCGAGCGGAGTTCCGCGCGAAGGAACTCAAGGCGCCTCGATTCCTCCCAGGAGGGAAAGTTCTCTCCGTCGGGGATGGCGGCGGCCTTGAGCAACTGGGCCATGGCCAAGTCGTGGGTGCCGCTATTCTGGCGGATGTCGAGATCGACCAGATGGAATCCGAAGACACCGAGGATGCGCTGCACCGGCCAGATCGTCTCGCGGATGAGGCGATCCGCTCCGACCTCCTCAAGGCTCTCCGAGAGGATGGAGAGATCCGCGGCAACCTCTTCCGGACGGGTGTAGCGGTTGCCCGATTCGTTGATCCAGGCCCGGTCAGCCGCTCCGATTTGGAGCGGCAGCCGTCCCTGCATCAGCAGGACGAGTTGGCGCCACGGTTCGCCGGGATGACGCGCGACGATTTGGTCGCCGAGCGCCCCCAGTTCCTTCTTCAGGACGGCGACACGCTTGACCAGGGTCTCCGAGGCCTTCTGGAAATGGCTGGAGAGTGGAAGCGCCGCGGCAAGCGTATCGAACTCGCGGTGCAGTACCAGCAGGGCGTTGAGACGGTGCTCTCGGAGCGTCTCGCGCGTCACCTCGGCCGTGACGAAGGGGTGGCCGTCCCGGTCGCCGCCAACCCATGATCCGAAGCGAATCACGGGACGCGTCGAAGGGGCGCCGATCAGATCCCTGGGGAAGTCCTGTTCGTTCCAGGCCCAGCGCAGGCGCGTGTCGAGCTGGGTAACCGTCGCGGGAAGAATGTCCCGCAGATAGAACATGAGGGCCCGGCGTTCGTCGGCAACCTCTGGCTGGTCGAGGAAGATCTCTCCGCTTCTCCAGAGGCGCTCCAGGCAGATCTTGATCTTGCGGCGGATCTCGCTGCGCTCGCTGGGCGTAAGATCGGGGCGGTCGGCCTGGGAGAGAAGCTGCTGGATGAGGCGGTGCTGCTCGAGCACGGCGCCTCGCTTGGCCTCGGTCGGATGGGCCGTGAAGACCGGCTCGACGCGGACCGACGGCAGGTAGGAGGCGATTTCCTCGGGGGTCCAGCCCTTTTCGCCAAGGCGCTCGAGCTGGTTTCCCCAGAGGCCGCGCTGGGAGGAGAGGCCGTGGTTGATCTCCTTGAGGCGGCGCGTCCGCTCCGCGGCGTTGGCCTCGACGATGTTGAGCAGCTGGAAAGCGATGGAATAGGCCTGCTCGAGGCCCTTCGTCCCCTTGATCTGGGCCTCTTCACGGATCCAGGGGAGACGATTCTTGACCTCCTTTTCGCCAAGCTCCTCGAGGAGCTCGTCGAGACAGGTCATGAGTTCGAGGAGATCCTGGTCGATCTTGGCAAAGCCTTCGGAGATGTATTTTTGTTCCATCGGTAAAACTGGGGCGCATCATCGCCCTTGCGGGCGAAAAAGTTCAACCAATCAAAGCAAAAACTTTGCCAAGAAGGGGGCGGTGGAAGAATTGGCCTTTGCGCGGAGGGTTGGCGTCCGCTGGCGGGATTGGGCGTGAAGCTGATGATCGGGGCTCCAAGAGACCTCAAATCAAGAATCTCCCGTGAGGCCTCCGCGTTGACCCGAGGGCCTTTTCAGGCTTTCGGCCTGAACGTCTTTAGAGCGCCGGGCGGCGCTTGTGCCACTCGGTGGACTGCTCGTAGGCGTGGGCGATGCGCAGGAGGCGGCTCTCGCCGAAGGGACGGCCCAGCAGCTGGAGTCCCACGGGCAGATCGACTCCGTCGCGGTTGGAGAATCCGCACGGGAGGCTGAGGCCGCAGATGCCGGCGAGGTTCGTGGCGATCGTGAAGATGTCGGCCAGGTACATCTTGAGGGGGTCATCGGTCTTCTCGCCGAAGCGGAAGGCGGTTTCGGGCGAGGTCGGTGAGATGATGGCGTCGACCTTGGCGAAGGCCTGATCGAAGTCACGGCGGATCAGGGTACGGACTTTCTGGGCGCGAAGGTAGTAGGCGTCGTAGTAGCCGCTGCTCAGCACATAGGTGCCGAGGATGATGCGGCGCTTCACCTCGCGGCCGAAGCCTTCGGCGCGGGTCTTGGCGTAGAGAGCCTGGAGATCCTTGGCCTCGGAGGAGCGTCGTCCGTAGCGGACGCCGTCAAAGCGGGCGAGGTTCGCGGAAGCCTCCGCCGTGGCGATGATGTAGTAGACAGCCACCGCGTACTCTGTGTGTGGGAGGGAAATCTCGACCGGTTCGGCACCGAGGGATTCGATCTGCTTCACCGCGGCATCGACCGCCGAGCGGACACCCGGCTCCATCCCGTCGACGAAGTATTCCTTCGGGACGCCGATGCGGAGGCCCTTGAGATCCTTGCCGATCTCGGCGGTGAAGTCTTCGCCGGGAAGGTCCAGCGAGGTGGAGTCGTGCGGATCGCGCCCAGCGAGGGCATTCATCAGCAGGGCGCTGTCCTCGACCGTGGTGGTGAGGGGGCCGATCTGGTCGAGCGAGGAGGCGAAGGCGATCAGGCCGTAGCGGGAAACGCGTCCGTAGGTCGGCTTGAGCCCCACGCAGCCGCATAGGGCTGCCGGTTGGCGGATCGAGCCGCCGGTGTCGGATCCGAGGGTGGCCAGAGCCATGCCCGAGGCCACGGCCGCGGCCGAGCCGCCGCTCGATCCTCCCGGAATGCGTCCCGTGTCCCAAGGGTTGCGGGTGAGCTGGAAGGCGGAGTTCTCGGTGGAGGAGCCCATGGCGAACTCGTCCATGTTGAGTCGACCAAAAGGGACGGCTCCGGCGGCGCGGAGATGCGCCACGGCGGTCGCGTCGTAGGGGGCGGTGTAGTTGTCGAGGATCCGGGAGGCGGACTGAAGGGGTTGCCCCGCGACACTGATCGCGTCCTTGATGCCGATGGGAATGCCTCCCAGGGGCTTGGAGAGATCGGCTGCTGCCGCTTCCTTTTTGGCGGTCTCCACGTCGCGCTCGATGTAGGCGCCGATGGAGGGATCGACGGCGGCGATGCGTGACTCCAGACCCTCGATCAGGTCGACGGGGGAGATTTCCTTGGAAAGGAGAAGGCGGCGCGTTTCGGCGATGCTGCGGAACGGAACGAAGGAGGACATGGAAGATGGGAGCTAGGATCTAGGAGCCGGGGGAAGGATGAGACCTGAGGACGGGAATAGCGCGTGCCGGTCTTAATCAAGCACCTTGGGGACGAGGAATAGGCCGTTCGCATTGTGCGGGGCATTCCCGAGAATCGTCGCCTTGGGGAGGCTTTCGGTGACCTCATCCTCGCGGATCACGTCAAAGACCGAGATGGCATGGGCGGTCGGTTCGATTCCCGTGATGTCGAGTTTGTTCATCTGCTCGACATGATCGAGGACGCGTCCGATCTGCCCGCCGAAGAGATCGATTTCTTCCTGGGTGAGTTCCAGGCGAGCAAGGCGCGCAAGGTAGGGAACGTCGACCGTGTGATGGGGAGCTTCTGTGGACATGGAAGGAAGGATGTTGAAACGTTAAAAATGTGAAAAGTGAAAAGGGGCGATCCGTAACCTATTCAAATCGGGAACTTTTGTAACCCTTCAACCTTTTTAACCTTTGTAATCCGCCGTCTCTTAGGAGAGTTCCTCGAACTTATCACGGAGATATCTGTCGGTCATTCCGGCGACATAGTCGGCCACGACCCGGGGAGAGGATTCCCTCTCAAGACGGGAGAGGGAACGGTCGCCGAGTTTCGAGGGATCCGCAAGGATGGCGGCGAAGACGGCTTCCATCTGCCGGCAGGCCTCGTCGTTCGCGCCGTTGACCTCGGGGTGCTTGTAAAAACGGGCGTAGAGATGACGGCGCAGGGCTGAGGTCCTTGACTTCAGCTCCGGGGAGTAACCGATGAGGCGTTTCGGATGACGGCGGACATCCATGACGGAGGAAATGCGGGCCGCGGCGATGGCCTGACGACTCGTCTCCACGAGATCCTCGACCTCCCGGTTGATGAGACAGCGCAGGATGAATTTCCTGCGGGTTCGGGCTCCCGAGCCGCGCAGCAGGCCTCCGGATTCGGCATGGGCGCGCTCCTCCGATTCCCTCCAGAGTTCGAGGGTGGAGAGTTCTTCCTCGTTCAGGAGTCCCGAGGCAAGGCCGTCCTCCAGATCGTGGCCGTAATAGGCGATCTCGTCGGCGACATCGGCCACCTGGGCTTCCAGCGAAGGACTTGGATAGGTGGAACCGTCAGGGTGGGGGAGTTCCCGGTCATGCTTGCGCAGGCCCTCCAGCACTTCGAAGGAAAGGTTCAGTCCGTGCTGCTGGGGGTAGCTTTCCTCCAGGAATTCGACGACCCGAAGGCTCTGGGCATTGTGGTCGAAGCCACCGTGATCCTTCATCAACTTGTCCAGCGTCTCCTCCCCGGCATGCCCGAACGGAGGATGCCCCAGGTCATGGGCGAGCGCGATCGCCTCCGCCAGATCCTCGTTCAGGCCGAGGGCCCGGGCCACGGTCCGGCTGATCGAGGCGACCTCGATCGTGTGGGTGAGGCGGGTGCGGTAATGGTCTCCGGTGCCGTTGAGAAAGACCTGGGTCTTCCCGTCGAGTCGGCGGAAGGAGGTTCCGTGAACGATGCGGTCCCGGTCGCGCTGGTAGCAGGAGCGGAAGGGGTGCTCCTGTTCCGGTCGGGCGCGTCCCGCGGTCTCGGAAGCCCGCTGGGCGTACGGGGCGAGAAGCGCTTCGCGAGGGTCAGGGGACATTGGGAGAGGGGACGAGGGCGAAGGATGAAACCTGAAACTTGAAACCTGAAGGGGGAGGATAAAAGTTCGTCGTCTTTTTTCTCTAGATCTCAGCGTCTTTGCGCCTCTGCGGGAGATCTACACGGCTAGACGTTGAATCGGAATTCCATCACGTCGCCGTCCTTGACCTCGTATTCCTTGCCCTCGATGCGGAGTTTTCCGGCTTCACGGCACTTGGCGGCTGAGCCGAGCGTGTCGAGGTCGGCAAAGGCCATCGTCTCGGCGGCGATGAAGCCTCGCTCAAAGTCACTGTGGATGACCCCGGCGGCCGCGGGGGCCTTGTCCCCGGCACGGATGGTCCAGGCCCGGGTTTCCTTGGGGCCATAGGTGAAGTAGGTGCGCAGTCCCAGCAGGGCGTAGGCTCCGCGGATGAGCTTGCCGACGCCGCTGTCCGAAACGCCGAGGCCGGCGAGATATTCCTTGGCCTCCTCGGGCGGGAGTTCGGCGAGTTCGCTCTCGATCTGGGCGCTGACGACGACCGTTCCGGTGCCATGGTGGCTCTTGGCGTATTCCTCGACCGCCTTCACATGGAGGTTGGAGGAGTAGTCCCCCTGCTCGAGCATGGCTAGATCCTCCTCGCGCACATTGGCGGCGAAGAGCACCGGCTTGGCGCTCAGGAGGAAAAAGGTGGCCAGGAGCTTCCGCTCGTCATCCGTGAGGTCAGCCGTGGAGGCCGGCTTGCCGGAATCAAGATGGGGGAGGATTTTCTGCCCGAGCTCGATCTCTGCCTTGGCGACCTTGTCACCGCCCTTGGCCGCCTTGGCCTGGCGTTCGATGCGCTTCTGGACCGAGGCCATGTCCGCCAGAACCAGTTCGGTCGTGATGATCTCGATATCACGGACGGGATCGACGGATCCCGCGACATGGTGGATGTCGTCATTCTCGAAGCAGCGCACCACCTGGACGATGGCGTCCACCTCCCGGATGTGGGAGAGGAACTTGTTGCCCAGGCCCTCGCCCTCGCTGGCTCCCTTGACGAGGCCGGCGATGTCGACGAACTCGATGGCGGCCGGGATGATCCTTTCGGAGCTGGCGAGTGTCCTGAGTCGCTCCAACCGGGCGTCCGGGACATTCACCACGCCGACATTCGGCTCGATGGTGCAGAAGGGGAAGTTTGCCGCCTCAGCCTTGCGGCTGCGGGTGAGGGCATTGAAGAGGGTGGATTTCCCGACGTTGGGGAGACCGACGATGCCTGCGCGTAACATCCAACCTTGCTACCCGAGACCGGGCGGGTGAAAAACATCTTTCGGATGTCCAAGGCAAAAAATTCCCACCCATGAAACTACCCTCCCTCGTTTCCCATCTCGATTCCCTGCTCCGAACCTCGGAAATCAACGACTATCCCGGCGCGATGAACGGTCTCCAGATCGCCTCGGAGGGACCGCTCCGCCGCATCGTCGCGGCCGTTGACGCCTGCGAGACTGTCGTTGTCGAGGCTGCCCGGGTGAAGGGCACCCTGCTTCTTGTCCATCATGGCCTCTTCTGGAACGGTGCGCAGCCCGTCACCGGGGCGTTCCGGCGAAAGATCAAGGCAGCCCTTGATGGGGATCTGGCGCTTTACAGCTCCCACCTCCCGCTCGACCTGCATCCGAAGCTCGGCAACAACGCCCTGCTGGCCAAGGCGCTCGGCCTTCGTGCCGTGAAGCCCGCTCTAGCGCTCAAAGGTCAGCCTGTGGGGGTGATCGGCTCGATCGCCCCCGTCTCGCGTGATGCGTTCTCTAAAAAGCTCACGGAGGCGGTGGGATCGGAGGTGCATCTGGCGCCCGGCGGTTCAGCCAAGATCTCCAGGGTGCTTGTCGTCACGGGAGGCGCCGGAAGCGAGGTGAGCCGTGCCGCAGAACTGGAGGCGGATGCCTTCGTCACCGGTGAGGGGCCACACTGGAGCTACACGGCCGCAGAGGAACTCGGGATGAATCTTTTCTATGCCGGTCATTACGCCACGGAGACTTTTGGTGTGAAGGCGCTGGCCTCCCATCTTTCGGCCAAGACGGGATTGCCGTGGAGTTTCCTGGATCACCCGACCGGTCTGTGATGAGGGACGGCGTGGCTTCCGCTGCACGGTCACTCGGGCGCTCGTTCTTCGAGCGGGATCCGTTGATCTGTGCCCGCGAGTTGGTGGGATGCACACTGGGTTTCGGCTCCGCGTCGGGGATCATCGTGGAGACGGAGGCCTATGCCGCGGAGGGTGATCCGGCCTGCCATACCTGGAAGCGTCAGGGTGCGCGCGATTTTGTCGCGGGCAATCCTCCCGGCACCGCCTATGTGTATCTCAACTACGGGATGCACTGGCTCTTCAATCTGCTGGTGAAGGGCGGGGATGCCGATGGGTTCGTCCTGATCCGCGCGCTGGAGCCGTTGGCCGGAATCCCCGTCATGAAACGTCGCCGGGACACGGACCATCCGGTTTTGCTCTGCAATGGACCTGCAAAACTCACCCGGGCGCTGGGGATCACGGGGAAGCATCATGGATGTGATCCCTTTGCCGGCGGAGGGTGGAAACTTCTTTCCCCCGAGATTCCCGTGGAAACAGCGGTCTCCACCCGCATCGGAATCTCGCAGGCCGCCGATTTCCCGTGGCGCTTCACGCTGAAGGGGAGTCCCTTCGTCAGTCGGCCTTCCTGAGGACGGAAAAGAAAAAGCCGAACCGAATAAACGGTCCGGCCTTTTCGAAATCGTCAAACCATCCGCCGAGGCGGACGATCCTGTGACCTTACTTGCTCTTGCAGGGAGCGGGCTGCTGGCAGCACTGCTTGTGACAGCAGGCGCCGAGCGAGAGGGTGGCCGCCGCAAGCACGAGAGCCGCGGTGATCTTGGTGATGGTGGTCATGGGATAGTTTCGCCTCCTTTCTGAGCCGGATGCCTTCGTCCCGTAACATACAGCATTTTGCTCTGGTGCAAAAGAAAAGCCGGACCGCGTGTTGCGCGGCCCGGCTTTGGGAAAAAGTTACGGATTCCCCGGAAACCGGGAAAAGTCCCCCCTTTTACCTTACTTGCTCTTCACGCTGGTGGCGGGAGCGGGAGCCTGCTTGGAAGCACAGGCGCCGAGGGTGAGGGTAGCCGCCGCGAGGGCAACGACCGCAACGATCTTGGTGATGGTCATGACAAATTCGCCTCCTTTCTTAGCTGGTTGCTTGGTGAGCATAGACCTTAAATCCCAGCGCCGCGGGGGAAAGAAAAAACCCAACGCATTTTTAAGGTCATCCGATCAGGCTCCGGGAGCGTGGATCTCCACGGGGGTTCCCTCGGCCACCCGGTCGAAGAGGGCGATCATGTCGTCGTTGCGAAGCCGGATGCAGCCGTGGCTAGCCGGAGTGCCGATGAGGTGTTCCTGATTGGTTCCGTGGAAATAGATATAGCGGCCGCGTGTATTGGTGTTGTCCGGTCCGGTTCCCTCCAGCCAGAGGATCCTCGTGAGCACGAGATCCTCATCGCCGCCGGGAGAGGCTGTTTCCCCTGTCGGCACGCGGCTTTTGAAAATGCTCCAGGCAGGGCATCCCGCGCCGATCTTCTCGGCGACAAGGAACTCTCCGGTCGGCGTTTTGAAGCTGCCCTCTTCCGTTCCGAGGCCGAATTTCGACGTGGAGACGGGCCATGCGGCGACCTGGAGGCCATTCTCGAAAAGAGCGACTTCCTGGCGGCCCGCGTCGACGATCAGGCTTTGGCGGATTGGCCGTTGCATCGTCTCAAGCTTGCAGGGGAGGGGATGCAAAGGCAATGCTCGCGGATAACCATGAGCCGAACCACAGACTCTTTCCATTCACCCAAGCATGTCGCCGTCGTCGGGGCCACCGGAGCGGTCGGCGTGGAGATGATCCGCGTTCTTGAAGCCAGGAATTTTCCCGTCGCTTCGCTCCGTCTGCTGGCCTCCCCGCGTTCCGCGGGCAAGAAGCTCGCATTCCGCGGTCAGGAGATCACCGTCGAGCCCCTGACGCCGGATTCCTTCGCCGGGATCGACATCGCACTCTTCAGTGCGGGCGGGGGGATCTCCAAGGAGTTCGCACCTCATGCCGTGAAGGCCGGGGCTGTGGTCGTCGACAATTCCTCCGCCTTCCGCATGGACCCCAAAGTCCCGCTGGTGGTTCTCGAGATCAATGCCGCTGCGGCAGCCTCGCATTCCGGCATTCTTGCCAATCCGAACTGCACCACCGCCATCACGCTGATGGCCCTGTATCCGCTTCACCGGGCGTTCGGCGTGAAGGGGGTTGTCGCCTCGAGCTATCAGGCCGTCAGCGGCACCGGGGCCCAGGCCATCGAGGAACTCCGTCGTCAGGTGGGGGAGATCGCCGCAGGCCGTCCGGTGACCCGCGAGGTCTATCCGCACCAGATCGCGTTCAATGTCATCCCTCATGTCGATTCATTCCTCGAGGACGGCTACACCCGTGAGGAGATGAAGATGCAGTACGAGGGGCGCCGCATCATGGATCTTCCCGGATTCACCGCCTCGGTAACCTGCGTCCGCGTGCCGGTCTATCGGGCCCACTCGGTCGCGGTCACCGCGCTGTTCGAGCGTCCCGTCTCGCTGGAGAAGGCGCGGGAGGCGATCTCCGCGGCTCCCGGAATCCGTCTCCATGACGATCCGGCCAACGCCGTCTACCCTCTGCCCATCGAGTGCAGCGGGGAGGATGATTGCCGGGTCGGGCGCCTTCGCATCGATTGCGCCCTGCCCAATGCCCTGAGCTTCTGGGTCTCGGGTGATCAGTTGCTCAAGGGCGCCGCGCTCAACGCCGTCCAGATCGCCGAGTTGATCTAATCTCATCCCTTTCCGGACATGCCCACCTACGAGTACGAGTGCGCGAAGTGCAAGAAAACCTTCGAGGCCTTCCAGTCGATGAAGGACGATGCCTATACGATCTGTCCCAAGGACAAGTGCCGCATGAAGACCTGGGGGAAGGGGAAGGTGAAGCGTCTTCTCGGAGGAGGTGCCGGATTCATCTTCAAGGGGTCGGGATTCTACATCACTGATTACCGCAGCGAGGGATACAAGAGCGCCGCAAAAAGTGATGCCGCGCCGAAGGCCGAGACCAAGTCGGAGCCGAAAACGGAGACCAAGCCGGCCACCCCGAAAAAGAAAACCAAGGAATAACCGACCATGAATGAGATCTCCTGTTCCGCCTGCGGTGCCGCCAATTCTCCCGAGTTGCTCTATTGCTCCGCCTGCGGTGCCATTCTCGAGAAGAGCAACCCGACGTCCTCCTCCCCGACCACCTCGATGGCGAGACGCCGGCACCAGAGGATTGAGGCCGATCTCCCTCCGGCCCCCTCGCTTTTTTCCCGTCTCAAGGGCCTGTTTTTCTATCTCGTATGGGTCGCGCTCGGCGTGATCGTTGTGCTCGCCGTGATGGAGCCCAAGGAAATTGCTCCGCGTGACATGCCGATTCTGGGGGCCAAAGGCATCCTGAATCAGGTCATCACGGCCTCCCGTTACACACCCTCCGGCGTCTCCCAGGCCTTGGTCAATTCCCTACTTGCCGAGCAGGGGGCGATTACCTTCGACTCCCCCGTCCGGTTGATTCCCATGCCGGTCTGGGATGCCACCCGGGTCGACCTTCTTGCCGGGCGTGTGGTGCTTCACACCACGGTGTCACTGCTCGGGCTGAAACTCAGGCTTTCGGAAACCTTCCAGCTGCAGGGTGCTCCCGGTTCATGGACCCTCTCTCCGGAGTCCGGTTCCATCGGGATGCTGGAGCTTGGAAAACAGCTGCTTCCGGCCCTGACGGTTCTTGTGCGTCCCCCCGTGACGACATTCGGCAAGGATCTTGCGGCGATCTCCGCAGCCAAAACCCTGGTGATCCGTCCCGGAATCGCCGAATTCACCTCGCGTTGAGGGGATTGACCCGCCTCTCATGCCGGTTCTCCTCCTGCTGATCCTGCTGGCGGGGGGTCCGGTTCTTTCGGCGGCCGAGAGAGCGACGCCGCACGGGGCCTTCGTGATCGCTTCCCCGGGGATCACCCCCCGTGATCTCGGCAGGATGATCGAGGGTTCCGAGGAGGTGTTTTTCCGCCTCACACGCTATCCCGACAACCAATACCCTCCCGTCAGGATTCTTCTCGGCGAGAAGGAGGCTCATCCCTTTCTGAAAGTTGATGCCCTGGAGAACGGCTCCCCTTCCATTTCGCTGACCATTCCCCGGGATCCGGGGTGTTCGGAGACACCGCCGCTTCTGACGGCGGCGCTTCTGCTGCGGGAATACTACGGCAAGACGGCTCCCGTTCCCGGATCAGGCGTGCCCCAGTATCCCGGCTGGGTGCTGCATGGTCTGGGGCAGCTCATGACCGGCGGCGAGGATCATGGTTCGGTGCTTTCGCCAGAAGAGACCGCGGGCGAGGCCCCGCTGGAAATTGCCGCGTTCCTCACCCAGAGGATTCCCGAACCGGAGACGGTGGCACTTCTGCAGCGATACGACATCATGGCTGCCGAGTTGGTTAGGGCGGGCCTATCGGACGACTCGGGGCGTGCCGCCTTCCGCGAGTGGGTTGGATCCTACGACGCCAGCCAACCCAACCGAGCCCAGAGCAAATGGGTGGAGGGATGGCAGATGCAGGGCGTGGAACGGCGTTGGGTACTGGGGCTTCATGTGGCCCGCCGCGGGCAGGATCCCTTGTCGGTGACGGTGCACGGCACCGCAGAGACCTTGAACGCCTACGGAAAACTGATGGCGGAATTCTGGCCGCAAAACGGTTCTCTGGCCGATCTTCGCAAGGAGCGGGGTGGGCCATTCCGCCTCAACGAACTCTCCCGAAACATGGTGGCCCTTCGGTTGCAGTCGAGCCCCTTGGTTTCCCCTCTCATCGACGAGACGATCATCGTGATCCGGGAGGCGCCCAGGCTTGATCCTGCCAAGCTCCGCAAGAAGGAGGAGTCGCTCCGCGCCCAGGCCGATGCCATCCGTGCCCGTGATCGGGCGATCACCGATTACATGAACTGGTATGAGGCGGCGCGTCTGGAGAAACGGAGCGGTCTCTATGACAAATACCTCGAAACGCCCGAGACTCCCGTGACCAAGGGCCCCGTCGGTCGCTTTCTGGACGCCGTCGAGCAGCGCGGTTGGTAACGGGATGGAGCTGGGGTCGTGATCCCGGGGTAGGAAAAAGCCTTCGAGCCCGGGTTGCTGACACTTGCGCCCTCCCGTTGCCGGTTTATCATTCAGGAATGTTTTTCCTCACCCGCCGGGAATCGATCGTGATCATTCTGGTCATGCTTGCCTTGGTTGCCGGTGCGGGAATCCGCCACTGGCGCCAGACCGCTTCCCTCTCGGCGATTCACTCCTCCGGCAGGCCATGAAGGTATCCGGTTTCAACGAGGCGGTGGCTCAGGCCACGGCGAAGGATCCCTCCTACACCTCCGAGGGGTACCAGTTTCTCCGCGACTCACTGGAGGCGTCGCTGAAGCGGCGTTCCAAATCCAAGCCGAAAGCCGCACTCGGCGGGCATGTCTCCGCGGGTGAACTGCTCGAGGGATTCCGCCTCCAGTCGCTCAAGGAATTCGGTCCGATGGCCCCACTCGTCCTCGAGCACTGGGGAATCCGCTCCTGCGCGGACATCGGCCGAATGGTCTTCCTCCTGGTGGAGGCCGGTGCCTTTGGTCGGACCGAGAATGATTCCGTCGAGGATTTCGAGGGAGGATTCGATTTCCACGAAGCCTTCGTTGCCCCGTTTCTCCCGGCATCCCGATCCTCCGGCACGCCCCGGAAGACACCCGCATCATGAATCCTCTTCACCTTTCCATGACCCTGATCGCCACTCTTCCGATGCTCGCCGCGACATCTTCCGGACATCACCCGTCTTCCACGCCCTCACCGGAAGCGTATGCCTCCTTATCCACCTCCTTCGGCAAGCCGCAGGTCTTCACCTATCCGAACGGTCTCACCCTGATTGTCGAGGAGGATCATTCCTCTCCCGTGGCGAGCGTCCAGGCCTGGTGTAAAACCGGTTCCATCCATGAGGGGAAATGGCTCGGCGCCGGTCTTTCCCACATTCTGGAGCACATGCTCTTCAAGGGGACGGACACGAGGGCACCCGGCGTGATCGCCAGTCAGGTTCAGGACGAGGGGGGCTACATCAACGCCTATACCTCCAACGACCGCACCGTCTACTGGATCGATGTCCCGTCCAAGGGAGCCGCGAAGGCCGTCGACATCTTGGCCGACGCGATGATGAACGCGACCCTGCCCGAGAAGGAATACGACAAGGAGCAGGAGGTCATCCGGAGGGAATTTGCCATGGGGTATGACAACCCCGACCGCAACGCCTCGCTCCTGCTCTTCCGTACCGCCCTCCACGAGAGCCCCTTCAAGGAGCCTGTCATCGGCCACCTCGACATCTACAACAAGCTCACCAGGAAGGATGTGCTCGACTACTACAAGCGGCGCTACGTCCCGAATAATCTCTGCTTTGTCGTGGCGGGGGATGTGAAGGCCACGGAGATTCGTGATCAACTCGGGGCCTTTTTCGAGAAATACCCGCGCACGGCGCTTGATCCCGTTGCTGTTGCCGAGGAGCCACCCCAGCTTGGAAAGCAGGAGGGTAGGGACACCTTCGCCACGGATCTTAGCCGGATGAACATCGCATGGCGCGCCCCCGGGGCGACCAGTCCCGACGCCCCCGCGGTCGAGTTACTTGCCGCGGTCCTTGCCCAGGGAACGAGCTCCATCCTCAACACCGAGGTCCGAGAGAAACGCGGTCTCGTCCATCAGATCGGCGGCGGTCTCTACACCCTGACCCCCACCCTTGGGCTCGTTTACCTGGGAGCGATTGCCGACCCTGACAAGAGGGAGAAGGCTGAGCAGGAAATTCTTGTCCAGGTGGCCCGGGTCGCCCGGGAAGGGGTCACGGAGGCCCAGCTTCAGAAGGCCAAGAAGGGGCTTCTCTCCGATCATTACCACGGGCTTTCCACCGTGCGCGGACGGGCCTCCGATTATGGCAATGGCTGGCTGGTCACGGGCAACGCCGAATTCGGCCGGCGCTATCTGGAGGCCATTGCCAAGGTGACTCCCTCCGACATCAAACGCGTCGCCTCCCAATACCTGAGGGACGAGGGGCTTACCGTCACTTCGCTTGATCCCTCTGCAAAAGGGGAGCCGGAATCAAAAGCCGGCCCCGCCGCTGTCCAGGGAGAGACGGTGAAGAGCGTGTTGCCCAACGGACTCACCGTCCTCGTGCATCCCGACGAGCGGTTGCCCCTCATTTCCGTGAATGCCGTTTTCCGCGGCGGGCTCCTGACCGAAACGCCGGAGAAAAACGGCGTGAGCCAGCTTCTGGCCAGCACGATCACGAAGGGAACCAAGACCCGCTCCGCCCAACAGATCGCCGAGGCGATCGAGCATGCGGGGGGATCCATCGGCGCGGGGTCCGGGAATAACACCCTCTCCGTTTCCGTGGAGGTGATGAAGGGCGATCTGCCGCTCGGCATGGAGATCCTCTCCGATGTCGTCGCCAACGCCGTCTTCCCGGACAACGAGGTCTCGCTGGAGCGTGATTCCCAGATCGCCGCCATCAAGGCCGAGGATGACCAGATCACCGCCGTCGCCAGGAATCTCCTCAAGCCGCGCCTCTACGGGGACCATCCCTATGCCCTCCGTACCACCGGGACGCCGGAAACCGTGGCGAAGCTTTCGCGCGACGACCTGAGCGCCCTGCGCGACAGGATTGTCTCCGGAAAAAACGGGGTCCTGTCGATTTTCGGGGCGGTGGATCCCGCGCAGGCGACGGAGTTGGCCCGGAAGGATTTCGGCGGACTGCCTGCGGGTGAGCGCCTGCTGGACAATCCCCCGGTTGCCGCCCCCCTCAGGGGTGATGTATCGGCCTCCGCGGAGCGCCCCCGTCAGCAGGCCGTGGTGATGCGCGGCTATCTCGGCACCACGGTGACTGGCGCCGATCGTCCCGCCCTGGAGCTGATCGAAAGCGCCTCCAGCGATCTGGGATCACGTTTCTTCAACCGTATCCGCGAGAAGCTTGGTCTGGCTTACTTCGTGGGGGCATCCAACTCCGCTGGTCTTGCCCCCGGAGCGTTCGTCTTCTACCTGGGCACCGACCCGAAGAAGGTCGACCTGGCGCGTCACGAGTTCGACGACGAGATCGGCAAGCTCGCATCCGAGGGGCTTACCCAGCAGGAACTTGACCGCGCCAAGGCCAAGGTCCTCGGAGGGGAGGCGATCAGGAACCAGTCGGCGGCCGCCCTCGGGGGACTCTCCGCCACCAACGAGATCATGGGGCTTGGGTTCGATCACGAGAAAGAGCGCCGCGCCGAGATCGAGAAAGTCACCCTTGGGGATATCCGCCGTGTCGCCCGGAAATATTTCCTCGATGGCAAGAGTGTCGAGGTGGTCGTCGGGCCGCCCGCGTCCAAGGCCGCCGAAGCCCTTCACAACCCCGCCAAGGCGCCCTAAAACAAAGGTTTGAAGGACAAGGGGGGAAGGATGAAAACTACTGAGACCCCGAACGAATACTGAATCTCCTCCATCGCTAACAACCCAACCTTTTCCTTATGGCCGAAGTCCAACCCGTCACCAACTCCGTCGACCTGACCCAGCGTTTCGTCTACTTCGTCCAGATGCAGATGCAGAACGTGCTGCTCTGTCTCGGACTCATCGATCATCCCTCCGCCCCGAAGGGCGAGCCCGATCTACAGGCTGCCAAGATGTTCATCGACCAGCTGGAGATGATTCATGAGAAAACCCGCGGCAACCTCACCAAGGATGAGGAAAAATTCCTCGCCGGAGTGCTCTCCGAACTCCAGATGGCGTTCGTTCAGGTCGCGGGTGGGGGCACCGCCGCAGAGGCAGGCCATGTCCACGACGAGAATTGCCGGCATGATCATGGGGAACCTCCCGCACCGCATGAGGTGTTACCCGCAGCGGCTCCCGAACCTGTTGTTCAGGATTCGGTGACGGGCGGGGAATTAAAGGAAGAAGACGGTGATTCCAAAAAGCGCTTCACAAAAAGCTACGGGGCCTGAAGTAATCATTCCCTAAGACCAACAATCGACCAACCATGAGCCGCAAAACCAAAACCCCATCCAGCAATATCCTTCTCATTGCCGCCGGAATCGCCGGGATCGTGATCCTGACCGCCGTTGTCCTGAGGATTCTTCTCGCCCCCCTTTATGAGGAGGCGGCCATGGCGAACCAACGATCTTCGCAAGAGGCTTCTTCGCATCAGGGCGGATCATCCTCCGGGGGAGACAATGTGGCAGCTGATCTGGCGGGACTTCCTTGGTTGCTCAATTGGGCACTCGGATGGGCCTGGGGCGGACCCGGTTGGCACAATAACGGCTGGGGATGGAACAACTGGGGTGGTTGGAACAACGGTGGCTGGAATGGCGGAGGCCGCGTTTGGAACGGAGGGGTGAACGAGACCGTGAACCGCACCTTCAATGACGTGAACCGCAACGGAGGTGGTAATCTGGAGAGGAATGTGGAACGGAACGTCGACCGCACAGGCGGCGGAGAGATCGGACGCAATCTCGAGCGCGATGCGGAACGTGGGGGAAGGGGAGGCGGTGGATTTGATGTCCATGGCCGCCGATAGTCTCGGTCCCGAACCGACCAAAGGAAGGCTCGGAAAACACCGGGGATTTACTATCGCTAGGAGAGAAACCGCGTGAAGTTTGCCGCGGACTCCCTCGCCGTGCGCAGGGAGTTCTCGACGGCCGTCTGATCCTCGTGGCCCAGCGCCATGCCGCAGACCAGCATCTGCTCGGAACGTATCTCCAGATGCCTTGCGACGATGCGGTGGTATTTGCAGAAAGCGGCCTGCGGGCAGGTGTCGAGGCCGCGCGCCTTGGCGGCGATCATCACATTCTCGAGGAACATGCCGTAGTCGAGCCAGCTGCCCTGTCCCATCACGCGGTCGATCGTGAAGAAAAGTCCGACCGGCGCGCCGAAGAATTCATAGTTGCGCGCGAACTGGCGTGTCATCCGGTTCTTATCGCCCCTGGCGATTCCTAGCAGTCCGTAGAGGTCGTATCCGACCTTGCGGCGACGGTCGATGTAGGGGGCGACCCATTTGTCGGGGTAGTAGGAATATTCCTGCGCATGCTCCGCATCGCGGGCGGGATCGAGCGCGGTCTCGACGAGTTCCCTGGAAAGGGCCTCTTTCTTGGCGCCGCTGACCACGATCACCCGCCATGGCTGGGTGTTGGTTCCCGAAGGGGCGCGGGCGGCGACATCAAGAATCTCGAGGATGGTCTCCCTGGGGACGGGCGTCGGTAGGAAAGCGCGGATCGAGCGGCGCTCCCGGATCACCCCGTCGACGATCCGGGTGATTTCATTTTGTTCCATCGGTTCGGTCCGGGCGCCACCTGTTTTCCCTTTTCCCCTCACGGTTCCGGATAAGTCCGGATGAACTTGGAGAACCAGATCGCCGGAGGGCTCGGAATACGGTCATGAGTCTTGGGGTCGAAGGCAAAAAGACCGAATTTAGGTTCCCATCCCTCGGTCCATTCGTAGTTGTCCACAAGCGTCCAGGGAAAGTATCCGCGCACATCGACGCCATCGGCCATCGCGCGGCGGAGTTGGGCAATGTGTTCGCGGAAATAGCGGATCGACTTCTGACCGCTCTGGGTTCCGATGCCGTTCTCGGTCACGACGATCGGCTTGTGGTAGCGCGTATCGATCTCCTTGAGCACGTGGTAGAGGCCGGTTGGCGCGATTTCCCAGCCGAGTTGGGTGTAGTTCGAGTTGCGCTCACCTACGGGCCGGAAGAGAAACCGCACGGCGCTTGCCTGCTGGGCGTAGTAGTAGTTCACGCCGATGATGTCGCAGGTGTCGGCCACCATGTCGAGGTGGTCGTAGTTCTGGTGCTGCATCAGGTGATAAACCGAGCGGGTCGGGTCGAGATAACGGGCCTTCACCCAGTAGGGCAGGGACCAGATGCCCATGATGCGGGCATCTGGACGCTCCTGTCGCACGATCGCCGCGGCATCGCGGAACATGTCGGCGCAGACACGCATCGCCTTCTTGTAGCTGCCGGGCCGACAGAGCAGGCCCGGGGGCCAGTGGGCGCCGATCCATCCGAGTTGGAGGGCTCCGTTGGGCTCATTCTGGGGGACATAGATGCGCACGTCGGCTTTGGTGGCCCGCACGACGCGGCGCACATGGGCACACCATGCCTCCTCGACATCGGGATTGAGGAAGTTGGCCTTTGATTTGTCCTTCGGGTAGAGCCACTCGGGGAAAGTGAAGTGCCAGAGGGTAATGATCGGCTCCATGCCGGCGGCACGCACCCGATGCGCCATCTCGGCGTATTGCCGCAGGGCGGACTCGTTGATTTCACCCTTGCGCGGTTCGATGCGCGCCCATTCCACGCCAAAGCGGAAGTGGGAGACGCCCAGGTATTTCAGGGCGGCCAGATCCTTGTCGAAGTCACTCCATGAGAAGACGGCGTTATCTCCGCGAGCGGGTGCTCCACCCTCCTCGGCAAAGCGGTCCCAGTCCGTCTTGAAATACCATTTGGATCCCGGCGCATAGCCCTTGTCCTCGTTCTGGAAGGGGGCCGTTGAGGAGCCCCACCAGAACGGTTCCTTGGGGAGGGGCTTGAGTGTCGGGGAGGACTTGGGCGGTGAGTAGGGGCGCGGTGCGGCAATGCATCCAGCCAGAAGCAAAAGGAGGGGAATGATCAGGAGTCTCGGGATGGTTGCTTGCTGCATGGGCCAATGCCTAGTAGCAACGGAGGGAACGATCAATGATGAAGCGACGATTCCTTCCTGTTCTCCTTGCGGCAACCACCCTTGGGCTCCACGCAGCGGACCCCCGCGACAAACTCGATCCCGACACGATTTACATGAACGACGGGACGGCCAAGAGGGGGCTCATCATTCGCAATGATCCCGGGGAAGTGGTCCTCCAGCAGAGGATGGGGGAGGTCGTCATTCCCAAGGCCTACATCAGCCGCATCGACGATCAGGTGAACGACGTCTACTTCGCCGACATGGTGAAGCCGGGCAAGCTCCCCCCCTGGCGCATGATCGTTAGCGACCTTCGCTCGGACGACAATATCCGCTCGTTCCGTCAGATTCCCGCTACGACCATCACCAATGGTTATCTTAGGAACATCCCCTATCTCTCCTTCCGGATCAACCGGCGTGTGGAGATGAATGTCTATGGGAACCCGGAGGATCCGGTGGCGATCGAATTCGGAATCTACGAGCGGAAGGCCTCGGAGATCACTCGTTTCAAAAAAATCACCAGAACCTATCTGGCGGGTCTCCTTGATAACCGCCACGAGATCGCCGCCCTGTACTCGCTGGATGACAAGGGAGGGGAGAGAACTATCGGGGATCTGACATTCAAGGTGACGCCTCCTGAGGCCCCTGATGCGTATGGCGGATGGTGGATTTCACTTTATGAGCAAAAGAGGCTGAACGCATTCCGCGTACCCGAATCAAGTTACCTGAAAAACACCCTGCCCTTCGGTGCTGTAAATCATGCAAACGGTTCTCTTCGCGAGGGAGACGGGGCCTTTTTCGAGAAGTTCCTGCACTCCAATCTCGCGGCATGGTCTGAGATGATTCCGGACCTACGTGGATTCTATCGGGACAGGGTTGGGGATTTGAAACTCCTCTTCACGAAGAAGCCCGTCTCCTCCTCCCCATGATGTTTCGTTCCGTCCGTAGAAGTATCGTTGGATTTACCCTGATTCCCCTGCTGCTGGCCGGGTGTGCGATTCATCCGCTTGGGCCACTCGATAAGGCTCCCGAGCATCAGGCGAAGAAGCTGACGGGCTACTCCGGATTCGCCTGGGGCATCTCCACGAGCAGCCTCCAGTACGAGGACAAGGCGGTCGCCCCGGGAAACAGGGAGTATTACGTTCGCGACTGGGATCTGCTGGTGAAGGAGGGGAAGGCCCCGGTAGTCGGCAATGCACTCTACACATGGAGTGACTTCGACAAGGATCTCTCCGCGCTCAAGAAGATCGGTGTAACGCATTACCGATTCAGCATCGAGTGGGCGCGAGTCGAACCTCAGCCGGGCCACTACAACGAGGAGGCTATCCGTGGCTATATCCGCATGTGCCGGAAGCTCCGGGAGGCGGGCATCGAACCCGTCGTAACCCTCTGGCATTTCACTTTCCCCGGATGGCTGACCGACTCCAAGGATTCCTCCAAGACCAACTGGCTCAACCCGATCGCGCGCAAGCGTTGGAATCTCTATGTGACCAAGATGGTTCGGGCCACCTCGCCCTATGTGAACTACTACGCTCCGGAAAATGAGCCCAACGGCCAGGTGCTGACCGCGTACATCATCGGCCTGTGGCCACCCTGCCACACGCTAGACTTCAGGGGCTACAAGGCCGCCACGATCGCCAGCGCCGACATGTTCCGGGATGCGGCCGCGATCATCAAACGCGAGAAAACCTCCGCCAAGGTGCTGAGCGTGGAGGCTCTTCCATGGTGGAAGCACGGGCCGCTCGATCCCGGAGGGTTGATTTACAACACCGTGATGCACTCCAACTTCGACCATCTCGACAGGGTCTGGGATGTCTGCGACATCATCGGGTTCAACTACTATTATAGCCAGATGGCGGGCCCCGTGAGCTTTCTCTCGGAGGGCATGAGGCACGGACCCAACTTCACCATGATGGGATGGCGCATTGATCCGAAGGCGCTGGGCAATCAGATCCGCTATGTCGCCAAGCGCTACGACAAGCCGATGATGATCACCGAGAACGGGATCGCCACCGAGGACGAGAAGAAGCGTCAACGGTACCTCCGGGATCACATCGCCCAGGTCCGCAAGGCGATGGATGAGGGCTACGACGTCAGGGGATACTTCGTCTGGTCGCTCGCTGATAACTACGAGTGGCACTACGGCTATGTCCCGAAGTTCGGCCTCTGCACCATGGATCCGGCGACCAAGGTGAGGGTGCTCAAGCCCGCGGCTGGCTATTACCGGGATGTCATCCGCGCCTCCCAGACGGAGGGGCGGGTCGTGCCGGATCCCTAGAAGTAGGGATTTTCACGTGCCGGGAAGCTGGAAGGCGCGCCTGATTCCGTCCATTATGGGGGGGAATGAAGGTCGCGGTCTTCAATACCAAGCGTTTCGAGAAGTCCTTTCTAGAGGACGCCGCGCGTGATACCGGGATCTCCCTGACTTATCTTGAACCGCGTCTTGATGCCTCCACGGCTCTCCTGGCCGGTGGACATGACGCAGCCCTGATCTTTGTCAATGACGTGGCCGACCGCGCCGCCCTGGAAAAGCTCGCAGCAGGGGGGGTGCGCCTGCTGTCCACCCGTAGTGCCGGGTTTAACCAGATCGACCTTGCCGCCGCCCGCGAATTCGGGATCAGTCTGGCCTATGTTCCCGAGTATTCGCCCAACGCCGTCGCGGAGTTCACGATCGGCCTGATCCTGACGCTTGGCCGCCACATCCACGAGGGTCACAACCGGGTTCGCCGTGCCGACTTCAGTCTGGAGGGGCTCTGCGGTTTCGAACTCCGGGACAAGACAGTCGGGGTCTGCGGTACCGGACGCATCGGCACGGAGGTGGTGAAGCTCCTCTCGGGATTCGGATGCCGCATACTCGCCTACGACGACGCTCCCAGCGAGGAGGTGACGCTCCTTGCATCCTGCGTCGATTCCAAGGAGGAGCTTTTCCGCTACTCCGACATCCTGACCCTGCACGTCCCCTTGATGCCCTCGACCCAATACATGATCGATGCCGAGGCGCTTTCGATCATGAAGGACGGGGTCTTTCTCATCAATACGAGCCGGGGTGGCCTGATCGACACGCGTGCCGCCGTCGATGCCCTCAAGAACCGCAAGATCGGCTTTCTGGCGATTGATGTCTACGAGGAGGAATCGTCACTCTTTTTCGAAAACCATTCCTCGGACATCATCGCCGACGATACCTTTGCGCGACTCCTGACCTTCCCGAACGTGATCGTCACGGGCCATCAGGCATTCCTGACGGATCACGCCCTGCGCAACATCGTCGAGACCACCTTCCGGAGTCTTCGTGAGTTCGCCGACGGGAAGCCGCTCACCAACGCCGTTCCGGCGCCACCGCTCGAATGATGGGAAGGTTGATGGCCTCCACCGCCTGCGTGCTGCTCCTGCTGACCGGGTGTGGCGGGACACGGAGCAGGGCGGATCTGACGCTCATCAACGGGGCCGAGCCCGAGATCCTCGACCCCGCGCTCATCACGGGCCAGCCCGAGGGGAGAATCGTGAACGCCCTCTTCGAGGGGCTTCTGCGCTTTGACCGATTCGGTCGTAGCGGGCCCGGCGTCGCCTCCTCATGGGAGATCTCACCCGACGGACTGACCTACACCTTCCATCTCCGTCCGGAGGCGCGCTGGAGCGACGGGAAGCCGGTGACGGCAGCGGATTTCCTCGGTTCATGGCGACGTACCCTGGAACCGGAGACGGCTGCGGCCTACAGCTACCAGCTCTTTCCCGTGAGCGGGGCCGAGGAGTTTGCCAATGGGAAGACCCGGGATTTTTCCACCGTCGGGGTCAAGGCCCCCGACGACCGCACCCTTGTCGTGCATCTGGCGCATGCCACACCCTACTTTCTCGATCTCTGCGCCCTGCCTCCACTCTATCCGGTGAGGACTGACCTGATCGCCGCCTACGGTGACGACTGGGTGAAGCCGGGCAAGTTTGTCGGCAACGGGGCTTATCTGTTGGATTCCTGGCGCATCAATGACTCCATCCGCTTGTCGAAAAACCCGTGCTTCTGGGATCGCGACAAGGTACGCCTCAGCACGGTGGACGTTCTTCCCATCAGTAAGGCGAATGTGGCCTACAACTTCTATGCCGCCGGGCAGGCTGATCTCATCATGGACAAGGGGCTGGCTCCTCCCTCGCTGCTGGATGCCCTAAAGCAAAGACCTGATTTCCATGCCGCCCCCTTCCTTGGTTCCTATTTCCTGCGGTTTAATTGCTCCAAGCCCCCGTTCTCCGATCCCCGCGTTCGCAAGGCCTTCTCCATGGCGCTCAACCGAAAGCGGATCACCGACAAGATCACACGGGCCGGCGAACAGGACGCCCTGAGTTTCGTCCCACCCGGACTTCCGGGATACCTCCCGCCCGAGGGGCTTCCCGAGAATGCGGCCGCGGCGCGCCGCCTCCTTTCCGAGGCGGGATACCCTGGCGGCAAGGGATTCCCCCTCACGAGCTACCTTTACAGCGAGGGGGACCTCAACGAGGGGGTGGCTGTCGAACTGCAGTCGATGTGGCGCGAGGTGCTTGGGGTGAATATCCAGCTCGCCCGCCAGGAGTGGAAGGTTTACCTCAACTCACTCGGCTCCCTCGACTTCGGAATCGCCCGCTCCAGTTGGGTGGGGGATTATCCGGATCCCAACACCTTCCTCGATCTCTTCCTCTCCGGTGGTGGGAACAACCGGACCGGCTGGGCCGATCCGGCCTACGACCGGATGATCGGTGCCGCGGCAGGCGAGGGGAATTCCGCAGCTCGACTCTCCCTCCTCCGCTCGGCCGAGCAGTATCTGGTGAGGGATCAGGTGCCGATCGCACCGCTTTTCTTCTACGTCGGGATCCAGCTCTACGACGGTTCGAAATTCGGCGGCATCGAGGCGAATGTCCTCGACGAGCATCCGATCCGTGAGATGTATCGGAAGATCCCATGACACGACGCTTTTCCACCCAAGGTTGCACCGCGCTGGTGACCGGAGCCACTGCCGGACTCGGCGCGGAGTTTGCCCGTCAACTCGCCCCCAAAGCCCGCCATCTCATCCTCGTGGGGCGCCGCCAAGAGCGCTTGGCGTCCCTTGCGGAATCGCTCCAAAAGGGTTTTCCTCTCCTTTCCATCGAGTCGATTCCGGCGGATCTGGCCGTTCCCGAAGAAAGGGAGCGACTCGCCTCCCACATCGTCCGCTCGGAGATTCCGATCAACCTGCTGGTCAACAATGCCGGGCTGGGGGATCTCGGCCCCTTCGAAACGGCGGAATGGAGCCGCTTGGAGCCGATGCTCTCGGTCAATGTCGCCGCACTCACCCATCTGACACACCTCCTGCTGCCGATGCTCCGGGTGAGGAATCCCTCGGCGGTCCTGAATGTCAGCTCCATTGCGGGATTCTTTCCCCTGCCCGAGATGGCCGTCTACGCAGCGACCAAGGCCTATGTGACGAGCTTCAGCGAGGCCCTCCGCATGGAACTCGCCCCGCAGGGAGTGGCGGTGACGGCTCTTTGCCCTGGTCCGGTGCCGACGGAGTTCTTCGAGGTGGCCAGCCGCGAGGGAAAGCCAATCCGCGCGATGGACCGTTCCCATCCGGCCTTTGCGGCAACGCCGGAGTTGGTGGTGCGCGAGGCTCTTGCCGGACTGGAGCGCAATCGTCCCGGAATCATTCCGAACGCCCTATTGGCCGCCGTCGTGCGGACCGTCCGCCTGCTGCCCTTTCCTCTGATCCGCGAGGCGATCCGCCTAGGAGCGGGGCCAAGGAGCTGTGGGGGATCGTCTGATTGACTGGGCAGTCCGCTTCGCGGAGAATCACACAGTGAAAAGCGTTTCCAGATGGTCCGCGCGTGAGATTGATCCCAGGGCAAATACCGCCTTCCTGTCCGCCATCGAGCTGATCGGTCCCGAGTTGTACTCCGTCGAGGAGAGGATCCGCGAGCAATCCAAGGCCGTGGATACCGGCATCGAGCACTACTTCGACTATGCTATCGGCGGCAGCGGCAAGCGCCTGAGGCCTGCCCTTGCCCTTCTGGCCGGTGGAGCTACGGGACGCGTGATCTCGGGTCATGTCGACCTGGCCGTCATCCTGGAGCTCATCCATATCGCGAGTCTCGTCCATGACGACATCATGGACGGTGCGGATAAGAGGCGCGACCGCCCCACGCTCAATGCCAAGTGGGGGAACTCCCTGACCGTGCTGGTGGGGGATGTCCTCTTCGCCCATGCACTGCGACTTTCCACCAACTTCCCGAATGCCGTCTCCCGTCGTATTGCCGATGCCGCGGCCGATGTCTGCACCGGGGAGATTCTGCAGACTCAGAAGCGCTTCGAGCTGAACCTGCCGCTCTCCGAGTATTACCGGATGGTCCAGATGAAGACCGGCGCCCTCTTCTCGGCTGCCACGGAACTCGGCGCCTACCTCAGCGGGTCCTCTCCCGCCGTGATCGGGGCGCTCCGCACCTATGGTGACAAGGTTGGCATCGCCTATCAGGTGCTCGACGATTGCATCGATCTCGTCGGCGACGAGGAGATGATCGGCAAGACACTCGGTACCGACCTGGCCTGCGGCAAGTTCACCCTGCCCATCATTCTTCTGCTCCAGCGTTCCTCTCCCGCCCAGCGCGAGGAGATCTCCTCGCTGCTGCTCGCCGAGGAGGGTGCCGATGCGACGCGTCTCCTCGAGTTGCTCCGCACCCATGGGGCGCTCACGGCGGCCGTGGCCGCCGGTCGTTCTCTCGTCGATGAGGCGGAGGCCGCCCTCTCACTCGTGCAGGAGAACCGCCATGCGGAGGCCCTCCGTTCGGTGACCGAATACCTGAGGGGTGTGTTCGAGTCGCTCGATACCGCGGTCTGAGTTTCCTTCGAGAGAGCCCCTTGCGCGGCTGAAAAACGGGCCTAGGTTGCCCGGTGATCTCCCCCTGCTTCCGTGAACTTCCCGAGGAGGAGATGCCCCGGGAGCGCCTGCTTCGCCATGGGGCGGGCATCCTGAGCGATGCCGAGTTGCTGGCAATCTTCCTACGCACCGGAAGGGTGGGGGCGGATGTCATGACGCTGGCGAAATCGCTGATCGCCGAGTGGGGCACCCTGCGCAGGCTGGCCGGATGCACACCACAGGAACTCTCCCGAGTCTCAGGGATAGGAAAAGCCAAGGCCGCGGAACTCAAGGCAGCCTTTGAGATGGGGCGTCGCATGGCACGCCCCGAGGAAGAGAAGCTCCGGATCGACCGTGCGGGGGTGATCCACGCCCTGCTGGCTCCCGAGATGCAGGAGCTTCCCCATGAGTCGCTCCGGGTCCTGCTCCTCGACACGCGTCATGGACTGCTTGATATCCGTGAAGTCTCCAAGGGGAGTCTCAATGAAAGCATCGCCCATCCCCGGGAGATCTTCCGTCCGGCCATTGCCGCCGGATCTTATGCCGTGGCCGTCGCCCACAATCATCCCTCGGGAGATCCGCAACCGAGTGATGCGGATCGCCGTCTGACGCGGCGACTTGTCGAGGCCGGTACGCTCCTTCAGATCCCGCTCGTGGATCATGTGATCATCGGGGCGCGTCGCGGAGAATTACCGCCCTATTTTAGCTTTCGGGAGGCGGGGTTGATTTAGGGGATGAGTGACGGTCGCTAAACCCTCGGGCGTAGGTGGGTTTGAACGAACTTTGCATGAACAGCATGGGGTGATAGGAATCATGGGCCAGTTCTGAATTTGCACGGAAATGCCGACGATTCATCCCACCGCCCTTGTTGACCCCGCAGCGCAATTGGCCTCCGACGTGGAGATCGGCCCCGGTGCAGTCGTTGAAGCCGGAGCCGTGATCGGAGAGGGATGCCGGATCCAAGCACGCGCCGTGATCACCGGGCACGTGCGGATGGGTGCCCGCAACACGGTCGGTTACGGGGCGATCATCGGGGCGGATCCCCAGGATTTCTCGTTCAAGACGGGGACTCCTACCTTTGTCGAAATCGGCGATGACAATGTGATCCGCGAATACGCCACGATCCACCGAGCCACCAAGGAGGGTGGTGCGACGCGCATCGGCAACAACAACTTCCTGATGGTCGGCGTCCACATGGGGCATGATTCCTCGGTCGCGAATCGTGTCGTCATGGCGAACAATGTCCTGCTGGCCGGGCATGTCGAGGTTCAGGATGGTGCGGTGCTGGGCGGTGGGTCGGTCTTCCACCAGTTCATCCGGGTCGGACGACTCTGCATGGTGAGGGGGGGAGAGCGATTCGGGATGGATATCCCTCCTTATCTGGTCGCCTACGGGACGAATCTCGTCGCGGGACTCAATGCCATCGGCCTGAAGCGCGCCGGCTTCTCACCGGAGACCCGTAAAGAGATCAAGAGGGCCTTTCAGTTGCTCTATCGCGCGGGGAGGAATGTCTCGCAGGCTCTGGAGGAGGCAATGGGGTTGTCCTGGAGCCCCGAGGTGCAAACCTTCTGGGAATTTGTGGCCGCGGCCAAGCGGCGCGGGATTTGTTCTCCGGAAAGTGGCAGGTCTGTTTCCGCTTCCTCTTCCGATGAATAATTGTCTCGCAGAGAGAGGCTTCTGCCCTCTCTACTGACTTCACTTCCTTCAGGATCACGACATGGGTCTCTTCCGGTTGAAGCGCGCCCATGGCCATCATTCATCCCTCCGCTCTTGTTGATTCCTCTGCTCAGATCGCCCCTGATGTGGAGGTGGGGCCGGGTGTCATCATTGAAGCAGGCGCCGTGATCGGAGCGGGATGCCGGATCCAGGCACGCGCCATCGTCACCGCTCATGTGCGGATGGGGATGCGCAACACGGTCGGCTACGGAGCGATCATCGGGGCGGATCCCCAGGATTTCTCGTTCAAGCCGGAGACCCCTTCCTTTGTCGAGATCGGCGATGACAATGTGATCCGCGAATACGCCACGATCCACCGCGCCACCCAGGAGGGTAGGGCGACGTGTATCGGCAACAACAACTTCCTGATGGTCGGCGTTCACATGGGGCATGATTCCTCGGTTGCCAACCGTGTCGTGATCGCCAACAACTGCCTGTTGGCCGGGCATGTCGAGGTTCAGGACGGAGCGGTGCTCGGCGGAGGGTCGGTTTTTCACCAGTTCCTGCGAGTCGGAAAGCTCTGCATGGTCCGGGGAGGGGAACGCTTCAACAAGGATGTCCCTCCCTTCGTCTCGGCCTACGGCACGAGTCTTGTCTCGGGGATCAATGCCATTGGTCTGAAGCGCGCCGGGTTCTCCGCGGAGACCCGCATGGAGATCAAGAGGGCCTTCAAGTTGGTCTATCGCGAGGGGTTCAACATTTCCCAGTCCATCGAGGAGTCAAAGAAGCAGTCCTGGGGTTCTGAGGCACAGTACTTCCTTGATTTCATCGCGACGGCCAAGAAACGTGGCGTCAGCTCTGTTGCCCGCCGCGGGGTAGCCGCCGCCATCGATGAGGAGTAGATTGAGATGATTTGGAACTCAGGAAATCAGGAAAGGGAGACAGATCGGAATTTTACCGGAAAGGTGATCCGGATTGATCAAAGAATGCCTCTGTGGAGAGGTCCTGGGATACGCTGATATCGGCTTAGCTCCCTTGAAATGAGGGAACTCAATAACAGGAAACGGCCCTTATGTGGTTGACTCCACCGTGCTTTTTCCTGAGTTCCTGAGTTCTATATTCAATTTTTCAGGAACCACGTGAATCAATTCTTCCGAAGTGCCGCCAAGGCTGCCTGATGGACCAGTCTGACGGGGACGCCATGACGCTCCGCAGCCTCCGCGCAGGATGAGAACTCTGGCGATTGCTGGAGGGTTTCCCCCCCAAGGGTGCCAACTTTCACCGCGATCTCGCCATAGGGGGTCATAACCGACTCGTGGTGCCGTTCCAGAATGACCCGCTCCATCCGGTGCCTTCGGACTCCAAAGGCCGTAGTTTCGCTCAGGATGATTTTCGAAAGGGTATCAGCCTGATCCGGTTGGCAGATCACCTCGAGAATCCAGCCTGAGCGGCCCTTTTTCATGACGGTCGGGGTCAGGGTGGCGTCCAAGGCGCCTGCCGACAGAATGCGCTCTAGGGCATGGGCTGCATGCTCAGGGGTTAAGTCATCAAGATTGCAGCGTATTTCCACGATCTCTTGGGTGGAGTGTCCTGATGGAGAGGATGCACCGAGGATAAGGCGTAACACATTGGGGCGGTTGGGTGTCTTTCGTGAGCCTAAGCCATATCCTAGCTTTGAAATGGACATTTCCGGCATCGCGCCAAAGGACATTGCATACTCGGCCACGAGTGCCGCACCCGTCGGGGTGATGTGTTCCCACGGTTCCTCAACCTGCCGGAGGGGGATTCCCTCCAGAAGGGCCAGCGTAGCCGGGGCGGGCAGTGGAAAGGTTCCATGAGCGCAATGGATGTGTCCCGATCCCTCGCTCAGGGGACCGCAGGTGATCCGCTCCACCCCGAGGGATTCCAGTCCGGCGCATGCCGCCACAATGTCGGCGATGGAGTCCTCGGCCCCGACCTCGTGAAAACCAACGGTTTCGGGTGGCACTCCGTGGATCCGCCCCTCCGCCTCGGCAATCCTCCGGAATACGGCAAGGCATCTAGTTTTGATCCGGTCATCCAGAAAGCTCTCTTTCAGTAGATCGGCGATTTCGGCATGGTTGCGGCCGTGGGTGTGTTCATGGAGATCCCCATGTCCATGCGAATGCCCATGGTGGTGGGAGTGATGATCGTGGTGGTGTCCGGCTGGCATTCCCTCGTTCCCGTCATGCCCTTCCACCAGAAAGCGCCATCCGGCAATTCCTCCGCGTTCCCCCCTCACAAAGCGGCAGGCTGGGAGTGAGACCGGCAGGGATGCCAAGGCGTTCTGGAACACTTCCTCGGGCACCCCGAGGTCGCGCAGTGCGGCCACGGTCATGTCGCCGCTGATGCCGGCAAAGGCGTCGATGTGCAGGATGTTCATGGAATCAAGGGATGATGGGCATGGATCTGTACGAGTGATCCTATCCTTGCATGGTGAAGGCGGTGACGGAAGCGCCGCCGCCACCGGCACCGAAAAAAATCGACCGGCAGCTTATGAACATGTGGTCATCGGGGGCGCGGTTTGTTAATTCATTCGGCTCACGAAATGTCCCAGACCGAATCACTCTCCATTCCCCGGCAAAACGCGGCGCTCTACAATGTGGAGGGATGGTCGGAGGGGTATGTGGTTATCAACGACGCCGGTCATGCCGCCATGAGGCCGAGGCGCCGCGAGGGTGAGGAAATCGACCTCATGGATCTCGTGGGCGAGGCCAGGGAGCGCGGCCTGAGATTCCCCCTTCTGGTGCGTTGCCACGATCTCCTGCGTGACCGTGTCCGCAGGATCAACGAATCCTTCGCAAAGGCGATCGAGGAGTGCGCTTACCGGAATGTCTACCGGGGCGTGTTCCCGATCAAGGTCAACCAGCTCTGCGAGGTGGTCGAGGAGATCGTCGACGCGGGCCAGCAGTACCATTTCGGCATCGAGGCCGGCAGCAAACCCGAGATGATCGCCGCTCTCGCGGTCCACTCCGATCCGGAGAGCCTTGTCGTGGGCAACGGCTACAAGGACGACGAATTCATCCGCGCCGCCCTGCTCGGCCTGAAGCTCGGCAAGAAGGTGATCCTGGTCGTCGAGAAGCTGGAGGAATTCCACCAGATTCTCGCCGTGGCCAAGCAGGTCGGGGTGAAGCCGATGATCGGGGCCCGTGTCCGTCTCCTCTCCAAGGGGGCCGGGAAGTGGGCGACAAGCGGCGGGGAAAACGCCAAGTTCGGACTCTCCACGGCCGATCTGGTCTCGATGAGCGATACCCTGCACGCAGAGGGGATGCCCGACGCGCTCGTCCTGCTGCATTATCATGTCGGCTCGCAGGTTCCCGACATCCAGACCATCAGCCGCGCCACGCGCGAAGCGGCCCGTTTCTACGCGAAGCTCCGCAAGATGGGGCATGGCCTCGGGTATCTTGACGTGGGGGGCGGGCTTGGCATCGACTACGACGGCTCACGGACGAGCTTCGACAGCTCGCGCAACTACACCCTGCACGAGTACACCCGCGACATTGTCTACAACATCATGGAGGTCTGCGACTCCGAGCAGGTCGAGCATCCCGTGATTGTCAGCGAGAGCGGACGCTTCATTGTGGCTCCTCACTCGGTGCTGATCATCGAGGCCTTCGGCTCCATCGAGAAGGAGGAGACGGGCGCGGTGACGGCCGCCGAGGGTGATCCAAAGCTTGTTTCCGACATGGTCGAGATCCATGCCAGCCTCAACGAGAAGCGCCGTCTCGAGCATTTGCACGACGCCCAGCAGATCCGTGACCAGGCCCAGTCGATGTTTGACCTCGGCCTGCTCGATCTCCGGGCAAAGGCCAAGATTGACACCCTCTACTGGAGGATCGCCGCAAGGATCGTCGCGCTCCACAGGGGCATGCCGCAGATCCCCGAGGAGGTCCGCGAACTTGAGGTGGCGCTGGCCGACCAGCTTTTGTGCAATTTCTCGGTGTTCCAGTCGCTGCTCGACCACTGGGCCCTGGGCCAGCTCTTCCCGGTGATGCCGATCCACCGCCTCGACGAGGTTCCCGACCGCAGCGGCACGCTGGTGGACATCACCTGCGATTCCGACGGGAAGATGGCGAAGTTCATCGACTTTCAGGATGTGAAGGAGACCCTGCCCGTCCACCGTGTCCGTCCCGGTGAACCCTACCACCTCGGCATTTTCCTCTCGGGCGCCTATCAGGACATCATGGGGGATCTCCACAATCTCTTCGGCCGCGTCAACGAGATGCATGTCTTCCTCGATGAGGATGAGGAGGAGGGGTATTACGTTGAGGAGATCCTTCCCGGCAACACGGTCGATCAGGTGCTGACGCTGACCCAGTGGGACACCAAGGAACTTGCGCGGCGCATCAAGGCGCAGGCCGACGCCGCGATCAAGGGTGACCGCCTCAAGCCCAACGAGGCGATGAGGCTCGTCGATGAGTACGAGCGGATGTTCGCCTCCTACACCTACCTGGATTTCAACACGCGCCGTCCCAACGGGTCGATGACCCAAGGCTGACCTTCTTTGCAACCATGAGCGATCCCGCCACCCTGAAACACAGCCCGCTTGAAGCCGCCCACGTGTCCTGCGGGGCCCGCATGGTCGAGTTCGGCGGCTGGTACATGCCGGTCCAGTATTCCGGCATCATCGACGAGCATAAGGCGGTGCGCTCGGCCTCCGGCATGTTTGACATCTCGCATATGGGGGAGGTGACGGTTTCGGGTCCCGGTGCCCTTGCATGGCTGGAGACCCTGCTGACCAACCGTGTCGGCAAGCTGGCCCTCGCGCGCGGCCAGTATTCGCTCATGCTCGACGAACGAGGAGGGGTGATTGATGACCTGATCCTCTACCGCAGCGGTGAACGGGAATATTTCCTCGTGATCAATGCCGCCTGCCGCGACCTCGATTTGGAATGGATGCGCAGCCGTCTGCCCGCCGACGGCTCCGTGGTGCTGAAGGATCTCGGAGACAACTACGCCGCGATCGCCCTGCAGGGACCCGACTCCGAGAGGATCCTTCGGGCGCTTGCTCCGGGATGCGAGGTGCCCAAGCGCAATGGGATCTCCCCCCTGCCCGGATTTGAGGGAGCCGTGCCATCCCTGCTCGCCCGCACGGGATACACGGGCGAAGACGGCTTCGAGTTGTTCGTACCGGTTGCCAAGGGCGAGGCCCTCTGGAGCGCCCTGCTTGCCGCGGGAGTGAAGCCGTGCGGTCTCGGTTGCCGCGACACGCTCCGGTTGGAAATGGGATATCCCCTGAATGGATCGGATCTCTCCAGGGATCGGACGCCTCTGGAGGCCGGGCTCGGGAAATTCGTTTCCCTTGATGATCCCGAAAAGCCCGATTTCAGCGGTCGTGCCACTCTGGAGTCTCAGCGCAGGGGGGGGCTCCCCTCCACGCTGGTCCCCTTCAAACTTTCCGTCCAGGGTCCCCCGCTCCGGGCGCATTATCCCGTCCTCTCGGAAGGCAAGGTGGTGGGCGAAACCTCCAGCGGAGCCCTTTCCCCGACACTGGGGGAGGGAATTGCCATGGCCTACCTCCCCGTCGCCCTCTCCGTTCCCGCCACTTCCCTGGAAATTGAGGTGCGCGGGCGCCGCTACCCCGCTATCGTCACGACTCTTCCTTTTTACAAAAAACCGGCCGCCTGATCACCCGCCCCACCATCCATGAACGTCCCCGCCGACCTCCGCTACGCCACCACCCACGAATGGATCCGCATCGAGGGTGACACCATCACCGTCGGGATCACCGATCACGCCCAGTCGGAGTTAACCGACATCGTCTACGCCGAACCCCCGAAGGTAGGCGCCGAGGTCAAGTCTGGCCAGACGGCCGCGGTGGTGGAATCGGTGAAGGCCGCCAGTGACATCTACGCCCCCGTTTCGGGAACCGTCACCGAGGTGAATGCGGAGCTTTCCTCCAATCCCGCCCTGCTGAACACCGATCCCTTCGGGCAGGGATGGATCTGGAAGATGAAGCCCTCCGTTTCGGGCGAGTCCGAGGCACTCCTGTCACCCGAGGCTTACGCCGCCCAGATCTCCTGATGAGCGGGGCTCAGGACCTTTCCTTCGATCTCGACAGCGTCCTTGCCCGGGGGCGCTTCAGTCGCCGCCATCTTGGGTCTCATCGTCACAAAATCGCGGCGATGCTGGAGACGGTCGGATACTCCTCGCTGAAGGAGTTGATCGAAAAGACCGTCCCGGCGGAGATCCGCCTGACGCGCCCCCTCGACCTGCCACGCGCCGCTTCCGAGGAGGAGGCGCTTGAGGAACTCAAGACCCTCTCAGAGAAGAACGAGCTCCGCCGCAATCATCTCGGGATGGGCTACTACGGGACTCACCTGCCGGCGGTCATTCGCAGGAACATCCTCGAAAATCCAGGCTGGTACACCGCCTACACCCCGTATCAGGCCGAGATCTCCCAGGGGCGCATGGAGGCGCTCGTCAATTTCCAGACCATGGTCTGCGACCTCACGGGGCTTGCCATCGCCAATGCCTCGATGCTCGACGAGGCGACCGCGGCCGCCGAGGCGATGGCCATGTGCCGTGATCTCAAAGGGGGAGGGGGGGCATCCGATTTCTTCGTGGACGAGGGGTGTCATCCCCAGACCATTTCCCTCCTGAATACACGGGCCGAACCCCTGGGGATCCGCCTGGTCGTCGGCAGTCCCTCCGACATCCCGTCATCCGGTCTTATCGGAGGCATCCTGCAGTATCCTGACACGGACGGAGGGATCTTCGATCCTTCGGAAGCCATCGCCGCCATTCACGCCGCAGGGGGCCTTGCCATCGTGGCGGCCGATCCTCTAGCGCTTGTCCTGCTGAAGGCTCCGGGTGAACTCGGCGCCGACATGGCCGTCGGATCCACGCAGCGATTCGGTGTTCCGATGGGATACGGTGGGCCCCACGCCGGTTTCATGGCGACCCGTGACGAATTCAAGCGCCGCCTCCCGGGCCGCATCGTCGGCATTTCCCGCGACGCCGACGGAAACCCCGCCTACCGACTCACTCTCCAGACCCGCGAGCAGCACATCCGTCGCGAGAAGGCGACGAGCAACATCTGCACGGCACAGGTCCTGCTGGCCGTCATGGCCTCCATGTACGCCGTCTATCACGGCCCCAAGGGGCTCCGCGAGATCGCCGAGAAGGTCCACCTTCATGCGCTCAAGCTGGCCGCCTCCCTGGCGAGGGCTGGTTGGCAGGTGGCCGGACACCCCTTCTTTGACACGGTGAGGGTGAATCTCACCCCGGCAGAGTCGGCCTCCCTCAAATCCCGCGCCGAGCACGCGGGGATCAATCTCCGTTACCTTGGGGAGACCGCCGTGACGATCAGCATCGACGAGACCTCGATCGGCGAGGATCGCCTGGTCGAACTCTTCGGCAAGGGCCCCGGGGTCGACAAGGTCGACGCCTCCTCCTGGCAGCTTCCCGATTCCCTGCGCCGCATCACCAAGATCCTGACCCATCCGGTCTTCAACGCCTACCACACCGAGCACGAGATGCTCCGCTACATGCGCCGTCTCGAGGCTAAGGACCTGTCGCTCACCAACTCCATGATTCCGCTCGGATCATGCACAATGAAGCTCAATGCGACGTCCGAGATGCTTCCGGTGAGCTGGGAAAAGATCGGCGGGCTCCATCCCTTCGTCCCACCCTCCCAGGCGCAGGGTTACGCCGAGATCTTTCGCCAGCTCGAGAAGTGGCTTTCTGAGATCACCGGATTTCACGCCGTCTCGCTCCAGCCCAATGCCGGATCCCAAGGCGAGTATGCGGGCCTTCTGGTCATCCGTGCATGGCACCGCTCCCGCGGCGACGCCCACCGCGATGTCTGCCTCATTCCCGTCTCCGCCCATGGCACCAACCCCGCCAGCGCCGCCATGGTCGGGATGAAGATCGTCGGGGTCGCCTGCGACGCCGACGGGAATGTCGATGTGGAGGATCTGAAGGCCAAGATCGCCGCTCATCGTGACAATCTGGCGGCCCTGATGGTCACCTATCCCTCGACCCACGGTGTCTTCGAGTCACGCATCCGCGAGATCTGCTCCCTCATCCACGAGGCGGGTGGCCAGGTCTATATGGACGGGGCCAACATGAATGCCCAGGTGGGCCTTTGCTCCCCCGGAGGCATTGGTGCCGATGTCTGCCATCTCAATCTCCACAAAACCTTCGCCATCCCGCATGGTGGCGGTGGTCCCGGAGTCGGCCCGATCGGCGTCGCCGAGCATCTGGCACCTTTTCTCCCGGGGCACTCGGTCATCCCGACCGGCGGATCGCAGGCGATCGGCGAGGTCAGCGCGGCCCCGTGGGGCAGCTCCAGCGTCTGCATCATCAGCTGGATGTACCTCCGCATGATGGGGCCGGACGGACTGGCCCTGGCCAGCGCGCTGGCCATCCTGAACGCAAACTACATCGCCAAGCGCCTGGAGCCCTATTTCCCCGTCCTCTACAAGGGTGAGAACGGCACCGTCGCCCACGAGTGCATTCTCGACCTCCGCGAGTGGAAGGCCCGTGCCGGCGTCGAGGTGGAGGATGTGGCCAAGCGCCTCATGGATTACGGCTTCCATGCCCCGACGATGAGCTGGCCCGTTCCCGGAACCCTCATGGTCGAGCCGACCGAGAGCGAGTCCAAGGCGGAACTCGACCGATTCTGCGATGCCATGATCACGATCCATGGGGAACTCTCCGCCATCGAGAAGGGAGAACTCGACAAGGCTGACAATCCCCTCAAGCGTGCCCCGCATACCGCCGCCTGCGTGACTACCGATGAGTGGAACCGTCCCTACTCACGCAAGCAGGCCGCCTGGCCTGCTCCATGGCTCAAGGAGCACAAGTTCTGGCCGTCTGTCTCGCGCGTGGACAATGTGTACGGCGACAGGAATATCTTCTGCACCTGTCTCCCCGTGGAACAGGGGTAGGATTGGGATTTTGAACGGCACTTTGCTCCCGCAAAGCGGTGCCGTCCTAGGGGTTCCGCCACACGGACTTCTCCGAGCCTCTTCCCTGAGGCTTGGTTGGCGGATGACTGCGTTGGCTTGCCGTCGGCGTAGGGCACGCCTTCCCTCGCGCCTTAGCCCTGCATCCAAACCTCCAAGCCTTTTAAGGATTTTGGAGATTAATTGATTTCCCTTTTCGATAGGCGGTTAAGCCCTTTCTTACTCCTACCTCAATAAGGCCAAGGATAACGAGGATGACAATCGTGATCACAGCCACATAAATCGGGATAAAAACCAATCCGACAGCAGCTTGGGCGTCTGATGCCAAATCGTAGTCGTGATGCCAAAACCACAACATCAGGGTGGCCATGATGACGGACACCGCAAAGGTAATCGGAATTCGCTTTCGGAGGCTAAGTCCCAAAATCAATGGGATCGCGGGCAATGACGCGAAGAATCCCATGAAAAACAGGCCGAAAATGAAATGGCCCTTATCGGGTAAATACTGGGCCACCGATGTAATGCCTCCCCCGATCCTAGAGGCGTAAGGGAGAATATTGACGTATGCCAGGATGCCCAGGGAGAGGATGAGATCCTTGCGCATCATGGTGATGATTTGGCGTCAATGATGGGCTCTATCCTAAAACGGCGAACACTCTTTCTGGAACTTCCTCAGCATCGGCTGGTGCGCCGCGCGGTCGTCGGGATGCAGATGATCGATGAAGAGGATACCGTGCAGGTGGTCGTGCTCATGCTGGGCGGCACGGGAGAGAAGACCCTCGGCCTCGATCTCAAGGGTTTCTCCACTGAGATCCTGGCAGACGATGCGGACACGGGCGGGTCGTTCCACCTCGTCATGGAGTCCCGGCATGCTGAGGCATCCCTCCGCTTCCGTGCTCTTCTCATCGCCGACGGGATGGATCTCGGGATTGATCATCACCAGAGGCATGAGGGAGTCGAGTTCGATCTCGCGGCCTCCGACCCAGGCGCGACTGGGTCGGCTGTCCTGAGCCGGGAGAACATCGATCACGGCCATCTGGATGGGGCGCCCGACCTGATGGGCGGCCAATCCCACGCCCTCCTCCTCGTACATGGTGACGATCATCGCCTCGGCCAGTTCGACAAGCGCCTCGTCGATCTTCTCGATCCGGCGGCCCTTGCTGCGAAGGGCGGGGTGACCGTATTTGACCACCTCGAGCGGCTTGGGGGATTTCTTCGCTTTCATTCTGATCAGCGGGAGGTCGGTTTGGTGACGGTCGGGATGTTCTTGATGCCTGCTGCCTGCAGGGCGTCGAGCACCGAGACGACCGTGCCGAAGGGGGCCTCCTTGTCGGCCTGCATGTTGATGGAACAACCGGGATAGATCTGCTGGATTTCGCGGATCGCAGCGGGGAGCTCATCCGGAGTGGTTGCCTTTCCGTCAAAGGTGATCTGACCTGGTCCCTTGATCTGAAGCAGGATCGTCTTCTTGGGTTCCTCCTTGGAGACCGCCGCGCTCTTGGATTCCGGAAGGTTGATCTGAAGCTGCGGAAGCTTGTCCCGGAACGTCGTCGTGACGATGAAGAAGATGAGAAGGATCGCCAGAATATCGATCAACGAGACGACCGTGATCGAGGGCATCTTCCGCCGCTTGGTGTGAAATCGCATGACGAGGAAATGAAAAAGGAGGAATGAAAAATGAAAAAGGGAAAAACCG
>Ga0007809_10000022_pt1 | contig 53369 bp, 77 predicted proteins | sample CryBogCBE02Aug07_FD_60383 | JGI IMG/M metagenome (GOLD analysis project Ga0007809, IMG submission 60383) | Freshwater microbial communities from Crystal Bog, Wisconsin, USA - CBE02Aug07 | ecosystem: Environmental > Aquatic > Freshwater > Lake | place: Crystal Bog, Wisconsin, USA | collected...
TACACAGCATAGGAGAAATATATGGTTGCGACAGTAGGCGGCACAACAGGGTTCGGCCCACCATCATGGACAACAGCAGGTCGCCCCGGCAGTCCTGTGAACGGGCAATTGGGGTGGAATAGTACGCTTGGTCAATTGGAAAGCTGGACAGGCTCGCAATGGCAGCAGATTACTTCGTTGCTGTATAACGTTAGCTATTTGGCTGTTGCTGGCGGTGGTGGTGGTGGAACAATATACGGCGGCGGTGGAGGAGCTGGTGGTTTACTGGCGGGGACATCATCTGTTAATTCTGGAACGGTTTACACAATTACTGTTGGAGCAGGTGGGGCAGGCGTTTCTTCTGCTCCCGCAAATAGTGGAACAAATTCTGTTTTTACTGGAATTGCTACGGCAATTGGCGGCGGTGCTGGTGGTTGCTTTAATACCAATGCGGCTGTTGCAGGTGGCTCTGGTGGTGGGCAAAGTGGGTATCAATTTGGAAGTATTGCCGCAGGCACATCAGGACAAGGTTATGCTGGTGGCGCAGGTGCAACATATGGTGCTGGTGGTGGCGGTGGCGCTAGTGGGGTTGGCGGAAATGGCACATCTTTAAACGGTGGTACGGGTGGCGCTGGGGCTTCAAGTAGCATTAGCGGCTCGGCAGTAACTTACGCAGGTGGTGGCGGCGGTGGGGCGTATACAGGAACGGGTGGCGCTGGTGGTGCAGGGGGTGGTGGCACAGGTCAAACTTATAGCGTCGGTTCAGCAGGAAATGGTACAGCTAATACTGGCGGCGGCGGCGGCGGAGCATCTAACGGTACTCCAACAGGTTCGGGTGGCTCAGGCATCGTTATCATTTCCTACGCTGGCGCACAAAGAGGCACAGGCGGCACAGTTACATCAAGCGGTGGCAACACCATTCACACATTTACATCTAGCGGTACTTACACAGCCTAATTTAATTTTTAAGGAGCAATACTATGGGACATTTTGCCCGTGTAGTTAATGGTAAGGTCGATCAAGTCATCGTTGCTGAACCGGAGTTTTTCACGACATTCGTTGACTCATCACCCGGCACTTGGTTGCAAGTTTCGTACAACACCCGTGGCGGCGTTCATTATGATCCAGCTACAGGTCAACCATCGGCGGATCAGTCAAAAGCACTGCGTGGGAATTACCCCGGCATCGGCTACACGTATGATGCGGCTTCTGACAAATTTTATTCACCACAGCCTTACGCATCATGGGTACTCAGCCCAAAGACTTTCTTGTGGGAAGCGCCTGTTGCTATGCCTACTGACGGTAAAGCGTATGCATGGGACGAAGCCACAACTTCGTGGAAAGAATTGGTTACGGCTTAATATGCCAATGAAACCCAAACCTTTGCCGAGCATGGAAACTTTGAACTCGCTGTTTGAGTTTAAGGACGGTGTGCTTTACAACAAGCCCGATAGACCATATCCGGCAAAGGCGGGGCAACCCGTGGGTTATGAAATCGTTGGGTATCAGTTTGTTGACATCAAACGTCAAAAGTATGCCGTTCACCGCATTGCGTTTTATATGCACCACGGTTGGGTTCCAGATGAAGTTGACCACATCAATGGCAACGGCATGGATAATCGTATTCAAAATTTACGTCCTGCAACTACGGCACAAAATGCTCAAAATCGTTCGTTGTTAATTACCAATACAACAGGCTACAAAGGCGTTCGGACTCACAAACGCAGCAAACGGTTTCAAGCGCAAATGCGAATAAATGGCAAGCAAAAACATCTTGGTACATTTGATACCAAAGAATTAGCCGCAGAATTTTTAGATTTAGCTCGTGACATGGTTCACGGCGATTATGCCAATCATGGCACTTTTAGGAGTATTTAATCATGGCGTTGATTGTAGGCGGTACTGATTACGTTTTGATGCCAAATGGTACTACGGCGCAGCGCCCCACTTCGCCTGCAACGGGCATGACACGCTTTAACTCAACGACTAGTTTGCTTGAGTATTACAACGGTGCTGCGTGGGTTGCCGCCGGTACAACTTATGTTGTTTCAGCGTTGCTTGTGGGCGGTGGCGCATCAGGTGGCTCTAACATTGGCGGCGGTGGCGGTGCAGGAGGCTTGCTAAGTTTTTCTGTAAACCTTTCTGTTGGTACTAATTACACGATAACAGTCGGAGCAGGGGGTGCTGCCCCCAGTCCAAACGTAGCAGGGATTATCGGTAACGCATCCTCGTTAGGTTCTTTTTATGCCATAGGTGGTGGTGGTGGTGGTAATACTGCATACAACGGGTTATCTGGTGGCTCAGGCGGCGGTGTTGGTACGGGTTTTACAGCCGGAAGTGGTATAAGCGGTCAAGGGTACGCAGGCGGCGCAGGCGTTACAACTGGATTTATTTTGTCTGGGGGTGGCGGCGGTGCTAGTGCTGTAGGCAACGTTGGATCAGGAACAACTGCTGGTGTAGGTGGCGCAGGAACGTCTAGTTCAATTACTGGTTCTGCCGTAACTTACGCTGGTGGGGGTGGTGGAAGCACTCAATCAACTTATACAGGTGGAGCAGGTGGTTCTGGTGGTGGCGGAGCAGGTGGTAATGGTGGTCTTGCGAATGGTACTGCGGGGACAGCTAATACTGGAGGCGGTGGCGGCGGCGGGGGTCAAGGTTCGTTAGGCGCAGCAGGTGGCTCTGGCGTGGTTATTTTGTCTATCCCCACAAACCGTTATTCAGGCACTTACACAGGTACGCCAACCATCACGACATCAGGCACAAATACAATCCTACAGTTCAACGCTTCAGGTTCTTACACGGCGTAAATCATGGCTCTTGAAATCCAAAACGTAGACTACTTGCAATACCCTGCTGGCACAACGGCTCAACGCCCAACACCAACAACGGGCATGATGCGCTTCAATACAGATACTTCGCTGATGGAGTATTACAACGGTACAACTTGGATCTCAATATGAACATTTCAATAGAACTTATTAACGCAATCTTAGGTTACCTTGGCAACAAACCTTATGCTGAAGTAGTTAATTTAATCACAGCTATTCAAGCTGAAGCGACAAAGGCAGCAGTTGAACCTGTTCAAGAATAGTCTTTGCATACTGGGGGCAATATTATTGCTTCCGGTTATTTTAATTGTTAGCACAGCTTTAATACCTTGGATGCTATTGGCATTTTGGAGAAAGTAATGGATTGGCAGAACGTTATCAACTTGGTCTTTGGTGTGGCTCTGCCTGTATCAGGTTGGCTGTTTCGCCAATTGTGGGACGCTGTTCAAAACCTCAAAGAAGATATCAAAAAGATTGAGATTGATCTGCCAAGTAATTACGTTAAGAAATCAGACATGGAATCTCAGTACAACAAGATTGAAGCCATGTTAGAAAAGATATTTGATAAGTTAGACCAAAAGGTTGATAAATGATTTTCAAGCACCTGCTTACAGGCAAAGACAACCAAACCTACGACATTGCTCGTGTGGCATGGATGGTGAGCCTTTTAGCGGTGCTGGCTGTAGCAAGTTATCAAGTCATGATGCATGGCGTTGTAAGCCTTAGAGAGCTTGCAGAAAGTCTTGGAATTGTTTCAGGAGCGGGTGGTGCCTCAGTGTGGGCTAAAAAAGATGCGGAGCCAACGTAATGTTTCCTTTATTGCCAAGCGCTTTATGGATGAAGATTGGCGCAGCTTTAGCCTTGTGCGCCGTCATGTACTTTTTAGGATGGAACCACGAGCATAAAAAGTTAGTGGCTTATCAAGCCGAAGTTGCTGCCGTGGGCAAGGCGCAAGAACAGATTAATGCACAAAAGGTGAAAGAACATGAAAGTATATCCACTTCAATTAAAGACGAGTATGAAGGCAAGCTTGCTGCTGTTCACAATTATTACTCTGAGCGGATGCAGCAGCCCAGTCCCAGTAGCGGTAACGTGTCCACCGTTTCCAAGCCCGCCCAATGTCCTAATGTCCCAGCCCCCGACGCAGGACTTGCTCGACGCTGCGCTCAAACTACCCTCCAGTTAACCGAATTGCAAAAATGGGTTCAAAGTGTGACTAAATGAATGTAGCCGACCGAATAACTGTCATTTGTTGCATATCGCTTGCTATTGTTTTGTTGTCAACGGTAATTGTGGTGTTGATCGGTTTGTTTGATCCACTCGTTGATAACAATGAGATTTTTAAGTTAATTAACCCTGCTTTCAATATGATCGTGGAGGCATTTGTTGGAACAATTGCAGGTATCAAAATAGGCAAAGAGGATAAAGGCGATGAATAGTAATTGGCAAAAATCGTTTGAGTTAATGCTCAAGTCGGAAGGTGGTTATGTGAACAACCCTGCCGATCCAGGCGGCATGACCAATCTCGGCGTGACCAAAGCAACTTGGGAAAACTGGGTAGGTCGCGCCTCGGATGAAGCTGAGATGCGCAGCTTAACCCCAGAGAAGGTCGAGCCTTTGTACAAAAAGAAGTATTGGGACGCTGTGCGTGGTGACGAGCTGCCAGCGGGAATTTCATATTTACTGTTTGATTTTGCCGTAAACGCAGGCGTGGGTCGTTCGATAAAGACCCTTCAATCTGCTATAGGAGTGACCTCAGACGGTGGGTTCGGGCCAATGACCATGGCAGCGGTTCAAGCCATCGATCCAAAAGAACTCATTGAGCGTTTTAGCCAAGCCAAAGAAGACTTTTATCGTAGCCTGCAAACGTTTGCAACGTTTGGTCGCGGTTGGCTTAATCGGGTGGCAGACGTTAAACTGAAAGCTACCTCAATGATTGGATAATTGCCATGACCGTCTCTTGGGTAATGACTTATGATAATTTGATCTCGATTATTCCAGAATATTTGGAACGATCCGATCAAGCGACGATCAATGCTATTCCTACTTTTATTACCCTGGCAGAAATTGAAATTGCTCGTGAGGTTAAAACCCTCGGTCAACTTCAAGTGGCAACGTCCGCAATGAACTTTGGTAACCCACAATTGGCAAAACCCGCGTTGTGGACAAAAACAGTTTCAATGAACTATACCAATGCTTCTGGTGTAAGAACGCCAATACTGTTGCGCAAGTACGAGTATCTGACAAATTATTGGCCTAACAATACAAATACATCAGCCCCTTTGTTTTATGCAGATACTGATTGGGATCATTGGTATATCGCTCCAACACCTGACCAGGCATACAATTTTGAGGTGTTGTATTACGAACGCTTGCCTCCTCTAAGCTCTACAAACCAAACAAATTGGCTCACGCGCAATGCGCCAAACGTTATGTTGTACGGAACTTTATTGCAAGCCATGCCTTATCTTAAAAATGACCAGCGCGTAATTTTCCAACAAAAATACACTGAAGGTATCAAGGCGCTGAAAGACGAAGACGTATCACGCGTGGGTGACCGACAAGCCGTTGCTGTGGATAGCTAATCATGACTACATATACCAGTCCTTTTACAGGTCAGACAATTAACCCGGCACAAGTGTCGTATGAGAGTTTGACCATTAGTGGTTCAGTCACCCTGCAATGGCCTATCAACGGGAACACAACAAACGTTGTTGCTGGCATTATCGAAGTAGCAGCGACCACTGTTGGTTCAGCGTTAGTGCTTCCTGCAGCTACTGAAGTTTCGGTTGGAACCGCTTTCATTGTGCGCAACGTTGGCACTGCTGGAAACTACTCAGTTACGATTCAAAATTACTCTGGCGGCACAATTATCAGTGTTCCGGTCGCGCCTACTACGGCGACGGTCAATACCTACTATATTTACCTAACGAATAACGATACGCTCAATGGCACTTGGAGCACGATCGCCATGGGCATCGGTGCATCAGCTGCGAGCGCATCAGCCCTAGCTGGTTCAGGATTGTTAGCAATCAACACCACGCTTAACGAAAATACGCCGCTCACCACGTTTTCATCAGCGTATCAATTTTTAAATAATGATCGTGCGCAGTTATATGTGTGGACAGGTGGTGCGGGAACGGCAACGCTTCCAAACGTATCAACTGTTGGGGCAGGTTGGTTTGTAATTGTAAAGAACGACGGCACAGGCATTCTTACTGTCTCCACTGGGAGCTCTGCAGTTATTGACGCCCCCGCGGTCAACACGACATCAATTCAAGTACAGATTGCAAACTCGAGCGTTTTTGTAACGGATGGAACAAATTGGTTTACTTATGCGTTGGCTCAAACCAACGTGTTTACCTATACTCAATATATTCAACCAGTTGGCTCGATTGTTTCTAGCCCATTCACGGTTACCGCGGCAAACGCAAAGTCTGTCATTCAGCAATACTCGGGTGTTTTAGGGCTTAACTTAACGGTGCTTTTGCCTCCGACCGTGCAATTGTATTCACTGCGCAACATCACAACGGGTTCGTATTCGTTGACATTTGGTATTGCTGGCTCGGCTGGAACAACGTTAGTTGTGCCACAGAATCAAACAATCATTGCAATTAGCGATGGTACAAATTTATATAACGCAAACTCAGCGACAACAAGTTTTATTGCAGCGTTATCTCTTGGTAACGGCACCGCGGCAAACCCGTCTTTGTCATTCCAAAGTGATGCGACAACCGGGTTGTTTTTAGCAGCCTCTGGTCAACTTGGATTTGCAGTAAGCGGATCGCAAGCGGGTGCCTTGACGGGTACTGGATTACAACTCCCTGTTGGTATTAATGCAGGAGCGTTCTAATGACGACGAAGAAAGTCGCCGTCTTACAAGTAGCGCCAGGCATTCAGCGCGATGGTACTGTTTTTGCATCACCATCTTATGTCGATGGTCAGTGGATGCGTTTCCAGTACGGTCGACCTAGAAAGATTGGCGGTTATTCTGGGGCATTTTTAAATGCGTCAGGAATCAGTCGGGGAATAATCCTTCAGTCTCAAGATGGTTTAACGTACGTCGTATCTGGTTTTAGTAATCAATTAAGTCAATGGGTGATTGCAAATGATCAGGCGATCGGAACAGGGCCAGCCCTGATTGCAATTGTAGGATCTGCAAACGGAGTGGCAATTACCTCACAGGGTTCTGGATACTCGAACGGTACTTACACTGGGGTTGCTTTTACCACCGCAAGTGGAAACGGTTCCGGTGCATTATTGACTGTGGTTGTTAGTAGCAACAAGGTATTTAGCATTACCTTGACTGCAAATGGCGTAGGTTATCAGACTGCAGATACATTCACGATCGCAGCTGCAGCTATCGGCGGTACAGGTTCTGGATTTGTTGGAACCATTACCTCGGTAACTAATTTTTCGTCAAACTCAAATAATTTGTGGCAATTTGATATTGGTTATGACCCATATGGAACGGGAAACAATAATTTAATTGCGCACCCAGGTCAGAATCTTACATACATTGATTCGCAAATTAACACTAGACCGTTGTTAGGCACCTTTACTGGTCTTACAGTAAGCGCTGTAGGCGTTTTCACGGCAGTGGCAGCGACTATAACCTCTGGCTCACCCAATGTAACCTTTGCTCAAACAAACGTTGCTATGGGCGCAGGAGTGTCTGTATCAGGCACTGGCATACCAGCCAATACATCGATTGTGTCTTCGTCTTTAGTGTCTGGTATCTGGACGGTAGTTTTAAACAAAAACGCCACGGCAAATGGCACAAACGTCACGTTAACTTTTGACAACAACATCAGTGTGTCTGGTGGTGTTGTGATGCTTTATCCATACTTGTTTGTTTATGGCAATTACGGTTTGATTCAAAATTGCTCTGCAGGTAATTTTAATAATTGGACATCTGCAGATGCCAACGCAAATAACGTATCCTCGACGAAGATCATTAAAGGGCTTCCGTTGCGGGGTGGTACTACGAGCCCAGCAGGTTTATTTTGGAGCCTAGATAGCGTTATACGCGTAACCTATGCACCCCAGACTGTAGGCACCTCATCTATTTATTGGCGTTATGATTTGTTGACTCAACAATCATCAATCATGTCGAGTCAATGCGTAATTGAGTATGACGGTTTGTATTATTGGTGTGGAACTGATCGATTCTTGATGTACAACGGTGTGGTTCAAGAAATCAAAAACACCCAAAACATGAATTGGTTTTTTGACAACATCAATATTTCGCAACGTCAAAAAGTTTGGGTTAGTAAAATTCCAAGGTTTGGCGAAATTTGGTGGTTTTATCCTCGCGGTAATTCTGTCGAATGTAACGACGCAATTATTTATAACGTCAGAGAACAATGTTGGTACGACGCAGGGCTTGCAGATGGTGCGACACGCTCTGCCGGGTATTTCTCAGAAGTATTTAGAAAACCAATTTGGGCTGGAAACACTTCCAATGTGATTAACAACTACACGTTATGGGTGCATGAACAAGGTACCAATCAAGTTTATTTAAACAACGTGAACGCGATTAACTCTGCTTTTGAGACAAATGTGTTGGGCATGAATGTTGGTTTGGTCGGATCTCCACAGGGCTCTGGCGACAATCTTTGGACGCGTTTAGATCGCGTAGAACCAGACTTTGTACAAACAGGCACCATGAGCATGATTGTTACAGGGAAAGGGTTTGCAGACGACGTAGACAGTCCTTCTGCACCAAAACTATTTGATCCGACTACGTTAAAGATTGATTTGAAAGAGCAGCGTCGAGAAATGCGTTTACGGTTTAGCAGCAATGTTGTGAATGGTGATTATTTTATGGGTCGTATTGTCTTGAACATTGAGACAGGCGATGTCCGCGGAACAGGTAACCCGTAATGGTTGTCTATGATCCGCGCGGCATGTCTTGGGATCAATACAATAAATTGATGGAAGAATTGTTTGCGGGGCAACAATTAGGGCATGTCGATGAAGCTAATTGGAGAACGTGGGTTGATGGGATGAATGGGATTGGATATTTTGTTCAATCTGGGATGCCAGATCATCGTGATTTTGCAAATTGGCAGGATTGGGCTATGGCGATGGTCGGTTTAATGTCGATCGTTCCAAACATGAATTCGCAGTTATAAAGGTAAAAATATGAGTGATCCTTTTCAATGCGGCGCGCCATGCACATCATACGGAGGCACGTTAGTATGTGGTGGTACCCCTGCTATTGACCCTGCAACAATCGTCAATGCCCAAAATATTGGTTCCGCATACAAAAATATGTTTGGCACTTGTGCGCCCCAAGATTTAATACAAAACATTTGTAAAACCTACGGATCTTCTGAACACAATATTTGCCAGGTAATGAATGACATGGCAACTGCTGCTGCGAACAGCGGCACCCCCTTTGCAAATAAAGCAGGAGATCAAGGCGGTTTTACAGGTGGTGCGCAATATTATGAAAGCCAAGGATATGTGCCTGGAAGCACTACTTATGAAGGTGTACCAACATCTTTCGTAGATCCAAAAACAGGGCAAGTTGTTGCTTCTTACGGTACGGTCGGAAAAAACACAGATCCAAGCACTTCTATCCAATCTGGAAATTTTACGTGGAATGATGCGTCAAAATTGCCATCTGGATATCAAACCGAATTAGCTCGTGCTAAGACCGATACTCATAGTTTTCAAGACTTTTTAAAAGCAGGTGCTCTGGCTGCTGCAGTGGCTGCTACCGCAGGTGCATTAGCGCCTGAAGCAATTGGCGCTGGCGCGTTAGGATCTGCTGAGGCTTTTCCTGTTGCAGGCGGCGCGCTGATTCCAGGCACTGAGTTAGGCGCTATAGGCGCAGGCGATGCGGGTGCTATAGCAACTGCAGGTGGTGATGCGATTGGTGCAGGATCACTGACTGAGGGATTGACCCCAGAAATGATTGCTGCGCAAGAAGCGGCATTACCACAAACAATGTCAGACATTGGCGGTCTCGCAGGCACGTTAACTGATGCTGAAGCTGCCGCATTAATGGAACAAGGCTTATTGCCTGCAGAATTGCAAATACCTGCAGAAGCCGCAGGTTTAACGGCTGCTGAAGCTCTAAAATACGCAAATTTGGCAAAAGGCGCTCTTGGTCTGGTAGGCGGACTTGGAGCAGGTGCTGCAAAATTAGGTGGTTTAGGGAAAACAGGTGGTAGTGGAAACGTTTCCAAACCAAGTGGTTCTAGCGGAACAAATAATTTAGCAAATGCTCAAGCAGCACTTGATACATCGCCAAATTTATTGAGAGTGGGGAAAACAGCCACTGATCCTTTAGCTGAATTGAAGACGCAAGAAATTAAAGAGTTTGGCCCAGCCTATGGGTTACAGAATTATGGTTGCGCACAAACGGTTGCAAATGGCGGATCAATTGGTGGATTAGCAGGATTTGCAAGTGGTGGAAGCACAAAACCTTTGTTTTGCTATAAAGATGCGGAACCAAAATTTCCTGAGCAAAATGCGGAATTATTGGTTGGGCGCTCATCAAATGCAAGAGTAGAACCTATGATGTTAAAACAAATTAAATCAAGCATAAGCGGATTGGCACAAGGTGGTTTGCCTGAAAAATATCAAGCTGCAGCACCACATGGACACAAACCTGAGTTTATTACGGGGATCACTGGCTACTACGCATGCGGCGGCGGGACTGGGCAATCGGATGATATTCCTGCCATGTTGCATGATGGCGATTATGTTATGGATGCGGAAACCGTTTCCGCTTTAGGTGATGGCTCGAGCAAAGCAGGCATGCATGTACTTGAGGGTTTTAGGTCACAAATCCCACACAAGAGCGCACCAGGCGGCAATCCGGTGCCTGCAAAGATCGCTGATGGCGAGTATGTTTTCCCCGCGGCGTTTGTCAGCGCGCTTGGGCGCGGCGATAATAAGCGAGGCTCAGAAATTTTAGATGGTTTGCGCGAAAAATTGCGCGCACATAAAAGAGGCGCACCTTTGGATAAGATTCCACCAAAAGCCAAGTCGCCACTTGATTATATTCAAAAGGGAAAGAAGTAAACCATGGCAAACTTACTGCAATCCTCAGCGACTAAAACCACTTCCGTCCCGCAATTTTATTCTTGCTATCTCAATACATTAGCAACTAAAGGACAAGCCGCTCAAGCGGCAGCGCAATTTGTAGGGGCTCAACCTTTACAAGAAGCAGCCTTTTGTAAAGTAGCAACAAATTTTGGTCAACAACAGCCAACGTTTCAGCAGGGGATTTCTACCCTTGGATGCGCAGCCAATAAAAGTATTTATGGGTCAGCGCAACCTTATTTGGAAGCGGGAACCACTTCAAGTCCTCTGTGCGCAGCTAAACCTCTAATTTGCCGATCAGCTAATTTGAATTTGGGTTGTGTGGCTCAGTCTTATATGAGCCCTTACATCAATTCTGCTGTTAATCAAATGTCAGATATTGCGCAGCGCAATATTCAACAGAATTTGGATCCCATGGCAACAGCAGCCACCGTTGGTTCAGGTCAATTCGGATCGCAACGTGGCGCACAAGTATTAGGTCAAGTTAACGCAAATGCTGAACAGTGTTTGAATAATGCAATTGCTAATATGCTCAACACTGGCTATGGGCAAGCATTGAATGCTGCAGGAACCAAGCAAGGTGCTTTGAGTACTTTGGCAGGAACAACAGCGCAAGCTCAACAAGCTCAAAATGCAGAAAACCTCACCGCTGGTCAAACAGCTGCAACAGCACAAGCAGCGTGTGCGAGCGCAAAGACTGCAGCAGGTTTGGGATTGGGTACGTTGGGTTCGCAAGCAGCGGCACAAAATTTGTCATGCATTAATGCACTGGCAACGCTTGGTGCTCAATGCCAAACAATCAAACAAAATGCTCAGTGTTACCCATTGTCGACTTTGACTAAATTGTCAGGCTTGATGCAGGGTCAACAAATTCCAACGACTGTTACGAGCACAATGTGTATGTCGCCATTGTCTGGTGCTGGATCTCTTGGTGCTGGTGCAATTGCATTATTTTGCAAACCAAAATGTGGTGTATCTTTATTTTGTAATATTAAAAATGCTTTTAAAGGATGTTCTTCAAAATGTTGTGAAAATTCTTGTTGTGCTCCTGCATGCTACACGGGATGCGCAAGTGGAGGTTTAGTTAAATCAAAAGCTCGTGGCGGCAGTATTGGGTGCGCATCATTAAGACATCGTGGTGGTTTACCAAGTAGGAGCAAATAATGGCTGAACCTAAAGAACAAAATTATGGCGGTTTGGCTGGCGCTGTAGACATCACCAAAATCAATCCTTATGGGGTGGATGATGAGCGTCTTGCAGAATTGCGAGATGCTCAACAAAAATCAATTGAAGCATTGCAGAATCGTTATGACAAACCAAATTGGTTCAAGGTTGCGGCAGGCTTTGCGAAACCTCAGCTGGGTGGTTTTCTGGCATCTTTAGGTAGCGCATCCGAAGCTCTTGGAGAAGGTGTTGAGCAACAGCGCGCGCAACAATTACCTATTTCGCAAATGAAAATTCAAATGGCTCAACAAAATATTTTGTTGGGTAATAAGCAAAAAGCTGCATCGATTGTTGCGCAAGCGCAAAGAGAAGGTCGCCCACTTACTCCTAAAGAGTTGAATGAAATTACCAACCTTGATGAAGGTCGCGGTAAAGCGATCATGGAAAGTCAAGCTTCGCAATTGCAACAAAAATCTGCGGAACAAAAAGATCGTGAGCTATTGATTAGTCAAGCAAATGCTTTGAGAGCAGCAAACCAACCTGTGCCTAAGTGGTTAACAGATGCTATTGCAACGCAGCCTAAAAACGCGCCTAGCATGATGAATCCGTCACAGGCTCCGCAAACTGTACAGGGTAGACAAACGAGTGGTGAATCGCCTACAGCCACGCCTGCAACACAGACATTACGCGCTGAACCTGATTTAAAAACTCACTCGATTGCAACTGATTGGCAAATGCCTATTCCAACAAGCGTAGGAACGTTGACGAGCCCATATGGTACGCGTACAGATCCCATCACGGGTAAGCTTGGTGCTGTTCACACTGGTTGGGATATTGGAGCACCACAAGGTACGCCTATTCAAACTGTTGGTACAGGCAAAATCAAAAATATTCAAACAAATGATAGTTTGGGCAATAGCGTTACCATTGATCATGGTCGTGGATACGAAGTACGTTATAGCCATTTGGATAGCATCAACCCAGATTTGAAAATTGATAATGCTATTCAGCAGCAGCAACTTATTGGTAATGTAGGAAGCACCGGGCGATCAACTGGGCCACACCTTGATATGACTGTATTCAAGGATGGCAAGCCTATTGATCCTGCAGAGTTTTTTGGCAATCCTTGGAAGACAAGCGTTGCAGCAAAAGAAACTGTTGCAACACCTGAGACAACTGAAAAGCCAAAAACTGAAGAAGGTTTTTATCCTATTACAATGCCAAGACCTGCTACACAGAACATGGGTGATGCTGATCGAATACAAACTCTTGCTCAATATGCGGAAACTATAAAAAATAAAGAACAGCCTCTTGCAACAAAATATGGCAATCAAGCTGCATTGTTTGCAGGCAATCCTAATGAATACACTACTGTTAAAAATTCATTTGACAATGCAATTCATCAAATTAATGAACATTCAACTACTGCTCAAAAAGTGTTTTCAATGGTTCGTAATTATGGCCCTCTTGCAGAGATGTTAGCCAAAGGTACTTATCACCTGCCACTTGAACAAATGGGTCTTGCTACATTAGAACCGCATGAGCAAGCTTTTGCAGATGATCTTTTTAGTTCGTTAGTGCAAATTGCAATGGGTCAAATGAGAGAAAGCGGTTTGAACATGAATAATATTCCGCAGGGTGAATTCATGAAAACCCTTTCGCAATACGTCACGCCGCAAACAAATGTGTTGGCAGCTTCTAAAAAATTGATGGAAGGTCGAGAAAATTTTAATCACAGAAAAGAGTTCTTTGATGTTATGACGGAAAATATGAAACGTGTTGACCCAAAAAGTCCTACCCCATATTTAGATGTTATAAATAATTCGCCAGAATTAACGGATTTAAATACGAAATATCAAGGAATATTAAATTATATTCGTAAAGATTTTAGTAAAAAAATTAAAGAAGAAGAATTAAGGGCTCAACAACGACAATCTGGTGGGAAATAAATCATGGCATTGACTGCTGAACAGGCTGCGGCACAAGCTGAAAAATATTTCATAGATCAATATCCAAGCATTGCTGAGGGCAAAGGCATGTTTGCGAATATTCCTATGGGTTCACCTGCCAATACGGAAGATCAGACTGAAAAAAAACAACCAAGTTGGTTAACACCAACTGGCGCTGCAACGGGCGCTGGAATTGCATACAAGGGTTTAGGGACTGGTTTATTTAGTCCCAGTACAAATCTATTTCGACCTATGACTGTGCAGCCAAAGCCTTTGCTTACATCTGCGCAAAAATATTTAATTGAAAATCCATACCAAAATCCACAGTTACAAGCAGAAATTCAAGATCTTGAAACAAGAAGCCAAGCGCCAAGGTCTGGTCTACCTGCAGCAAATGCGCCCACACAGGGTGGTTTGCCAGTTGAAACGCCTCCTGTAATTGATGATGCGCATGTGCAGCAACGCACTCGAGCAAATGAGATTGCAGAAATTCGTAATCAAATGCAGATGCAAGCAAATGAGAAGGCAAACCCAACGGGTGAAAGAACACATAATGCAGAGACCAATCGAATTCGTTTAGAAACAGATTTAAACCTCGCAAAGCCTGGCGCACCACAAGCGATTATTGGTGCCGGAAGTATGCGTTGGGATCCCAAGACGCAATCATACTTGCCTGTCACTGTTGCCAACGAGCGCATCGCGGAATTGGCTGAACAAGAATGGGAAACAAGGAAAAAAGCGTCTGATGAATTGCAAGCAAAAAATCGTGCTGATGCTGCTTCTGATGCTGCGCGCATCCAAGCAGAGAATGATGCCAGAGTTGAAAAAGAACGATTAGATGCTGAACATAAACAACAGCAAGAAGAAGCCAAACGTGAGTTAAAAGAAAAACAAACCGAATTAACTCGAGAAGCAAAAAAGCATGAACTTGAAGTGCATGAGGCTGAAGAACAATTTAAGAAGAAGTCTGAAGCTGAAGCTGCGCGCAAGGGCAAGGCGTTAGGTGGTCTGCGCGGTGGATTAAATCTTGCTTCAGGGATTGTTGGCGGCATGGAGGCCAGTAAAAATTTCAACGATGCATATAAAGAATTCAAAAAGAAAGGGTTTAGTGATGAAATGATTGATCACATGATCCAGGGCGGTGCCAACTTAGCCATGGCGGTACCATTACCAATTGCACAATTGGGTGGTAATGCAGTCGCACTTTATCAAGAAATGAAAAAAAACGGTTTTAGCGATCAAGCAATTTCACATGCTTTGATGGGCGCTGGAGCTGGCGCGATGATGGTTCCAACCCCTGCTACCACGATTGGTGGTGCATTGACTGCAGGGGCTGGTATGGCTTATCCATATGCTGCTCAAGGCGTTCGATATTTAACTGGCAATTCAAAAAAAGATTAAATAAAGAATCACCGCAATAATGAGCCATTTCATGATTTTGGTTGAATCATGATTGTGGTTTGATTGCGAATTTCTTCCATCACACGCTCACGCTCTGCTTTTTGAATTTTTGGTGTGGCTGCTTTTACGAAAGCAATAGCTAGAGTGACTAAATCTTCTTCAAGAAAATTGTAATTTTCCTCTAAATAAGTATTTACAAATACTGTTTTGATTTCTTCTCTACTCAGCATGCTGATCCCCAAATTTGTTTTTAATTTGCCAAAAATGTAATAGGCATTGAAACATCTTCCAACCTCGAGCAAGGTCTTCCTGCGACCATTCAAAAACTTTGACTAAGCCGGGTTGTGTGCGCGATACAAAAACGTTTGCGCACCGTGCGTTTGGTAGACTAAAGCCATGGCGGTATGCTGCGAGTTGAAGCAGGTTTTCGTCATAGCCAACAACCTTATCGTCCGCGGTAAATTCTTTGGTTTTGATATCAATCACAATTCCATTTGGCGCGTCTTGATTAGGTTTTGTATATAGGTCAATCTTGCCACCAAACCCATAAGAATGCGAAAACGATGTTTCTGGAATCCATTTCTGTGTGGGCGAAGTCTGAAAATGAAAATTAAGAACAATGTTGAACTCTTGAGCAATCTTTAAATGTTCAACGTTTTGTTCGCCGTTGAAATACCTTTCAATTGACTCATGGATTCGAGTTCCAGCCTCTGCAGCTGCTTTTCCCGTTTCTTTTGCATCAGCAATAATGCGCTTAATAAAATCCTTCTCAGGCTCGCCTGGCGCGCGAGGAAGGGTAAGAGCAGCAAGTAGCAACTGCTCGTTTTTCCACAGCTCGAGCCCAGGCTTGGCTGACAATTTCAAGATGGTGGTAACCGAAGGCACCAAGTTCATCTTGCGCGCATCCCCAAGCGTCGTAGGACGCTCAGAGCCATCTTTTTTGGATGGGACGGTATATTGGGGTGCGCCATCCTCCGCGCGGTACCAGTGAACAGATTCTGCCGATCGTGCAATAATTGATGTCATTAAGTTATCCTTAAAAAGGGATGCTATCGTCGTCGTCTTCTTCAGGGGCTTGAGGTTGGCGGTTGAGCTCTTCCTCTGCGTCGCGGTCGACGGTGTTTAACTTTTGGTACTCAGGCGAAAGCATGATTTTTTGTTTTAGGTAATCATGGAATTTGTTGAATACTTCCAGATCAAATTCTTTTAAGTTAAAAATAACGGTTTCATTGTGTGGATCAGGAAAGCCGTTCTTTTTGATTATTGACGGCACTGGTGAGACACTGTCAACGTTTGTATAGATTTTGTCGCCAGTTTTAGCAGGTCGTTCAAAAACGTTAAGCATGCACCATGCGCCCAACACATTCTTGAGATCGAATCTTCGCATCTCTTCCTGTGAAAAAGGTTTCCCGCGCCACGATTGAAGATCTAGTTTGAGATTGGCTTTATCACCCCAACTCAGTGTGTAATCTTTATTAACCGAAAAAAGTCGATTGTCTTTCATTAAAATTGGTTTGTTGTCGTCATCAGTGCCATGGATTTCCCAATTGAATCTGACTTTGTGATAAAACTTCACTTCACCCATATATTCTGTTTTTTGAGTGCCTAAATCGATGATGCTATAGCATCTTGCGAGATGCATACCTGGTGGGCAACGTTCAAAATCTCCACTGCTTTCTGCATAAAATCCCATGATTTTTCCTTTTAACCGATCACATGATCGTACGAAGACTATAACACATATCTAATTTTGTGTTAGACTGAATGCTTGAGGGAAAGCGGATTCTGTTGCTTAGGGTAGCACCCAGCAGCCATTCTAGATAGACGCTGAAAACAGCTTGCACAGTGTAGCGAGTACCTCATCTTACTTAGGGAACGATATGACACTTAAAGAATATTTCAACGGCGAGCCCTATGGGGCAAAAAAGGAGATGGCTCAATACCTTGGCATCACGCCCACTTGGTTGGGTTTACTACTGAGAAAATCCCGTCAACCATCACCGGAGTTAGCTAGAAAAATTGAACGCGCAACGCAAGGGCTTGTATCTGCGCATGATTTACGCCCAGACCTTTTTGATTAATTTGGAGAAGTAATTGGAACAACGAACAATAAATCTTTTAGACCTTCGTACAGATGGCGGAACACAGACTCGGAAAATTATTCACCAGGCTCGTATCTACCATTTCCGTGATTGCATGCTTGAAGGAGACATATTTCCAGCATTAAAAGCTAAGTTTGATGGCGAGAATTATTGGATGTACAGTGGGTTTCATCGTTACCATGCTTACAAAATTATTGGCGTCAAAGAAGTTGAGGTGAAATTTGAAGATGGTTCACAAGAAGATGCAGTGCGCGCAGCCCTTCATGAGAACCATAAACATGGCACCCCACTATCAAGCGAAGACTTAGCAAATAACGTACGAATTGCTATTGAGCTCGAGGGTGATAGCGCTTCCGATCGTCAAATTGCTAGGGTTGCAGGGGTTTCTCACCCATTTGTAGCAAAAGTTAGACGCCCAGATGCAAAAAAACAACAATTGGCTGCGCAAAAAGAAAAGAAGACAGAAAGACAAAAACAGTCAGTGGAAACGTTTCCAAACAAAGATGAAAAGAATGGCGCGGTTCCAGATGATGCTGAAATTAAAGCTGCAGAAATGGCTTTGGAAGCGGATCAGCAAGCGATGTATAAATTGCTGGAGTCTGACGAGCCTTTAAAGACTGCGAATGAAGAGATCAAGAGATTGAACCATTTAAATTCTCAGCTCTTGATCCGCATCCAAGGTTTGCAAAGTGAGCGCAATGCCGCGGTGACTTTAGTTAAACAACTTCAAAAACAATTGGACAAGAAAAAATGACACAAGATATCCTAGCGCCAGATGAGCGTAATGACGGATTTCCACCACCCAGAAAATTTCAAGTAGATGCCCACGAAAAGTTAAGAATCGGCTTTCGCGCTGGGCATAAAAATCAAATTTTGATGGCACCCACTGGGGCAGGTAAAACGTACCTCGGGTTGCGGATTTGCAACGAAGCAATCCAACGTGGCAAAAAAGCCGTGTTTTTATGCGATCGGACAACGTTAATTAATCAAACGTCAGCGGTCGCAGATCGTTATGGCATTGAGCACGGGATTGTTCAGGCTAAACATTGGCGGCGACGCCCAGATGAGTTATTTCAAATAGCGTCTGTGCAAACGGTTGCCAAGCGCCAGTTTTGGCCTCAAATGGATGTGCTCGTAGTCGATGAGGCTCACACCGCTTACAAAGCTTGGACAGACTTTGCAATGACCACTGGCGCAACCGTCATCGGTTTATCGGCTACACCCTTTACCGCGGGGCTCGGCAAGATCTTCTCAAACATCGTAAACGCCACCACAATGCACGATCTTACCCAAGAGGGTGTGTTGGTACCCATGCGCGTGTTCTCGTGCCATAAGCCCGATATGAAGGGCGCTGAGACCAAGGGTGGCGAGTGGACAGACAAGGCAGCTGAAGAACGCAGTCTAAAAATTATTGGAGATGTTGTTTCTGACTGGATTAAGTTTGGGGATAACCGTAAGACGATCGTATTTGGTTCGACGATTAAACATTGCGAGGAGTTGTGTCGCCAATTTATTGATCAGGGGATCATGGCTGCAGTGTTTACGTCAGAGACAACCATGAAAGAGCGCGAGCATCTGTTGGATGAGTATCGTAAGCCCAACAGTCACTTGAAGATATTGATCTCAGTGGAAGCATTAGCCAAAGGGTTTGACGTGCCAGACGTAGGTTGTATCTGTGATGCGCGACCATTGCGTAAATCGTTATCAACCGCAATTCAGATTTGGGGGCGAGGTTTGAGGAGCTCGCCAGAGACAGGTAAAAAAGATTGTCACCTATTAGATTTCTCTGGAAACATTGTCCGTTTTTTTGAGGATTTTAATGATATTTATTTCAATGGGCTTGAGAAGCTTGATGATGGCGATAAGTTAGATAAGAAAATTCGCGAGGCTGAAGAATTCGAATCTAAGGGTTGCCCAAAATGTGGCTACAGACCGTTTTTGAAAAGATGTATGGCGTGTGGGCATGAGAAGGTAACAAGGCAGATAGATGAGTCATTGCCGGGACATATGCAGGAAATCTTCATAGGTACTGGCTCACAAAAGAAGAAACTTGCAGACAATGCCGAGCATCTTTGGCATCAAGTCTGCAGCTATGCCCGGATTCATAGCAAGCCTGAAACACAATCTGGTCGCGCTTGGCACCTATTTAAAAAAATCACGGGACAGGAAACCAAGTGGTCATTCAGTAAAGCACCTACAGTCGATATCGGAAAAAATGTTTACAACAAGATCCAGCAAATGAACATTGCTTACAAAAAGGGAATAGGCAAATGAACTTTATCCAATTTGCTCGAGCTCACGGGGTGGAGGTCGACCACGATCGCTTATTTCCATCCGATAAGATTCGACGGACTGGTACTGTTTTAAAACCTAGATCAACAAATGGCTCATACTTTTGGGATGGTAAGCGTGGATGGGTTATGGATTGGTCAGGAGAGGCCAAGGTCGTTTGGTACAACGATCCTGATGCCAAACCATGGTCGGAGGACGAAAAGCGCGCCTGGGGCGAGAAGCGTCGAGCTCAAGTGTCTGATCAACAGAAAAAATATGATGCAGCTGCGCAACATGCTCAAGAATTGTTAAAGATGGCAAAAATGGAATTGCATCCATATCTTGAGTACAAAGGTTTTAAAGAAGAGAAAGGGTTGGTTTTAGACAACAAATTGTTGGTGCCAATGCGTAATGTGTCGACGTCAAAGCTTCAAGGTTATCAAGAGATTTATTTTGACTATGAAGCGCGCAAGTACGAAAAGAAGATGATGTACGGTATGAGAGCTAAAAACGCAGTGTTTTACATTGGTGCGCGCCAGGTACCTGAGACATGGTTAGTCGAAGGATATGCAACGGGATTGAGCCTGCATAAAGCTTTAAGAACGTGCGGTCTAAAATCCTCTGTAGTGGTTTGCTTCTCAGCGTCGAATCTTATTGCTGTTGCGGATCAGATTCCGAATCAGCGTTTTGTCTTTGCGGATAATGATTTATCAGGCACCGGACAGAAAGCTGCGCAGGAAACAGGATTACCATGGACGATGGCAGATGAGGTTGGAAACGATTCCAATGATCTGCATGTTAAGCATGGATTGTTTGCTGTTGTGGGCAAAGTCATGGAGTTACGTAAAAGTGTGTTGACATGCGTTGAGGCTCATTGATACAATTGCAGTATTAAATATTGCCTTGGCGGGTAATGTTGGAAGCCGTTTTAATGTATATCTTGGTTTTTTGATAAGTAGCGTGGAATTTATTTATCAAAGAACGGTCTCAGAAATGAGATGCCGCCAGCAAGGTATGCATTAAAGCGGCTTTTTTTATGCTCGAAGTGCTTGATATGTTCAGGGTAAACCGCGTTGGATCAAGCAAAGCGTGACAGTGGCGAACTAAGCGTAAGCGCCATCCGTGGGAGTTGATAGCGGCTACAGGAAGCACGAAGCGATGAATGGCTCCAGCGGTTCAGTTCTGTTGGGAGAGCCAAAAACAAGCACCCTGTAGTGTCAAGCTCGGTCAGAGCGGAAACGTGGCCTCGAACAATGGGGGTTTATAGTCTGACTAGTTGCGATGGAACATTTCTCGATAGGCGCAACCCGAACTCATGGACTGGATACCTTAATCCGCATGACACGGAATCTTCTCGAAGGAAACCCTCCGTTTCCTTTGGGGAGTTTTTGTCCAAATCTATGTCCTGTTGTCCTTATCAGCATGGAAAAAAGTTATGTTTATTCTTAATCCTAATAAAAAAGAGAGCGTAGCTCACTTATGGTTAAACGGTGACACCGTTTGTAAACTTTACTCAACAAGCAAAATGAGAAAGAAGAAATTGAAGTTAAGTGAGACAACTCAAGGTAAAAAAGTTTGTCATATGTGTCAAATTAACAATAAGAAATTAAAAACACCTTTTGTACTTGATAAAGAATACGAAAAGAATAAAGATAATTATGTAGTTAATTTTAATTTTTAACGGAGGGATAGTCCGTCTATTTTTTTTGTTCACAAACTCTAATTTTATGTTAGACTGTCTTAAATTAACTCAGGAGTTGGCATGGACAAACTAGAAGAGTTGCATTATTTCGCAACGGCAATTTATGCAATCAAAGCGCCGCAGTTTTTGGATGCTGTACGCAATGTGGCTTTGCATTACCTTGATCAATCACGCGTCAAAGACACTAAGCAAATGACCGTAATGACGAGCAATTTTTCACATGAGAAATCGATTGAAAACTTTTCTCAATACGTGTCGCAAAGTACTTGGAATATTTTGAGCTCGCAGGGGTTCAACATGGATCAGCTGGTGACATTTTTCAGTGAGATGTGGTGTCAAGAACATAATTACCAAAGCGCAATCGACACACATATGCATGGAAACGGTTCCGCAATGTCGGTGTTCTACTTCTTGGATGTACCAGAAAGCGCTTGCAGCATGATCATTCATGATCCGCGCCCAGCCAAAGTCATTACAAATTTGCCTGTTGCGGATGATTCAAAAATGACTATGGCGTCGACGCACATCACATTTACGCCAGAGGCAGGGATATTGCTATTTGCACCACCTTGGCTTCCGCACCAATTCACAAGAAATAACTCAATAAAACCTATGCGGTTTGTGCATATGAATTTAAGTGTCACAGCAGCTCCACAACCCCAAGTGGAGGTTATATGAAGTTTCGTGTTCGTTTTAATAAAAGTGCAGGGCAACCCGGTCGCGGCACCATAGACCATAAATGGAGAGTGTTTGATGAAAGTGGAAAAGAGTACCTCTGTAAGCAAGTCGTCATTGAAGTTATGTGTTGGACAAAGGTTGACGCCAACGGAATGGATTGGAATATCGAAGCCGATGGAAATATCAGAATTGACCGTGAAGACTCAAGAATTACCATCCAACCAGAATCCCTTCCGTTTGATTGAAGGGCGCGAGCTCGAAGTATTTATTAAAAGACATGAAAGACGTCGCAAGCATTTTATTGCTGAAGGCTTATCAGATACCGAAGCTTATGAGTTGGCTGAGAAGCTTTGGGAAAGGGATATGTTTCCCGAGCTCGACGATCGTAGAGTGTGTTTTGAATGCAAACACTACAACGAAAAATCTACGCGGTGTGAATCAATCAGAGATTCAATAGGAGCACCTACCGCGACCATGAGGTTTGCTTTGCAACGTTGCAATTCTTTTGAGGTGAAAAAATGATTATTGGAATTGATCCCGGCGCGACTGGCGCTCTAGTCATGTTGGAAAACGACATGCCAATTGAATGGTTAGTTATGCCAACCTACAAAGTAGGCTCTGCGACGCGCGTAAACGCGGCTGAGGTGGCTTTCTTTATGGATCAAGGCATTGAGGTCACCCATGTCTATGTCGAGCAGGTAGGGGCAATGCCTGGGCAAGGTGTTACGTCAATGTTTAACTTTGGGCATTCATGCGGCACGATCATGGGTGTGATCGCAGCTTTAGGTTATGCGCACACGATGGTGACACCACAGAAATGGAAAAAAGCAGCTGGGCTCATTGGTACGGAAAAAGATGCAGCCAGGGCGCGTGGAATTCAGTTGTGGCCTAACTGGTCGGACTTGCACAAGAAAGGTAAAGGGCAAGCTTTAGCTGATGCAGCATTAATTGCGAGGTTTGGAGCATGAAAGAACAGCGTGAGTTGCAAACCCTAATTGATGAACTCGAACGCCACATTAGGGAGCAAGATGAGCAAATTGAGTCGCTGCAGAAGTCTAATAAATCGCTATTAGATACTTGCGTCAAATATTCAGATGAGATCCTAAGGCTGCGTCAGGCGATAACGCTTGAACTGGGTCGCAAGGCCGTTGAGATATTAGGAGATAACAAATGAAACACAAACACGCAGACCTTATACACGCATGGGCTGATGGGGCGCAGATTCAATCTAGAAATAGCATCAATGAAGATTGGAAGGACAATCGCTTGCCTGTCTGGGCGAACGATACTATGTACCGCATCAAGCCTGAGCCAAAGCCTGATGTTGTTATACGCTTTTACCTAGAATCAAACCCGTTGGTTGGGCATAGATTCTCAGAGGCATATACGGACAACGATTTGGTAAACAAAAATAACTGCATTAAGTGTACGTTTGATGGCGAGTCTAAAAAACTAAAAACGGTGGAGGTGATATGACCGACTTCACATCTGAGTCACTTGAGCAGGTGCTTATTAAGATTAGCCAAGCGCTTGAGTGCATTGCTGCACACCCGACACGGTTGATTGTGTCAAAGAAGTTATTACGCCAAGCTATCTTTATCATGCACAGCAAGCATAAGAAGCACATGATGCCATTTAAACAACGCAAGGCAACATGCAGGGCCAAGGCTCGACAACACGCATCATTTATGACACCGAGGTGGGCAGCATGAACAAACGATTAAAAGATTTGGCAATGCAAGCGGGGTTTGATAAACATCATGCTGAATATGACACTAGGATTGAACGCTTTGCCGAGCTAGTGCGCCAAGACTATTTGCGTGAGTTGAAAGCGTTTAGAGAAGTCTTGATTGGCGACAATTACATCCTGCGCTTTCACCCGTCAGACACAGGTTGGATGTGCGGCATTAGCAACGAAATGATGGATGCGATTGAAGAGGTGGCGAAATGAATGTTGGAAAATATCTACGAGGCGAGGATAGACACGTTGGCACTGCTAGAGTCATTAACAAAAGTGACGAATTGACAGACACAAAACCCGAAAAAAACACAAAACCAAAAGCGTTGCATTATGGTGAATTGCGAAAGATTAGCGCAGCAATCGCTAAGGCAGAGGTGCCTAAACATGAAAATGCGCCACTACCGTAAGCAGTTCTGGTATTTCCCTGAGCTGGGCGTGTTTATGAAATCGCACAACCGCAAAGTTATATTTCGCAAAGTTAGCTACTTTTTTTGAGGGTGAGAAATGAACGAACCAACGAGAGATGTTGTTAAATATCTTATAGAAGAGAACACTACAGAGTCTTGGACTGAAGCACTTTGTATTGCAATCGGAATGCTTAAAGACAAAGAAGGCAAGTTGTTACGAGTGTTTTTAAACGATGATATTCCTGAGCATATTAGACTGGTCAAACAGATTGCTAAATCATTGAGGGGTGAAGCATGAACAAAATTGATTTAATTATTGATGCGCTTCAGAAAGCAAAAGACGGTTGGCAATGTTTTGATGAGTATGAGAAAGCCCTCGCCGTAGCCCGTGAACTGAAAGCGTTGGAGCCTGTAGCGTGGATGTTGCCTGAGTACGGCGATGTGATTTCAGCAAGCGAAACCGATGGCGAGGGTATATATACCATACCACTCTACGCACTTGATGAGGTGACGAAATGACAGACCGTGAACTGTTAGAACTCGCGGCTAAAGCGGCAGGATATGAAAAGATTGAATATAACGACCTGAAAGGTTCGATGCTTGATATTCGCTACGGGCGTGATGAAGCCATCTGGAACGGTGAAGACTACTGGAATCCGTTGGTTGATGACTGCGAGGCCCTGCGCTTAGCGGTACAGCTAGGGTTGTTCATATACCAAATCAAAGTAAATAATCAAAAAATCACTGCTGTTGAGTGGGATTTTGACCACGTTGGGCAATCAATGATTTTTGATGAGATGCATAAAGATGACCCCTACGCCGCAACACGCCGAGCCATCGTGAGAGCAGCGGCAGAGATTGGTAAGTCTATGGAGGTGACGAAATGAGCCGAGCAATCATGCAGCAAGCGTTAAGTGCAATTAAAGCAGCGCAGCGGTCACACATTGATTTTGATTACAAACCGCATCCAAACTATATGTTAGATATTATTGGCAAACTTGAAGCTGAGTTAGCCAAGCCTGAACACGCAAATCCAGCCGCCAAACATTGGCATGACTTGTATAAAGCCAAGTGCCAAGAATTTCATGATAAACAAACAATGCTTGGAACTGAGATTGTTGCGCTTGAAGAAGAGCTTGCGGAATTGAAAGAGGAACAGTTAGCCAAACCTGAGCCTGTTGTTTCATTTACCGATAACGAAGAAGGTTTGTGGATTCAGCTTGAATGTAACGGGTCTTACTACGCTCAGAACCTAAGTGACAGCAAGACCGCTAAGTTTTTTGTTAACGCTTACAGGAGTAGGAAATGAGCCGTGAAATTATGCAGCAAGCATTAGATGCTTTGGAAAACGCCAAAATTGTTATGGGCAATTTAACGTCAGACAATTGCTCAGACTGTATGTACATTCCAGTTACAAAATCTATCGCAGCACTTAAGGCTGAGTTAGCCAAGCCTGAGCAAAAGGGGATAAGTTCAGGGCTGTGTTTACATCCTAGCGCTTTAAATTATCTCGATAAAAAGAAGGTTCGCACTCGCTTAGATTATCAACCATACACAGGCGTAGGTGAGGCGTTAGAAAAAGAGTTAGGAGAATCAAATGAGTAAAGAGATCATGCAGCAAGCCCTGACCGTTTTGAAAGCATGGGATGCGTTAATCAAATATCAATACGGTGGAAGCAGCGAGGCAATGACCGCTATGCAAAATGTGGCATGGCGTACTCTTGATACGATTGAAGGGCTTGAAACAGAGTTAGCCAACTTGACTCCAAACATTGAGGACGCATCGCAGGACTGGGCAAAGCTTGACGGCGCTGTGGCTTGGCATTTAATCGAACGTCACGCTGAAAACTGGGGGGATGTTGGCAAAATGATGGATGAATATGTAGCGGCTAAGTTAACCAAGCCTGAGCAAGACCACGGTTTTGACCGCACAGCTAGTCACATTGCGGGTGAGTATGTGGATACTGCCAAGCCTGAGCAAGAACTTCCTACGCTACGCCAAGTGGTCATAGAATCTGCTTTAAAAAGCTATGGCAAGCCTGAGCAAGAGCCTGTTGGACAATTTGTTGGAGGTATACCAGAGGTTAGTCAACAGCGTGAATGGGTCGGGCTGACGGATGAAGAAGTTTACGAAATCGCAAACTTTTGCAAAGACCAGCCATTTAACTTTTATGCAAAAGAAATTCAAACCAAATTAAAGAAATTAAACACATGAAAGTCCAATCAGCAATCAATCTAACAGGCATTGTTTTTACAGTTGGCACAACGCCTCAAGAAATTATGTTTAAAAAGGGTGAGCAGTTTGAAAGCGAGATGGCAAACACCATAGAAGTCATTGTTGATGATAAAGACATGACGATTGCACAAGCTCGCCGCAAAGAGATGCACGACAAACTGGATCAATGGATTGATGGGGTGGAAGAATGAGCATGAAACCAATTGACTTTGTAATTTTTGAAGGTGACAGCAGCCCGAATCAGCCTGTGTATAAAGTTGCAGAAGCTATGCAAAAGAATATGCTTGTGTATGTGGGTATAAAAGAGTGCGAGGTAGTTGGGTACCACTACAGCGAGGAACATCAAGCTATGGTGCTTGAGCTTGAGATAAAGGAATATCCATGACACGTTTAGAAATAGCAACGAAGATACTTGCAGGAATGTGTGCGGGTGATTGGCAGATGCCTATACCTGATGGTCAAACATGGGATGAGGTAGCGATACCACGAGCGTTTGAGTTGGCTGACAAAATGCTTGCATTTCATGCAACAAGTATTAAATTAAAACGAGATAAATACGATGACATTATTGGATGATATTTCACCCTGGATGATTTGGCCTTACTTTGCCTGGTGCCTATTAATTGGTTACATTTTTTGGTTACAAAAATGAATGAAAAAGACATTAATGATGCGGTGGACTATCTATATACGCACGGACGCAAATATGCTCAAGCAAAGGCTCATCGTGTGTACTTGGAAGAATACCGAAAGAGTCAAAAAGCCATGTTAATGAAAGCCGCCCTTTCTGACGGTCGCGCGAAAACCGCGGCAGCAGCTGAGATCGAGGCATATGCGGACTCAGCATATTTAGAAATGCTCAAAGGCTTAGAAGCGGCTGTAGAGCGCGAAGAGGAGCTGCGATGGGGATTGGTATCAGCTCAGGCAAGAATCGATGTCTGGAGGTCAAATGAAGCGTCTAACAGGGTTATGGATAAGGCGGTAATGTGAACAGCAAATTAAATGCGCGCGAGCGCGAATGGATTGGTAAAGTAAAAGAGCAGCCATGTTCAGTCTGTGGGCAGTCTGGCCCCAGCGATGCGCATCATATCAAGCAAGGTCGACACTACACGGTGGTAGCACTATGCAAGTCATGTCACCAGGGCTCAAAAATGGGCTGGCATGGTGAGAAAGCAGCTTGGCACATAGCAAAGATGGACGAGCTCGACGCACTAAACGAAACAATCAAAAACGTGGTTGGAAACGTTTCCAGTGTTTAATTACAACAATTAAGGGTAAACACCTATAAATTACTTCATTTATTTACGCATAGACTCTAACTTTCTGTTACATTCTCAATCACTGCACTGACGCAGGTTTAACGAAAGGAAACGAAATGTTGAAATTACTTGAAGCCTTTTTAGCAAACCCCAATGACAAAACTCGTGCCAAATTGCAAGCTTATTTGAACAAACACATGATGGCAGTGTGCATGGCAACACCAGAACAAAACGCATTTTTACGGGCAAACGGTTTTAAATTGTAAAAAAAGGGGGAAACCCCTTGCAAGACTCTAATTTCATGTTATAGTTCTACTCACTGCAACGAAGCAGGTTAAACGGAGATTCAAAATGATTACAGCAACACAAGCCAACATCCAAGCCCTCGCAACTGTCGAGGCACTCTCAAACGACATCGACGCACTTTATGTACTCGACCAGCAAGCCAAAGCTTTAGCTGACCAGGTCAAGGCTATGAAAGCTGCGATCGCAAACAAGTATGACGTTGGCACCCACAAGGGTGAGTTGCACTCTGTCAATGTGGCGCTGTTCGAGGTTAAGGGTTCTGTTGACTACGCCGCTCTGTGTGTCCAGTACGGCATCACTGACGAAGTCTTAAATACCTTCCGTAAAGAAAGCCGCGCTGACATCCGCGTAACCCCAAAGAAATAAACCAACTGCCCCTTCGGGGGCTAGGAGATTGACATGGCATTGCAAGAATGGAGTATGGAATTGCTTACAGTCGTGCTGGAACTCTTGCGCGATGCTGACCCAAAGTCTGAGGCTGCAATTAAAGCGCGTGTTTTGTTGGCTACCAAAATTACTAGTAATTAAGGATTCGACATGAAAATTCAAAACCTGAACCATGCCAATGTGATTGAGTGCCGCTTAAGCGGCATACCTTGCAAAATTGCGTATTGGAACCGTGAGATGTATTCGGTTCTTGACCGCAAGGGTTACCACGCACCTTGGCTTGAAGCAAAAGTCGAATCGTGGGAGATCGACGAGCTTATCGCTCAAGACCGTCGTGACCGTCGTGAAATGAATGATGAATAAACCCTTTCGCCCCTTCGGGGGCTTTTTTGCGAGAATTACATGACAAAAGAATTAAGCCCACTGGCCCGACAATTGCTTGGTAACGCAGGCCACATCGAGCTCTTTACTCAAAAAGAATTTGACGATGCTCTGGCGCTTGCAAAGGCTGAGATCATGCAAATAGCAATTGAGACCACAAAAAAAGCTTTGGCGATTGAACGAGAAGAGTGCGCCAAAATTGCTGATGGCATAGCCCAACGAATGGAAGATGGCGGCGAAGGGCCAACAGGTTATGTTGAGTATCTAACTGAATGCGCAGAAGCTATTCGTAATAGGATGAAAAAATGACAGAATCCGACGAAGAAAAAGCATTACGCATGCTGATGCGCTTGGATCCTATTATTCAAAAGCATTTGGACAAAGTGGTTCGCGACCACGGGGTCATCTTCGCTATGTGCATCATTACCAATGTTGCGACCGCACTGCTGGCGACCGCGGTAGTCGTGCATGAAGAAAATGGCATGAACACCGAAACGTTTATGACCATCGCGCTGCAAAGCTTGCGAGACAAGTACAGACAATCGAAATCACAAATCGAAACGCACAACCTGCTCGACAGGCTAATGAAATCAGTACCAGGCTCGCATCAAAACAACAATCCGACGAAACACTGAACTACAACTCTAATTTTTTGTTATAGTTCTAATCACTTACAACACAAGGACTAATCATGGAAGACTTTAAAACAATGGCAGAGGTCGCAATTCAGGGCGTGGAAGACGCGCGTAAACACTTGGTGTACTGCGATTACATAGCGTATTTGATTCAAAACAATTTGAAGTGTGAAGATTTAAAAGACATGTCGCTGCTGGCAAGCGTAGGCACCGCCCAGATGGATATGGATGCTGATGGATCGTTTCGCTCTACCAAACGCACAATTGGCGTCACTGATCGTCAAGGTAAGAAATACACAATTACTGTGGAGGCCGCATGAATAAGCAAGAGATCGATAAGATGATGCGCAAAGGTCACGAGCCTCTGTGGAAAAACATTCTGGGGGCGATTGGTTTTGCACTATGCATGATCTCGCTGATGTTCATGCCCGAGCTCGATTACAAGCCAAAATACAACTGCGAGTTGGCAGAAATTTCACCAGACTTCACCCCACGCATGCGCGCAGAGTGCCGTTGGAAACGTTTCCACGAGGAAAATCATGGTAACCAAAAGTAAAGCGCCAGTGAAAGCCTCCAAGGTCGTGACAACCCCTTCAAAACCGCCTAAAACGCGCATGGCGCGCGCAATAGAGCCAAAGGTAGACGAACCTACATATCACATGCCCGTAGAGGTCAGAGACTGGATAGAACGCACCACAAGCATGATGAACCACCAAAAGGGTGAAATCGCAAGACTCAAGCAAGAGAACAAAGAGCTCAAAGCATATAAAGCATGGGCAACCCATAGGATTTTACGCAGTGACCAGGAGGAGTGATGAATAAAAATGTTTCATCCGAAATAGAAAAGGGAATCACCGAGATCGATACGATCATGAACGGGGCCATGCAAGACGCAGTAACGTATGGCGTTGGATTAGTGAGAATTACAACAAGCTCGGACGGCATGATTATTGGACGGGTAACACTAGAGGAGTATCCAATTCTCAAAGAATGGATTGATACGATACTGGAATCGGACCCACAATTCACAAAACCATGATCTGAAGTTACACTATGCCCGATGCGCTGAAAAGATCGCGCGAAAAGGGCATAGATTATGACCACACAGAAAGACAAAATACCATTACCAACAGGTAGACCAAGTACATATGATCCAGTAATCGCACGAAAGATGTGCGAACAACTGTCAGATGGAATCCCATTAAGACAAATATGCAGACAAGAGGGATTCCCCGCATGGAGAACTGTGTACGATTGGATGAGAAAAGACGCAGACCTTTCCACAGCAATCGCATGTGCGCGTGAAATTGGTCAGGACGCTATAGCAGAGGATATTTACCAGCTAATTGAGCAGCCGCCAGAGCGTATAGAAGATGAAAAAGGCTACAGCCGCATTGATAATGGTCATGTGCAATGGGTAAAGATGCAAAGCGAGATTAAGCTAAAGCTTTTGGCTAAATGGAATCCCAAGCGCTATGGCGATCGCGTAACTCACTCTGGTGATGATCAAAACCCAGTGGTTGTCGAGCAAAACGTCTCAGTGTTTGGTGAGCTCCTCAAGGCCCTGAAGATGGCGCGCCAGGCGGAATGAGTGCATTAACTGCCGTACTGGATGATGAGGAGGCTCTGAAAGAAGAGTTCATTAAGCTCACTCCAGTGCAGCAGGCGGTCGTTAACTGGCAGATCAAATGGTATAAGACCGCGCACAAGCACCAGATTGAGCCCTTAGGTTCATGGAATATATGGCTAATGCTTGCGGGCCGAGGAAGCGGTAAGACTCGAGCTGCCGCGGAAACGCTTTCCATGTGGGCATGGGAACAACCCGCAACAAGATGGCTGGTCGCCGCCCCCACTAGTGGTGACATCCGCGGCACCTGCTTTGAGGGTGATTCAGGGCTACTGTCGGTCATCCCGCCAATACTTGTATCCGACTATAACAAATCATTGCACGAGATAAAGCTGACCAATGGAAGCTTCATCAAAGGCATCCCAGCCTCAGAAAGCGATCGTTACCGCGGCGGACAATGGCATGGTGCATGGCTTGATGAGTTGGCTGCGTGGGACTACATCCAAGACTCGTGGGATCAAATCCAGTTTGCCGTTCGGTTAGGTAAACACACGCGCATCATTGTGACCACCACGCCCCGACCCAAGCCCCTAATCATGGATTTGGTTTCCAGAGAAGGTGACGACGTAGTCATTACTAAGGCGTCGACTTACTCTAATATAGCCAACCTCGCGCCATCATTCCAAAAGCAGATCCTGCAGTACGAGTCGACCAGGCTCGGCGATCAAGAGATCCATGGGCTGATCATCGATGCCGAGCAATACGGCATTGTGAAGCGCGACTGGTTTAGGTTGTGGCCCAACTCCAAGCCATTCCCCAAGCTCGAGTTCATCATCCAGAGCTATGACTGTGCCACGTCAGACAAGACGATCAATGATCCCACTGGAAGCATTTCCATGGCTTGCTTCAAGCCCGAGGATGGCGGTATGTCCGTCATGATCTTGGATTGCTGGCAAGAGCACTTGCAATACCCTGACTTGCGCCCAAAGGTAATCAATGAGTATGAGGTGGTGTATGGCGAGGGTAAGACACGCAAGCTTGTGGATCTGATCTTGGTTGAAGACAAGAGCGCAGGGATCTCGCTCATCCAAGACTTGCAGCGCGCGCACCTACCAGTGCATGCCTATAACCCCGGCAAAGCGGACAAGCTACAGCGCTTGTCGATCGTGGCAAACATCATCAAGGCGGGGCGCGTCTGGGTGCCAGAGAGCTCGAACCGCCCAGGCTTCGTGCGTGACTGGGCTGAAGGGATGGTGAGCCAGATCTGTGCCTTTCCTGAGACAACGCATGACGAGTTCGTGGATTGCATCAGCCAAGGGCTGCGATACCTGCGCGATGCTGGGTGGATATCGATCGACGCACCACCGCGCGAAGAGATTGAGCAAGAGGATATTACGGACGCTGAGATCTTTAACTCGAGGGCTCGCGTCAACCCTTATGCTGTTTAACTTGGAAACGTTTCCACTTCAAAGAGATTGGAAACGTTTCCACTTTGGAGGCAATGATGAGCAACGAGGTCTTATTCAATGGTGTCTACAATGGAAGTGTCCAAATGGTTAGGAACATCGACGGGGTCAGGATCACCACGGGAGCCGATCGGTTTGAGATCAACGTGCTGCCTCACACGGAAATCTGGGAGCAAACCGTTGTCCAGCAACTCAGGATATGGGTTAGAGATCGCAAAGCCAAAGAGGACTTGCGTGAGCCTAGCAATCTGCCAGGGTGATGGTCGTTGCGACGATTGTAAATGGATAGGATAATGACAAGATGAAAAAGCCAAACCAGCACTTTATGCAAAAGAAAGCCGATGGTGGCAACGTACAAGGACAGACCATGGATCAACCATTGTTATCGCAATATCGCATGGAAGTCGCAAAGCATGCCAACCCTGATGTGATGGATGACATCGGCGTGGAAGAAGCCTTGGATATGCATCCAAAGGTATTCATGAATCCCAATGCGAGCAAGTCAGGCATGCCAGATGTTGGTGGCGTGGCTACTTCGGGTGGATTGCCTATTGGTGGCGTAGATCAAAACGCACAACAGCCTGGTCAACAGTTGACAGCTCCGCCCCCAACTCAGGGTGGATTACCAACACAGCAGCCGCAACAAGGTCAGCAGCCACAAGCTGGTGAACCGATTGCACCTGCACCACAGATCATGCCGGGTGGAGCTCCAACTGGAGCCACGGGCGGAGCACCAACGGGCGCACCGCCTAACTTGTTGTCAATGACGCCACAGGGTCAGAAGATGCAAGCAATGGGGTTGTCTTCACCATTGGCACCATCGAACGCGCCTGCAGGCATGGCTAAGGGTGGTGCAGTTGAAGATGAGTCAACGCGGATTACGATTCCTGCTGAAGGCTTCGGTGGCGTCAAAGGAATTACGGTTCCGCGGCACATGTGGGAAGGTAAGACATATGGCGGGACTGGCCCGAAGCAGGGCAAGAAAGTCGAAGGCATGCGTGATCTAAATGAAGCGCGCGCAGAAGTGTATGGCGGTGAGCACCGCCCCCCACTGACTATCGGTCAGGTTGGATCGCTGCACAAGAAGATCCTAAATCATCATTTTGGTTTGCCCATCCACGAACAGACCGCAAACGAAGAGGCTGCATTAGAGCGCCTGCGCAAGGCAAAGCATATTGGCTCAAACGCTGACACGTTAGATACCAGTGAGAAGCTTGATACGGTCAAGCACGAACACGACGAAGAAGGTAGAACCTACGAAGGGTTTGCGTCAAAAGGCGTTGCTGGGCATTCGTTGTATACGTCTGGGCATGGAAACGATTCCAAGCATCATGCAATTAATACCTGCCCAGGCGCTACAGTCGGGTGCTCGGGTGGTGTGGATAAGAATGGAATCGTTGACACAAGCAAAGGTACTTGTTTCGCACCCAATGCAGAGCAACAGTATGTGAATGCCGCGGTACGGCGCGCAGCACATGAGCAAGCCAAGCATGATCCCAAGATGACCGAGGATTGGATTTTGGCGCACACAGGATCATTGCGTAAGGTATCGAATGATTTAGATAAGAAAAACATCAGGACATTGTTTCGCCCCAATGTGGTGGACGAGACAGACGTATCATCGCGCCATGTAATTAAAGGATTGAATGATCAGCGTAAAGCCGAGGGTAAGCCCATCATTGTGGCAAACTCATACGGCAAGACCAATGAGTTGCATGATCCTGAGAATGGGTACTATGTGACGCATTCCAACATTGGGCCAAAGACTAAACAAGGCAAGTCGATCAGTGAGAACATCGACCGCGATAAGCAGCGCGTACGATCAACCATTACCGCACAGAATGCTTCTGGAAAAGACTTTGTAAACGAGCAAGGAAACAAAACGCCGCCCAAGGGTTCGTACATGGTGACCAACGTGCGCCGCGATTCGCCTGAAGATGAGGCAATGCAGAAGCACATCAAATATGCCAAGTATTGGTCTACAGGTCGCCCAGTGGAAGAGCTCAGTAAAGAAGAGAAGGCTGAGGGCGACGAAGCGCATTATGGTGCCGATCATGAGCCGACGACAAAAGCAAAAGGTCACTATGGTCATCGCGTACATAAAGGGCAACGATACGAATACCAGAAGCAACACATTTTGCATCCACGCTTAGTGAATGTGCCTGAGCGCAAACTGAACAAAGAGACTGGTGAAACTGAAACTGTTGAGCACATGATCCCAACGGATTCACGGTTTAAAGACGAGGATTTCTTACCTAAAGACAGGTTTGTCACGCGCAACGGTAAGATGGCTGGTGCGATATTGATGACTACACCTACAAAATCAACGCCAATATTCCAACATCACACGTCTTTCACTCACCATGTTGGCCCTGAGCAGATAGCTCACGCCAAGAAAAATAAAGGCGAGTATGAGATTGACGCACCTGAAGCCCAGGTTGCTGCTGCTGGTAAAGAATACGTACCACCAGAGCCAATCAAGATCGTGCGTAAAGCCGATGGTGGATCGATCTATCACCATCATTTAAGTGAAGATCACATGGCATTCCCCGAGCAAAGTTTCCATGCGCAAGAGCACAACGCGCATAAGATTGGAATCGAATCCATCGAAGATATGCCTGAGCATGTGATTAAGAAACACTACAAATCGCACATAACAGAATATCCTGCGTACAAACCCCCAACGACTGTGGATACGATGCGCATTGAATTGATGTCAAAAGGAAAGGGTAAATAATGGCAGACGATCTCGATATCCAAGAACAAGAAGATGGGTCTGCGCTGGTGGACATGCCGGACATTGAAACGGAAGAGCAGCCAGACGGGTCGGCTATTGTTGAGTTGGATGATGGGCCTGAATTCAATCCCGAGTTCTACGACAACCTGGCTGATACGGTGGATCTCAACACCATGTCAGACATGGTTGTGCGCTATCTTGATTTATTAGAGAGCGACAAAGAAGCGCGCGAGCTGCGCGATAAGCAGTATGAAGAGGGCATTAAACGTACTGGCATGGGAAATGATGCGCCTGGTGGTGCAACCTTTATGGGTGCGTCAAAGGTAGTCCATCCTGCTATGGCTGAAGGTTGCGTAGATTTTGCGGCAAGAGCAATTAAAGAGCTTTTTCCACCCGATGGGCCAGTTAAGTCAAAGATCATTGGTAAACAAGACGATCAAAAAGTAGCAATCGCTGAACGTAAAACAGAATTTTTAAATTGGCAGATTACTGAACAGATTGAAGAGTTTAGGGACGAAGAAGAGCAACTTCTAACCCAGTTGCCTCTAGGCGGCTCGCAGTACATGAAGCTTTGGTATGACGAGAACAAGAAGCGCCCATGCATTGAGTTTTTGCCAATTGACCGGGTAATTTTGCCGTTTGCTGCAACCAATTTCTACACGGCTCAACGCGCAGCTGAGATCCACGAGATTACCGAATATGAGTTTGATCGTCGAATTAAGTCTGGGATGTACCGTGATATCAACTACATCCATGCAACGGAATCACTAAACGAAGGCAAGGTCGCAAAGGCGAACAACAAGATTGAGGGTAAAGTCTTTGAAGACAACAAAGATGGAATCCGTACCGTTTATCACATCTACACTTGGCTCGAGTTAGAAGAGGACAAAAAGACTCGCGGAAAAAGCGCCCCCTATATCTTGATGATTGACGTATTAGATCGGGAAGTAGTTGGGTTGTACCGCAATTGGGAAGAGCATGATGAAACCATGACCAAACTTGATTGGGTTGTGGAATTTAAATTTATCCCTTGGCGAGGTGCGTATGCAATTGGTCTACCTCACTTGATCGGTGGTTTGTCTGCCGCTCTTACTGGTTCTTTGCGCGCTTTATTGGATAGTGCTCATATCAATAACGCCGCTACTATGCTTAAGCTCAAGGGTGCAAAGATATCTGGGCAATCGCAACAAGTTGATGTCACCCAAATTGTAGAGATCGAAGGCGCGCCTGGCGTACAAGATATTCGCCAGATTGCAATGCCTATGCCTTTTAATCCACCAAGCCAAGTGCTATTTGAGCTCTTAGGCTTCTTGGATAAGGCTACAAAGAGCGTTGTGACCACTGCTGAAGAGAAGATAGCAGACGTGTCGGCAAACTCGCCTGTAGGCACCACACAGGCTTTAATTGAGCAGGGTTCGCAAGTTTATTCATCTATCCATGCGCGCCTGCATGCAAGCCAAGCTCGAGTATTAAAAATTCTTTGTCGTTTGAATCGTTGGTATTTTGACGATATGCAAAAAAACGACGTTGTGACAAATTTAGAAGTCACGCGTGAAGACTTTGCAAAGAACACGGATGTGGAACCAGTATCTGATCCCCACATTTTTTCTGAGACGCAGCGCATGGCGCAATCTCAGGCAGTGTTGCAGTTGGCAACACAGTTCCCTGATCAGTTCAAGATGGGCAAAGTCATCTCAAGATTGCTTAAGCAAATGAAGGTGCCTAACATCAACGACATCATGAATGACGTACCAGCGCCAGAGCAACGCACGTCCGCGGATGAAAACGCTGCCATGTTGATTGGTCAAGCAGCGTATGCATATATCCAACAAGATCAAATTGCGCACATTCAAGATCATTTGCAATTTGCGATGAATCCATTCTTAGGGCAATCGCCATTTGCAGATCCTAACTACTTGAACAATTTGATTGAGCATTTGAAGCAACACATGACGTTGTGGTACTTGAACCGTTCTAATGGATACGTTGAAGATGCGACTGGCAAACCGATTGATGACTACGACAATCCGAATTACACGCCGGAGATTGATAAAGTATTTACGACCGTTGGCGCGCACGTAATGATGGATGTGAATGAAGTCTTTGGTTCATTTGCACCATCGTTCCAAAAACTTATTCAAATGGCACAACAACGTAGCCAGCCTCAGCCACCACCTATGCCACCAGAAGCCCAAGTGGTATTGCAAACAAGTCAGGCTGAAACACAACGTAAAGCACAGAAAGATCAAGCAGATGTGCAATTGGCTCAAGCAAAATTGGAAACGGATTCCAAAAAATCTTTGGTTGATAACCAAACCAAAATTGCTATTGAGAATGCAAAGTTAACGCATGAGACGATCCAGCAGATTGCTCAAGCTCAACCACAGGTTCCACCTGTAAACCCCGCGGCACCTGCCGCACCACAACAAGGAGCTCCAAATGGCAACATCGGATAAAGAACAACAAGGTATTGACGTTAAATACCACACTCGTTTAGCTCAAGGTGCAAAGCTTGACGGTACAAGTTTGCAAGCAAAGGGCGGCAAAGAGCATTCTGAGTCAAAGAAAATGGGTGGTTTAGCCCATCATTCTGGCAAGAAAAGTAAATGATCGAACAACTCATTCATAGAATGAAAATTCGACAAACAGAGTTACAGGTAGCCCTTGCACAAGGGACGCCTATGACGTGGGACGCGTACCAAAGGATGGTTGGTGAGTATCAAGGCATCCAGTTTGTTTTTGACACCATCGACAATATGTTGGACGAGGAAGAGAGTAAAACTTAATCCTGCGCTGCAAAGCGCGTTTATGCACCTGAGATATGGTGTTGGAGATTTAAATGTCAGAGTACTTAGCAAAAGAACCCATTCAAGTAATGGATAGCAAATCAGATATGCCCGACCCAAAAAAATTGGCTTGGGCATTTCCTGAAGTATCACCGGGTCAACGCCCATATGGTGGTCGAGTCTTAGTGCAGCTATTACGCACCGCGGACACAGTGAGTGACATCATTCACATCGTTAAAGAAACCAAAGAAAATGAGAAGTGGAACAACCAGGTTGGCAAGTTAATTGCGATCGGGCCACTCGCATTTCGTAATCGTGACACGATGGAGCCATGGAAAGAAGGTGCCTGGGCTCAAATCGGTGATTATGTTCGTGTTCCTCGATGGGGTGGTGATCGATGGGAGCGTTTAGCACCCGGCGAAAAAGAAGGTAACCCTGTTTTATTCGCCATGTTTAATGATCACGAGTTGATCTCAGAGATTACTGACAATCCTCTGTCGTTCAATACATTCTTAGGAGTTAAACGTGGCTGATACCGATAAAGAATTAGAAGTTATTGAGTCGCAAGATGGCTCTGCCGTAGTTGAAATGCCAGACAACATGCTAATCGAAGAAGAAAACGAAGAGCAAAATGGGTTTGAGCGCGCCAAAGACGGTGGTGAGGTGTCTGCAGATGGTGATAACGACCATCCTGATGACAATGAAGAAGTGCGCGCGGCTAAACGTAATCGTCGTCGCGCAAAAAAAGATTTAATTCGTAAGACAAATCAAGAAAAAGACGTTCGTTTACAGCAGTTACAACGCGAAAACGAAGAGTTTAGGCGTCGTTTGAATGATGTCGAACGTGAAGGTAAAAATCAACAAATCCATCGTGTTGATCGTGCAATTGATGATGCTCAGACCAAGCTTGATTGGGCAAAAATGAAGGTTGCCGAGGCTGCACAAAACCAAGATGGTAATGGTCTTGTGGAAGCACAAACCATTTGGCAAGCTGCACAAGACGAAATTCGTCAATTAAAGCAATTGCGCAATCAAGCCGATCGTGAATTGAAACAACCCGCGCAACAGAGGCAAGATCCGCAAGTCGCGCGCCAAGCACAGCAATGGATTCAACGTAATCCATGGTATGACGCAAACCTTGGTGATTCAGATAGCAAGATTGCAAAACGTGTTGATGAAATCATGGCTAATCAAGGCTGGAATCCTGCCGATAGTGATTATTGGGAAGAGTTTGATAGCCGTTTGCAAAAAGAATTACCTCATCGGTACAATAGTGACAATGATGACGATTCCCGTAGTGTCAGACGACCAAGGAATGTTGTGGGAAGTTCAGGAAGGGAAGCCTCAGCCGCATACGGTGGTTCTAATAGAACCCAATTTGTGCTTTCACCAGATCGGGTGAAAGCCATGAAGGATGCGGGTGCCTGGGACAACCCAGTTCGTAAAGCAAAGATGATTAAAAACTTCATTGCTTATGACAGACAGAACCGAAACAGCTAACCAAGGGGAATACATTATGGAATCACGTCTCAAAAAATCTTTAAACGCCAGTGGAAGACAAGACCGCTCGAACGGGGAGTCTTCTCATGAAGCGCCACAAGAAAAGTTCATTTCGACGCAGGAACGTAAAAAAATGTGGAGCGAAGAGTGGACGCAATCAGCATTGCCCAAGTTGCCCGAGATTGACGGGTGGCACCTTTGCTGGCTTTCAACAACCAACAGTTACGATAGCATCGATAAGCGGATTCGCTTAGGGTACGTTCCAGTTAAGTCTGAAGAGTTACCCGGAGATTATGCCGATTATCGCGTGAAGTCAGGTGAACATGTTGGCTATGTATCATGTAACGAAATGTTACTGTTTAAGATCCCAATGGATGTTTTTGTTGATGTTATGACTCATATGCATCACGACTTACCTCGTGAAGAAGCAGAAAAAGTCAAGATTCAAATGGAAAACGTACAAGGGGCTCGAGATAGCAACGGTCGTCCGCTGATCAGTGTTGAAGGTGAAGGGCTGGGCTCTATTGAACGGCAACCAAACAAAATGCCCGTATTTTCGGGCTAAATTTAGGAGAGATTTATGTCTACGACAAATGCTCCGTTTGGCTTGCGCCCTGCGTACCACCCATCCGGATTGGATCGCGCTCAGGCGTTAGCTGGCGGTATTACTTCAGGTTATGCAAATAATATCTTAAAAGGTCAACCCGTTGCTTATTCGGCATCGAACGGCGTGATCATCCCTCTGACAACCAACCCCGCATCAGGCTCAGCAGTTGCTTGGTCTGGCGCGTTTTCGGGCGTTGAGTGGACTGACACTACTGGTCGTCGTCGCGTATCGAACTACTGGCCTGCAAACACTGCCTATACTACAGGCTCATGTGTTGCTTATTTCTACAACGACCAAAACATCGTTTACGAAATTCAAGCTGATGGTTCGATGGCTCAAACCACGATCGGTAACGAGTACAACTTCACAAACGTCACCAATGGTTCTACTACCACAGGTCTGTCGCAAGCCACTTTAGGCTCCGCTACTGCTGCTGGTAACGGTGTCCAAGGTCAGATGCGCGTGGTGAATTTAGCTCAAGGGGTGGACAATGCATGGGGTGATGCCTATACAGTTGTTCAAGTTGTTAACGCTCAGTCACAGTTCTTCGGATCTGTGACGGCAATTGCATAAGGGGCTAAAACATGGCTGCTCCAATGAGAAGTACTGACTTCCGTTCGATTGTTGAGCCAATTCTCAACGAATGTTTCGACGGTGTTTATGATCAACGCGCTGACGAATGGTCACGCGTTTTCCGCGAAGAAGATGGTATTCCAAGGAATTACCATGAAGAACCAGTCCTGTACGGATTTGGTGCCGCACCACAACTTCCTGACGGTACGCCAGTAACGTATCAGCAAGGTGGTGTTCTGTTCTTGCAACGTTACCTCTACAAAGTGTATGGCTTGGCCTTTGCACTGACTAAGGTTCTCGTTGAAGACGGCGACCATATTCGTTTGGGTCAGGTTTACGCACGTCACTTGGCACAGTCTTTGGTGGAAACCAAAGAATTGTTGTCAGCAAACGTGTTGAACTTCGCATTCAACAGTGCTTACCCAGGTGGTGATGGCGTGTCGCTGATTAGTACAGCGCACCCAATCGTCAACGGCACTTTCAGCAACCAGTTGGCTACTGCCGCGGTTTTGTCGCAAACATCGCTCGAGCAGATGTTGATTCAGATTCGTCAAGCTGTAGACAACAACGGTAAGAAAATCCGTTTGGTACCACGTCAATTGATCGTGGCTCCAGGCAACATTTTCCAAGCCGAAGTTTTGTTGAAATCAGTATTGCGTACTGGTAATGCAAACAACGACATCAACCCAATCAAATCTATCGGTTTGCTTGACGAGGGTGCTGCTGTTCTGTCACGTTTGACTTCATCGACCGCTTGGTGGGTTCAGACCGACGCTCCAGAAGGCTTTAAGCTACTGATGCGTCGTCGTCTTGAGAAAACCATGGAAGGTGACTTTGAGACTGACACAATGCGTTACAAGGCTACTGAGCGTTACGCTGTGGGCTTTACTGACCCACGCGCTGCTTACGGTACGCCTGGCGTGTAAGTAATAGGGTCGGCGTAAAAAACCGACCCTTTTTTAAATTGTTTTTTGTCAAACTTTTCAAGGAGCAGACAAAATGCCTTTATTTTCAGATGACCTGTTTTTAGGTTCAGGCGCAACCTATATGGGTACTGGTAACCAAGCCGCAACTTCGGTCGTTACAGGTACTATTTCAACTACAACTTTAACTGTCGCAACTGTTCAATCAGGCGATCCTTTGGTTGTCGGTCAATATATTTCAGGTTCTGGCGTAACTGCTAACAGTTACATCACCGCATCACTAGGACAAAATGCTAATGGTTTAAATCAATATACTTTGTCGCAATCATCGACTGTTTCATCCGCAGTAACGATGTATGCATCAGGTAACGCATTGCTTGGCGATCCATCACCGATGTCTTTGGGTGTTGGCCCGTTAGGTCGCGTTTACATGTGGGATACGATTCCACAGACAAAACAAACGGCTAATATTGCCGCATCACAAACTCCTGCATCCGCAGGCAATCTGACATTAACAGCAGGCACTTCTGCCAAGTCTGTAGTTCGCACTGATGGTACGACAGTTATTCAATTGGATATTCCTCGTGCTCTTAGCATCACAACTGGTACTGCAGCCGCTGCAACATTAGCAGGTGTTGCTATTACTGGCACTGGTGGTCAGATTTCTTACACCTCACAAACTGGTTTAGTGTCAGGTCAATATTTGACAATTTCTGGTACTTTGGGTGGCACGGGAACAATCACTGGATATTCAAACCCAACGACCTATATTCTGACGGCAGTTACAGCTACCACAGCTACTTTAACTACCACGGCAGGTGCTGCAGTAGTCACAACAGCAGGCACACCAACTGGTTTGACTTACACATTAGGTGTAGCTCCTCAGACAGCAACTATCAGTGGTTACGATTACTACGGTCAAGCAATGACTCAAGCAATTACCACTAGTTCTGCTGTATCTACTGCGGTTAATACAACCAAAGCGTTTTACCAAATCACCTCAATCGCTATTGGTGGTGCTACAGGTACAGCCTTGACTGTAGGTACAACTGATGTGCTTGGTTTGCCTGTTCGTGCAATTGATGGTGCCTATATCGTTAATGCAGGTTGGAACAACACAGCAGGTTACGACGCAGGTACATGGGTTAAAGCAGATATGACTAACCCTGCAACATCGTCAACAGGTGATGTTCGAGGCACTTATATCCCATCTAGTGCTACTGATGGAACCAAACGATTGGTAATGGCGATTGCCATTCCTGCTATTGGTTCTGGCCCCAACTCTACGCGCCAAGGCACTCTTGGCGTGAACCAAGCTTAATAGGAGGGCATCATGTCTGAATTTAAACCGATGGTAAAGATGTACACGGATGAGCCCGGTGTAAGCTTGAAGCTAAAAAAGGGCGGCAAAGTAAAACATCATGCAAAAGGTGGTCACGAAAGTGGTCACAAACCGATGGAAATGCATCACATGCATGGCGCGCATCACGCTTTTGAATCAGAAGCTGGTAGCAGCCCTAAAAAGCCATCCATGATGCATCGTATGAAAGCGATGAACCCCAACCTGTATGCTAAGGGTGGAAAAGTTGCTCACAAAGGTATGGGTGGTGCAATGCCTGGCATGACAGGTGTTGGTGAAGGTATGCCTACGGTTAATCGCGCAATGAGTCCTGCTGCGATTGCTAATATGGCACCTGCGAAGCAAGCCATGCGCGCCGCAATGGTTAAAAAAGCCTTGTTGGGCATGAAAAAAGGTGGATCTGCTGACCACAAGATGATCGAGAAGCTTGAAAAAGAACTTCATCATCATGAATCAATGAAGGATAGTGAGCATGGCGGTATGGCTCATAAAGCGCATGGTGGTCGTATGCACCATGAGCACATGGCGCACGGCGGTAAAGTCCATCGCATTTCTGGTCATCCAGAGGGTTCGTTGGAACATCACAAGCATATGGCTAAACACCACGCTAAGATGCACAAAGAAGGTGGTTCAGCACATCACAAAAAGATGTGTGAGCACCACAAGGCAATGTGCAAAGGTGGTAAGTACGCCAGTGGTGGTGAAATTGATTCAGATATGACCAAAACAACGGTTAAGAAAAGTGTTGCGCCCTATGTTCACATGATGAATGATGGCGAACACATGGATCACACCAGTGGCAAAACCGGAAAAGTTAATCTTGGCAACAAGGGTGGCTATAAGCACGGTGGAAAAGCTAAACATCACTATGCTGCAGGTGGTCGCGCTACTGGTAGCTCAATTCCTAGCGAAACCAACGAAAGTGAAACCCGCGGTAAAAGCGAAATGGGTGGCACGATTGAAGGTAATGAACACTATTACGAAAACACCGACATGCACAGCGCACGTCCGTTCAGCGGCTCAAGAGCCACTGGTGGCGTGTCAATGAGCAATGCAGGTGGTTTTAAACATGGTGGCAAAGCCAAGATGCACCACAAAGCAGATGGTGGCGCAATTGATAAGTATGACACCCGCAATACTGTTGAAGGTGGCAATTGGGAAAATCGTCCTGCTAATTCCACGCCAAAAGGCAAATCACATACCACCACTGGTATTGTGAAACTTGCTAATGCTGGCGGTTATAAGCATGGGGGTAAAACCTCAAAAAAAGCCTACGCCACGGGGGGGAATGTTAATGACATGGGCAAATCTGTAAAGATGCCTATGCGCGTTAAACACCCACCTGTGGCAAATACCTTGCAATCTGGAACTTACAAACGTGGTGGAAACGTTCACCACTTTAGTGAGGGAGATGGCGTAGGTAGTATGAAAAGGCAACCTAAAGAGCCTGAGTATTCAACAGAGCAATTGAACCGTGCGTATCAAGGTTACTACGATCGTGAAAAAGCTGAAAACTTAGCTGATTCAAAAATGGTAGACGACGCTTTGATGTATGTTCCAAGAAAGGTAATGCAAGGTGTGGATTACTTGAAAGAGAAAATTAGAGGCACACCTTCAGTACCTGCTCGTCGACGTGGTGGTTCAATGAAGTAATAATAGGTCAGGGGGGCTACGGCTCCCCTCCTTTCAAAGGAAAGAATAATGTCAGAATTGTCCGTTTATACAGGCCCGACATCCAACTCGGATAATCAGTTACGAATTCAACAAGCGCAACGCTCTGCAGCGTATGATCCTGTTGATAAGTTGCGGGTGTCTACTCCACAATCGCTGATTGATACAGACTTCGAGTATGGTCAGCAGCCGAGCAAGTGGGAGCAGCTCGACCTTGAGAACAATCGTCAGTCCTGCTGGTACAACCAAAACGCACCTATCCCCGTTACTGCTGTCACAGGCAACGGCACGACCACGGTAGTAGTTTCAACAACCGCTACGGTTGCTATTGGAACTCCTGTGTTCTTAGAGGATTGCCTGGATACCAACGCAAACGGCTGGTGGTACGTCACGGCCTCTACTGGCGGTACTTCATTTACGATTGTCACTACCAACGTGGTTGCCACTGGTAACCAATACAACGCTGCTGCTACTTACGTTTATGCAGGGAATTTTTATACCAATGCGGGTTTTGCGGTTGCGGCTGCAAGCACTACAGCGATTGTGACTAGCGGCACTGCAATTACAGTTAATACTGCATTTCCACATGGTCTGTCTGTAAGTTCTTTGGTTTTCATTGTTGGCACAACAGGCGGCACGGGTGTCAATGGTGCTTGGGTAGTTGCCACCGTCCCAACCTCAACACAATTTACGATTGCGACAACAGGCGCGTCTGGAACCGTTACCACTTCGGGGTCAAGCGGTAACGTACAAACTAACGTTTATGCACGTCCATCTGGTTATGTTGAGACTCGAGCTTATGATGGCTCGGTCAACTTTACTGCTGGTTCTGCGGTACCAAATCAGCAAATGATGCGCCAGACGCGGCGTTATTTCCGCTACCAGTCTGGAAAAGGTATTCAATTTTCGACTGGTTCGATCATGAAACCACGTTTATTTGTGACTTCGGTAACAAATAACGGGTCAAATACAACTGTGACTGTGACGACCCGTTGGGCGCACAACATGACAGTCAATTCTTTTATTCAAGTTACAACAGCCTCGGTAGCGGCTTACAACGGTATTTTTAAAGTGGCTTCTGTACCGTCAGCCACAACACTTACTTATGTAACGGCAAATGGAATTATCCCGAGCTCAAGCCCTGCGCTTACTAGCACTGGTTTGCCAGTAAGCGTTAGCCCTTATTCTTGGTATGGATCAAGCAATAAACTTGGATTCTTCGATGCACAAAATGGTTTGTTCTTTCAATTTGATGGACAAACAATGTATGCGGTTTGGCGCAATTCAGTAAATCAATTGAGCGGTACGGTGTCAGTCACTCAAGGTAATGGTACTGTTACCGGAACTGGTACTGTGTTTACTAATCAAGTGAGTCCAGGCGACTACCTTGTAATCCGCGGTCAGTCATACCGGGTGATGAGTGTTGCAAGCGATACTTCGCTTTTTATCAGCCCAGAATATCGTGGGCAAACAATTGCAAATGCTCTTGTATCAAAAACCATCGACCAAAAAATACCACAATCTCAATGGTATGACCCTTTAGATGGGACTGGCCCATCGGGTTACACGCTCGACCTTACCAAGAACCAAATGTGGTTTATTGACTACTCATGGTACGGTGCAGGTGTTGCACGTTTTGGTTTGCGCACCACAGGTGGCGCTATTGCGTACGTTTATGCTTTCCAAAGCAATAACATTCAATACCAAGCCTACATGCGCTCAGGTAATTTACCTTCGCGTTATGAGTCAAACGGTCAGGGGGCAATCACCAATTTATACGCCTCAATCACAAGTGGCGTCACTACGATTCCAGTAGTCAGCTCGGCTGGGTTTAACCCTGCAGGCGGTACGCTCAAGGTTACCGCAGCGGCGAGTGGTGGTGTCATCGAGTACATTACCTACACAGGCATTACCACAGCAGCGCAGTCGGGTTTGGCATACGACCAGTTCACAGGTTGCACTCGTGGCGCAACGGGCGGCGGTGTTGCTTCGGCATTTACCGCGGCATTCCCAGCTTCTAATGCTATTCCACCAGTGTCAATTGAGTATGCACCCCCTGATTCAGTAGCGGTTATCTCGCATTGGGGTTCGTCGGTTGTGATGGACGGCGGGTTTAGTCAAGACGTATCGTTGATTTATAACTACGGTACAACTTCTGCTGTAAACGTCCCTGGAAATTCAACAGTGCCTATCTTGGCAATTCGCGTAGCGCCTTCGGTTGATAACGGTCAAACGGGCATACTCGGAAACAAAGAAGTTATCAATCGTTTGCAGCTACAACTGCGCGAGTTGGGCGTGGTGACTTCCGGCACTTTTCTGATTCAGTTAAATCTGAACGGGTACACCAACGGTGGCTCGCCAAGTTGGACTTCGTTTGCTTCGCCTACTCAAAACAATACGGTCACGAGCTCTATTGTCCAGGTGGCTTCACAAACATCAACCACTGCAACGTTTACGGGTGGTGAATCAATTGCAGCGGCTTTCACAAATAGCTCAGGTCAAACGACTTTGGATCTGACTTCTGTGGCAGGTATTGGAAACGCAATCTTAGGCGGCGGTTTAACAAACACGGTGCCAACAAGTTATGCGGGACAATATCCTGATGGCCCAGACATCTTGTATGTTGTCGCAACCAATACTGCTGCAACCGCTTCCACCATACTGGCTCGTTTGAGCTGGCAAGAATCGCAGGCTTAATCATGCCAAGTAAATCACCCGCTCAACATAGATTGATGGAAGCAGCTGCCCATACCAAAGGTGGTGTGGGTGGTGTTCCGCAAAAAGTTGGTAAAGAATTTGTGCATGCCGATACAGGCGAGAAATTTAAGTCTGGCGGCGGTCTTTATGCCAATATCCACGCAAAGCAAGAAAGGATTAAACATGGATCTAAAGAACATATGCGCAAGCCTGGCAGCAAGGGCGCTCCCAGTGCTCAAGCTTTTGTGGAATCTGCTAAAACTGTTCGCAAGAAAGATGGTGGAGTTTCTCTCGCTGTTGGGCGAGGTGAGAAAAAACCTACAGAACAAGGGGCAGGACTTACAGAAAAAGGTCGAGCAAAATACAATCGAGAAACAGGATCGCACTTGAAGGCACCACAACCTGAAGGCGGTTCGCGCAAAGACAGTTTTTGCGCGAGAATGTCAGGTGTTGTTAAACATGCAAGTGGTGATGCTCCAAGGGCAAAAGCATCATTAAAACGTTGGAAATGTCCCGGCTGGTAATTGGAGTAAATGATGGCAGTCAAACCTAATGTCGATTGGTACCAAGCAGAGTCAGATGCTCCTGTTTACAACAAAGAAAAAGACAAGAACGAAGGCGCTCCTTTTTCAATAATCAGTAAACGCACGGGTGAGACTGTCGGTAAGGCAGGTACTTTACAAGGTGCGCGACGCTCGCGTGACAAACGTGACAATGAGTATGGTGGGTATAACCATCATATTTTGGATTCAACAGGCAAACGTCGTATGAAATCAGGCGGAAAAATTGATTTAGATGATTGCAAAATTACCAGTGGCGAGCACAAAAATCCAAAACATAAAGGGTTTTAAGCATGGCTTACAGCGGCACGGTTGGACAAACGGTTGTCACCGTTCAGAACTTTATCGACCAGGGCGCTCGTCTATCGGGCAAGCTTGCGGAAGAGCTCACGGTCGAACAAGTTCAAGCCTCGAAACAAGCTTTGTTTTTTGTTCTCAGTAACCTGATTAACCAAGGAATTAATTACTGGGCAATCAGTGAACAAGTATATGGGCTCCAGCCCAATCAATTTGAGTATGCCCTACCTTTGGGTGGTGTTGACGTTTTAAATGCGCTATACCGCACTATGACGCGCCAGAACGGGTCTTATAGTGCAAGTGATGGAAGCGGCGTATCTAATATTTACGATAGCAACACTTCGACTTACAACCAAATGACCGTTGCCAATGGAAGCTATTCCGTTTTTTACGGAACCAGCAATCCTTTGTACATTGGTTCTATTGGATTCATGCCATACATTGCAAACAATGGTTCAGCAGTATGGAATTATTACCTGCAAAGCTCGCCCGATGGAACGACATGGACAACGCTGTATACAGGTACTAACGTTGCGGTAAAAAACGGTCAGTGGGTATTTAGCAATATTGATCCTGGCGCAAACGTCCCGTATTACAGAATGCAAGCTTTTGGCGGGACGACGCTGGCTCTTTACGAATTGTATTTTGGAAACAATTCCACTGAAATTACAATGGCTCGATTGAATCGAGATGATTATACGAATTTGCCAAACAAGAATTTTACGGCAAATCAACCATATCAATACTGGTTTAATCGCCAAATTCCGCAATCACAAATCACGTTGTGGCCTACGCCATCAAATGCTTTTGTGCAGATGACCATTTGGTATTCGCGTCAAATTCAGGACGTTGGTGATCTGAGCGGACAGTTGGAGATACCACAACGTTGGAATCAAGCAATCCAATTTTTGCTCGGTCATCAGATGAGCATGATTTTGCCATCTGTGCAATTGCAAAGAATTAGTTATTTGGAAGCTCAAGCAGAGAAGTATTTCTTGATGGCTGAGAATGAAGAGCGCGATAAATCGCCAATCTATTTCAGCCCAAATATTTCGGTATATACAAAATAATGCCTAAATGGTTAGACACTCGGGGTAATACGCTAATAGCAATCTTCATCTGTGATCGATGCAAGATGAAGAGAGCTATTATTGAAGCGCAACCCGATCCTAACTTCCCTGGTTTAAAAGTTTGTCAGCAAGGTTGTGCGGATCAAAAAGATCCATACCGCTTACCAGCACGACAGACAGAACGTATTGCATTGCAATTTCCGCGTCCTGATGTCAATGTTGCGGCAAATGATGATGGCTTGGTGATTACGCCTACGGGTACTGAGATCCCAGGTAGCGACCAAACGCAGATTTACATCAGTACAGAGAACGGCACGACAGTTCCAAGCACCAACGGTAATACAGACATCATTACACCTGTTCCGAATATTCCTACGAGCCAATAATATGAGCGGACAAGTCACCATATTGCAGTTACCCACCGCGTCGGCTTTGACAGGACTGGAATCGGTTCCAGTCGTACAAAACGGCGTGACGGTACAAACAACTACGTCTGCTATTGCAGGCGCGGGTGCGTTGAATTATCCATTTTTGACAGTAGGTTCAGCTGCTGGACTTAATCAAGGTCGTTATCTATCTGGAACGGCAGGTATTTCGCTTACCGATAATGGCGCTGGTAATTCATTGGCAATTAATCTGACAGGTACCGCGGCGAGTTTGAATGCTGCGAGCCAAGGATTTATTGTTAAAAACAGCGCGTCGACCGTTACCAATGTTCAGTTAACTGTTGGCGCTGGTATGACGATCGCCAATGCAAATGGTACGACGGGCAATCCTTTAATTGGTTTGAACACCAATTTACAAAACGTTGCAAGCCTGTCTGGAATTGGTCTAGTTATTGTTAACGGATCTACGTTTACCCAAACGACTCTAGGCGGCACATCTAATCAAATCGTTGTGACCAACGGTAATGCGGGTGCTGGCGCGCCAACGTTTAGCTTGGCAAACAATCCAATATTACCCGGCAATGCATCGGTAACGGTTCCAATTGGGTCAACAGCGCAACGCTCAGGCGGTAATGGTGCCTTTAGGTACAACTCTGATACGGGTCTGTTTGAAGGCTATACAGCAGGAGCTTGGACACCATTTACAACAGGTGGTGGCGCAGGGGTTACTTCCATCTCGACTGGAACGGGGTTAACGGGTGGCCCGATCACCACGACAGGCACCATTTCAATTGATTCGACGGTAGTTACGTTAACTGGCACCCAAACGCTGACTAACAAAACGATTAGCGGCGCAAGTAATACATTAAGCAACATTGCTAACGCATCGCTTTCAAATAGCACAATCACGATTAACGGGAATGCAGTCAGCCTTGGTGGTTCTACTACGGTGACTGCTACTGCTTCTAATGCGCTTACGATCGGCACAGGGCTCTCAGGCACGAGTTACAACGGCTCGACCGCAGTAACAATTGCAATTGCAAACACCACAGTGACGGCAGCAGCCTACGGCTCTGCATCGAGCGTGGCAACCTTTACAGTCAATGGGCAAGGTCAACTTACTGCTGCCGCAACGACTGCAATTGCAATTAGCAATAGCCAGGTGTCGGGCTTAGGCACCATGTCCACGCAAAATGCCAATGCCGTGGCGATCACGGGTGGCACGATCAACGGAACTTCTGTAGGGGCAACGACTCGCTCGACAGGTGACTTCACAGTGCTTAGCGGTAATTCTGTTACCAATACTACGCCAGTGCTGAGCTTTAACGCAGCAAACACGATCGCATCTTTTGGTTCAACAACTGCAAATTCATACAATCAGTTATTGATTCAAAATCAAAGCAATAGCGCAGGGGCATCTGCCAATTACGTTATTTCAAACAATTTAGGCACAGACTCATCGTATTACGGCGAGTTTGGTATGAACAGCTCAACGTTTAGCGCCTCAACACCAGCCGATTTTTATTCAATCAATAATGGAATTTATTTTTCAGGTCACGATGGCGACATTTCGGTTGGCTCTGGTAATGGATTTAAAACCTATTTAACGTATGGCACTTCTGGGCAGTCTTCACACGTCATTAATGCATCTGGCGCGCTAGGATTCACAACGAATTTAGGCACCACACCTGCTTTGTCTGGAACAACTGGATTCGGTGTTGCGGGTCAGGTAGCAATTTCAGGAGGTTCATCGGCAGCACCTGTATGGGGCAACGTTGCTGGTGGAGCTTTTTAATAGTTAAAGATAAAATGAGTTAGAGGGAAAAAACATGGCACAGAGCGGATACACACCAATTCTTCTGTACGGGAGCAACACCGCATCTAACGTACCTTCTGCGTCTAATTTGACGAGTAGTACGTCGGGTGTTGAGTTGGCGTTGAACTATACAGATGGTCGCCTGTACTTTAAAGACAATGCAGGCACTGTTCAGCTTCTTGCTATTCGAGCCTCGAGCACTTCTGTTGTACCAACTGCGGGAGCGATCCCATATGGCACAGGTACTGCATATTCGTTTACGGCTGCTGGTACGAGCGGACAATATTTGCAATCAAATGGTGCAGGCGCTCCAACTTGGGTGACACCAGCAGGTGGTGTAACGCTTTCTAATGACACAGCAACTGCATCAAACCTTTATCCAACGTTTGCTTCAGCAACGAGTGGAAGCGTTTCCACTATTTACACTGGTAATGCAAACCTTTTGTATAAGCCAAGCACTGGTGAATTACAGTCACAAGCATTCATGGCAATAAACGGTTTAATGTTGAATAATTCAACAGTAAACGCAAGTTATACATTACCGACTGGATATAACGCAAACAGCGTTGGCCCGATGACGATTCCTTCTGGAATTGTGGTAACGATTCCATCTGGCTCTGTTTGGGCGATTGTGTAATGGGACTGCGACTCAAAGCCTTCTCGCTCGGTACGGTTGAGGTCAACCCTATTGACACAGCGTCGAACGTGTCTGTGAACGTGCAGGCAGCTAGTGGCGTGTTGTCGTATGCAGACTCAACAACAGGTGGGCTGTATTTGCCAGTGGGAACAACGGCACAACGTCCTGCAAGTCCTGCGACAGGGCAGATGAGATTTAACACCACGACAGGTTCAGTCGAAACCTACAACGGAACTTCTTGGGGCTAATATGGCTGGTTCAATCAAACTTGCAGCACCATCAGGCGGCTCAGTTACACTGAACGCAGTGGACACCGCATCAAACTTTGTAATGTCTGTACCTGCTGCTGCGGGTGTGCTGATTAACGCTGACTCTGCTACGGGTGCGGCACAACTTCCTGTTGGCACAACTGCACAACGACCTGCTTCGCCTGCTACGGGGCAGATACGGTTTAATACAACCACGGGGTCTACAGAGGCTTATAACGGTACATCTTGGAACTCTGTTGGTACGCAAATTAGCTATCTTGCCGTGGCTGGTGGTGGTGGCGGAGGGTCTACTGGGGGTGGTGGTGGTGCGGGGGGTATTCTTTCAGGGTCATTTTTTCCAGCTTTTGGCACGGTTTATACAATTACTGTTGGGGCAGGTGGGGCGGCTGCTACAAGTGGCACTACGCCCGGATCAAACGGCGGTAACTCATCTATATCATCATCTGTTGTCACCGCTACAGGCGGTGGCGGTGGCGGTAGTAGTAGCAGCGCAAGTTCGGCTGGAACTGTAGGTATTGCAGGCGGATCGGGTGGCGGTGCAGGTTTTGGTACTAGCACAGCAGGCGGTGCTGGAACATCAGGGCAAGGCAATGCTGGTGGTGCAGGCGGTGTTATTGGCGGCGGGAGTGGTTCATCTTCTGGCGGCGGCGGCGGTGCTTTTGCTGTAGGGTCTGCGGGAAATAGTGGTGCTTCTGGTAATGGCGGGTCAGGTGTTACATCAAATATAACTGGAACCTATGTTTATTATGCGGGTGGTGGTGGCGGACAATCATATGTTTTAGGTAATGGATCAGGTGGCTTAGGCGGTGGCGGTGCTGCTGGAGTAGCGGGTACAGCCAATTTGGGTGGCGGCGGTGGCGGTGCAGCAGCAGGTGGCTCAGGTGTAGTCATTCTTTCCGTGCCAACAGCTATTTATTCAGGCACAACCACAGGCTCACCGACGGTTACCACTGTTGGCTC
>Ga0007809_10000028_pt1 | contig 49342 bp, 48 predicted proteins | sample CryBogCBE02Aug07_FD_60383 | JGI IMG/M metagenome (GOLD analysis project Ga0007809, IMG submission 60383) | Freshwater microbial communities from Crystal Bog, Wisconsin, USA - CBE02Aug07 | ecosystem: Environmental > Aquatic > Freshwater > Lake | place: Crystal Bog, Wisconsin, USA | collected...
GGTCGTCGGGACGCCGTAGAAATGCGCCGCGGAGACGGCCATGGCGGCGTTGCGGATATTGAACTCACCCGACATCGGGATCTCGAACCGCTCGCCGAAGAGCTCGAAGCCGCTGCGTCCCTCATTCTGCCACGGATTCAGGATCCGGTTGCCGGCATTCTCGGAGAAGCCGACCTCGACGATCGGGGCGTGGCAGTTGCGGGCGACATCGAGGCAGTTCGGATCATCCGCGTTGACGAGGACCATCCCTTCGGTCGGGACGACGTTGAGCAGCCTGCGGAAGCTGAGCTTGATCGCGTCGAGATTCTCGAAGATGTCGGCATGGTCGAACTCGATGTTGTTCACCACGACGAGCTCGGGAAGGTAGTGGAGGAACTTGGAGCGCTTGTCGAAGAAGGCGGTGTCGTATTCGTCCCCCTCGATCACGAAGTGGCGGGAACTCTTCTCGTCGCGCAGGCAGGCACCCTGGCCGAGGTTGGCGGGAATGCCTCCGATCAGGTAGGAGGGATTCTTCCCGGCATGCTCGAGGATCCATGCGGTCATCGAGGTCGTCGTGGTCTTCCCGTGGGTGCCGGTGATGACGATGTTGTGGCGGCCGCGCAGGAAGTGGGCGCGCAGCACCTCGGGGAGCGAGGCGTAGTTGAGTTTCCGGTTCAGGACCGCCTCCACCTCGGGATTGCCGCGGGAAATGGCGTTGCCGACGACGATGAGAGCCTCCTCTTTGGGGAGGTTCTCGGGACGGAATCCGGAGAAGACCTCGATCCCTCGCGAGGCGAGGAAGTCGCTCATCGGCGGGTAGGCCTGGTTGTCCGAGCCGGTGACAATCCATCCCTGCTCCTTCATGCCGGCGGCGACGGCACCCATCGCCGTGCCGCAGATGCCGAGAAAATGGACGCGGCGTGGCGAGGAGGTTGGTTTGGTCACGAAAAGGGTGGGGGAGGAAATCCTGCTGACGGGGTCCGTCCTGGCCTAGTAGACGTCCTTGCGGTAGCGCTTCGACTTCTTGAGTTCCTCGACGTAGGCGGCGGCCTCCTCGGGGGATTTGCCTCCGGCCTTCTCGACGACCCGATGAAGGGCCGTGTCGACATCCTTGGCCATGCGCGAGGCGTCGCCGCAGATGTAGAAGTAGGCGCCCTGCTCGAGCCAGGAGTAAAGTTCCTCGGCGGCCTCCAGCATGCGGTGCTGGACATAGATCTTCTCACTCTGGTCGCGGGAGAAGGCGGTGGAAAGCGTGTGAAGGACCCCCTCGTTCTGCCAGGCCTCGAGTTCCTCGCGGTAGAGGAAGTCGGTCGAGGCCTTCTGGTCGCCGAAGAAGAGCCAGTTCTTGCCCGTTGCGCCGGAGACCTTGCGCTCCTGCAGGAAGGCCATGAAGGGCGCGATGCCGGTGCCGGGCCCCACCATGATCACGTGGGTCGAGGGATCCTCGGGAACGCGGAAATGCTTCGCGGTGTGGACGAAGACGGGAACCGTCTCGGCACGGTCGGCGAGGAAGGTGGAGCAGACGCCCTCGCGCTTGCGGCCGTGGCTCTCATAGCGGACGGCGGCCACCGTGAGATGGACCTCGGAAGGGTGGGCCTTCTGCGAGGAGGCAATGGAGTAGAGGCGGGGCTGCAGCTTGCGCAGGCACTTCACGAACTCCTCGGGGGTGAACTTGGCGCTGGGATGCGCGAGCAGCGGGTCGATGACCTCGCGGCCCCAGACATAGGCATCCAGTTCGGCCTTCCCCTCAGGAGTCGTCATTGGCACGAAGTGGGCGGCCGAGGGATCCTTCTCCGCGATTGCGGCCAGAAGCTTCTTGTCCTTCTGGGTGATCGCGTAGTGGGAGGTGAACGCCTCGCGGATCGCGACCGTGTTGCCGTTCGGATCGGGAACCTGTTCCTCCCCGCTGAAACCGAGCGCCGCGAGAAGTTCCTCCACGAGGGCCGGATTGTTCGTCGGGAACACCCCGAGGGAGTCGCCCACCTCGTAGGCGAGGCCGGAACCGGCCAGGTCGATCTCGAAGTGACGGGTATCCTTGGCCGAGCCTTCCTTGGTCAGCTTACGGTTCGTCTTGAGCTTTGCGGGAAAGGGATTCTTGCGGGAATAGAGAGCGTTGGGATCTGCGGACATGTGGGGCAGGATAAAAGTTCGGCGGCGGCTATCAAGATTTCCTGAAGCAAAGGCCGAGCCGGTTCCGGACCCGTCATCCCGGGTGATTCCATCTTTGACCGCGGGGGGTCTCTCCTGTAAGCCCTAGCTGGTGACATCGCGACAGGATTCCAGCGCCGAACAGGGTGTGATCGCCTCCGGAGGGGAGGAGGTCGTCCTGCGCGGAATGCCCGTGGCCCCCGGGATTGCGGAGGGGAAGGTCCTGATCCACCTTCAGGAGGAGGAAGCCATCCCGTTCCGCGACCTTCAGGAAGAGGAATTGGATGTGGAAGTCGCTCGTTTTCAGGATGCTCTGCTTGCAACGCGCAAGGAGATCATGGCCCTGCAGGACCGCCTCGTCCACTCTCCCGCCTCGGGTGATGCAGGCATCTTCGACGCCCATCTGCTCGTCCTCGAAGACCCGAGCCTGATCGACGAGGTCCAGCGGCTCATCCGCAAGGACCGTCACAACGCCGAATTCGTCTTCCACTCGGTCGTCCAGAAATTCATCCGGACCCTTTCCTCGATAGACGATCCCTACCTCAGGGAGAGGGCCATCGATCTGGAGGATGTGGCGCGCCGCGTCCTGCGCCACCTTCTGGGCCGGACCGGCCATCGTCTCGGGGGACATGATCGCAGCCACATCATCGCGGCCGACGACCTGACCCCGTCCGACACGGCGACGCTCAACCGCGAAAACATCGCCGGATTCATCACCGAGAAGGGAAGCAAGACCTCCCATACCGCCATCATGGCGCGGGCGCTCGGCATCCCTGCGATCGTCGGGCTCGACGGCGTGACCGGAAAACTCGAGAGCGGCTGCACCGTCCTGATCGACGGCTACAGCGGCAAGCTCTTCGTCAATCCCTCGCCCGCCACGCGCGAAGCCTATCAGGTGCTTGCGGAGCAGAAGGAGGATTTGGAGGAGGGACTCGGGGACCTTCGTGAAAAGGAGCCGGTGACCTGGGACGGCCGCCGCATCACGCTCGCCGCCAACATCGAAATCCCCGAAGAGCTCAAGGATGTGGGCACCAGCGGCGCGGAGGGAATCGGCCTCTACCGGACGGAGTTTCTCTACTTCAACCGCACCACGCCCCCCGACGAGGAGGAGCAGTTCGCCGCCTATCGCCATGTCGCCGAAAGCGTGGCGCCTCATCCCGTCATCATCCGCACGCTCGACATCGGTGGCGACAAGCCGGCCGAATGCCTCGACCTCGGACAGGAGGAGAATCCCTTCCTCGGTTGCCGCGCGATCCGCTTCTGCCTGACGCATCCGGAGATTTTCAAAACCCAGCTCCGCGCCATCCTGCGCGCCGGGCTGCACGGGAACATCAAGATGATGTTCCCGATGATTTCGGGATACGAGGAGCTGCTGCACGCCAAGGCCCTGCTGGCGGAGGCCGCCGCGGAACTTCGCGCCCGGGGCGTTCCCTTCCACGAGGAGATGGAGCTCGGCCTGATGATCGAGGTGCCCAGCGCGGCGATCATGGCCTCCATGCTCGCGCGAGAGGTCAAGTTCTTCAGCATCGGCACGAACGACCTGCTCCAGTACCTCATGGCCGTGGATCGCGGCAACGAGCGCATCGCCCACCTGCACGACCCGGCCAATCCCGCCGTCATCAGGCTCCTCAAGGGCGTCGTCGATGCGGCGCATGAGGCCGGCATCTGGGTCGGCGTCTGCGGCGAGTTGGCCGGCGACATCGAGTTCACCCCGGTCCTTCTCGGTCTAGGGATCGATGAGTTGAGCACCGGTGCCGCGCTGGTTCCCCGGGTGAAAAAGGCGATCCGAAGCCTCGACATGGAGGCCTGCCGCCAGATTGTGGAGCATGCCCTCTCGGGCGAGCGGGCGGCCGAGATCTACGCGCGCACCACGGGGCTGGCAAGAAGCCGCTATCCCGATCTATTCTGAAACCCACCCCATGAAGATCATTTCCCGCCTGATTGCCCTGCTTCTCCTCGCGACCGCCGTAGCAGGTCCGCTGACCGCCGCACCCGACACTGCGTCATCGTCCGCAGCGCCGATGGAGTACAAGCTGATCGCGAACTTCAAGCAGCCCTTCAACGACGACCTCCAGCTTCATCTTTCCAAGGGGTGGACCCCTGTGGGTGGGGTCGCCGTGACCGTCTGGAATAACGATCTCTACTTCGCCCAGCTGGTGGGGCGTGCGGCCAAGTCGGCCCGCTAGGATTTTATTTGCGGGCGGCGGCAATCACCGCCGCCGCGATGTCACGGCTGGCGGTGGGTTTCGCCAGCGCGGCAAGATTCGTCTTCCAGCGCTTCCAGGTAGCCGCATTGTTGGAGAAAACTTCCTCCACGGAGGCTGCGAGCGCCGCAGGATAGTGGGCGGCGAGACGGCCCGTATCGTGCCTCTCGAGTAACTCGATATTACCCTCCTCCTGCCCGGGCACCACATGGCTGACGAGCACGGGGCACTGGGCCGCGATCGCCTCGTGGACGATCGCTCCCCCGGCCTTGCCGATGTAGAGATGATGAGAGCAGAGGAGCTCGGGAACCTTGTCGGTCCATCCGATCAGGTGAACGCGCACACCGTCGGCGACATTGGATGACGCGAGCGCCTCGTGCACGCCCTTCAGCCTGCCGGTTACGACCGTGATTTCGGTGGAGGGAATCTTCCGGAGCTCCGCGATCACCTCAAGGGTGTGGGCGACGCGCGACGAGGGGAAGTAGAGCAGGCGCTTGGCACCGTGGATGACGGGCTCGAGCGGACGAAGGGAACCGAGCCGCGGGGCGACGGGAAATCCGAGAACCTTGATGAACCGTTCCTCCACCCCTCCATGCTTCAGGACGGATGAGGTTTCCTCGTCGGCCACCACGAAGCTCTCGCTCCCCGCCCGGTACCAGGAAGAGTTGATGGCCGTGGAGTCGGTCACGATCGTGAAGAGCGGGGCTTCGGCGGGAGCGTGGCCGCGCCGCCTTAGCTCCTTCAGTAGGTAGGCGTAGAGGGGGTAGGTGGAGACGATGACATCCGGCTTCGATTCCTCGGTGATCCGTCGCACGGCCTCGCGGAGATTGCCCGCAAAGGGGAGCGTGGATTCGAGGCGCCCGGGTTTGTCGAGGAAGTTGAAGATCGCGCTCCAGACGGCGGGATACTTGTTGATGGCCAGCCCGTAGCCGGCCTGGAGCACCTTCGTGAAGCGGGGGACCGTCTCGAGATAGACGTCGGCGACGCGGACTTCCGTGCCGGGATGTTCCCGGAGCGCGGCGGCGATGCAGTTCGCGGCGGTGTTGTGCCCCTCGCCGAAGCTTGCGGTCAGGATGAGAATGCGTGGCATGGAACGGAAAGAGAGGGGAACTTTATCTCCTCAACAAGACAACCTTTCAATCCTTCAGCGATTTGGGAAAGGAAAGCGCCAACCTTCAGCCCTGTCGCTTGAGTAGCGACTTCCCGATGCCGCGAAGCCTTGCCCCGCGACTTCCCAGCGGATCGAGGGAGAGGAGGGCCTTTCGTGTCCGGATCTCCGCTTCCTTGCGCGCGGCCTCGAGGCCGATCGCGGCGGGGTAGGTGGCCTTGGCCGCCTTGAGATCTTTCCCCGCACTCTTGCCGAGCTGCTCGCTGGTCGCCGTGACATCGAGGATGTCGTCGAGGATCTGAAATGCCAGCCCGAGCGAAGCACCGAAGTCGGTGAGGGCTTTGAGTTGCGCGGGTGTCGCACCCGCGATCATGGCGCCCAGCCGCAGCGAGAGAACGATCATGGCCGCCGTCTTGCGCTCATGGATGAAGCGGACATCGCGGAGTGAGGGTTTCTTTCCCTCGGCTTCGAGATCGGCGACCTGGCCGGCGATGAGTTGCAGGCTGCCGGAGGCCTCCGCTGTCTCTGTCAGAAGTTGGGAGAATGGGTAGCGTTTGGCCGGCTTCACCGTGGCCAGCAGTCCGAACGCCCTGGTCAGCAGTGCATCGCCCGCAAGGACCGCGATCCCCTCGCCGAAGACCTTGTGCGAGGTCGGGCGTCCCCGGCGCAAGTCATCGTCATCCATGCAGGGGAGGTCGTCATGGACAAGGGAGTAGGTGTGGATCAGTTCCACCGCGCAGGCGGCGGGCAAGATGTTGTCGAGATCCCTGGCACCGCACGCTTCCGCCGCAGCCAGCGCGAGGATCGGACGGAGGCGCTTTCCTCCGGCCAGCAGGCTGTGGCGCATCGCCCGGTGGATCGTCGTCGGACGGACGGTGGAGGCGGGGAGGCATCGGGCCAGCGCCCTCTCGACGAGCTTGCGCCGGGAATCCAGATAGGCCTGAAGGGAAAAGGAAAGGCCGTCCGCTTGCGGGCGGACGGCCTTCCGGGAAGTCATGGCGCGGAACCTTTTAGAGGGTCTTGCAGAAGTCCTCGAAGCGGTCGAGACCCGGCTTGATGACATCAAGCCCGGTGGCGTAGCTGAGGCGCACGACGCGGTCGTCGCCGAAAGCGATGCCGGGGACAACGGCGACGTTGGCCTTGCTGAGCAGGCGGTCGGCGAAGTTTGTCGAGGTCATGCCGAGCTTGGAGATGTCGGCCAGCATGTAGAAGGCGCCCCTGGGCTTCACGGCGGAGACGTTGTGGATCGCGGAGAGGCGCTCGAACATGTACTCGCGGCGGATGTTGAACTCCTCGCGCATGTCGGCGACGCACTGCTGGCTGCCGGTGAGGGCGGCGAGTCCGCCCTTCTGGGCGAAGGAGCAGGGGCCAGAGGTGGCGTGGCTCTGCATGGAGTCGATGGCCTTGGCGATCTTCTCGGGGGCGCCGAGGTAGCCGAGGCGCCATCCGGTCATGGCGTAGGCCTTGCTGAATCCGTTGACGGTGATGGTGAGGTCGCGGGCCTCGGGGGTGAGGGAGGCGACGGAGACGTGCTCGGCACCGTCGTAGGTGAGGCACTCGTAGATCTCGTCCGAGAGAATCGTGATCTCCTCGTCGGCGGCCACCTCGACGATGGCACGGAGCTCCTCCTTGGAGTAGACGGCGCCGGTCGGATTGCCGGGTGAGTTGATGATGACCATCTTGGTGCGGGGGCTCATCGCCTCCTCGAACTGCTGGGGGGTCATCTTCCAGTCGTTCTCGGCGGTGGTCTGGACGATCACGGGCTCGGCGCCGGCAAGGCGGACCATCTCGGGATAGCTGAGCCAGTAGGGTGCGGGGATGATCACCTCGTCACCCTCGCCGCAGACGGCCATGATGGCGTTGAAGCAGCTCTGCTTGGCGCCGTTGCTGACGATGATCTCGGAGGGCTTGTACTCGAGGCCGTTGTCGCGCTTGAACTTCTCGCTGATCGCGGCGCGCAGCTCGGGGGTGCCGGAGCTGGGGGTGTACTTGGTGAATCCGGCGTTGAGCGCCTCGATGGCCGCGGCCTTGATGTGCTCGGGCGTGTCGAAGTCGGGCTCGCCGGCACCGAAGCTGTAGACATCGACGCCCTCGGCGCGGAGCGCCTTGGCCTTGCTGTCGATGGAGAGGGTGAGGGAGGGGGTCAGTTCGCTGACGCGGGATGCGAGGTCCATGGGAACGGTTGGGTTGGTTGTTGGGTTTCTAACGGAAAATCAGGCGACCTTGGTTTTGAAGTCGTTCTCGTTGATGCGGATGATGCCGGTCTCTCGCACGACGTTCTCGACCGAATCGGAGGCGTGGGCGCCGTTGATCATGATCGTGGTGCCGAACTCCTTGCGGATCGTGCCGTGAGGGGCCTGCGAGGGATTGGTGGGGCCGAGGGCGGCACGGATCTTGGCGACCGCGTCGGGACCTTGGTAGATGAGCGCCACGCAGGGCTGGCTGCCGGGGGCAGTCTTCTCCTCGGGAGTGCACTCGGAGGGGCGCTTGCCGGCCATGAAGGCCACGATCGACTCCCACTGGGCGCGGCCATCGGGGAGTTTGGCGACGAGGAAATCAAGGACGGGTCCGTAGAACTCCTCGCCCTGGGCGACGGACATGTGGAAGGGCTTGAAGCCTACCAGCGCCAGGCCGGTGCGGGCGAAGAGGTCGATCACGCCTCCGGGGCGGGTGCTCGGGAAGGCGAAGTTGTCGGGCTTGATCAGGACGAGGGTCTTCTCGGTGGGTCCGCTGAAGGAAGCGGCGGCATCCAGGATGCCACCCTCGGTATCCGAGGCGGCGGCCAGCACCTTGAGCCCGGTCGCGGCCTCGGAGGCATTGGCGGGAGCGATCGCGCCCGGCTCGAAGTAGACGGTCTTGCCACCCTCCTCGACGAGGTCGCCGTAGGTGTCGCGGATGGTCTCGCCGCGACCGCCCATGGAGGCATCGTTGCCGATGATCGAGGCGACCTTGGCGGCGGAGTCCTCACCCTTCAGGACAACCACGAGCGAATGCGCTCCGGCAGGGAGTCCCTTCAGATAGGCGGCCGTCTTGGGCTGTCCGGAGAGCGTGTCGGCGAGGGCCGAAAGGGTGGCGGGAGAGAGGGCGAAGACGCGGCCCGTCTCGAGTTCCAATCCGCTACGGGAAATCAGTCGACCGAGGATGCCGCCGGCGCGTCCTTTGCGGAGGGCGGTCGGGGTGATAAGGGCGTAGGAAATCTGGTCGGCCATAGGATAAAGGGAAGTTGTACCCGCCCGAGAGGGCGCATCATGATGGCGTTCCTAGGCGGACGGTCAAACGTAGGGATCGACTCCGCGCGAGTCAAAGGCTTTCTCTCTGTACGGGGCCCCCCTCGGGGTTGTTGAAAAACCGCTCTCTCCAGGCGGCAAGACGCTGGGCGATCCGCGCTTCGGCACCCTGATCGCCCGGTTCGTAGTAGGTGCGCCCCTCCGGCAGATAGGCCTGCGGGACATGGGCCCCCTCGTGGTCGTGGGGGTAAACGTAACCTTTGCCGTTGCCGAGGTTGGCGGCGCCCTTGTAATGGCTGTCCTTGAGATGGTCGGGCACGGCCAGCGTGCGGCCGGAGGCGATATCCGCCTCCGCCCGGCCTAGGGCGGCGTAGGAACGGTTGCTCTTGGGAGCGGTGGCCAGATAGACCACCGCATGGGCGAGGGTGATCCGGGCTTCGGGGAGGCCGACGAACTCGACGGCCTGCTGTGCCGACATCGCGAGCGGAAGCGCCAGGGGATCGGCCAGTCCCACATCCTCGCTGGCGAAGATGACGAGCCGGCGCGTGATGAAACGCAGTTCCTCGCCTGCGTGCAGCATCTTCGCCAGCCAGTAGAGGGCGGCGTCGGGATCGCTGCCGCGCAGGCTTTTGATGAAGGCGCTGGCCGTGTCGTAGTGGTCGTCGCCGGTGCCGTCGTAAACAAGCGCCTTTTTCTGGATGCTCTCGGCTGCCACCTCCAGGGTGACTCGGATCCTTCCGTCCGCCCCGTAGGGCGTGGTGCGGGAGGCGATTTCAAGGGCGTTGAGGCACTTGCGTGCATCGCCGTCGCTGACGGTGGCGAGGTGGAGGGCCGCCGCCTCGTCGAGATCGACGGGGAGTTCGCCGAGGCCCCTTTCACCGTCGCCGAGGGCCCTGCGCTGGAGCGTTACCAGATCGTCGACCGAGAGCGGCTGCAGTTGGAAGATCTGGGAGCGCGAGACCAGCGGACCGTTGATCGAGAAGAACGGATTCTGGGTCGTGGCGCCGATCAGGCGCACCGTCCCCCTCTCGACATCGGGCAGCAGGGCGTCCTGCTGTGCCCTGTTGAAGCGGTGGATTTCGTCGATGAAGAGGAGCGTGCGCCCGCCGTTGCGCGCCGCGATCGCGGCCTCGCCGACGGCCCTCCGGATGTCGGCCACCGATCCCTCGACGCCGCTGAGTTCCACGAAACGGCTCTCCGTGTGTCCGGCGATGAGGCGCGCCAGGCTTGTTTTTCCGGTTCCCGGCGGGCCGTAGAGAATGATCGAGGAGAGCCGGTCCGCCTCGATGGCGCGGCGCAGAAGCTTGCCGGGCCCGAGGATGTGGGCCTGTCCGGCGTATTCCTCAAGCGTCCTCGGGCGCATTCTTGCCGCGAGGGGCGCGTCGGCGGGAAGGGGCCCCGTGCCCGCGGTGTCGCCGAAAAGATCATCCATTTGCTTACTATCTCCGGAGCTCATTTGGCTGGCAAGGAACCCCGAGGCCGTTTCATCGTGTGGGCATGAAAACGCTCCTGACCGCCGTCGACCTCAGTCCCATCACTGCCAAGGTGCTCGAGGGTTCCGCAGCACTCGCCTCCGCGCTGGGGGCGAAGCTGCTCCTGCTGCATGTCACGGAACCCGTTGCGGCCTATGTTCCGGTGGGCGCCGCCATGGATGTCATCACGGCGCCCGTGCCGGTCGAGCCTCCCGATTTGGAGGCCCTCAAGTCACGCCTCGAGGAACTGGCCGCCCCGATCAGGGCCAAAGGGGTGACCGTGGAAACGATCGCGGCCGTTTCACTCCCGGCGGAGGAAATCCTTGATCAGGCCAAGAAGACGGGCGCCGACATGTTGATCCTGGGCTCTCACGGTCACGGTGCCCTCTATCACCTCTTCAGCGGCAGCGTGGTCACCGAGGTTCTCCACAAGGCGACCGTCCCGGTGACGGTCATCCCGGTTCACGGGAAGTAAGTTCCGGGAAGCCCCGGCGAGGGGCGGATTCCCGGCCAGCTTCCTTCCTGGGTCACCGCCCAGGCATTCCTACCACTGCAGTCCGAACAGGATGATCCCCTTCGGTTTGTCCGGATTATCGGGATCCCAGGAGATGTCATCCTGACCGTTCCCGTATTTCTCGGGTGCCAGGGGATTCACCAGCTCCCACGCTTTCCTGGTGTCGACGGCCTGTTTCACCACCCCCGTGACCTCGACGGCCGGGGCCTTTTCGATGGTCGTGGACTCCACCTTGGTCTTTTTGGGCTTGGGAGCCACGAAGCTCGCGTCGGACGACGCCTGCTGTGCGTTCAGACCGGTCGCCGCGAGCAGGAACGCTGCCGGAAGCATTCTGGAGAAAAGACCTTTCATCGGGGGCGACGATAGCCTTCTTTCGGTCCGGGGTGCAAGCCCCCCGAGCGTCTCTTCTGCGTTGATCACCGGCTGGCCCGAGCGCATCATCCCCCGATGGACATCCTTGAACGCGCCCGCCAGGTCCTCTCGATGGAGAGCGGGGAACTCGAAAGACTCGCCTCCCGGCTGGACGACTCCTTCACAAGGGCGGTCGGATTGCTCCGCGAAGCCGTCGACCGCCGCGGCAAAATCGTTGTCCTTGGCGTCGGAAAATCGGGCCATGTCGGCGGCAAAATCGCCGCCACCCTGACCAGCACGGGATCCCCGGCTGTGGTCCTGGATTCGCTCAACGCACTCCACGGCGATCTCGGGGTCGTCTCCGACGGCGATGCCGTCCTGACGCTGAGTTACAGCGGCGAGACCGAGGAGCTCCTGCGTGTCCTGCCCGCCCTGGCCCGCTTCGATGTCCGCAGGATCGCGATGACGGGCAACCCCGCCTCCACCCTGGCCAAGGCCAGCGACGTCGTGCTCGATGTCGCGGTGTCGCGCGAGGCCTGCCCGCACAATCTCGCCCCCACCTCCAGCACCACCTCCATGCTCGCCCTGGGTGACGCGCTCGCCATGGTGCTGCTCGAGGAGCGCGGCTTCACCCGCGAGGACTTCGCGAGGTTCCATCCCGCCGGAAGCATCGGCAGGTCCCTCCTGCTCAAGGTCCGCGACATCATGCGCGGGGGGGAGCAGGCGGCCATCGTTCCGGAAAGCCTCCCCGTGGTGGATGTCCTGCGCGAACTCACCGCCAAGCGAGCCGGCGCCGCGCTGGTCACCGGCTCTTCGGGAACGCTGTCGGGCATCTTCACCCACGGGGATTTCGCGCGTCGCTTCCCCTCCGATCCCGCCATCGGCGGAAGGCCCGTCTCGGAGGTGATGACCCGTGGTCCCGTCTCGATCGGCGCCGACAAACTTGCCGCCGAGGTCCTCGTGATGTTAGAAAAACACCGCATCGACGATCTCGTGGTGACAGATGCCGAGGGAAGACCCCTGGGCGTGGTCGACTCTCAGGATCTTTCCAGGCTCAAACTTCTCTAAACCACAACCGCATCACTTCCCATGGCACTCGCAAACGATCTCCGCAAAGGCATGGCCATCAAGTACAACGGCAACGCCGCCATCGTCCTTGAGGTCACCCACCGCACGCCGGGCAACCTCCGCGCCTTCGTCCAGCTCATCATCCGCTACATCGGCACCGGCAAGTCGGCCGATGTCCGCTTCGCCTCCACGGAAAAGGTCGAGCTCGTCGATGTCCAGCGCAGCAAGCTCGACTTCAGTTACGGCGACCACGAGGGGTATCACTTCATGGACCCCGAGACCTTCGAGACCATCACCCTGCAGGGCGATCTGATCGGCGATTCCAAGGACTACCTCGTGGAAAACATGCAGGTGGAAATCCTCTACGTCGAGGGTCGCGCGGTCTCGGTGGATCTCCCCGCCTCCGCCACGCTCAAGGTCGCCGAATCCCCCGAGGGCGTGAAGGGCGACTCCGCCAGCAACGTGATGAAGACCGCCACGCTCGAGACCGGCAAGGTCATTCAGGTTCCCCTCTTCATCAAGGAGGGTGAGCTCATCAAGGTCGACACCCGGACCGGCGAGTACATGGGCCGCGCCTAAGCCCGGCCCTCAAGAAGGATGCCTTCCCCCCGATCCTCCCAGGGGAATGTCGCGGGGCGTCCCTCCAAGAGGAAGCGTGTCCGGGTGGACGCCGCATCCGTTCCCGAGCTGTTTGCCGAGGAGGAGACGGCGGGATTCCAGAAAAAGCCGGCTCCGCGAGGGATGGAGGAGGACCCGGGCCAGGGGCCCCGCAGGAACGGGGTCTCCAAACAGATGCTCAAGTTTGTCCTTGGGCTGCTGCTTGTCCCCGTGGCGCTGATCCTCACGGGAGCCTTTCTTCACACGCTCAAGCAGTCTCTCCAACACGGACTTCTTGCCGAGCGGCCCTTCGGGTGCCTCGTGGCGGGAATGATCCTCTTTGCCATCCTCTTCGCGACGATTCCCCGTCGTCTCCTGATGATCTCCTATGTCTTCGGGCACGAGGTCACCCATGCGCTCTGGGTGAAGCTTTTCGGCGGCAAGGTCGCGAACAGTTTCCACGTGAGCCTGGAGGGGGGGCATGTCCTGACCGATCGGGTGAACACCTGGATCGTCCTGGCCCCTTATTTCTTTCCCATCTACAGCATCCTTGCCGGGACGCTCTACGGGGTGCTGCTCCTCTCGGGAGGGGTGATCGACCTGATGAACGGAGGCACCCTTTACGCTGCGATCACCGGGTTCCAATGGCTCTTCCTGCTGGTGATCGGATGCACGTTGGCCTTCCACCTCGCCTTCACCTTTCTGCTGGTGACCAAGAGTCAGCCCGACCTCCATTACGGGGGCACCTTTTTTTCGCTGATGGTGATCTACCTCATCAATCTGATGATCGTCACGGGACTCTTTCTCGTCACCAGTCGGCGCGCGCTCTGGGGAGCCTACGGCGATTGTGTGGGAAAATCCGCCGAGTCCCTCGTCATCCTCTGCGGGCAGCTCTGGGTTGGGGGCGCCGAGGTGATCGACGCACTCCGCTCCGCGTTTGGGAAATAACGGGGGAGTTTACTCGCCGATCGCCACGATCAGAGCCGAGGCGATGGCGTCGGCCGCGGCATTGATGACCGCTTCGTCGGGCCCCTCGATGAGCAGGCGGACTTTCGGCTCCGTTCCGGAGTAGCGCAGCAGCACGCGCCCCTTCCCCGCCAGCGTCTCCTCGGTGGCCGCGACCAGGTGGGCCACGTCGGGCAGGGTGTCGAGCGGCGGCTTCGCCTTCACGCGAAGATTGCGCTGGGCTTGTGGATATTTCTTCAGGACGCGCCGCAGTTCGCTCAGCGGCCTGCCGCTCTCGGTCATCACGCGGAGCACCTGCAGCGCCGCGAGAAGGCCGTCGCCGGTGGTTCCGTGATCGCGGAAGATCAGGTGGCCGCTCTGCTCGCCGCCGATCGAGAAATTCCCGGAACGCATCGCTTCGACGACATAGCGGTCGCCGACGGCCGTGCGGAGAACCCTGCCCCCCTCCGCCTTCAGGCATTCATCGAGACCGAAGTTGCTCATCACGGTGGCCACGAGCGTCTTCCCCGCCAGCGTTCCGCGCCGCAGGGCGTCGAGTGCCGTGATCGCAAGGATTTCATCGCCGTCCACGATCTCCCCCTTTTCATCGCAGAGAACCAGGCGATCGGCGTCCCCGTCGTGCGAGATGCCGAGGCCGGCCCCCGTTTCCTTCACAAGGCGGGCGATCTCTTCGGGATGGGTGCTGCCGCAGGCCTCGTTGATGTTCATCCCGTCGGGGTCGGCATGGAAGAGGGCGAGATCCGCACCGAGCAACCGCAGCACGGACGGGGTCGTCCGGAACGAGGCGCCGTTGGCGCAGTCCAAGGCGATCCTCATCCCGTGCAGGGACATTCCGGGAACGCTGGAGATGGCCATGCGGCCGTAGCGATCCGCGGCATCGGGGATCGCCTGGATCGTCCCGACATCCCTGCCCTCCGGCCGGATCGCGTCCGCATCCGCCGAAAGGATGAGCTGCTCGAGCCTCTCCTCCGCCTCATCGGGCAGCTTGTAGCCGTCACCGCCGAACAGCTTGAGGCCGTTGTCGGGGGCGGGGTTGTGCGAGGCCGAGATGACCACGCCGCCGTCCGCACCGAGTTCCGTGACAAGGCAGGCGACGGCGGGGGTGGGCACCACACCCGCCAGAAGCGCATCGGCCCCGACGGAATTCAGTCCCGCCACCAGCGCCTGTTCGAGCATCGGTCCCGAAATCCGGGTATCGCGACCGATGACAAAACGGGGCTTTCCGCCACTGCCACGGAGCAGGTGACCGGCCGCACGGCCGAGCCGGAAGGCGATCTCCGGCGTGACGGGGTGACGGTTGGCCGTGCCACGAATGCCGTCGGTTCCAAACAGGGTGCGTTCCGCCATCGATCGTTCCGCCCGTCAGGGCTGCTTCTTGGTGGATTTCGGGTGATGCTTTGCCTGCGAGGACTGCTGGGTCTCCTCAGATGTGTCCGTCTGGGACCTGCTGCGCTCCGCCGGAGCCAGGTTTTGATGAATGAGATACCACAGCGCCCCCCCCAGAAGGAGGCAGACCAGTTTCTCCTTCCAGTTGTGAAGCAGTAGTCGGCGCATTGTTTTCCTCGCGGAGCAGAAGCTGGGAAAGACGCTTCCTGAACCGCTCGACGTTGAGGTTGCGCTCGATCCAGCCCGAGTGACAAATCGAAACTTGCCCGCTCTCCTCGGAAACGACGATCACCACGGCGTCGGATTCCTCCGAAAGACCCAGTCCGGCGCGGTGGCGGAGCCCGAGGGTGCGGTCCAGATCGTCCCGCTGGGTCAGGGGGAAGATGCAGCCCGCGGCCGCGATCCTGTCGCCGGTCACGATGAGCCCGCCGTCGTGGAGGGCGGTCTTGGGATGAAACAGGGTGAGCAGCAGCTCCTTGGAAAACTCGGCATCAAGTTTCACGCCGGTTTCGCTCACCGAATCGAGCGCGATGTCCCGTTCCAGGGCGATGAGCGCGCCGAACCCGCGGCTGGAGATGTCGAAGACGGCATCGGTGACCTCCTCGATCTCCTCGCGTTTCTGGAGGGTGGTGGTGAAGAAGCGATGGCTGCCGAGTTCGTTCAGGGCGCGCCTGAGCTCCGGCTGGAAGATCACCACCAGTGCGATGGCCAGAAACACCGAGAAGCTGCGGAGCAGCCAGCCAAGCACCGTGAGATCGAGGATCTGGGAGATGAAGGTGAGTCCAAGGAAGACCAGAGCCAGCCCGATCAGGATCCGCGCCCCGTGCGTGCCCCGCAGGTAGAGGTAGATGTAGTAGAGGATCGCCGCGAGGATCAGGATTTCGAGGGCGGAGCTCCAGTTCTCCCGGAAAAACGAGCCGATGATGGAGAGCAGCGCACTCACGCGGAGGCCTCCCCCGTGATGACGGACTCCGCGGTCCGCAGGGCGGTCCGGTGCGGTGCGGGATCATGGACGCGGAACAGCATGGCCCCGAGTTGGCGCGCCATGGCCGTGATGGCGACTCCCGGGAGGAGCCGGCCTTCGAAACCGGGAAGATCCTCCCCGCCCGCGATCTTGCTCAGGAACGATTTGCGCGAGTGTCCGATCAAAATGGGTGAGCCGAGGGAGCGGAGGGACGGGATCCCGCGCAGGAGGGCGAGGTTGTGGGCGGCGGTTTTTCCGAAACCGAGGCCGAGGTCCAGAATGATCGCATCCGAGGGCACGCCGCACGCTAACGCCGCGGCACGGCGCTCCGAAAGGAATTTCGCGACCTCCTCGACCACATCCCCATAGGAGGGTGCGTCCTGCATGACGGCCGGGGTTCCCTGCATGTGCATGAGGATGGCCCCGGCCCCGGCGGCGGCCACGGCCCCTCCCATCAGCGGGTCGCCGAGCGCCGTGACATCGTTGACGATGTCGGCACCCGCGGCGAGTGCGGCCTTGGCGACGGAGGCCTTCGAGGTATCAACCGAGAGCGGGGCATCGGTCGCGGCGCGCAGACCCTCGATGACGGGGATCACCCGGGCCAATTCCTCCTCTTCGCTGACGGGGAGGGCGCCGGGTCGTGTCGACTCACCCCCGATGTCCAGGATATCGGCGCCTTCACCCAGCAATCGGAGCCCATGACGGACGGCGGCTTGCGTGTCGCCGGACAGCCCGTCGTCCGAGAATGAGTCCGGGGTGACATTCACGATCCCGAGAATCACCCCCCGCGAGGTCAGGTCGATCTCCCTTCCCGCGAAGCGCCACATCATGGGATTCAGGATTTTTTGACGCGCAGGCTGACGGAGCGGCCGTGGGCGTCGAGCCCCTCGACCTTGCAGAAGGTCTCGATGATCGGGAGGGACTTCTTCAGCGACGGCGTGTCATACCGGATGATGCTCGTGCGGCGCTGGAACTGCTCCGCGGTCAGCCCGGCGAAGGCCTTCGCGGCTCCCCCCGTGGGCAGGGTGTGGCTCGGTCCGGCGAGGAAATCCCCGGCGGCGACGGGGGAGATGTCCCCCAGATAGATGGCTCCGGAGGTGGTGAGGCGCTTGGCCAGCTTCTCCGGGTTGCGGACGGCCAGCGAGACGTGCTCCGAGGCGAAGGCATTGGCGATTTCCACGGCCTGCTCGAGGTCGCGGACATGGGCGAGCACGGCATTCTTGATCGCAAGGGAGAGATACTGGGGCCGTGCGGAGAGTTTCATCTGGCGGTCGATCTCGCGCCGGACGGCGGCGAGGAGTTTGGCGGAGTCGCTCAGCAGCACGGCAACGCTCGAGCCTCCGTGTTCCGATTGGGCCAGCAGATCGGCGGCGACCCACACGGGATTGGCTTTTGCGTCGGCGATCACGAGCACCTCGCTGGGGCCGGGCAGGAGGTCGATTCCGACGCGGCCGAAGACCTGACGCTTCGCCTCGACGACGTACGAGTTGCCGGGCCCGAAGATCTTGTCAACGGGGCGGATCGTCTTGGTGCCGTAGGCGAGTGCGGCAATGGCCTGCGCCCCGCCGACGCGATGGATTTCCGTGACCCCGCAGAGATCCAGGGCGGCCAGCAGCGCTGGGGACACGGTGCCGTCCGGACCGGCCGGTGTGACGGCGGCGATTTCGGGCACACCGGCCGCCTTGGCGAAGCCGCAGGTCATGATGGCGGTGGAGACGAGGGGGGCGGTGCCACCCGGCACATAGACGCCGACGCGGGACAGCGCGTCGAAACGCTCGCCGACGAGCGCGCCCTCGGAATTCCTCATCGACCAATCCTTGCGGAGACTCTTCCTTGCGAAAGCAGTCACGTTTTTGAGGGATGCGGCTAGGGCCTTGCGGATCGCCGGGGTCAGCGCGGCGCGGGCCTTCCGGATCTCGGCGGGCGTGACGCGGACGCCGGTGGCCTTGAGCTTCGGTCCCCCGAACTTCGCGGTGTAGGCGCACAGGGCCGTGTCTCCCCCCGAGCGGATATCGGAAAGGATTTGCTCCACGGTTTTCCGGGTTTCCGCGGAGGGCTCCGCCTGACGGTTGAGCTTCGCGATCTCGCGGGCGAAGCCGCGGCTTTTGTGGGAGAGAAGGCGCATTCCGGCAAGACTACCTTCCGGTGCCCTCCCGGTCAAAACCGCGCGTCATTTCGCGTTCGGGCCCCAGACGGGCCGGCCGATCCAAAAGGGCGAGGCGACCCCTGCGCGGTAGGATTCCAGGGAACCCTTGGAGGAATTGACGCGCAGGTTGCTGTAGGATTCGTCGGAGTTCTGCCAGCGCTCGTGCCAGAAGACGGCGGCCTTCAGTCTCGGGTATTTGACGGCATTGCCCATTTCCCGGAAGGCCTCGGCGATCCACGCGCCCTTATCCTCGCCGCGCGCATGCGATTCCATGACCCCCCACTCGGCCAGCATGACAGGCTTGTCCGGATCAAGGGCGCAGAGCTGCCGGTAGGGCCACTCCAGGAGCGGGAGGAAGGGACACCACTTGTCATCCTCGGTGCCGGCGGTCTGCTTGCCGTAGACGCTGAGCGCGAGCCAGTCGACATACTGCGGGCCGGGATAGTAGGCGGCCATCTGGTTCCACGTGATGAAGCCCGGGGGATCGGAGTAGTTATTGGGCTGGAAGACCCAGAGGATGTTGGTTGCCCCACGGGCACGCACGCGGTCGACGACATAGCGCCACGCCTTCTTGAATGTCTCCGGGCCCTGCCAGGTGGAGGGATCCTTGATGTCGCCCGTGCCGAACCAGCTCTTCTCGGAGCCTTCCTGGATAAGGCCCGCGTCCTTGAGTTGGCGCACCTGCCTGCGGTCATTCTGGATCTTCGCGGGTTGGGGATCCCTCGGGCCCTTGCCGTAAAACCAGCCCGACCACGGGAACCAGGTGCCGTTCATCTCGCACGCGAAGGAGACGAAAAACTGGGCCGGGATTTTCGCGGCCTGGTCGGCCCAACGGTCGATGTAGGAGTCCCACTTGCCGGAGAGGATCTCGGTCAGGGCGAACCGGTCTGGCCCCCTTTTCTGATCGAAGGGTTCGTCCCATGGGGACCAATAGAGGAGTGGCACAGCGCCGTAGGCCCTGATGATGGAGACCTGTTCCGTCGGGAAATCCTGACGGGCCCAGAACGAACCCATGCCGACGATGGAAAGCGGCTTTCCGGTGAGATCCTGGAATTTCTCGATCGCCTCGAGGGTCACGTGATCCTCGCCGTCCCCGAAATCGCAGTAGGCGCCGGTGTAGGCTCCCCGGGCAGGGACCGAAAGCGTTTCAAAGCCCCCGGCACGGGCACACGCCGCGATCAGGAGGAGCAGGATGAGAAGGGGGCGTGCCGTTCGTTTCATGGGGACAAGGTTCCTGATTCGCGCTGCCTGACGGCCGCGGCGGTCCGCTCGAGCTTGGACCAGCGGACCCAGCTGCCGCCGAGTGCCTTGAGGATGCACTTCCAGACGACATAGCCGAGCAGGGGGCGATAGAGAAGACGCATCGGCAGGCTTACCCATGCCTCACGCGTTTTTCTGCCCGCCAGTCGCAGTCCCGCTGCGACAAGCAGGGCATCGAGCAGCAGGGAGGCGAGAAAATAGGGCCAGATGGCGATGCCGCGTCCCATCCAGAGCGACCAGAGCACGATGAGGTCGAGCACCGGCGTCACCGCGACGACCGCGATCTGGAAGATCCAGACCGAGGGGAGCGCAAACCATCCGAGCCATCCCGAGCCGCGTTCGAAGGTCATGTCACCGTGCTTCCAGAGACACTGTAGGGTGCCGAAGGCCCAGCGGAAGCGTTGGGAGAGCAGGGCTTTCACCGATTCGGGCGCTTCCGTGTCGGCGTAGGCCCTCGGGGCAAGCGCCACCTTCCACCCCAGCCGGTGCAGTTGCAGGGTAAGGTCGGTGTCCTCGGCGAGGGTGTCGTTGGTGATGGGGCCGGCTTCCTCGAGCGCCTTGCGGCGGAAGGCACTGAGTGCCCCGGGGGCCACGACGATGCATCCCAGGAAATCCTGGGCCCTCTTGTCGATCTCGAAGGCGGTGACGTACTCGAGATCCTGGAACCTGCCGAGCCACCGCCCGGTATTGCCCACCCGGACCTGGCCGGAAACGGCGCCCACCGAGGGATCGGCCAGAGGTTCGATCAGGTTGCGGATCCCGTCAGGTGCGACCATCGTGTCGGCGTCGATCATCACGATCGTGTCATGGGACGCGGCGTCGAGTGCGCGCCGGAGTGCCGAGGCTTTGCCCCCGTTGGGCTGTCGGATAAGGAGAACGCGCGGGTCGGCGTCGGCGATCGGATCCACGAAGGCCGCCGTGCCGTCCCGCGACCCGTCGTCGACGACCACGATCTGGATCTCGGCCGGGTATTCGGAGGCAAGCAGGTGGCGGATCGTGGAGGCGATCACCCGCTCCTCGTTGTAGGCCGCCAGGAGGACGCTGACCGGAGGGTGGAAGCTGCTTGGGGTTGCGTCATCGCCGCCCTCCATCCGGCGGTGACGGATCGCGCAGGCGAGGTGGAAGCAGACCCTCACCAGGGCGAGCAGGGTGACGATGAGGAGCAGCGTCCAGGCAGCCGTCTCCAGGAAGCGCATGAAGGCGAAGCCGCCGTAGACATAGCGTGCCGCGAGGGGCTCGTTCCGCTCATTGAGCGTCGGCATCACCGTTTCCGCGGGAAGGTTGATCAGCGTGCGCAGGGGCACGATCTCGTCGTCGCGCGCACGCAGATAATCGATGATCGCCGGCAGCGCCGCGACCGTCTGGGAGCGGTCCCCCCCGCCGTCGTGAAGCAGGATGACAGAGCCCCCCGCCGCCCGTTGGTCCTTCACGCGACGCAGGAGGGCCTCGGCACCGGGCCGCTCCCAATCGTCGGGATCGATCGACTGGGTGACGGTGAGGTAGCCGAGGTCACGCGCCACCCGAAGGGCGCGGAGGTCACCCGGGTCGGTCGGCGTGCCGTCCGCATTGTAGGGAGGCCGGAAATAGGCGGTGGAGTGGTCGGTGATCGCCTCGATCAGGCGGGTCGTGGCGTTGAGTTCGAGCTCGATCTGGCGGTCCCCCGCCTCGCCAAGGTTCTGGTGGGTGAAGGTGTGGTTGCCGACCTCATGCCCCTCCGCCACGATCCGCTCCAACAGGTCCGGATAGTGCTGCGCCTGGGTTCCGAGGATGAAGAAGGCCGCAGGGGCTTTCCTCTCCTTGAGAATCTGGAGGATTTTCGGGGTCCACTTCGGGTCGGGGCCGTCGTCGAAGGTGATCGCCACCCGGTGCTGGCCCGGTTCCCCTTGGCGCGTGATGCTTTCGGGAACGGGAAACTTCAGGAACTGCTCGGTGAGGTCGCCGTTCGTGTCGCTGATCCTGCGCTCGCCCGGCTGGGGCTCCCCGCCGACGGAGATGAAGTCCCCGCTTCCCGTCGAGGCAACGCTTTCATCCAGCGTAATGCGCGCAAGGGATCGTGACTCGGAGGCATCGAGGGGCTTGGCCGCATCATGCCTGAGGATCTCCCAGACGGCGGGATCCTCGGTGCCGAGACGGTTGAGGGCGATGCCGCCCGGGTGGTATGGTGCGGTGAGCCTGAGTTCGTTGGCGAAGGTGACCGCATCGAGAAACCAGACCTCGTGCTCCTGATCCTCGTTCGGGCCCCCGAGGTAGCTGAAGTGAGGCGAGTCCTGTTCCGACGAGACGCCCTTGGGATTCACGCCCGCCGCGGCGGCCCGCGCCATCGCGTCGGTGAAGCTGATCGTCTCGACGGAGGCGGGATTCTTCCGCCAGTCGTAAGCGTAGGCACCCAGTCCGATCACCCACTGCTCCGGGTCGCCGTACGACATCATGGTTTTCAACCATCCTTGGAACCAGTCGTTGCTGGCCACGGGCCCGGGATCTTCGGCCTCCGAATTCTCGTCGTGGAGCATGGCCACCATGCGGTCGCACACTCCGGCGGCCGCCTGCAGGTCGATGGTTTCGAAGTCGGATCCCGTGGGAACCGAAAGCCAGAGCTGTTTGCCCGCGGCATGCAACCGGTCCGAGAATTCCTTCAGCAGCGCCGAGGTGGCGTCTTTTTGCGTGGGGTCGAGGTCACTCCAGTCCACAAGCAGGCCGGTCGCGCCCGCGGGAAGACGCGAGATCAGCCTGTCGAGGAAAGCCTTCCGGTCAGCGGGTGTTCCGTTGGCGAGTGACTCGACGGCCTCGGGTTGCCATTCGTTGCCGTCGAGGTTGCGCAGAATCGGAAGGAACCCGATCCCGTTGCGCACGCACGCAAGGCGCACCTTTTCGGAGGGATCCTCGGTGAGCGTTGACTCGACGCCGGTCATCGCAAACCAGTCGCAGGCCACATGGGTCAGTTCGCCCGCATGACGCTCGAGTGCCAGCACGGAGGCGGGATCCCATGGGGAAACGAAACCCAGCACCACGCTCGATCCCTGGACCGCCGCGGTGGGAGCCTTCTTTCTTTCCGAAAGACGCACGCGTCGCCAGTCGTCCTTGGCATCGCGGACAGGGGTCTTGGCCGATGGCAGCGCCTTGAACCGTGCATGGAAATCGCGCACGACCGGAGGGAGGTTCAACTGCGGCAGGATCAGTAGTCCCGCAAAGAAGTAAGCGGTGGCCGCGAGGAATGAGATGATCCCGACGACCGTGACGACCTGCAGAATGCGCCTGCGGATGCCTCGCGGATCGGCGAAGATGCTCTTTTCAGAATCGCTCACATTGATGGGTGGAGGAGGCTTGGGATTTTTGCGCCGCGCGTTGTTGCTGCTCGCTCGCTGTAGTGCACTACAGCTTCGCTCGCGCGCCTAGCGCGGCATCAAAACTTCCAAGCCATTGGGAAATTCATAATGGCTTTCTGCAATGCTTCCAAACTGAGAAGTCGGCGGTTTCCAAAACCTTGGTTCCGGAATCGAATTCGGTTTCGAATTCGGGGAAGCGGGTGTCGCCTTCGATCACCCGGGGGACTTTGGTAACGTAGAGTTCCTGAATCTTCGGGAGGAGGAGACGGTAGATCTCCTCACCCCCGATCACAAAGAGGTCACGGCCATCCGTCGGTTCCTTCAGCTCGTCGAGTGAGCGGATCACGGTAATGCCCTGAGTCTCTGGCATCGTGCGGGAGAGGACGATATTCTCGCGGCCGGGAAGCGGCTTTCCGATCGACTCGTAGGTCTTGCGCCCCATCAGGATCGCATGACCCATGGTGGTGGCCTTGAAGAATTTGAAGTCCTCGGGCAGGTGCCACGGGATTGTGCCGGCATTCCCGATCACTCTATTCTCCGCCATCGCCACAATCGCCTTGATCATCGTGAGAACAGGCAAACTGCAGATTCTCGCGCGGAGACGCAGAGACGCGGAGAAGGGAGAATGGTGGTGGTGGTCAAATACCCCTCAAAATCTCTGCGCCTCTGCGCCTCTGCGGGGAATATTATTCGGCTGTGCATTCTATACAGCGATCGGGGCCTTGATCGCCGGGTGCGGGTCGTAGCCTTCCAGCGTGAAGTCCTCGTAGCGGAAGTCCTCCAGCTTTTTCACCGCGGGATTGAGAACCATGCGGGGAAGCGGGCGCGGTTCGCGCGAGAGTTGGAGATGGGCCTGCTCGAGATGGTTCACGTAGAGGTGCAGGTCGCCGAAGGTGTGGATGAACTCCTTGGCCTTTAACCCGCAGACCTGCGCGATCATCATGGTGAGCAGGGCATAGGAGGCGATGTTGAAGGGGACGCCGAGGAAGAGATCCGCGCTGCGCTGGTAGAGTTGGCAGCTGAGTTCACCGTTCGCGACATAGAACTGAACAAGGGCATGGCACGGGGCCAGCGCCATCTTGTCGATCTCGCCGGGGTTCCAGGCGCTGACGATGTGCCGGCGGCTGTCGGGATTCTTTTTCAGATCCTCGACGACGCGTGCGATCTGGTCGACGGTGCCACCCTCGGGTGTGCGCCAGCGACGCCACTGGGCGCCGTAGACCGGGCCGAGGTCGCCGTTCGCATCGGCCCATTCGTCCCAGATGGTGACCCCGTTTTCCTTGAGGTAGCCGATGTTGGTGTCCCCTTTGAGGAACCAGAGCAACTCGTGGATGATGGATCGGAGATGGAGCTTCTTGGTGGTGAGGAGCGGAAAGCCCTCCCGCAGGTCAAAGCGCTCCTGCGCGCCAAAGACCGAAAGCGTGCCGGTGCCGGTGCGGTCTTCCTTCCGGGCCCCGTGGTCGAGGACCAATCGGAGGAGACGATGATACGCGAGCATGGGATGCGCTGCCCGGGGGGAGGAATCAGCCCTTGTAAACGCTGTCGGGGTTGAAGAGCGGCCGCTCCTCGGGCGGCAGGTCGTTCCCCTGCCCGTCGAGCGGCGTGTAGAAGCAGCTGGCAAAGCCGGTGTGGCAGGCGCCGCCTTCCTGCTCCACCTCGAACAGGAGCGTGTCGCGGTCGCAGTCGACGAACCAGCGCAGGATCTTCTGCGTGTGGCCGCTCGACTCGCCCTTCTTCCAGAGCTTCTTGCGGGAGCGGCTCCAGTAGTGCATGAAGCCGGTCTCGACGGAGTGCTTCAGGGAGTCCTCGTTCATCCAGGCCATCATGAGCACCCGGCCGCCGCGTTCCGTGGTCTCCTGAACGATCGCCGGAATGAGCCCCCGATCATCAAATTTGAGGTTTAACTGCATCCCGCCATTTCGAAGTCGGGAGGCCGACTGGGCAAGAAGATTCGCGATTGCGACCGCGGTCCCGATGCGGAAGGATCGTATTCCCCATGGCGCCCGTCACGACACCCCGATACCGGTACCGCGAGGAGGCCCCCGAGGTCATCGCGGTTCCTGCCGGAGAACTGGCCGCGCGATTGCCCGAAGAGTTGCGTGGGGGATCGGACGGGGGAGCTGCCGGGGGGCGCCTGATCGACCTGCCATGTGCCGAAATCCTGCAGGGGAATGTTCCCCGGATCAGCCTCGGCCGCCTCGGGGAGCTGGCATCCGGGCTGGTCCGTATTCCTGAGGGTCGCGATCAAGCCGAGAGGATCAACTTGCCGCCGGGATGGATCGCCTTGCACTTCCGGATGGTGACCCGCCGCGAGGAGCTCCCTCCGGAGCCAGAAAGGGAGTCGACCCCTGCCGTCATCGAGCCCCTTGCCATCGACCCAGTAGATGAAACCACCAAGACGGCTCCCCCCAAGGAGGAGGTCACGGTGCTGGATGTTGAATCGGTGGCCGGGCCTGCCCGTGAAATCGAGGTCGTTTCGATCACCCCGGAGCAATTCAAGGAGGGACCTGAAGCCGCGCCGAAAAAGGGGTTCTTTGCCTCCTTGCCGATGTTCCGCCGCACCGAGGTTTCGGAGAAGGGCCCTGCCTCGATGCCTTCTCCTCCCGTTGAGTTTGCCAAGCCCGATGCAGAGAAAGCTGTTAATCCGGCCAGCAAGGAAATCGTTCCTTCCGCCCCCGCGCTCGAGCGACTCTGGAAGCTTGATCCGCAGGACGAACTGGCCGACGACTCGGCCCTGCAGGCCCTCTTCATGACCGATGAGAAGCTCACGCTCGAGAAGGTCGTCTCTAAGGCGGGCGAACTCCCCGGTCTCGACGCCTGCGTGCTGGCCCACGGCGACCGGGTGATCTGCACCTCCAAAGCCCCCTCCGGCACGGACCTGCAGACCCTGAGCGGCCAGGCGATGACGATGCTTTCCCAGATCCGTGACTCCTCCGAAAAGATGGGCCTCGGAGCCGTTCCCGCCGTGACCCTCCATGCCGACCGCGGTGTTGTCAGTTTCCTCCACCGGGGGGAGCTTTGCCTGCTTGTCCTCCATGCCGACCGGGGATTCGTTCCCGGCGTGCGCGAGCGGCTTCAGGAAATGCTCGGCCACCTCTCGGAGGCCCGCCCGGCCCTGCCGCCCTCCCCGGCTCCCTGAGCGGTTGTCTGAAATCGCCTCATCCCTCGACTTTCCGCGATCCCGGCCCTAGATTCCACCTTCCGTGAGCTACCGCGTCTTCGCCCGCAAATACCGCCCCCAGCGCTTCGAGGAGGTCGTGGGTCAGGAGCACATCACCCGGACGCTCCAGAACGCCATCACCGGCAAGCGTCTGGCCCAAGCCTACCTCTTCGTCGGCCCGCGCGGCGTCGGCAAGACCTCCTCCGCACGCATCCTGGCGAAGGCCCTCAACTGCCTCGCCAACAAGGGGGAGCCGACGGATAACCCGTGCGGCGTCTGCGACGCCTGCGTCGAGATAGCCGAGGGGCGCAGCCTCGATGTCATCGAGATCGACGGTGCCAGCAACAACAGCGTCGAGAGCGTCCGCACCCTGCGCGAGAACGCCGCCTACGCCCCTGCGCGCGGTCCGTTCAAGGTCTACCTGATCGACGAGGTGCACATGCTCTCGACGGCGGCCTTCAACGCCCTGCTCAAGACGCTCGAGGAGCCGCCCGAGCACGTGAAGTTTCTCTTCGCCACGACCGAGGCGCAGAAGGTTCCCGCCACGATCCTGAGTCGCTGCCAGCGCTTCGATCTCCGTCGCCTCACGCCGGAACTGATCGCCGGCCACCTCCTCCAGATCGCCGAGAACGAGAAGATCGCGCTCGATCCGGCTGCCGCCGCCGCCATCGCGCGCGGGGCCGACGGCGCGATGCGTGATGCCGAGTCGATGCTCGACCAGGTGGTCGCCTTCTGCGGCAACACCATCACCTCCGCCGATGTGCAGGGCGTCTTCGGCTTCACGCCGCGCGAGACGGTCCTCGAGCTCGCCACCGCACTCCTCGCCCTCGACACGCCCGCTGCCCTTGCAGTCGTGAAGGAGCAGGCGGAAGCCGGCAAGGATCTCGCGCGCCTGCTTGCCGATCTTGTGGCGCTGCTCCGCGACATCCTGATCGGCAAGGTCCATCCGCCCGCGCAAGCCACGGAGGAGACCCGCCTCGGGGAAAGCGTCACCCAGGAAAAACTGCTCGTCTTGCTCGATCATTTCGGGGAGGCCGAAGGACGGCTTCGCTGGGCAACCGACAAGAAGCTCCAGCTTGATGTCGCTCTCATCAAAGGAATCCACCTTCTCGGCGAGGCCAGTCTTTCCGATGTGCTCGATGCCCTGAGCGCCCTGCGCGGCGGCGCCCCGCTTCCGGAGCGAGCCGCCCCCAGACCGGCTCCCGCCCGTCCACCTGCTCCCGCCGTCGCTCGCACCACGGCACCGGCACCCGCACCCAAGGCGACGCCGCTTCCCGCGACCGCAACCCGGCCAGCCCCGGTGAAGGCGGAACACGTCGCCCCGATCTCGGCCCCGGTTGCCGAGGCGCCCAATCAGGCCGAAGTCCCTGCCAAGTCGGAAACTCCCGCTGAACCGGCCCCCTCCCCATCAGGCAATCCCTCCGACCCTTGGAGCGTCGTAGCCAACCAACTCTCGACGGATTCGCCCTTGAAGTTCGGGTGGACCGAGGACGGGAAATTCATCGAGCGGATCGGCAATGCCGTCCTCGTCGAGTTCCCTCCCTCGATGGAGCATCAGACCAAGACGCTGTTCTGGCCCCAGGCGATGAAGAAGATCGAGGAGCAGCTCTCGACGCTGATCGGTGGAAGGATTACCTTCGAGTACCGCTTCACCGGCGAGGAACCGCCCGCTCCACCCGAGCCCGAGCCGGTCGCCGCTCCCCAGCCCAGATCAGTCCCGTCGGCGTCCAAACCCAAGGCGGGAGAACCTGCCAAAGCACCCGCACCGGCTACCCCTGCCATCAGCCCCGAGGAGCTGGAGGCCTTCAAGAACGACCCGCTGATCAAGAAGGCGCTTGAGATCTTCAAGGCGGAGATACTCCTTGATCCTCCCAGGCCTGCCTGACCCATTTTCCAACCCAACCGATATCCCATGAACATTGCCAAGATGATGAGCGCCGCAGCCAACGCGCAGAAGAAGATGGCCCAGATCCAGGAAGACCTCGCCAAGCGCGAGGTCGAGGCCTCCTCCGGCGGGGGGAAGGTGACCGTGAAAGCCAGCGGCGCCGGCGATATCCTTTCCATCAAGATCGCCCAAGAGGTGGTCAGCGCCGACGATGTGGAGATGCTCGAGGACCTCGTGCTCAGCGCCGTGCGCCAGGCGACGGGCGACGCCAAGAAACTCGCGGCCGACGAGATGGGCAAGCTCACCGCCGGCCTCGGGATCCCCGGCCTGCCGTTCTAAATGTTTAATCTGGAACTCAGGAAAGCAGGAACTGGGTAAAACAGCAGTACTACAGGGTGATTGGCGGCTTGATATCCCGGCTCATGCCGATCCGTCTGCTCTTCCACTAATCCCTATACATTCTTTCCTGCTTTCCTGAGTTCCATATTTATTTCGTTTCCCGTGTTTTCCCTAACAGCCTACAGCCTAAAACGCTAACAGCCTCCCTCATCCGATGCCCTCCGACCTCTTTTCCCCGATTCAGCTCGGAGCACTTGCTCTGCCGAACCGCATCTTCATGGCACCGCTTACCCGGTGCCGCGCCTCGGAAGGGCATGTGCCGAGTGATCTGAACGCCGCCTACTACGCCCAGCGCGCCACGGCCGGACTGATCATCTCGGAGGCGACCTCGGTCTCGCCGGCCGGCTACGGCTATCCCGCCACGCCCGGCATCCACACCGCGGAGCAGGTTGAGGGCTGGGAAAAAGTCACTTCCGCCGTCCATGCGAAGGGAGGACACATCTTCCTTCAGCTCTGGCACGTCGGCCGCATCTCCCATCCCGTCTTCCAGCGTGACGGAGCCCTGCCCGTGGCCCCCTCTGCGGTGAAGCCAAAGGGGCAGGTCTTCACCGGCGCGGGTATGGAGGACTATGTGACGCCACGCGCGTTGGAGCTTTCCGAGATCCCCGGAATCATCGCCGAATATGTTCATGGCGCGACGCTCGCCAAGCAGGCCGGCTTCGACGGGGTCGAGATCCACAATGCCAACGGATATCTTCTGGACCAGTTCCTGCGCGACGGGACGAACCGGAGGACCGATTCCTATGGCGGATCCGCCGCCAACCGCGCCCGCCTCACCCTTGAGGTGACCGAGGCGGTCACCGGTGTCTGGGGTGCGGAGCGCGTCGGCATCCGGCTTTCCCCGGGAGGCGTCTTCAACGACATGAGCGACAGCAATCCGCTCGAGACCTTCGGCCATGTGCTGCGCGAACTGGGCCGCTTCGGCCTCGCCTACGCCCACATCACGCAGGTCACCGCCCAGGACATCGCCCATGGGGCGAAGGACGGGGTGGGGCCGCGGGAACTCCGCCCCTTCTGGAAAGGCAACATCGTCTCCGCGGGCGGCTTCACCAAGGAGACCGGCAACCGTGCGCTGACCGAGGGATGGGCGGACGCAATCGCTTTCGGCGTTCCCTTCCTTGCCAATCCCGACCTCCCCGAGCGCCTCCGTAAGGATGCCCCGCTCAACCAACCCGACGAGGCCTCCTTCTACGGCGGAACGGAGAAGGGTTACACCGACTACCCGTTTCTGTCGTAGGGAATCATGGCCGGACTTTTCGCGGCGCTGGGACTCGGCTTCCTCTACTTCGTGGCGGCCATCCCGGCGGGTGTGGCCGCCGGATCGCCCGTTGCCCTTGCGGCGCTCGCCGCATGGATCGGTTATTCCCTGGGCGGGACGATCGTTCTGGTTGCCGGCACCCCGCTCCGCGACTGGATCATGCGGAAGCTGAAGGTGAATCCCCATCCCGATCCGGCGAAGCTCTTCTGGCGGATCTGGGAACGCTTCGGCCTCTGGGGACTGGGCCTGATCGCACCCGTTACGATCGGACCTCAGGCGACCGCGTTGATCTGTCTCTCGCTCGGGGAATCACCCCGCAGGATCCAGCTCGCCATTTCGATCGGGGTTCTGCCTTCTGTCATCGCATTCGCATTAGGAGTGGGTTTCGGCGCCCATGCGTTCCAGCATGGATGATGATTTGGTGTTGCGCCCGATGATTTTTGGAGGCAAGATCGGCAACCCGGCGATGCGAAGCGCCTCTCAAACCCTGGGACCGGGCTTTAATCCAAGCCCCCGAGGCAGAGGTATTTCAGGGTGAGGTAGTCGGAGATCCCGTGCGAGGAACCCTCCCTGCCGTAGCCCGATTCCTTGATGCCGCCGAAGGGAGCGGCGGCATTGGAGATCGCCCCGGTGTTCACCCCCACCATGCCGTATTCGAGTGCTTCGCCGACGCGCCAGAAGCGGTTCATGTCGCGGGTATAGACATAGGAAGCCAACCCGACACGGGTATCGTTGGCCATGGCCACGGCTTCCTGCTCGGTCGAGAATCCGTACAGGGCGACGACGGGACCGAAGATTTCCTCGTGCCAGAGCTCCATCGCGGGGGTGCAGCCTTCGAGGATCGTCGGTTCGTAGAACGTTCCGCCGAGCGGATGAGGTTTCCCGCCGAGAAGCACCTTGGCTCCTTTCGCAACGGCATCTCCGACGAGATGATTCACTTTTTCCAAGGCATCCTTGTCGATCAGCGGCCCCTGCGTGATCCCTTCCTCCGTTCCGGGGCCGACGCGCAGTCCGGCTACGGCTTTTTTCAAAAGCTGCGTGAATTGTTCCCGGACCGATTCGTGGACGAGGATCCTGTTGGCGCAGATGCAGGTCTGGCCGCTGGCGCGGAACTTCGAGACCATCAGTCCCTCGACGGCCGCCTCGAGGTCGGCATCCTCGAAGACCATGAAGGGGGCGTTGCCGCCGAGTTCCATCGTCACCTTTTTGACCGTTCCCGAGGCTTGGGCGATGAGGAGCTTCCCGACCTCGGTCGATCCGGTGAAGCTGAGCTTGCGAACCAGCGGATGGGTGGAGAGGACCGGTCCGATGACGGAGGCTTCTCCGGTCACGACCGAGAGCAGTCCGTCGGGAAGGCCCGCGCGGAGGGCAAGCTCGGCGATGGCGAGGCAGGAAAAGGGGGTCTGGGGGGCCGGCTTGACAACCATCGCGCATCCCGCCGCCAGCGCCGGGGCGACCTTGCGGGTGACCATCGCGATCGGGAAATTCCACGGGGTGATCGCCGCACAGAGACCGACGGGCTGTTTGAGCACCATGATTCTCTTGTCCGGGGAGGGGGCCTGCAGGATCTCCCCGTCGATGCGGACCGCTTCCCCGGCGAACCATCCCACATAATCGGCGCCGTAGGCCACCTCGGCACGGGCCTCGGCCAGCGGCTTGCCCTGTTCCGCCGTCAGGATGGCGGCGAGATCATCGGCATGTGCAACGAGCAGTTCATGCCACCGGGCAAGGATCGCCGAACGACGGGAAGCGGGCACGCGCTTCCATGAGTCCATGGCCGCCGCGGCAACCTCCAGGGCCTTTGCCGTCTCCGATGCCGAAAGCGAGGGAACCGATCCGATCGTCGTGCCGTCGGCGGGATCGATCGCCTCGATCCGCTTCCCGGTCGAGGCGTCGGCCCAGCATCCGGAGAAATAGGCCTGCTGGCGGAGGAGAGAGGGATCCCGGAGTTTGGGTTGCATCTCTCCCGCTTAACAGCGGCGGGAGTGACCATCAATCCCCCCGTATGGTAAAAATTCATGCATGACACCACGCAGAAAGCGCTGGGCACTTGTCGGCACGGGCGGAATCGTCCGCCGCGTCCTGGCAGAACTCCAAGGACATCCGGCCTTCGATTTCCGGGCGGTGGTTTCCTCCGATGCGGACCGCGCGCGTGCATTCGCCGCGGAGCACGGGATCCCCGTTGCCTGCGCCGGTCTGGAGGAGTTGCTGCGCCGCGATGACTTCGACGCGGTTTATGTGGCCACCCTCCACCGTCTCCATGTTCCCCAGACGATAGCCTGTTTGGAGGCCGGTTTCCCCGTGCTGACGGAGAAGCCCGTCGCGGTACGGCCGCAGGATTGCGAGCAGGTCCTGCGGACAGTGGAACGCACGGGGGTATTCGCGATGGAGGCCATGAAGACGATATTTCTTCCCGCCATCAGGAAAGGCCTGGAGTGGGTGGAAGCGGGCAGGATCGGCGATCTGCGCGAGGTCCGGGCCTCTTTCTGTTTCGCGGCCGAAAGGTCTCCGCGGGGACGACATTTCAACCCGGCGGAAGCGGGGGGATCGATTCTGGACGTCGGATACTATGGCGTGGAAGCCGCCCGTTGGTTTCTCGGTCCCGTGTGGGATCAAATCATGGCAACCGGATTCGTCGGGCCTACGGGTGTTGAGGAACAGGCGCTCATCGGCCTGCTCTATCCGTCGGGGAGGATCTCCTCGACACATTGTGCCATCAATCTCAACGCCCCGGTCACCCTTGAGGTGCTCGGCACGGAGGGTCGTCTTCACTTCGACAGCTTCAATCAGGCCGACGCCGTGGATTTCATACCCGTTCATGGCCATCCCGAACGCCATGAAGCCAAGCCCGGCCTTTTCATCCACGAGTTCCTCGAAGTGAACCGATGCCTTGACCAAGGGCTCGTACAGAGCGCCGTGATGCCGCTGTCTGCATCCCTCTCGACAAGCCGCACGCTTGATGCCGCTCTCAGGATGGTTCACGGAGCGGATCTCCCGGAGTATCTCCGCGCCTGAGCTGGCCTGTCGATCGCCTCCCTGCGAGAGTGGGGTGGTGATGACATGCTCGCCTTTGCAGAGACGATGAACTGGAAGTTCCTCGATCACGGCACCGCTCCCCTCCGTCAACCCGAGTTCCGCGATCTCTGGATCGCCAACTTCCTTTCCAATCTCGGAACGATCATGCACGGCGCCGCCGCCGCATGGATGATGACCACGCTGACCCATTCGCCGCTGCTGATCGGACTCGTCCAGACCGCGGCCAGCCTCCCCGCTTTCCTGCTCGGGGTGGCAGGGGGCGCGCTCACGGATCTGGTGAACCGCCGTCGCCTGCTCGTGGGAGCCCAACTCTGGATGATGGCGACCGCTGGCCTGATGGCGGCGATGGCATGGAGCGGACGGATGAAGCCCGTCGAACTGCTGGTCCTTCTTGTGCTTCTCGGGTTGGGATCGGCGATCCATCTTCCGGGGTGGCAGACGCTGCTGCAGGATCTCGTGACCCGCGACAAGGCGGCCGCGGCCGTCTCGCTCAACAGCATCAGCTTCAACCTCGCCCGCTCGGTCGGCCCGGCTATCGGAGGGTTTCTGGTCGGCGCGTTCGGGGCGGCCTGGGTCTTTGCGCTGAACGCTGTCTCGTTCGTGGCCGTCCTGGCCGGTCTTCGCCGGGTGCCCGGCCATCTGGTGCCCCCTTCGCGTGGCCGAGCCACGCCCGGTGCGGTCGCCCGTTCGCTCGCCGAGGGATGGGACTTCGTGAGACGATCGCCCGTCCTCGGCGGGATCCTGGTGCGCACGGGCTGGTTCATGGTGACCGGTTCGGGAATTTGGGCGCTTCTTCCGGTCGTGGCACGCGATCAATTGCGGACTGACGCAGGGGGCTACGGCCTCCTGCTCAGCGCCTTCGGGGTGGGGTCGGTGACCGGGGCGGTCTTCATTCCCTGGCTTCGCCGCCGGTTTCCCGTGGAGCCCACGGTCGCCCTCTGCCTGGGGGTCTTCTCTGCGAGCGTCCTCGGCATGGGATTCGTTCGAATACTGCCGCTCGCCATGGCGGCGATGTTCGCGGCGGGGCTTTTCTGGATCGTTGTGGCGGTGAACCACAACGTCTCCGTGCAGCAATGTGCGCCGGATTGGGTGCGCGGACGCGCCATCTCGATTTACCTGATGATCTTCCAGGGGGCGCTGGCAGCCGGCAGCTGGATCTCGGGCTGGCTGGCCGAGCATGCGGGGCTTCGCGCCGCGATCGTGGCGGCCGCATGCCTGAGCGCTGCCGGGATGCTGCTGATCCCCCGTTTTCCGCTGGCAGCCCCCGTTCCGCCCGAGGGCCCTACGCTTTCTTGATGCCGTTCTTCCCGTCGAGGGTGATGACCGAGGGCTTGTGCCGTGCGGCCTCTTCTTCTGCGAGCCAGGTGTAGGACATGATCGTGAGCAGGTCGCCGATCTTGCCCAGGTGGGCGGTTGCGCCGTTAAGCTCGATTGCCCCGGAACCGTGCGGGCCGTAGATGACGTAGGTCTCGAAGCGTTCGCCGTTGCCCATGTTGCCCACGAGGATCCGCTCATAGGGTCGTAGCCCGACGCGCTCGGCGAGGTCGGAGGCGATCGTCAGGCTTCCCTCGTAATCGACGGAAGCCCCAGTTACGACAGCGCGATGGATCTTGGATTTGAGCAGGCAGATGGTCATCCGGGAGCATCAGAAGCTAAGCCCCGGAGGGATTTCCCGCCAGATTTTTTCAGACCGCGACGGCTTCCTGGGGGTACTCAGCGGGAGCGGCAGGCGCGGGGGCGGTGGCCTCGGCGCTGTCCAGCACGCCGCAGACGGCCAGCGTGCGGAGGGGCTCCCCGGCGGCGTTGAACTGGAGCAGCTTCAGGCGCCCGTCGTTTTCCTCGACCAGGGCGGTGAGGCTCTCCACCCAGTCGCCGGTATTGTAATAGTCGAGCTCCTTCACCTTGCGAATCGCGGCGGTGTGGATGTGGCCGCAGATGATGCCGTCGGCCTTGGCGTCGGAGGCAAAATGAACCATCGACTCCTCGAATCCGCCGATGAAGTTGACCACGTTCTTCACGCTGCTCTTCACGTAGGCGCTCAGCGACCAGTGGCCGCGGCCGAGGAGGCGTCGGAAGAAATTCACCGGGCCGTTGAGTTGCAGGAGGATCTGGTAGCCGATGTCGCCGACATGGGCGAGCCACCCCATGTTTTGGACGACGGTGTCGAGTTCATGGCCGTGAGCCACGAGCAGGCGGCGTCCGTCGAGGGTCTCGTGGAAGGCCCGCTGCTGGATATGGACGTTGGCGTAGTCGCCCGTGAAATCCGCGATGCGTTCGTCGTGGTTCCCGGGGATGTAGATGATCCTGGAGCCCTTGCGGCCTTTTCTGAGGATTTTCTGGATCACGTCGCTGTGCTCCTGCGTCCAGTAGACACCGCGCTTCATCGCCCAGATGTCGATTAGGTCGCCGACCACATAAAGTGTCCCGCATTCGAAGGTGCGCAGGAATCCGAGCAGCGCCTTGGCCTGGCTGCCGCGCGTCCCGAGGTGAACGTCCGAAATCCAGACGCTCCGGTAGTGGGTAAGTGCTTCGTCCTGCACAAGATGTTGTGTACGAAGTGCGGCGCCGTTCTCCAAGCGGTTGAATGTCACGATTTTGCCACATTGGGGCGGTCCCGGGGCCGGTTGCCCATGACGCGCGTTCCTGACATGATGTGGCGATGAGCGAGGCGCGCGACGAACCCTTACCCTTCCGCGAGGAGGTCCTCTGGTACTGCGTGAAGACCAAGCCGAAGCAGGAGGGTATCGCCACGCGCCTTCTTCGCGCCGAGCTGGGGCTGGAGGTCTTCTGCCCCAAGATCCGCTTCAAGCGCGCCCGCTCAACCGGCGTGGCCTGGGTGAATGAGGCGATGTTTCCCGGGTATCTCTTCGTGAGGTTCTGCTACCCCCTGCTGCACCGTCGCATCGCCGCGACCAGCGGCGTGGCCAAGATCCTTGCCTTCGGGGGCCGCCCCTGCGTGGTGGAGGATTCCATCGTCGGTGACCTGCGCCGACATGTCGCCGACGGGGAGACCGTGGAAATCTCCTCGGAGATTAGGGAGGGGGAGGAGGTGAAGATCGTCGAGGGGCCTTTCCTCGGCGTGAAGGCGCTGGTCACGCGGGTGCTTCCCGCGCGCGAACGCGTGGCGATCCTGCTGAGCCTGCTCGGTCAGGAGCGCGAGATTGAGGTCTCCGCCAAGGCGGTGCTCCCCGACCTGCGCCATCCGCTGGCGGATGCCTGAGGGGATATCGCCTCAGTCCTTGGGCAAGGGCCCCACGGGGCGCTTGAAATGGACCTTCAGGACCCGTCGCCCGTCGCTCTCGGTCACCGTGACGGTGTAGTCGCCGATGGTGACCTTCTCGCCCCGGTGTGGAAGGTGGCCGAGGAGTTGGGTGACGTAACCTCCGATCGTGCTGACCTCGGTCTCCTCGAATTTCAGTCCGGTCTCCTCGGCGAGGTCGTGCAGCGCCATGGTTCCCTCGGCATCGAACTCCCCGTCGCGGATCTTGGTGATCTCGTCCTCCTTGATGTCGAACTCGTCGTGGATCGAGCCGACCAATTCCTCGAGCACGTTGTCGAGCGTGACGATGCCGACCGCACCCCCATACTCGTCCACGGCGACCGCGAGGTGGGCGTGCTTCGCCAGGAAATAGTTAAGGAGCTTTTCCAGGGGCATCACCTCGGAAACATGGTGGATCGGACGCTGGATCCCGCGGAGATCCTTCCTCCCGGACTGGACCAGGCCCAGCAGGTCCTTGATGTGGACCAGTCCGACGGACTCGTCGAGAGCCCCGGCGCAGAGGGGGAATCGCGTGTGTCGGGAACCGATCGCCTTGGCGAGCTCCGCCTCAAAGGGTTCCTCCGCGTCCAGGAAAACGACCTCGCTCCTCGGGGTCATGATGTCGCGGACGACGCGGTGATGCAGTTCGAGCGCATTGACGGCGAGTTGCTGCCCCAGCGGGGTCACCTCCTCGGCTTCGCGGCTTTCGGAGAGCACCACGCGGAGCTCCTCGTTGCTCAGCGCCCCCTCGGTCTGGCTGGGGGGCTCGATGCGGAGGACATGGCGGAGCAGGAGGTTGGCCGAGCCGAAAAGCACCCGGATCACCGGGCGGAAGATCGTGTGGAAAAGTCCCAGCGCGGGGGTGAGCCAGAGCGCCACGGCAAGGGGTTTGCGGATGGCGATCGCCTTGGGGGCGAGCTCCCCGAGCACGATGTGCAGGAAGGTGATCAGCGAGAAGGCGAGGATGAACGAGACGGTGGTCACCAGTCCCGGTCTGCCGATCCCGGCGAGATGGAAAAGCGGCTCGATGAGGCGCGCGACGAACGGTTCGCCCAGCCAGCCGAGGCCCAGGCTGGCCAGGGTGATGCCGAGCTGGGTTGCCGAAATGTAGGACTCGAGGTTGCCCGCGATATGGCGTGCGATCCGGGCCCGCTTGTTTCCTTCCCCGACCAGCGGGTCGAGCTGGGTGGCGCGGACCTTCACGATCGCCAGCTCCGAGGCGACGAAGAACCCGTTGAGCAGGACGAGCGCCAGGATCGCCGCGATTCGGATCAGGATGAAACTGCCCGAATCCCAGTGATCGGCGGGAAGATGTGCGGCGGCTGTCTGGGCTGGATCCCCGGACGCCACCGTCAGCAGGACGGCGACGAACATCATGGGAATCTCAGTTGCAGCGACGGCACGGGGAGTCGCACGACGCGGTGTGTGCGACTCGGAGGATCATGGGGTGCCGAGGGAAGGGAATCTTCCGGGAAAGTCCGGAAAACAACCCGTGACCTTACCAGGAGGACTTGGTGACGCCGGGGATGAGCCCGTTGGTCGCCAGTTCGCGGAAGGTGATGCGCGAGATCTTGAAGCGGCGGAGGAATGCGCGGCGGCGGCCGGAAACCTGGCAACGGTTCACGATGCGAACCGGGCTGGCGTTGCGGGGAAGCTGGCTGAGGCCGACATAGTCCTTCTTTGCCTTGAGCTCAGCACGGAGCTCGGCCCACTTTGCGACGGTGGCGCGCTTGCGTTTATCTCTTTCAAGCCAGGAAGTTTTTGCCATAGGGAGGGGAGATAATAGACGAAAAAGGGGTGTGTGCAAGAGCTTTTTTGGGATTTTGCCAAGGCTTTGCGGTTGCCCGTTGCTCGCGCCCTGCCGACCCTACAGCCATGGTACGCGCAAAACGATCCGCAGACGCCCCCCGCTTTCTCTGGTCCGAGAGCGAACAGGGGGCCGATATGTTCCACGCAACGGGGTTCCGTGCCCCGGATCCCTTCGCCTGCCTCGAGGCGCGGGGAAAGGTGTCGATTCTCCTGAGTGATCTGGAGATTGACCGGGGCAGGCGGGAGGCAAGCGCCGACGAGGTCGTCTCCTGGAGCGATCTGGAGCGGAAGCTGTCCGCCAAGGCCAAGCCGTCGTCAGCCGCCGTCATCGCGGCCTTCCTGAAGGAGCGCGGAGGGAGCCGCCCGCAGGTGCCCGCCGAGTTTCCGCTGGGGCTGGCGCGGGAACTCGGGCGCCACGGGGTCACGGTGACGCCCGTCGAGGGGATGTTCCGTCCCGAAAGACAGATCAAGACCGCGGAGGAGATCCGCCTGATGGCGGAGGCGACGCGGATCACCGAAACCGGGATGGAGCGGGCCTTTGAAGTCCTGCGCGCCTCGTCGATCGGTCGTGCGAATGTCCTGCGCTGGGGAGGGGGGGTGCTCACCTCCGAGCGTCTCCGGATCGAGATCGAATCGGCGATTCTGCGCGCCGGGGGGATCCCCGCGGGCAACTCGATCGTGGCCTGCGGGGAGCAGGCGTGTGATCCGCACGAACGCGGCCACGGGCCGCTCAAGGGCAACTCCCTGATCATCCTCGATCTCTTTCCCCGGGCCCGCAGCGGCTACTACGGCGACCTGACGCGGACCGTCGTCCGCGGCAAGGCATCCGAGGCCCAGGCGCGGCTCTGGGAGGTCTGCCTGCTCGGGCAGAAACTTGCCTTGGGATCGCTTCGCGCGGGTGCCGCCGGCGAGGCCATTCACCGGGAGGTGACGGAGTTTTTCCGCGACAACGGCTACCCCACCGAGCGCATCGGGGGACGCTGGACCGGATTTTTCCACGGCACGGGCCACGGTCTCGGGCTCGACCTGCACGAGGCGCCGAGGTTCGGCGCCGGGAAACTCAAGGCTGGCCAGGTGTTCACGGTCGAACCGGGTCTCTACATTCCCGGCGTCGGCGGCGTGCGGCACGAGGATGTCGCCCTCATCACCAGGACCGGGCACAAGCTGCTGAGCCGTTGTCCCAAGCCTCTGGAGCTTTAGGAACAAAGAAACCGGTTGATTTGGAACTCAGGAAATCAGGAACTGAAGCAAGGAAGACGGAGTGAAAAAGGTTGGGACCGTTACGCCGTTAAAACGTGAATCAGAACAGTCGCCAACCGGCGACCCGTTGCGCGCAGGCGTTATCGCAGGCGTTATCGCAGGCGTTATGTTTGGCTTTCCTTCTTGTCTTGGAGAAGTGAAATCGCACGCTCCTTTCAGCGCTTTCCAACCTTCAAGGTTGAACATTTTTCCCGCCCGGTTGTCTGGTATCATGCATCACCCGCGACCATGAACTTCGAGACCTACCTGCTGCTGATCGGCGTGCCGCTGGCCTTCGGCCTCTGGGCGCAGCTCCGTGTTTCTTCCGCCTTCAAGACCTGGAAAGAGGTGCCCGTTGCCGTAGGGCTGACGGGAGCCGAGACGGCCTCACGGATCCTTGCCGATGCCGGGATCACCGATGTGCGCGTCGAGGAGATCAACGACATGCTCGGCGACCACTACGACCCCTCCGGCAAGCGACTCTGCCTCTCGACCGACGTCTATCACGGCAACTCGGTCGCCTCGGTCGGCGTCGCCGCCCACGAGTGCGGTCACGCCCTCCAGCACCAGATGAACTACGCCCCGCTGAACCTGCGGATGCAGATCGTCCCGGCGACCCAGTTCGCCTCGCAGATTCTCCCCTTCGTCATCCTGGGGGGCTTCTTTTTCCACATGACGGGGCTGATCACCCTCGGCATCGCATGCTACGCGATCCTGATGGTGTTCCAGCTTGTGACGCTCCCGGTCGAGTTCGACGCCTCCCGTCGTGCCAAGGCGATCCTTCAGCGGATGGGAATCGTCCGTGCGGGCGAGGAGGCGGGCGGGGTCGATGCCGTTCTGGACGCGGCGGCCCTGACCTATGTGGCCGCCTTCGTCGCCGCGCTCGGCAACCTGATCTACCTCATCATGGCCCGCAACCACGAGGAGAGGTAGGGAGAGGCTTTTAGGCTGAAGACTATTAGACTGTTAGGTCAGAGGAAGGCATGAGGGCAGCCATGCTCCGCAGCTGAAGTTTCATCCTTCATCCTTCATCCTTCATCCTTCATCCTTTCCCCCGATGCTTCCCGTCGTCCTCTCGATTGCCGGTTCCGATTCCTCCTGCGGGGCGGGCGCGCAGGCTGACCTGAAGACCTTCTCCTCGCTCGGATGCCATGGCCTTACCGCGATCACCTGCGTGGTCGCCGAGATCCCCGGCAAGGTGCGCTCCATCCAGGCGGTGAAGCCGGAGATCGTGCGCGATCAGCTCGAGGTGATGCTGGCGGCCTATCCGGTCGCCGCGGTCAAGACCGGGATGCTCTTCTCCACGCCGATCATCCGTGTTGTCGCCGACTTGCTTGGGCGGATGAAAAAGCGCCCCCCCCTCGTGATCGATCCGGTCATGGTGGCCTCGAGCGGCGACCCCCTGCTCAAGGCGGGTGCCATCGCCGCCTACGGGAAGCTCCTCTTCCCGATGGCGACGCTGATCACGCCGAATCTCGACGAACTCGGGATGCTCACCGGCCTGAAGCCCGATTCCCTGCCCGAGATGCTCGCTGCGGGCAAGCGGCTGACCGCCGGAACGGGGGCCGCCGTCCTGCTGAAGGGGGGGCATCTGCGCGGCGACACGGCGACCGACATCCTGCTCACCGCGGATTGGGGGCAGCACCGCTACAGCGCACCCTTCGTGCGCGGCATCGAGACGCACGGCACCGGATGCACCTACTCCGCGGCGATTGCTGCGGGGCTGGCGAAGGGGCTTTCCCTGCCGCAGGCCGTTGGCGAGGCGAAGAAATTCATCACCCGCGCGATCAAGGGTGCGCGGAAGTGGGGAAAAGTCTCCGCGCTTGACCAGGTGCAGCACGGCTGATCCCCCGGCTCACTCGATGACCGCAAGCCCCGTGGGCTGCATGATCTGACGGGCCTCCTCCTCCGTCATCCAGCGCTCCGTCGCAGCCTCGCCCCAGGAGTCGGTGATGGCGATCTCGCGGGTCTTTTCGTTGTAGCCGATGATCAGGCAGACATGGCCGTAACGGGAATCCGGCTTGAGGGGTGCGGCATTCCTCTTTTTGAAATCGGGGAGGACCTTCGAGGACCAATCGGCGGGGCTGAAATTGCCGCGGACTTTCATCCGCTCGTTGACACGGCTGTTGAATTCCTCGGTGCTGCAGTGGGCGAAGATCAGCGGCTTGCCCGCGTCGATGAAGGGCTTGATCTCCCCGATGCTCCCCGTGAAGTTCCGTGAGGCGATCGTCCCGCCGGCGTCGTAGACCACGGTCTGCGTGGCGACCTCGATCTGGCCGATGCTCGTGCCGCCGCCGGCCTCCGTCCTGCCGGCCATGGCCAGGACGTTCATGTCGGCGGCCAGCCCGTAGTAGCGAAGCAACCGCTCGAAGGTCGCCGGCACGCAGTATCCCTTGCGCCCCTGGTCGACCATCGGGATGTCGCTGATGATCACGTCGCCGCTCGGCGCCCTCTTCACGCGCGAGGCAAGCCCCCGCTTTGCCGCGGCGAAGGCCTTCCTCGAGGAGTCGTCGTCGTCCAGGACGGCCGTGGGGAGGATTCTCAGCGCGACATATTCTCCGGGCAGTTCCACCAGAAGGAAGGAATGCCCCTTCCAGTCCCAGCGCTCCGCCTGTTCCCGGGTCTGCTGGAAGCGTCCGAGGCTGACGCTTCGGGAAGATCCGAAGAGGCTGCGGAGCCCGTCGCGGACCGAGGCGGCATCCGTCCGCAGGGCTTCGCGGAATCCGCGCATCATCCCGTCGGTGACATTCAGCGGTTGATCCGGCTTCTGGCGGGCCAACTCTTCGGGCGACATGTAGAAGGCGATGTCCCCCTTGTTGGCGAAGAGGATCGAGGCGCGTGCTGTCTTTTCCCCGACACCCTGGAGGAAAAGGCTCAGCGCCCGCACGCCGAAGACCCGCGTGTCGGAGTTGAACGTGTAGGGGTAGCGACGGTAGCCGGCCTCGTAGGAAGTCAACGATTCCTGGGGCCAACGCAAACGCTTGGCGACCATCGCGTCGTTCTCCTCCCATAGGCTTCCCTCGCCGAAAAGCGGGATTCCCATGGCCCGGTTGACCTCGGAGGCTGTCGGTTCATGAGTGGCGGGGGTGGTCGCTTTTGGGGGAGCGAGAGCCGTGGCCTGTGGGGAAACTTCGGGAATCACCGAAGGTCGGGGTGATGGGGTTGGGGTGGACGCCGCCGCCTCAACACGGATCGCTTCGGCGGGCACGTCGAAGGGTGCCTCGGAGGGGTTACGCCTTGCCTGGCAGACCCCGTCGAGGGAACCCAGGACCTCGAGTCGCGTGCCGGCGGGTAGGGTTGCCGAGCCGATCACGCGTCCCTCTGCGCGAAGATCGATCCTGACGGGCTTCAACAGGGTCCCGGAGGCCGTCTGATCCGCAAAAAGAAAAGCGTTCGGCAGCAGCGCGAGGATGAGGAGCGCCGCGCCCTGCAGCGAAGACACCGATTTGGGGCGCGGGAGCCCTCGGGGGGTGTTCATCGGCACGGGGACCGTTTCAGGGTGCCGCGACCGGCGCGTTCTGCAGGTCCGCCTTGTGGATCGTGGCGATGCCTGCCGGATCCAGGGCCTTGGTGAAGAAGCGGACATCGTCGATCTCGCCATTGAAGCAGCGGTTGGAATTGCTTCCGTCGTTTCCCAGGGTGCGTGATGGAAGTGGCTCGACGGCCGGATCGAGCTTCTCCCTGCATGTCCATTTGCGGAACTCAGCGGGGGCCGCCCTCTGGGTTCCCAGATAGAAACGTGCCGTGTTCTCGCCGCGCTTCCAGACCATGGCGATAAAAGTCCATTTGCCCGGCGCGAACAGATCGGGACTCGTGCCGCTGGAATACCAGGTGAGCACCTTGGGATTGGCGGGATCCTTGGAGGCGATCCGCCATACCCACTGCTTGGCCTTGGCGTCCCAAAGAAGGGAGGATGCGAAGCCGTTAAAGAGGTTCACGGCATCCGTCGGATTCTCGGCGCGGGGCTTGTACCAAGCCGTGACGGTCAGCTCGTCGGAGGTGACGGCGTTGGTCGGTCCCGGAATCAGGCAGACCGCGGCAGGATTGGAGGCGGCGGCGGCCGAGTAACTTCTGTCGCCAGGCCTTCCGGAAACACCCGACTGATCGGCGCCGAGGGAGGCCCCGTTCCTGAACTGGAGGCCCGTGGTGTCGTTGAGCCGGAACTCGGCCAACGGCTGGACTTGAAGTTTGAATGGGGGCGCATTGGTCGCGACGACTCGACGCACGGGAGGCGGCGTCGGTTCGGGGGCGCCGTACGGCCTGAGGGAGACGGTGACCTCGGTGTTCGGGGTATCGGCGGCCGCGGAGGCGCAGGCGGGCAGAACGATCAGGAAGGATGCCGCAAGGAGGTGAATGCGCGCGGGCAAGCTCATTGGGGAAAGGTTACGCCCGGCGCTTGGCTGCTGTCCAACGGGACGAATGGGGAAATTCCGGCGGAGTGGTGGCTAAGGAGGGAATCGAACCCCCGACACGAGGATTTTCAGTCCTCTGCTCTACCAACTGAGCTACTTAGCCGTGAACCCATCTGCCTGAAGGGAGGTAGAAAATCCCCGATTCCCGCCTTCTCGGCAAGTCTCTTTCTCCCCGGGGATGTTCCTCGCCGGGAAAAAAGAGAACGCCGCACCCCGTGAGGGATGCGGCGTCCTGCAAAGGGGATGATGAAAAGGGGGGGCTTACTTGCCCTGCTTCTCCTCGATGTACTTCACCACATCGCCGACTTTCTGGAGCTTCTCGGCATCCTCGTCGGGGACTTCGACGCCGAACTCTTCCTCGAAGGCCATGACGAGCTCGACGGTGTCGAGGGAATCGGCCCCGAGATCCTCGATGAACGAGGCGTTGATGGTGACTTGCTCCGCGGTCACGCCGAGCTGCTCGACGATGATGTCACGGACTTTTTCTTCGATGGTTTTTTCAGACATGGTGGTTTGTGTATCGGATACCCGTGCACGAGTAAAGGCCGGGAGGATGCTTGGCAACGATTTTTTGCGCATCGCGGCACCGGGTTTTTTCTGCTCCCATGCCGCCATGCCCGGTGCTTTCTCCGTTTTTGAGCGCAGCGTCCTGCTGTCAGCCCCCTCCGCGGAGGTCTACGCGTTCCATGAGGACCCGCGCAACATCACCCGGATCTCGCCCCCGTCGCTCCGTGTGGAACGGGTCGAGTGCAGCGTTCCCGCGCGGCCGGGCGGGATCTTCCGGCTGCAGGTGCGGCAGTTCGGGGTCCCGATGGAATGGGAGGGGATCTGGGAGGAGGTTCTCCCCGGGGAACGGTTGGTCGACGGGGCCCGCAGATCCCCTTTCCGCCACTGGCGGCATCGGCACCTTTTTGCGCCATCGGAAGGCGGGACCCTCATGACCGACCGGGTCGAGTATGCGCTGCCCGGCGGATTGTTGGGCCGCCTGCTCGATGCCACCGTGATGCGGTTGGTCTTCGCGGCGATGTTCGCCGCGCGCCACCGGGCGACGCGGGAGTTTTTCGGAAAGGGAAAAACTTCCGGGGAATAGGGAACGGGCGATCCGGATTCCCTGACCCCTCTTCCGCTATTTCCTAAAACCCACCCCCTCCACCGTCAGGGTCTCGGCGTGACGGTCGCGGAGGTGCTGTATCCCTGTTGGTTGGCGAGGGAAACCTCCACCGTGTAGGATTGGCCGGCCTTCATTTTGCCCGTGGGGAGACGTTCGGCGAAGACCACGAATTCCGAGGGATTGATTTCGGTGAATCCCAGTCTCTTGTCGAAGGCCCGGTCCTCCGACCAGTGGCTGAGCACATTCCCACCCCCATCCTTGAGGTCGATCTCGATGCGCTGATTGTCGGGAAACAGGAACTCCAGTTCGTGTTTTCCCGTCGCGGTGACCTTCAGGGAGACGTCGAGTTCGGGAGTCTGCGAAAGAGAGAAATCGGAAGGGTCGACCGTGAGCTTGAGGGGTGCTGGCGCCCCGGGTTCACCCTTCTTCCCATGCCCGAAGAGGCCGCTGAAGAATTGTTTGATCTGTTGCTGCGCGGGAGGTTTGGGAGGCTTGGGGACGTACATCCCGTAACCCTCGCGGCCTGCCTTGGCCGCGGCATCGCGAGCCTCCTGACGCTCGATAAAGAAGGGACTGTCCTCCGGCGGAGGCTGCACGGCGATCGCCTGGATCATGGTTTTGCTCACGGGTTGGTCCGAAGGGGTCTTCGTCCCGACCGGACCGCTCTTCGAGTCACGGGAGGGGGCGGATGGTGCCGCCGTCCGCGCCATGCTCTCGGGGCCGGGCGTCGGGGCGCCCTGGGAGGGGGGGATCAGCGAGTCGGCTCCGGTGACGGCCGGGGTAGGCGGTTGGGTGGCGGGCTCAGGGGCGGTCGCTGGATCGGGTGCGACCGGCGGGGTGGCCCCGGAAGCGGGCAGGGGCGCAGGAGAGTTGGTGATCTGGGGAGTTGCGGTTCCCGCGTCGGCCGTCACGGCATTGGATTGCTGGGCGTGGGCGGCGTTGCCGGCTGCGAGAAGCAGGGCGGCGGTCAGGAGGCATGCGGACCGGGACATCCATGAGGCGTAACCCGACCGGGGCATCGGTTGCAAATGTTATCCCGTCGCACTAGCCTCTGCGGCATGAAGCGCTTCCCCCGCACGGCCGCCTTGACCGCGATGCTGTCGGCGATCCTGGTCGTGTCCGGGGTTTTCCCCGTCCATGCCGGCGGGTCCGACAAAAAGAAGAACGCCCTCTCCCTGCGCATCCACGGGGAGACGGGGGCGGAGGAAGGTGAGAAATTCGCGGTGCCCGTCACCCTGCTCGACGGGCGCAGGACGGCGGTCTCGATCATGCCGCTGCTCAACGAGCACGACATCCGCTCGGTCTTCCCCTTCCATGCCCAGGACGGAACCTACGGGGTGTACCTGACGCTCGACGGCCACGGCGCCAATCTCCTCACCTCCTACTCGGTGGAGCACATGGGCAGGAACAACGTCCTCGTGGTGATGCTCGACGGACGGCATGTCACCGACATCATCGTCGACAAACCGGTGCGCGACGGGGTCTTCCCGATTCCCGGCGGACTCACGATCATCGAGGCCGCGAAATTCGTGAACGCCTTCCCCGTCACGGGGCACGAACGCGAGAAGTCCGAGAAGGGCAAGAAGCCCAAGTTCCAGCCCGGCAACATCATGCTCCCCCCAAAAGCTGCCGACCTCCAGGGAGCCACCGCACCATGACAACCTCACACGGTTCACGACTCCGCTCCGGATGGATCCTCGCCTCGGGGGTCCTCCTGCTCTGCCTGCTGGGCACCTGGATGACCGTCCGCACCTACCGCACGCAGGTCGTCACCAGCGAGAAGGCCGCCGTTCTTCAGAACCAGTGGCCCGAGAGCCGGATCGCAGCCGAGTTTTCGCCCGCTGATCTGCGCCATGTGCGTCCCGGCATGATGGCCAGGATCACTGTGGGCGGTGATTCGGCGGTCCTGACGGGCCGGGTCCTCTCGCTCGGGAACGGCACCAATGCCGGCACCGTGGTGCTGGCTCTCGTGGGCGAAGCCGGGGATGCGGGCCGTGTCCCGATGACCGCACCTTCCGGAGGAAAGCCTCATCATTATCTTCCTGCAGGCGCCTCCTGCGCCGTCACCATCGACGGGACGATTCCGCCCGAGGAACTCGCCTCCCCGCGATGACTGCCACCTCTCCCGCGCATCCCCGCCATTTTGCGCGCCTCTCTCCCTGGATCCTCGCCGTGGTGGCGGGCATCCTGACCGGTGCGTGCTTCGTCTTCCCCCCTTCGTCAGGGGTTTCCGGATTCATCCCCTGGGTCTCGCTTGCCCCGCTCTGCTGGGCGGTCTGGGTCCTGCCGCTTCCCGATCAGCCCGGAGTGCGCCTCCGCCATTGCTTCCTGCTCGGATGGGCGACCGGCATGGCGGGCTTTCTGACATCCCTCCATTGGATCACCACGGTGACGGTGGCGGGTTGGATCGCGCTCTGCGCGATCCTTGCCCTGTACCATGGTGCCTGGGCGATCTTTGCCGGGGTGATCCTCCGGCCGCTCGGCGGCGACTGGCTCGGTTCCGCGCGGAACCTCCTCGTGGGACTGCTTGCCGCGGCATCGTGGACCGGACTCGAGTGGTTGCGCGGCATTCTCTTTAGCGGCTTTGGGTGGAACGCCCTCGGTGTGTCCCTCGGCACGAACATCCCCCTCTCCCAGATCGCCTCGATCACGGGAACATCCGGCCTTACCTTCCTCTGCGTCCTTTCCTCGGCGATCGCGGCGATCACCGTCGAGCGACTCCGCCGGGAGCTCCGGTCGGGCCGGCCGCGTCCTCATGTCGATTTCTTCGCGACGGTCTTCCTGGTTATCCTCTGCTTCAGCTACGGCGTGAGGGTGCTCACGGCACCAAGCCGCCCGGAAACCCGTCTCCGCGTGGCCGGACTGCAGGGGAACATTCCCGTCTACGACTACTGGGAACAGGGCAAGGAGGAGTCGATCCTGAAGTGCTATCTGGAGATGACCCGCGAGGGCCTTCAGGGGGATCCCGACCTGCTCGTCTGGCCCGAGGCCGCAACGCCGCGCCCGCTCCTGGTCGACGAGATCACCTATGGCGCCGTGAAGGAGTTGTCCCTGAAGTCCCGTGCCGACTTCCTCATCGGCAGCATCCACTACGATGCCGAGCCGAGGGGTGACTACAATTCCGCGATCCTGCTCGCGCCGCACGTCGCGACGGCACAGATCTACAGCAAGGTACACCTCGTCCCGTTCGGCGAGTACGTCCCCTTCCGGAAATCCTTCCCCCTGCTCGCCTGGCTTGAGCGCAAGGAGGTCCCCTACGACTTCGATGCCGGCAAGGGTCCGGCTTTGCTGGAGATGGCCTCGAAACCCATCCGACTCGGCCCCCTCATCTGCTTCGAGGACACGCTCGGCGACCAGACCCGCCGCACCGCGGCGCTCGGCGCACAGTTGCTCGTCACCCTCACCAACGACGGCTGGTTCGGTCACTCGGTGGCGACCCGCCAGCATCTGGCCAACGCCCGGCTCCGCACCGTCGAGACGGGATTGCCGCTCCTGCGCGTCGCCGACACGGGCATCACCTGCGTGATCGACCGCTTCGGCCGCATCCGTGAGGAGCTCCGTGGCCCGAACGGCGACTCGTTCATCAAGGGCATCCTCCGTGCCGACATCGCCGTGCCGCTACGCCCCGTCCCCACTTTTTACACGCTTCACGGCGATCTGTTCGCCCATGCCTGCCTTGCGGTGACCGCAGCCGCCTGTGCCGCCTCGTTGCTCGGTTCCCTTCGCAGGCGCCGTCAGGTTTCCTGAACGGGGGATCTGCCCTTGGCATCCGTCGATTCTTCCGCCATAGATCGCTGTTTCCCATGAAGCATCTCCTCTCCATCGAGTCGATGACGGCCGCTGAGATCCTTTCGGTCGTCGACCTGGGTGCCCGGCTCAAGGCGTCCCGCGGCACCCCGGGCTCACGCCCCCTTGCCGGCGAATGCTGGGGCATGCTCTTCTCCAAGTCCTCGACCCGGACGCGCGTCAGCTTCGAGGTCGGCATCCGTGAACTCGGGGGGGATGTCCTGTTCCTCTCCGCCAGCGAGATCCAGCTTGGCCGCGGCGAGCCGATCGAGGACACCGCGCGCGTGCTGGGGCGCATGCTCCACGGCGCGGTCATCCGCACGTTCAAGCAGTCCGACATCGAGACCTTTGCCAATCTTTCGGGCATCCCGACCATCAACGCCCTCACCGACGAGGAGCATCCCTGCCAGATCCTCGCCGACCTGCTGACCATCCGCGAGCTGCGCGGATCGCTCGAGGGGGTCAAAGTCGCCTTCATCGGCGACGCCGACTGCAACATGGGCCGCTCCTGGATCTGGGCCGCGGCGCGCCTCGGTTTCGAACTGCGCCTTGCCTGCCCCGATCTCTACCGTCCGCCCGCCGCCCTGCTCGCACGCGCCGATGCCTCCGTCACGATCACCGAGGATCCCGAGGAGGCCGCCCGGGGCGCCGACATCCTCTACACCGATGTCTGGGTCAGCATGGGCAAGGAAGAGGAGGCCGAGCACCGCTCTGCCCAGTTCGCCCGCTATCAGATCAACGATCGCGTCCTCGCTGCTGCCGCCCCGAAGGCTCATGTCCTCCACTGCCTTCCCGCCTACCGGGGAAAGGAAATCACCGCCGAGGTCTTCGAGGCGCACGCAGACGCGATCTTCCGCCAGGCCGAGAACCGCCTCCACGCCCAGAAAGCGGTGATGACGCTGCTTAAGTCGTAGGGGTCCAGACTGCCAGGATGTCGGAACCGCTTAAATTACTCGCGGTGGCTCCTTTCGGGAACGAACTCGCTCTCTCATGGTCAGACGGTGGGGAGCAGTATCTCCCGCTGGAAAAACTACGCCGCGCCTGCCCCTGCGCCGTTTGCAACGGCGAACCCGATGTGATGGGTCGCGGTGACGCTCCGGCCAGGAACTACAAGCCCGGAAGCTTTGAACTGAAGGGCTACGACTTCGTGGGAGGGTATGGGCTGAATCTCAAATGGGCGGATGGGCATGGGACGGGGATTTACTCCTACAACCTCTTAAGAAGTTTGTAGGAGGCTTGGGATTGAACTCGGGCGTGCCCACGCCGCTCGCCCTT
>Ga0007809_10000038_pt1 | contig 45895 bp, 16 predicted proteins | sample CryBogCBE02Aug07_FD_60383 | JGI IMG/M metagenome (GOLD analysis project Ga0007809, IMG submission 60383) | Freshwater microbial communities from Crystal Bog, Wisconsin, USA - CBE02Aug07 | ecosystem: Environmental > Aquatic > Freshwater > Lake | place: Crystal Bog, Wisconsin, USA | collected...
AATGATCCAATCGACCAAGACTCAAACGACTCACAAGAGTGAGCATACCGCTTCCAGTTCCTCCACTCAGGCTCAACTGCAAAGAGTACCTTTAGCTTCGTCTCACCCACAGATCGAGGCATGAGACCACTTGAGATCATAATCTTCATCTCAGAGAGGCCCTTCTGAAACGGCAAACGCAGAGCCCTATGAATCTTCTGACCATTCGTCGGTCCCAGAATCTCTGACATCTTCTCGACCGAAAGTAAATACAAATCCTTTGGTCCCTTCACACCCTTCTCGACCAGCTTATCGACCATACCAGGACCCATTCCCTCGACCTCCAGTGTCTTTACAAAGTGCCGAAGCCGAGGACTAACAAGGTCAATCATCTCACCGCCCTTCAGATGCGTTCCAGTCGCATCCCATAGATGCTCACCCTCAGGCATCGAAGCGACAGTGGGCACGAGAACTGCATCGAGCGTGGGAATAACATCTCCTGACCGCCGAATCCGAATCTTTGCACCAGGGCCAATGTTCTTCTCCTTGATGTTTTTTGCATTGTGACCCGTGAGAAAGGTAATGGTTGCCGATCCAACAACAACAGGCTCAATCTCAATGCGAGGAATGAGATAGCCCTGATACGACGGAGCCCAGTGAACTGCGACTACAGTTGTCTCCTTGCACTGATCATCAAGAACCATCTTGAAAGCCCGCATATCCTTCGGTAGCTCAGCATCCTCCAGAGCCTTGTATTCATCACTCTGTGTCCACGGAACATCATCTTCACCAACAACAATGCCGTCCATATCATACACACACTTTGACCTGCGTCCCTGTAGAACATCTGAAAGCATAGCATCATCAATTGTCTTAATATGAATGAACCAAGGTGTGCGAAACTCCTTCTTCATGAGCCACTGAAGCTGCTGGAACCGAGGAATACCCTCGGGCTCGATGACTTCATACGCCACAAAACGAATCTTCGTGGCCTCAGGCTGGGGCACCTTCTGATGGACCTGGCCGTTTGTCCAGGAACGTGCAAGAGTTCCAATAGGCAAGTCGCTAGGAAGCACCATGAGTTCGCCACGCAGAACAAGAGTATTCTGAATGGAGGCTGCAGCAGCAGGCTTCAGACCCTGAATGTAAGGAACGAACTGACTGATATCAACGCCTGTCACGCCATCACCCCTCAGATACAACTTTCCATCAGTGTAACACCACAGAACACTGAGACCATCAAGCTTCTCAGAAAGAACATATCCACTTGGCTTACGCTTGGCAAAGGACTCCACCAGTCCAGTTCCAGGCTTGATCTTCTGAAGACTTGACATCTTGTAGGGCAGCTTGACAGCACCCTTTGCGGCAGCACCGACCTTTCGAAGAAAGGGATGATTGGGCTTAGCCTCCTCTAGCTTATCACGAAGTGTGTCATAGGCTTCATCCGTCATGATCGGGTTCTCGTCGTTGTAATATGCATCAGATGCACGGTTCAAAAGAGCTACGATCTCACGAATCTCTTTTGCAGAACTCATTTTTCTCTATCCTAGCGGCGACTTTAGGGTCGCGACCCTTCAATTTTTCAAAAAATAAAACATCAAGGCAATAGTAACAATAATATTAATTGTATAGATGCCCACAGCTCTGTTCATTCCCTGCATGGAGAGAACCATTCGGAAACCCCAATAAATCAAAAAGACAAAGAGTGAAGTAAAGATATAGGTTGGAGCATCAGCTCCAAACCATGCAATCACAAGGATGAGAGTCCAAAAGATAATATTTTCAATTATAAACAGCATCTTACTTATTGAGATAGATATTCATGGCAGCTTCATACGCTTCCATTTGATCTTCCATGGTGGTTGCTTTCTTTGCCTTTTCTCTGGCCTTGGCTGATTCTTTCCGAAGACGAAAGCTTGTCTTTGAAACACTAGACGTTGCTACTTTTGGCTCAGCCAGAACTTCACGAAAGAAATTAGCAGACTGTGTAATCGCTCGTGAGAGTGTGACAGGATCTTTAATGAGTGTGGGAGCAGCAGGAACTTTCCATTTCGGAACTTCACACAGGATTTGGGCCACGAGTCCCAGAATATCTCTGCGTGACCTGCCACCGATTCGTGGCTCTCCACCGCGATACAAATCAAGAAGAACTTGGAACTCCTCATTCATTCGTATGAGTTTACGCAGCATTAATTCCTTGTAGGCCTCTGCAAAGAGCACAAGTAGATAATATGAGACATCTGTCTTTGACTTTCCTTTGAGGTTTGGAGGACCACGATCTAGAGTGCTCAACCCAGCACCTGAATTCTCCTTTTTGAGACGATGATCCTCGTCAATCAGCCATTTGATCCAGAACAGAGCTTTCTCGGTTCCTCCTTCATTGCAGCACTTCAGAAGTTCACACCCAACCGTATACATAGGGAGTAAGTCGGCGGAGGGTTTGTAGACACGTTTAAGGACTTCTGATTCGGTTGCTCCTGTGGATACAGAGCGTAGCCATCCATCACGATGAGTTTCGGGACCAACTTTGGGCCACTGAATCCGAGTCTTTCGAGGTTGTTCACGAATAACGAAGACAATCTCACTGACTCGTGTCTGAAACTCGTCATTTTTCCAGAGATCATCCTCTGACAACCGGGAAACAAGGGCATCTAGCTCTCCTACACGTTTTTTGAGATAAACAAAGAGTCGCGGTGATGCAAGGCCGATGTGTTCGATAGTAAATTCCCAGATAGTTCGAATCCAGACATCGTAGCCGCCGCTCAGAACAAGATCAGCAGAAAAATGAAGAGCACGGCCTGTTGCAATAGTTCCACCTTCATTCAGAGCCTGTAAGAAGGCTTTGAGTGACTCTGCTGGTTTATAGCCTGCTCTTGTTCGAATTTCGATTTCGTCTTCCATCACTTGTATTTGTTACTTACAATTTTCTTGCCTCTGTTCTTACGACTTGTGCGAGGAAGGAGACCCTTGGCCTTCAGTGAAGCTCGCATGGTGAATCCGATGGGCTTGCCCTGCTTCCATTTTTTGAGGGCTTCACGATTCTTACGTGTGGCTCTATAGCCACCTTTCCAGGCTGAGCATCCACATGCACCACCCTTCTTCTTTGTTCCAACACCTTCGACGACAGGAGCAAACTCAGTCGAAACATTATTTAGCTTGTATCCTTGATTGAGAAGTTTCTCAAGTCTTTTAGGGTCCCATGCTTTCTGCATCAATTCTTCTTGTATAGAGAGTCCACCCGTTCCAGGAGTATATTCCTCACCGATCAAGCGTGGTTTTCTTAGAATTTCTGATTTTCTTCTCATTAACACCTTCCAAGGAGGAATTCTGCTAAAAAAACGATAAGTATCTAGACGTCCCTCAGCTTCAAATGTATCATCTGGAGTAATCCAAACTTCGAAGAACGCAACAGGGATTCCTGGAAAAAAAGGAGTTGCACCTAACCTAAGAAAGACTCCTGAAAAAGACGGAGGATCCGTTGGTACGGAGGTGGGTCCAGGAATATTATATCTATAGATAGCCCAGTATCGTTTTCCTACTTCAAGATCAGTGGGTTCATATTCATATTGTCTATTGGCTATTGCCCAGTTTTCAACTGACGCCATTCTATAGTCTGATTAGAATTTCTTATAGTCTGAGTAGAATGTATCTCCCTGATAAATATTTTAGGGGTCTTACAAAGACCAGGAAAGCTAAGAGAAAGCAGGAAATCAAGAAATTTGGTGCTCTCTCACACAAGAATCCTAAGGCCTATGTTGGTTTCTCGACCAACAAGGGCGTAAAAACCAGGAAGTCTTCCTACACTCAGAAATGGAATGCACTCTATCCGGGCGTAAAATCTCTCAAGGACAGGGCAAAGCTTACAGGAGTTCCTCTCGACCTGATCGAGAAATGTTATAACAGAGGAATGGCCGCATGGAGAACAGGACACCGTCCTGGAGCAACGCAACAGCAATGGGGCTATGCACGAGTCAGTAGTCTCTTGTTAGGCGGTAAGACTGCACAAACAACAGATTCTGATTTAGTAAGAGAAGCTATTCAACGATCAGCCAAAGCAAAAAGATGGTATAAATCACTAATATAAATAGAATGGATCCTGTATTGCTTAAGAATTGTTCAATTTATTTTATGTTGCGTATTCTCAAGGAAGAAAAAGCCTTTGTTGATCCCGATACATTAGAAAGCTATCCGATCATTGATGAACATTTAAGAATGGTTTCAAAAAAATGCCTTATTGGCGACTCAATGTATCAATCTTATTTTGCAAACAATGATGCAAACAGAGCTCGTTTTATCCAAAATCCTATTATCCAACGTGCTATTAAAAAGTATCATGATAATTATATTGTAACTGCGGGACCTATGCCTCCTCCTCCCGAGTGGGAGGATATATCTCCGAATGCAACTCCTAACTTCATGAAGAATCTGAATAAGAGTCGTAAGAATCGTCATAATCGTAAGTCACGACGTAATCGTAAGACGCGTAGCAGTCGTAAGAATTAATTCTCCTCGAAGAGTTCCTGCTTCTCCTCCTCAAGACGCTTAACGAGGCGAGCCGTCGCCTTCTCCCACGTGTAGGATGTGACAGTCTCCTTAGCTTTCTTGCCCATGGATAGACGCTTATCTGTATCAAGAAGGAGCTCCTCAATTCCGAGACATACATCGTGCGGGTCGCAGGCGGATGCCTCACCACCAACCGGTGAGAAGACCGTCGGCAGATAATAACGGTTCTTGGCCTTTACAAGCACCGTGTTGTCCGTATTGCAGAACTCCTTGAAGCCACCAATATCAGGGACAACCTGCGGAACTCCGACACCCATCTGCTCAAACTGGCAGAGACCAAAGCCCTCACCATCGGCCGTGGAAATACCCACATCGGCCACGTTGTAGAACATATTGATGTCCTCATCCTTGAAGATCATATCCTGGGAAGAGATCATGAGACGATTCGCAAACATCTCCGTGGGAATGTTACGCATCTTGAGTTCACGCTGGAAGATCTCAAAGAGCCACCAGCCACCCTTCTCGCCCTTGTCGCAGACACACATGAGAAAGATCGGCTTCGTGGGATACTTGGCGATGAGCTCAACGAAGGCCATGATCAGCAGATCATAACGCTTACGCGGCTGGTTACGGTTCAGATTGAGAAGAACAAAGGCATCATTCGGGATACCGATCTGCTTACGCACAACTTCCTTGGGAATACTAAAATACTGCTTCGGGTCAAAGCCGTGCAGCATGATATCAATGGGACGAGTAATACCCTGATCCTTGAGGCACTTCTTCCAGTAATTCGTGAAGGTAAAGACCATGTCGGCATCACGATTCAGAACATCAAGATATGCCTGGAGCTGGCACGTATAAACCTGGTCGCAATAAACCCAGACCTTGAAGGTGCGAGGAATTCCCGACTTACGGATCTCCTCAAGAAACTTCGTCACGACTGACATGTCGTTATAGATCATCACAACATGCGGCTGCTTCTTACGAATAATATCAGGAAGGGCCGTGAAGCCGAATCCCTGCTGCTTATCCTTCTCCAGGGCCGCGGCGTCAATCACATCAACATTTGAAGGATAAGGACGGTAACCCGCAGGCACGTTGGGAAACTTCTGGAAACCAAAATGAGTCAGCTGGATCCACGGAAGTCTCGAAAGAATCTGGAGTGTGTGATGAGAAACCTTACTGTAGCCAGTAAACTGGTGACTGTGCGTCGACACCATTAGGAACTTCAGCTTCTTTGATGCATCGACAGGCTTCTGCAGCTGTGATTGCGATTGCGGCTGTGTCTGAGCCGTGACAAACATCGGTGTAGGTGCAGGAGTAGGTGCAGGAGTAAGTGCAGGAGTAAGTGCAGGAGTAGGTGCAGGAGTAGGTGCAGCAGGAGCAGCCACAGTATTTGACGCACCCGCAATGATTGACTCTAGGCTTTTTAGGTATGAAGGAAGCTGAGAATCCATCGCTATACTTTTCAAATGTCATTCGGCTTTAGACATCGTTGAGTCTAAAAAATGACCAACAAAAGGAGATATGGAACAACAAACAAAACGAAAGAAGGAAAGGATACCTGTGGCTCTGAGAGAGGCTGTTTGGATTCATCGTCAGGGCCGTATCTTTCAGGGAAAGTGTCTGACAACTTGGTGTCCAAATATCATAACAGTCTTTGAATTTCAATGCGGTCATGATATTCCAGAGTCAAAGGGCGGCCCTTTAACTCTCGAAAATTTATATCCGCTCTGTTCTCGTTGTAATCTTTCAATGGGCGATCGTTATACTTATAAAGAATGGTGTAATATCTCACCTCCCGCAATTCAACCAACACCTGTCAAAAAAACCTGTTGGTCTATCTTTACATGGAAATCAAAGCCCAAAAGTCCTACGAACCCCGTCACTCAAACGCCGCTTCCAAGAAATCCAGCGATTTAGTAGAGAACCACGATAATTCTCCATAATCTCCTTCTCCTTTATAAAATGACCGAGTAATGCCGAGGCCTCCTGCCAGTTTGAAACTGGCAAGAGTCCTAACTCCTCCTGTAACCAATTCGCATAGGAATCTGAGGGTCCCTGTTTTACATAAAGAGGAATGCAACCGCACTCAAGTGCCTCATACAGGCGGAATGTCTCAGGATTTAGACCAGGCGGGCAAGGCACAAAGAGACTATCTAGAAGTGTTGAAATGTATTCCTTTCTCTGAATTTTCTTATCGGAGTCCCAGGATTCAACCATGTAACATGTATAAGGTTGATTTATACCAAGAGGACTCAATAAGCTACGACGATCTTTCCAGTCAGTGCCAAAGAAACTCCAATTCTTCTCTCGAAACGGCAAACGAGGTGTCTTGTTCAAAGGATCATCTGAGCCTGCCTCTAAAGTCCAGTGATAACCAAGAGGAATTGTTAATACCTTTGACTTTACAGCACTAGGAATATCATCTCTGTTATACATACGAACGACACCTAGACATCCCTCAAGTTCATAGAAGTTAATAGCATCACCGACATATTCATCGCTCAAATGAAGAATATAAAACTTCAGACCCTTTGCATTCCATCTCTGAAAGATCATATGATACTCCTGTATCCATGGCCGCTGGACAATGACAATAGGCATATCAACAGGATCATCTGTCTCGGAAAATGTCTCCACGTGAAACGGTTGATCTTTACCTAAGAGTTCCTGGAGCCACTCGCGTTCATGAGCAGTTACTGAGTTAAACTTGTGCTTATCGAGAGCAAGAATTCTGCGTTTCGGTGTCAAAGGGACAGCTGAATTAAATCCCTGGAGTTCTGACCATACTACCAGGTTTTTCTCGACCAACCGCCAGAGTTCCGTATCGACGGCTGCAGCCCTCCAGGCCCCCAAGAGTTCTCGCACTTTTTCAAGGGATGGATCCATTGTGGGTAACGAAGAACGGCATAAGAATTCACTGTAGTAACGGAGTTTTTCTACTTTCTCAACATGGTTCCAGAATTTAGGATCCCACTCCTTGACATAGTTGAAGGCATCCATTTGCATATACTTAGGGGATTCAGGACTTCCGATGACATCCTCCTTAATTACAATTGTGGGCTTTGTTTCCTCTACCACCTTTTTATTCGAACGAGCATCTTCTAGTGTTGCCGCGATATCAATTCTCTGATCACTCATATACTTCTGAATCTCTTCGGCGGTAAAACGATCATCATTATTCCACAGATCGCTATCAAATCCATCAACACGACTAAAATCGTTAAACGCACTGTCTCTATACTTGGGATCATCATCCTGGTAGCATCCAGCAACGAGAGGATCCAAGAAATAGAGATTCATTTCGTCGACAGGGTTGCAGATCATGTGATCAGCACTTGTCCAGTATCCATTTGAGTCCATGAGTCTCTGAAGAATCTTCTGGGCTCCAGATCGCGAGAGAACATAGGCATAGGCACACCAGTGGAAATAGCGGTTCGGTGACTTCTGACCAAAGAACTGGTTGGGTGCAACGCGTGAGAAATACTGGTTGACCTTCTCCTTGGTTGTTTCAAACCCAGCTCTATTGGGTGGCAAAATGCCGCCGAGATAGACAACATCATAATCATCAGGCACATATCCCTTTGCCTCGTTCCATCGTTCCTGCCAATTCGGCTGTAGCTTTACATCATCCTCAAGAATGAGATAATTCTGGATCTCTGGTCTCTCAGTAAAGAGTTGCCACCAGAGAGACAAATGGCTTAGAGCACAACCCATAATGGCCTTCTTCCAGAAGAAATCGTGCGGCTTGAACATGCGAGCAATATTTGACGTCAAGGACATCTCGCGTCCATTCACAGCAGACATACGTTGAACACGGTCTTTGAGTTCAGGATTGTGTCCAAAGAGTTTCTCCATACGATCCGGTCTACGATCCAAGTTGATTACATAGGCATCATCAATGCCCTCCATGAAAGGCTTGTGAAGAGTAAATGCACCTCTGTGAACATAGAGAGCCTTACCACTCAGGAATGTCTTACGAAGACTGTGATCACAATAGATCTCATCCATAGAAAACCGAGAAACACCCATGCGTGAAGAAAGAATACTCAGAATACTCTGATCGTGACGGTGACCAAAAGGCTTTCCATCACGGACACCAGACCACTTCGGACCCGCAATGACATCTCGTCTCTTGGCCCATTCATAGGCCTCAGCAAAGAGACGTGTAGCCTTATTATCTCCACCTGTAAAGGCAATGCAGCCAGCCCACAGTTGCTGTTCCTTCTTTTCCTTCTCTGTTACTTGCAGGGCCTGACAGAATGTCTCGTGGCACCACTGGTAATTCTGTTGTCTAGGATCCTCTAGCAAACAGATGCCCTGGTTCTCAACTTCCTTGAGCCATGTCTTGGGCCATCTACAGAGGAATACGCCAGAATCCATATAGAGAATAGGACGCCCCTCAATATCTGAACGTGAGGCGACGGAATTCAGAATCCAGAGTTTCCAGGCAAAATGTTCAGCAGCCCAGAAATCAGGAAATCCAACAGGAGTTTCTGTAGGAAGTTTCATAAAGCTCGCAAAGCTGAAGGTTTCTTTCATAGTTGCCTCGGCTTCGACAGGAATATCGGCCCCCAACCAGACATTTACTTCAAGGCCAGGAACTGCTTCTCTCTGAGCCTTCAGTCCTGAAAGCTGCTGATGGAGACTGGGTAGAAAGCGTGTGGTTGCCATGGTGAGAACAAGAGGTGAACCTGAGCTTTTGGGTTTAACAGAGGCCACCGCTGTTGCTGCACCTAGAAACCGAGGAATGGAGTTCTGTGTTAGCTGCCGTTCAGGAAGAGCCACTCTTAACATCATTAGAGAAATCTGTGAGAATGTGCGACGAACAATATCACGCTTATACTCGTCGATAGGAGGAACTGAACGCATAGCCTCATACAGTTCAGGATTTTCATCAATGCGTTTTACCGCCTCAATGAGCTCCTCAGGAGTTGTAAACTTCCGTGCATCAATGAGACCCTTTGTATCAAAGTCACGTTCTACCTTCGGATCACCCCAGTAAATCGGAATACATCCAGCCGCCTTTGCATGGAGAAGCTTCTCGGTTGTGTAGCCCTGTGACGATGAATTCTCGTAGGCCAAGCAGAATTTATATTTCTTGAGGAAGTTATGTTTCTTGAGTTCACCGCCGCCACCACCGAGGCCCGCAAAAATCTCATCACCGATATTATTAAAGAGACGACCTGCTGAATCAACCTTCTTATACTGACTGAGCCACTGGAATGCATTATTCCTCACAGGATTACAAGGGTTTGTAACAACAAAGGCACAGAAGCGATTGCGATCAGATGACAGGGGCGGAACAGTCAAGCAATCGGCGAGAGGTAGAGGCTTAGGATTCTTGATCTTCTCAACGTCGCAATTAAACCAATCGATCTCAAGCATCCAGAGAGGAAGGCGAATATACTTCTCATCAACGAAATCCGCATGAGGGAACCCGAGATTTAAGAAGATATTGGGTTGATTGATCGGTAGTGTATTCTCGCCTGTGAAATGGACTTTCTGCACAGAGGCAAAGCGTTCCTGTTTCCAATCAGATCCAAAAGGGCCAAACATCAGGAAACTAGGAGTCTTGTCTGAAGGAAACGTATCAAGAGAATAGCCCTCAATAGGAACAGGGTTTGGTAGACTTTTCATGGCTTCCTCCAACATGAGGGTAAACATGTTGTAGGCAGGATTGAAGTCATCCCACATATCAGTAAAAAGAATACGGACAGCTTCCTGTTCCTTAGTTGTAGGCACAGGTGCAGCTACCGCTGCAGGAACTTCTGCTGTAGGCAAAGGCACAGCTACCGCTGCAGGCACACCAGACACACCATCCAACCGCAGCTTCCATCCTGCTTGAACTCTTGAAGAGATAGGACTGTAGGTATCCAAAAGTTTCTGTTGTATTGTCATATAAGATGTCTGTGAGAACATACCCTTTGCACCCACAAGATCATCTTGTAGCCGCACAAGAGAAGCCGCCGATTCAAGAATACTATTATCTTCATAATAATAACCCTCATAGCCAGTTCCTGCAGAAAGTTCCTTTAGAAGCTGCGAATTATGAACCAACGGAATTCCTGACCATAAAGCATCAAGTAAGAAAGGACGTATTCTTCTGAAACGCATATGAGAAAGAACACAACTCATCGGATCCATCGTCCAATCCGCAATCCTCTGGCGACCCTGGAACTCTCCACTCAAATCAGTCGTCATCACATGAGAAAGAACATTCTCCTTAAAGAACTTTGAATTCTCAATCTGCTGAATATTATGAATCTTATACTTGTTAAAGAAGAACTTTCCCTGTCTCTTGGCCTCATAGAGAGTCACGATAGGAATCGTGCAACTGCTTGTTGCAGTATTGTTTGTCTCGCAAATATGAACAGACCAAGGCAGAACCTTCTGCTGTTGCTGTGTGTGGTTCACGGTATTTTGAATCCATGTAATATGACCTGCTTCCTTACGATAGACTTCTACAATGGAAGGACTCCAAACAAAGGGCACAGATAAGACAGGGGCACGTGTCAGTGTCTCAAGATACTGATATTCATCTGCTGTAACCTCCTCATCGAGGCACCAGACAGCAGAAATACCCTCTGTGTCTCTCCGTGTCATGCTCACAGGAAAAATGGTATTCTCAATATCTCCAAGGAGCAAGGGCTTACGAACAACCCAGACACAATTCTTTGAAATTCTCTTTCGGACCTCAGCAGAAGCAAGGGTCTGAGCAACTTCCAAGACCAAATCAAAGATCGGCTCTTTGATATCATCCACACAGACCGTTGTAAATAGATTCTTTAGTGTTTGGAGATCATCCCACCACGTCGCAGAACCCGTGAGATTAATAAGCGTTACATCATGCCCCATGCGTTTTAAGGTTTCCGCAATGGAGATCACCGTGGAGGCTCCACCTCCACTAAAAATCGAAAACTGAAAGTGGGTGGTTATACCAATCCTCATTCTCTTTTCTTGAAATATTCACACATCATCTCTTTAGCCGCGAAGAAGATCACTCCATCCCTTCTGAATTTCAGGATTGTAAGGGGAGTGCTTCCAGGCCAGAGCTCGTGCATGTGACCGATAGGTCTCTAAACGTTCATTGTGACGTGCCGATACCTCATCATACAAATGTCCTAATTCATCGAGATCAGATCCCTTGTAGCAATATCCATAGGGTGACCACGACTGGGCATTATGAATAACAGGAAAAGAGCACCACAGAAGTTCAAATAACATATAATTATATTCATTGTTCCATTGATGAAGCAAGAACGTCGCAGAAGGATATTGTGCCGTGATAGAAATAATATCGGAGCGTCCGAGTAACTTAATCTTTCCAGCCTTGTGGAGTTCAAGAGTCGGTAGAATGGTCTCCTTGAAGAAAGGAGTCATGTTCAGCCTTTCACCGTTAAAGACATGAATCTCTCCATTCCAATCGGGATGCTTACGAAACCAACGTTCCATTGCCATGATCGGGACTAAACTAGACTTCTGAAAACTGATATTGGGCTCCATAATAATGATACGTTCAGGCTCATCCTCTCGCCTAGGACGCCACTGTATACGACGCCGCCCATCATCCGTAATCATACAAGGATCCCAGACATAAGGAGCAACCTTCTGTCGGTCACCACCAGGATCTACGTGATTCAGAGAAGCAGCATACTCGGAATGTTGAGCATAGTGAGGAGACACCCAAATTTCCTGCATTTCGCCGACCACGTGATGACTAAAATGCATTCCAGGATAAAAGACAGGAGTTTCAATATCAATGTTCAGAATGTTGCCCAAATATAACTTACAGATACGAGCACCGGTCATTTTGAGAAAGCGTCGGAGTGAAGCATCCAGACTCATACCAATTTCAATGTAGGCCTTAATTGGTATAGGCTGCTTCACAAGATCTTCTGCCGTGATCACACGACAATGTTTGATTACATCTGGCACGCCATCCATATTCTTGGGCTTTGTATTCACAAGCAAGAGAGGCGTCCATCCCATCGCATCAAACATCCGATATAACAAAAAAACGTTCTGAAAGAGGCCGTTAGAAAACATATTTTCTGTCGTGATGGTTGCCGTTGCAAGAAGAACAAGTGGTCTTTCAATAAGAGGTTTTACATCTAACATACCTTTGAACGGAGGCTTACCCGTTGTTGGTTCATATCCCAGCCGTGTCATGCCAGGAAGAAGAAACCCATGTGGATCCATGTTCTATTGAACACGTCCAATCCCTAGAGTAAAGTTATCCGCAGCAGGTTTAGAGCGGCCGAAAGCCATGTCAAACTTTTCAACAAACGAATTGTTTCTCCGAAGCGATCGAATCGCCTTCGGAAAGATTCCGCCAGAGGTGGCACAATCACAAGAAAGAACTATTATATTGCCTGACCTGGCAGGACAAAGGCTTTTCTTGGGTTTATCATCCATTATATCGACAAATACACAAGGCACTCTCGATAGCATTTATCCCGAAAATGCCAGTTTTACCTTTGATTTACTAAAGAATAATCTAGGTATCGGTGTTAGTTCTCCACAGTATGCTCTTGATATTAAAACAACAACGGGCCTAAGACTCACAGGTGGAACTCTGAATGCGAACGCTTATGGACTCGTAAGTATCCAGACACAAGCATTAATTAGCACTTTACCGACTTCAGTTTACGCTCCCGGCACAATACCCCTTAATGCTTTAACATCATCTGGATCAGGTATTTTACCAGGTATTAGTGTTCCTACAAGTGCCTTGTTTGGAACATTTAACTCAAAACTATTTGCCCCATCAACAATACCTCTTATTGCACTTCAAAGCACAGGTGTTATCTTTGCCACACAATTTGTGGGTGATGGTGGCTCTCTTTCAAATCTACAGCTATCAAGTTTAAATACATTTGGCCTTGAAAAGACATTCTTGCCTAATACAATTGCGTTAAGCACAATTGCTTCTACAGGTCAGATTTGGATAAAAAATATAGATGGAGCAATCTATGTTCCAACTCTTAGCACAGCAACTATATTTACAAATTATCTATATCCGCAGACTGTTAGCACCTCAGATATAGTAACACAGACACTTGAAGCATCAAGTTTTACAACTGCAACCTTTGTTGCATCATCTATATCAACATTGATGATAGCTACAGGAAATTTAACAGCGTCAAAAATCTATGGCGATGGATATTTTATAACAGCATTAAATCCCGCTAATTTGATTACAACAATTCCTTCTGAAAAATTCGGATACAGAACTATTTCTTTTGATGTTCTAAATCCTTATGGAGATTTCAAGGTTCTAGCTGGATCTGTTACACTGAAAGCACCGACAACTGCGTCAAATGTTGATATTCAAGGAGTCCTTTCTGTAAGCAATATCGCAAGTTTTTCTTCAATGGTCTATGCTTCCTCCTTTCAGGGCGACGGTTGGAATCTTTCAAATCTAAATGTGACATCGACTGTTCAAGGCCTTGGATCTTCAGGATATATATCATCAGCACAACTATTATCAACTGCATCAGGAATCTATAATTTTGTAAATACGTATATTAATCCTGAAGAGCTTACCTCTACTGTTGTAGGCTTGGGATCTCTAACGTTTATTTCATCACTTGAACTCGATGCCAAATTGAATTCAACACTTCTAGGTCTTGGGTCAGCAAATTATGTATCAACAGCATCTCTTGTATCAACAACTACCTCTATTATAGTAAATGGTGGTGCTAGTGCAAAGGCTTTCACATCGACAGTTGAAGGTCTAGGATCCGCAGGATATGTATCAACAGCATCTCTTGTATCAACAACAGCATTTTTACTAGCAAATGGTGGCGGAATAACTCTTACATCCACAGTTGCAGGTCTAGGATCATCAGGATATATATCAACACCAGGAAATGTTATTTATAGTGATGCGTGGATTCAAGCGAATTTAATTAATCCTCCTACTTTATTTTCATTCGGAACTCCTGTGTCGAAAAGTTCTCAGATTTTTATTCCGTGGACGTATCCTACACAAATAAATGTAGGATTCCAGAGTTCTTGGTTGCCTGTTATTAATGTTTTTAATTCGATTCTTTCAACAAATGTAATAGCGATTAATCCTTCTACAATTATCAGCACTCTATCCAGTGGATACGTAAACTATCACAATAGTTCCAACTATATAACAGGCATTGTCTTGGCAAAAATAAAAGGAACATCAGGTATTCAAAATATTACCTTTCCTCAAGACGGATTACAACGTTCTGCATTTGTATATTATGAGCCTTCTCTGTCGAGTATATCTACATCTGGTCAGCTTACAGCCTGGTATGCAAATTATAATCTAGGTTCAAATGTTGCATCGACTATTTTTGGCGTATTTCTTGCTCCAGGTGCACCCTCTGCTCCTCAGAAGCTACAAAGCACATCTATAACCTCAAATTCTCTCAGCTTTTATTTTAGCACTCCTCAGTTTGTGGACGTGAATGATCCAACATCCATCGCAACGATTACAGAATATGATCTTTCATTCAATTCAGTTCCTATTCCTGGAATTCGGTATGGGTCACCACAATATAACGCTCAAGCACCCGTTATAACAGCACCGTTTAGCTACGTGGGAAGTCCAGACGCTACAGCAGGCCAGGTCATTCAATATCCCGCAATAAATCTATTTCCAGATTCTACCTATAATTTCTACGTAAAAGCCAAGAATTCAGGAGGTTTGTTTGGACCTCAAGCATCTACATTGGGAATTAGCACATCGTATCTGACTCCTACAGTTGTAACAGGACCGACATTTTCAAGTCGCTACTATGGTGGCACCGTAAAACGCGTCGCTGATAATGCTGCAATCACTACACTTCTAAATACAAATACCGATTGGACCAGTGCTAACTTTATCGTTCCTGTTCAAACAGTAGCAGCTAGAGGCTCACAGGGTATCGGCATCATCGCAATTAGCACATTCTTTACAACTCCCTCAACTATAATAGGACCTACTGTCTTTACCAATGGATTTCCTGCATCTATACCTCTATCCCTCACGCAAAGTAGCATGACAGTAAGCACAACAAATGTGTATGATAATTTCGCTGCATCTATAGCTGCCTATCAGGGATTTTATCTGAATACCTCAAACAACGTCACCATCAAGTCAGGCATCTTTCAGCCCAATTCAACAATTTATACTTTTAAGACAGTGAGTTATCAAAGCACACTCGGAGCTGTGACGAGCAACCAGACACAGCAGACATTTTATTATGATACACCACAAGGGACAGCAACAGTTACTGACCTCACTTTTAATTATGTCACATCACCAGCACCCACAAATACATATGTATCAGGTGTGCGTGTTATCTCAGGAACTCCTCAATTTAGCACAATTACAGGAACTTTTAATCTGGGTCAATGGTTTTATATTTCACCTCTTGTTACGTTATCCAATATAATAGGCCCCACAATTACTTCCATTACAAATACAGATACAACAAATATTATTTCTGGACTTTCAAATGGACAGTTTCTACCTGCGACGCGTGTTGTCTTTTCAAATGCACTCACAGCCAATTCTCTCGCAACAACCTTTGCCTCATCTATTGGAATGACAGCAGTATGTTCGAATGTGGCAACGACATCTGCACTACTTGCCGCAGCGAATATATCTTCGATTGTTGATGGACCCTCTGTAACTCTGATTGGAACCACTCTGCCCGCGGCTCTACAAACTCTGAATAGTGGTGTTCCTGCATCAGGCTGTAGAATCTGGTCGTTTTCCAGTTTCGACACAACCAATGTCTATGTTCCACCTTATATTTTTGGATGCAACGGAACAAACTACTCCTATACAAATTATCTCTATGATACAGCTACCTTTCATAGTTATTCTCTCGTTGATGCTGCTGCACCCTTTCCGCTTGTAAAAGAACTCCAGGTAGCAAACGGATATCATGTGACGAAAGGAACACGCAAAGACTGTTATATCAACTACACAAATATGAAATATAATGCAACCTCTGTAAATAATGTTGATTATACTACAATCACAACATCAGGTATTCGCTTTGCGAGCTTTGCATGGAAAACAGCCTCTTCAGGAACAAACTATTCAGCTCTCACCTTTATACTCAATTATTCATCTGCAAGTTCAAGCCCTCTATCACTCAGTAACAATCTTGTTATCTTTACTGGAACACCTGACAAACTCTATGTTTTCTATAAAATCGAGGATCAAGCCTCCATTTTGCCGACAAATGGAACTTCAGCAACTTCTGTTTGGTTAGACGCAAACGGCACATTAGGAACAGCAGCCTCCGCCTTAACCTATTATGTTGACTCGACAGGAAACTACACGCAGATACGTGGAGGTGTCACTTCCGGTGCGACATCAAATGCGACCAGTTTTACGTTTCCTAATGTGTTTATACCTTCTTTTGCGACGATCGGCAAAGATGTTAGAATTCTTTGTAGAATTGGTGTTCCTATGAATTATAATTTCGCCTTTACAACAATTTCCGCCACATTATCATAGATTTTATTAGTAGAACACGATAGATGGCGACAACCACGCAGCAACTTACGTTGCTTTATAAAAAAAACTTTGGTGTCGCGGACACTAAAGATACAAACACAGTATCTCAAGAAGGTATTTCATCAAGACCGAGGATTATACCTTCATTACAGGTTCTTCAACAAGCGATACCTGTAAATGTGCCATCTGATTTTGTAAAAGACAATAGCTTTTCAGCCCTAAAAGGCCAGAGGTATACAAGTGCTAGCTATCCCTACATTGTCTACTACAGTAGTATTGCCTTAACACATATAAACTTATATGAATCTTATTGGTTTACCGATGCAACAACAGCTCATCCCGAATTAAATATTTTGACAACTGCAATTCCTACAACGTATGGTTCTGGATTGTATGCAACAGTTGTCTATGATTCTGGAGGAAATCCATTGGGAGCAAATGGAACATATCCATGGGCCTTTGATACAGAAGGTGGCATTCTTAAATTCTTTAATTACTTGACCGCTGGAAATGCTCCTCCTACCATCACATTTTATCGTTATGAGGGAAGCTTTGGAGTTCCAACAACCTTTGCTCAACTCTTCACTAGCACACTCCAAGCTAGCACACTCCAGCTTATTGATTTAACCACAAATATTCCTGGAAATGTAACTCTATCAAATGGAAATATATATGTAAATGGAACAATTCTTGCTGGTGGAGGCATACCAAGCACAACTATAGGCCTTGGATCTCTTGGATATATTTCTTCTCTACAGCTTACCTCTACGGTCATAGGTCTAGGATCATCAGGTTATGTATCTACTGCTTCACTTATATCAACAACCGCCTATCTTTTGAGTAATGCTGGAGGAACAACACTCACATCTACACTTGTTGGTCTAGGCACTGCTGGTTATATCTCATCGACACAACTGACATCAACCACAACAGGAATCTACACATATATTTCTTCCTTTATTGATCCCACGGAGTTGACCTCGACGGTTGTGGGCCTCGGAACCACAGGCTATGTAAGCACGATGGGTCTACTATCAACTGCTTCTGGCCTTGCTTCCTATATTACCACCTTTATTGATCCTGTAGAGCTAGCCTCCACAGTCGCAGGCCTCGGATCTGCAAGCTTCATATCATCTCTTCAGCTTCAATTAAATATTACTTCAACTGTTGCAGGTCTAGGTTCCGCAGGATATGTCAGCACAGCATCATTGGTCTCGACTGTCCAGAATCTCCAGTATGGTTATCAGACAGCAGGATTTATCTCAGCACCTAATTTGCTAGGTCATGTATCTACATCAACACTCAATCTGTCCTTAACATCAACTGTTGCAGGTCTAGGTTCTGCAGGATATGTCAGCACCGCGTCACTGGTCTCGACAACCGCTTATCTTCTAAACAATGCAGGTGGTGTATCTCTTCAGTCAACGTTGGCAGGTCTTGGAACATATGGTTATGTAAGCACTGCTTCGCTCGTGTCCACAACACTTGGACTACAAATGTCTGGATTTATTTCAACACCTAATCTTGCAGGCCATGTCTCTACATCATTCCTAAACACAGTATTGATATCAACATCACAATCTTTGAATGTCAGTTTCTCAACGTTTTCAACTCTGATTGGTCTAAGCACTTCTATTTCTTCATTTACCTTTCAAAGTCTATATGGAACTCAAGGATTTATTTCCTCACTCACAGTGAATTCCTTATTTCTGGGTTCAAACTCTGGTTTCCTGGACATGGGCGATGTTGTCGCAGCATCTCTATCAACAGTTCTAATCAACACAAACTCTGTGTATGCAAACAATACATATTTAGGAGCAGGATCAACTCCGTTCACAGCTATTCAGTTCTATGGTCTATTTGGTCAGTATAACAATACAGTTCTAGCAGAAGTCTCCACAGGTATAGGAACACAGGAACTTCTTCTCTTTAAGGGTTCCTCGGCCTCGGATCGAATCCGTCTTCAAACGACAGGCAGCATTGTATTCGAGCCAGGATCTTCTGCCAGACTCTGGGCGTCCTCTATCACAAGCAATGCAGTTCCCGCGATGGTAATCGATATCAATTCCAACGTTGGTATTAAAACAGGGACAACAGCAGGTATTGCCTTGGATGTTGCTGGTCTCGGACGTTTCCAGCAACTCTCAACACAAAATATCCAAGTCTCAACCATCAATGGTCAGAGTTTTGGTGCCCCTATTAATTCTTCTATTATAGGCCTTGGCTCAGCAGGATATGTCAGCACCGCGTCGCTCGTGTCGACAACAGCCTATCTTTTGAATAACGCAGGTGGTGTATCTCTTCAATCAACATTGGCGGGTCTTGGAACATATGGCTATGTCAGCACAGCCTCGCTTGTATCAACAACACTGGGCCTTCAGACTTCTGGATTCCTGTCGACAGCTACAATTGTCTCAACAACACTTGGTCTACAAATGTCAGGATTTATCTCAACAGCCAATCTTACAGGTCTTGTATCCACAACTCTTTTAAATACATCTCTCACATCGACGGTTCAGGGTCTTGGCTCGGCCTATGTTTCAACAGCTTCACTCGTCTCAACAACAGCAGGAGTTCAAATAGGATACCAGACAGCAGGGTTTCTATCAACACAAACACTACAGTCGACCGTCCAGGGTTTAGGACAGATCTACACGAGCACCGCATCACTGTTTTCAACCACAACAGGAATCTACACCTATATTTCCTCCTTTATTGATCCAACTGAGTTGACCTCAACCGTCATAGGTCTCGGAACCACAGGCTACGTCAGCACAATGGGTCTTCTCTCAACTGCTTCTGGCCTTGCCTCCTATATTACAACCTTTATCGATCCTGTAGAGCTAGCCTCCACAGTCGCAGGTCTGGGATCAGCGAGTTTTATCTCTTCATTACAGCTCCAACTAAATATCACCTCGACTGTCGCAGGTCTAGGTTCCGCAGGATATGTCAGCACCACTTCGCTCGTGTCGACCGTTCAAAACCTTCAGTATGGCTACCAGACAGCAGGATTTATCTCAGCACCTAATTTACTAGGCCACGTGTCTACATCAACTCTCAATGTATCACTAACCTCAACAGTCGCAGGTCTAGGTTCCGCAGGATATATCAGCACCACATCATTAGTGTCAACAGTCCAGGGTCTTCAAACAGGATACCAGACTGCTGGTTTCTTATCAACAGCGACTCTGCAGTCAACAGTTGCAGGTCTAGGACAAAACTACGTGAGCACAGCGTCATTGGTGTCAACAACCGCCTATCTTCTGAGCAACGCAGGCGGTGCATCTCTTCAGTCAACGTTGGTAGGCCTCGGAACTTATGGATATGTATCAACCACATCTCTGACATCTACAGTTGCAGGCCTGGGACAGAATTATCTCAGTGTAGCACAATACAAACAAGGGTTTTCCTCTTTCTCAACTGCAATTTCATTAAACTTCTATTCACTCAGTGTTCAAATCTCGACCTTTGTGGCCTCAAATGGATATGTATCCTCTCTTTCAGTTGATCAGCTGATTTTTGGTGATGGAAATGGATGGGCCGATTTTGGTCCCATTCGTGCCACTGCACTCAGCACACTTCAGACAAACACAGGAATTCTCTACACGAACAATCTTCTCTTGGGATACCAATCATCTCCAAATACAGCTCTTCAGTTCTATGGTCTCTTTGGAAACTACAATAATACTGTTATTGCGGAACAGTCGACAGGCTCAGGAATTCAGGAACTTCTTCTGTTTAAGGGATCCTCCTCCTCAGACCGAATCCGCCTACAGACAACAGGAGCAATCGTCTTTGAGACCTCTATTCTATCTACACTCTACTCGACAAACAATATTGCAGTCTCAATACCAACAATGATCCTCCAGAGTAACTTAGTAGGTATAGGCACGAGTTCACCTCAAGCACTTCTGGATGTTGCTGGTATAGCACGTATTCAGACTGTCTCAACACAGAATCTACAAGTCTCAACCATCAATGGTCAGAGTTTTGGTGCCCCTATTAATTCAACAGTTATCGGCCTCGGATCTGCTGGTTATGTGTCAACAGCTTCTCTCGTGTCAACAACCGCCTATCTTCTAAGTAACGCAGGTGGTGCAACGTTAACCTCAACAATAATAGGCCTTGGAACACTTGGCTACGTCAGCACAGCCTCGCTTGTATCAACAACACAGGGAATTCAAACAGGATACCAGACTGCTGGATTTCTCTCAACAGCGACTTTACAATCAACCGTCCAGGGTCTAGGTTCCTCAGGATATGTAAGCACAGCTTCTCTTATTTCAACAGTCCAGGGTCTTCAAATAGGATACCAGACTGCTGGTTTCTTATCTACACAAACACTGCAGTCAACAGTTGCAGGTTTAGGACAGATATACGTGAGCACAGCATCACTGATCTCAACAACAGCAGGAGTTCAAACAGGATACCAGACTGCTGGTTTCTTATCAACAGCAACTTTACAGTCGACAGTCCAGGGTCTAGGTTCCTCAGGATATGTTAGCACAGCATCACTGTTTTCAACAACCCAAGGCCTTCAAACAGGATATCAGACAGCAGGATTTCTATCAACACAAACACTACAGTCGACCGTCCAGGGTCTAGGGCAGATCTACGTGAGCACCGCATCACTCTTTTCAACCACAACAGGAATCTATACCTATATTTCCTCCTTTATTGATCCAACAGAACTCACATCGACAGTTATAGGTCTCGGAACCACAGGCTATGTGAGCACCATGGGTCTTTTGTCGACAGCATCTGGTCTTGCCTCCTATATCACAACCTTCATTGATCCTGTAGAGCTAGCCTCCACAGTGGCAGGCCTGGGATCTGCAAGTTTTATCTCTTCATTACAGCTCCAACTAAATATCACTTCAACTGTTACAGGTCTAGGTTCTGCAGGGTATATCAGCACCGCTTCACTTGTATCAACCGTTCAAAACCTTCAGTATGGTTATCAGACAGCAGGATTTCTCTCAGCACCTAATTTACTAGGCCATGTATCTACATCAACTCTCAATGTATCACTAGCATCAACAGTTGCAGGCCTAGGTTCTGCAGGATATATTAGCACCGCTTCGCTCGTGTCAACCGTTCAAAACCTTCAATATGGTTACCAGACAGCAGGATTTATTTCCTCTGCAAATCTTGCAGGCATTGTATCTACATCGTCACTGAATCTAAGTCTGACCTCGACTGTTGCAGGTCTAGGGCAGATCTACATATCATCAGGTGCTGCTATTACACAAACAAACTTGGCTTCTACAGTAACAGGACTAGGATCTTCTGGATATGTATCGACTGCATCACTTGTATCAACAACTGCAGGCATTCAAACAATCGTCGGTGCTAATATATCAACAGTTTCAACATCCTACTCGCAAGTCTTTGGAACATCGTCATTAATTGCGAATTTCGTAAATTCAAGACAAGGCTATATCTCATCTTTGATGGTAGACGTTCTCTCATTTGGATCAACAAGTGCCTTCCTTGAAATGGGAGATATTGTTGCGATTAGTCTCAGCACAACACAAGTGACTACAAATATATTAGTTGCTAACCAAATATCAACCTCTTCAATCATTGGATATCCCACAATAAGTAACTTGGTCTCAACTGTCGCAGGTCTAGGACAGAACTATATTTCTTCTGGTGGTGCCATAACACAAACGAATCTTACTTCAACTGTAATTGGCCTTGGCACTCTAGGATATATTAGCAGCACAAGTCTACAATCTACAGTTATAGGTCTAGGCCTCACATATGTTAGCACTGCATCATTGATATCAACAACACAGGGACTTCAAACAGGATATCAGACTGCTGGGTTTCTATCAACACAAACTCTACAGTCCACCGTTGCAGGCTTAGGACAAAACTATATCAGCACCACTTCGCTCGTGTCAACCGTTCAAAATCTTCAGTATGGTTATCAGACAGCAGGATTTATCTCAGCACCTAATCTTTTAGGTCATGTCTCTACATCAACACTTAATACCTCTCTAGCATCAACAGTTATAGGTCTAGGCCTGATATATGTTAGCACTGCATCATTGATATCAACAACACAGGGACTCCAAACAGGATATCAGACTGCTGGGTTTCTATCAACAGCCACTTTACAGTCAACAGTCCAGGGTCTAGGTTCCTCAGGATATGTCAGCACAGCATCACTCATTTCAACATTTACTGGAATTGGTCTCACCTATGTATCAAGTTCAACACTAACAACCTCTTTAGTGTCAACAACACAGGGACTCCAAACAGGATATCAGACTGCTGGGTTTCTATCAACGACGACTTTACAGTCAACAGTCCAGGGTCTAGGTTCTGCAGGATATGTCAGCACAGCATCACTCATTTCAACATTTACTGGAATTGGTCTCACATATGTATCAAGCTCAACACTAATGATCTCTTTAGTGTCAACAACACAGGGACTTCAAACAGGATACCAGACAGCTGGTTTCTTGTCTACAGCGACTTTACAGTCAACAGTCCAGGGTCTAGGTTCCGCAGGATATGTCAGCACAGCATCACTCATCTCAACATTTACTGGAATTGGTCTCACCTATGTATCAAGCTCAACACTAACGACCTCTTTAGTATCAACAACCCAAGGTCTTCAAACAGGATATCAGACTGCTGGGTTTCTATCAACAGCGACTTTACAGTCAACAGTCCAGGGTCTAGGTTCCGCAGGATATGTCAGCACAGCATCACTCATCTCAACATTTACTGGTATTGGCCTCACCTATGTATCAACCTCAACACTAACTACCTCTTTAGTGTCAACAACACAGGGACTTCAAACAGGATACCAGACAGCTGGTTTCTTGTCTACAGCGACTCTCCAATCAAGCGTCCAGGGTCTAGGTTCCGCAGGATATGTGAGCACCGCTTCACTGTTTTCAACCACAACAGGAATCTACACCTATATCTCCTCTTTTATTGATCCCACTGAGTTGACCTCAACTGTGATAGGTCTCGGAACTACAGGCTACGTCAGCACCATGGGTCTTCTTTCAACTGCCTCTGGCCTCGCCTCCTATATCACAACCTTCATTGATCCTGTAGAGCTAGCCTCCACAGTGGCAGGTCTAGGATCAGCGAGTTTCATATCATCTCTACAACTTCAACTAAATATCACCTCGACTGTTGCAGGTCTGGGTTCTGCAGGATATGTCAGCACAGCATCACTAACATCAACAGTCCAGAATCTCCAGTATGGTTATCAAACAGCAGGATTTATTTCAGCAGCTAACTTGATAGGTGTTGTATCAACATCAACACTCAATCTGTCACTGACATCAACTGTGGCAGGTCTAGGTTCTGCAGGCTATGTATCAACTTCGCAGCTCGTGAGCACAACCCAAAGCATAAACATTGCATTTTCAACCTTCTCAACACTTCTGGGTCTCAGCACTTCGATCTCATCGCTGACAACACAGTATCTCTATGGCACTCAAGCCTTTATTTCCTCACTCACAGTGAATTCGTTGTTCCTAGGATCCAACTCTGGTTTCCTCGATTTAGGTGATATCGTTGCAACATCCGTCAGCACAACACAAATTAATACAACAATTTTGTATGCCTCATCAATCTGGGCATCTCAAGTGAGTGGTGCAACAACCATTCTGAATTTAGTGTCAACCACTGCTGGCCTCCAGTATAGTTATCAAACCGCAGGATTCATTTCAGCACCTAACTTGATAGGTATTGTCTCTACATCAACACTCAATCTGTCATTGACCTCAACTGTGATAGGCTTAGGTTCTGCGGGCTATGTATCAACCGCTTCTCTTATCTCAACAACCGCCTATCTTCTGAGTAACGCAGGTGGTGCAACGTTAACATCAACAACAATAGGCCTCGGAACACTTGGCTATGTGTCAACCGCTTCACTTATCTCAACAACTGCGGGTCTCACCTATAATTACCAGACTGCTGGATTTCTCTCAACACAAACACTACAATCTACAGTTGCGGGTCTAGGATCTGCAAACTACGTGTCAACTGCTTCTCTTGTCTCAACCACAGCCTATCTGCTAAGCAATGCAGGCGGAACTACTCTCACCTCGACGACAATTGGTCTTGGAACTCTCGGATATGTCTCAAGCACACAACTCCAGTCAACAGTGACAGGACTTGGTTCCTCAGGCTATATCTCGAGTTTTTCGACCTTTTCAACACTTCTAGGTCTCAGCACCTCCATTTCAACACTCACAACACAGTATTTCACAGGCACTCAAGCTTTTATCTCCTCACTTGTTGTTAACTCACTTTCTCTTGGATCAAACTCAGCATTTATTGACATGGGTGATGTTATTGCGACCTCTCTGAGCACAACACAACTTAATGCAACAGTAATCTATGCATCCTCAATTCAGGCATTCCAAATCAGTGGTGCAACAACAACTGTAAATCTTGTATCAACAACTGCGGGTCTCCAATACAGCTACCAGACAGCTGGGTTTCTATCAACTGCTTCTCTAATCTCAACAACAGTGAGTCTACAGACTTCTGGATTCATTTCAGCAGCGAACTTGCTAGGTATTGTATCAACTTCCACACTCAACCTTTCATTGACCTCAACTGTTGCTGGTCTTGGATCTGCAGGTTATGTGTCAACCGCTTCGCTCGTATCAACAACAGCCTATCTTCTAAGTAACGCAGGTGGTGCTACATTGGGATCAACAATAATAGGCCTCGGAACACTTGGCTATGTGTCAACCGCCTCGCTTATCTCAACAACTGCGGGTCTCACCTACAATTATCAGACAGCTGGATTTTTATCCACTACGACACTCCAGTCAACAGTCGCGGGCCTAGGCATAGCAGGTTACATTTCTTCTACACAGCTCACATCAACTACAACAGGAATCTACACCTATATTTCCTCGTTTATTGATCCGACTGAGTTAACCTCGACGGTTGTGGGCCTCGGAACCACAGGCTACGTGAGCACAATGGGTCTATTATCAACAGCTGCAGGCCTCGCATCCTACATTACAACGTTCATTGATCCAGTAGAGCTTGCTTCGACGGTTGCAGGCCTTGGATCAGCGTCATTCATATCATCTCTACAACTTCAACTGAACATTACATCGACAGTAACAGGTCTAGGATCAGCAACCTATGTCTCAAGCACACAACTGACATCAACAGTAAGGGGCCTAGGATCATCTGGATATGTATCTTCACTGACCTTTGTAACACTCGTATCCTCACAGCAAATCCTGGCTTCCTCGATTGGCGTGAATTGTAATTCTCCTGCCTATCAACTTGATGTGGCTGGAAGTATTCATGGAAATTATTTTAGCTCCGTTCAAGTAACAACTTCCTCCTTTTTTGGAAGTTTGGCGGATGCTTTTACAGTAATCGTGTATGATATATAAGAATAAATGTTCCTAAGCATAAAAAGAAAGGATGGCGTTACAAGTCCCATCTACGGCGGGGTTTCTTGCTGTTGATACAACAACAGCAAAAAACATCAGCCTTCCACTAACTTCAAGCAGGCCAGGGCGTATCTTAACATTTAAAGATAGAACAGGAAATGCTTCAACAAATCCTGTAACAATTACAACATCAGGTGCTGATACATTTCAGGATGGATCAACAACCTATTATCTCAATCAGCCTTTTCAGAGCATAACGTTCATTGCACGAGGAGGTCTGTGGCTTACAGAAAATGACGTTCCAAAAACGTATTTTACTAGCACTCTCGCAGGGTTAGGTCAAACCTACATTAGCACAGCATCCCTAATTTCAACAACTGTAAGTTTACAGGCTTCTGGATTCATTTCAGCACCTAATTTGCTAGGTATTGTATCAACTTCAACACTCAATGTGTCACTGACCTCGACAGTTGCAGGCCTCGGTCAAAACTATATGTCTACACTTTCACTGATTTCTACAGTGACAGGCCTAGGTTCTGCAACTTATATTTCCTCAGCTCAACTTATTTCAACTGGTGCATCCTATGCGACATATTTCACGTCATTGAGTGCTTCTTTTTCAACATTAACAGCATCAAACGGATATATTTCTTCTTTGCGTGTTGATTCTCTCCAATTAGGCTCAGGTGACGGTTGGGCCGACTTTGGTCCTTTGAGAGCTGCTGGTGTGAGCACAATTCAGCTCAATGCAGGTGCTGTTTATGCCACAAGCAATTTAGTTGGATCTGTCTCGACGCCGTTTAATGCGATCCAGTTTTATGGTCTCTTTGGCCAGTATAACAACACAGTTCTTGCGGAAGTTTCGACTGGCGTTGGCACACAGGAACTCCTTCTGTTCAAGGGATCCTCAACCAGCGACAGAATTCGTCTTCAAACCACAGGATCTATCGTGTTTGAGCCAGGATCATCAGCACGTCTATGGCCTTCGAGCATCACCAGTAACGCGGTTCCTGCGATGGTGATAGATACAAGTTCCAACGTAGGTATCAAAACAGGAACAACTGCGGGAATCGCTTTGGATGTTGCGGGCCTGGGTCGTTTCCAGCAACTCTCGACACAAAGTATCCAGGTGTCGACCATAAACGGCCAAAGCTTTGGTTCTCCCATCAATTCAACTGTCATTGGCCTCGGATCAGCAGGATATCTCTCAAGCACACAACTCCAGTCAACAGTTGCAGGTCTAGGTCAGATTTATATATCATCTGGTGGAGCTATGACACAAGCAAACGTTACATCAACGGTTGTTGGCCTTGGATCAGTTGGTTATATCTCGACAACTCAATTACAATCAACTGTTACAGGTTTAGGACTCATCTATGTTTCAACTCTCTCAAGTTTCTCAACACTCATTGGTCTCAGCACCTCCATTTCATCACTAACAACACAGTATCTGTATGGCACTCAAGCTTTTATATCATCTTTAACAGTGAATTCATTGTTCCTAGGATCAAACTCTGGTTTCTTGGATCTCGGCGATATTGTTGCAACATCTGTTAGCACCACCCAAGTGAATACTACAATATTATATGCTTCTTCTATCTGGGCAACTCAGATTAGTGGTGCAACAACAACTCTGAACTTAGTCTCCACAACCGCGGGTCTCCAGTATAGTTACCAAACAGCTGGTTTTCTATCAACTCAGACTCTGCAGTCAACTGTCGCAGGTCTAGGTTCCGCAGGATATGTATCTAGTTCTTCCCTCGTATCCACAACTTCTGGGCTCTATACCTATATCTCCTCCTTCATTGATCCTACAGAGCTCACCTCGACGGTTGTTGGCCTCGGAACGACAGGCTATGTGAGCACGATGGGCCTTTTGTCAACAGCCTCTGGCCTTGCTTCCTATATCACAAGCTTCATTGATCCTGTCGAACTTGCATCGACGGTCACAGGTCTCGGCTCAGCGAGCTTCGTTTCAACTCTTCAGCTCACTCTGAATATCACCTCAACAGTTGCAGGCTTGGGTTCTGCAGGCTATGTCTCAAGCACACAACTTCAGTCAACTGTGATAGGAATTGGTGCAGCAGGGTATATTTCAACTTCAGGACTACTCTCTAGTATAATAGGTCTTGGTTCAGGAGGTTATGTTTCAACAGGATCTCTGGCATCAACAGTAGGGGGCCTTGGATCAGCAGGATATGTGTCAACAGCATCGTTAGTGTCAACAACTGCGGGTATTCAATATGCATCTGTCTCAAATATTTGCTCATTTTCTTCAATGATAACAAATAATACAAATGCTGTTTTAGCATCAACTGTGTATGGACTCGAGAGTTATGTATCTTCCTATGTTTCAACGCTTAACTATTATACACCAAATACAACGGGACAAATCCTCTATATGAACTATAGTATTTCAACAGGCACTTCAAATTACAGAGAACTTGGTATAAGTCCTATCACAGGAACAACACAATATACTCTTACATCAACACTTAGTTCTAGAACGAGTAACGTCTATCTCATTGGATTTCAAACGGATTTCCAACTTCCGCCTATTCTGCCTGCAGGCTTTTGGGATTTTAATATTTTCATGGATTCGAGCAGTTCAAATATTTCCTTCTATACAAATCTGTATGGATCCAATTCAGTGGAACAACTTCTCGTTTCAGGCTCAAATTCTCCACAGTCGCTTATTGCTTCCGCTCTGCCAACACAGTATTCTGTCACACTAACAGTGCCTTACTCAACCATTACAGGATATAGTTCCATTGTTTCTAAATTATTCTTTACAAACTCTGATAATAAATCACAGAGCATTGATATCTTCTTCCAGGGCGGATATTACTCGCATGTTCACACAACGTTTGGAAATATTATTCCTTTCACAAGCAACACGTTTATGTCGACAGTAGAAGGCCTTGGATCTTCAGGTTATATCTCTAGCACACAACTCCAGTCTTCTATTATTGGCTTGGGAGCAGCAGGATTTATCTCCACAACACAAGGTCTCGCTTCTCTAGGATATATCTCAACCTCGCAACTCCAGTCAACCGTTGCTGGTCTCGGATCATCAGGATATATATCATCAATATCACTGGTTTCAACAACCGCAGGTCTACAATACAGTTATCAGACAGCTGGATTTATTTCAGCACCTAACTTACTGGGCAACGTCTCAACATCAACACTTAACCTGTCATTGACGTCAACTGTGGCAGGTCTAGGACAGATCTATATTTCTTCAGGTGGTGCAGTGAGTCAAACAAATCTTAATTCTACTGTTGCAGGCATAACTTCCGCTTACACTTCATCCTTCTCAACCTTTTCAACACTTCTTGGTCTCAGCACCTCCATCTCATCACTAACAACACAGTATCTGTATGGAACACAAGGTTTTATCTCTTCACTTACAGTGAATTCCTTGTTCCTGGGATCCAATTCTGGGTTTCTCGATTTGGGTGATATCGTTGCAACATCCGTTAGCACCACCCAAGTGAATACTACAATTTTGTATGCGTCATCGATCTGGGCAAACCAAGTCAGTGGAGCTACTACAACTCTAAATCTAGTATCAACCACAGCGGGTCTCCAGTATAGTTATCAGACAGCAGGTTTCCTGTCGACACCAACTCTCCAATCGACGGTTGCAGGTTTAGGTCAAAACTACGTCAGCACAGCTTCTCTAGTCTCAACGACGGCCTATCTTCTGAGTAACGCAGGTGGAGCTACTCTGACATCAACCATAGTAGGCCTTGGAACTTTTGGTTATGTTTCAACAACGTCGCTCGTGTCAACCACACAGGGTCTCCAGTTAGGATACCAGACAGCTGGTTTCCTATCAACACAGACTCTTCAGTCGACCGTCCAGGGTCTAGGTTCCGCAGGATATGCGAGCACCGCATCACTGTTTTCAACCACAACAGGAATCTACACCTATATCTCCTCGTTCATTGATCCTACAGAACTCACATCGACAGTCATAGGCCTCGGAACGACAGGCTATGTGAGCACTATGGGTCTTTTGTCAACAGCATCTGGCCTTGCTTCCTATATCACAACCTTTATTGATCCTGTAGAGCTAGCCTCCACTGTAACAGGTCTTGGCTCAGCTTCTTTTGTGTCAACACTACAACTGACTCTAAACATTCAAAGCACAGTGGCGGGACTGGGTTCTGCAGGATACGTTTCAACGACGTCATTGATCTCAACGGTCGCTGGACTACAATACAATTACCAGACATCTGGCTTCATCTCAGCACCTAACTTGCTGGGTCATGTCTCTACATCAACACTTAATCTGTCACTCACATCAACAGTAGCAGGTCTACAATACAGCTATCAGACAGCTGGATTTATTTCAGCACCTAACTTGGTGGGCCATGTCTCTACAACTCTTCTAAATACAACTATCCAATCTACAGTCGCAGGTTTAGGACAAATCTATATTTCTTCAGGTGGTGCAGTGAGTCAAACAAATCTTAATTCTACTGTGGCAGGCATAACCTCCGCGTATAACTCAAGTTTCTCAACCTTTTCAACACTCCTGGGTCTTAGCACTTCTATTTCTTCACTAACAACACAGTATCTCTATGGCACTCAAGCCTTTATTTCATCTTTAACAGTGAATTCCTTGTTCCTAGGATCCAACTCTGGTTTCCTGGACATGGGTGATATTGTCGCCACATCACTCTCAACAGTTCTAATCAACACAAATTCTGTGTATGCAAACAACACATATCTAGGAGGAGGTTCGACACCATTCACAGCCATTCAGTTTTATGGTCTCTTTGGTCAGTATAACAATACAGTTCTCGCGGAAGTCTCAACGGGTGTTGGCACTCAGGAACTTCTTTTGTTTAAGGGTTCCTCGACCAGCGACAGAATCCGTCTTCAAACCACAGGATCCATCGTATTTGAGCCTGGATCTTCAGCACGTCTATGGCCTTCCAGCATCACCAGTAACGCGGTTCCCGCGATGGTGATAGACACAAACTCGAACGTTGGTATCAAAACGGCGACAACAGCGGGTATTACCTTGGATGTTGCAGGCCTTGGACGTTTCCAACAACTCTCAACGCAGAATATTCAGGTGTCAACAATCAATGGCCAGAGTTTCGGTGCTCCCATCAATTCCTCTATCATTGGCCTCGGATCAGCAGGCTATGTCTCAACACTGTCTCTTCAATCAACTGTCCAGGGTCTCGGTCTCACCTACGTGAGCACTGTGTCACTCACATCAACAGTCGCAGGTTTAGGACAAATCTACATTTCTTCAGGCGGTGCAGTGAGTCAAACAGTTCTGAACTCGACCGTCCAGGGTCTTGGTCTCACCTACGTCAGCACAGCTTCTCTAGTCTCAACGACACAGGCTCTTCAGACAGCAGGTTTCCTATCAACACAGACTCTCCAGTCGACTGTGGCAGGTCTAGGACAACTCTATGTTAGCACATCGACATTGACCGCTACGCTGACGTCAACAACACAGGGTCTCCAGTTAGGATACCAGACAGCAGGTTTCCTATCAACACAGACTCTCCAATCAACTGTTGCAGGTCTCGGCCTCACCTACGTGAGCACATCGACATTAACAATATCGCTAGTCTCTACCACACAGGGTCTCCAGTTAGGATATCAGACAGCAGGATTTCTCTCAACAGCCACTTTGCAATCAACTGTTGCAGGTCTCGGCCTCACCTACGTGAGCACATCGACATTGACCGCTACGCTGATATCAACAACGCAGGGAATACAATACAACTACCAGACAGCAGGATTTATCTCAGCACCTAACTTGCTGGGCAATGTCTCCACATCAACGCTCAATCTTTCATTGACATCGACAGTTACAGGGCTTGGAACTTTTGGATATTTGTCTACTCTTTTATCAGCATCAAATCAACAAGTAATATATTTTAGTTCAGGTGTTTTAGCAGGTTCGTCAAATCTAACTTTTGATGGTGTGCAACTGAGCACTTATAATCTGTTTGTTCGCAATAATTTCAATATGAATGGACAAATTTTTTATGCTCACGGTGCGGATGGATTTTCTGTAAATGAGAATTTTGATTCTGGTAATGCAACAACTACAGCATACCATTTTACTTCAGGGACTTCAAGTCGCGATATTATGTTTAGTCTCGCAAAAACTAGTAATTTTACAAATATGTTTGCAACATATGGAACGCCAACAAATAATACATTTGTAATCGGATCTGAAACCCAAAGCAACACAACATTTGATATTCGCCAGGGTGTTGGTATTGGTGCGGGTCTCAATTTATCCAATGGTGGAAGACTCTTTTTAAGATTATCAAACGATGGTCAATTGTATGTTCCATTACTTCAAAGTGCATCGCCTAACAGTATTCTATACTACAATAATTTTACAGGACTTATTACATATGGAGGAGCACCTCTTATAAGTAGTTCATTAATTTCTACTGTATCAGGACTTGGTTCTTTAGGATATGTATCAACAACGTCGCTATTCTCAACGGTCGCAGGATTAGGACAGATCTATATTTCTTCAGGTGGTGCAGTGAGTCAAACAAATCTTAATTCTACTGTGGCAGGCATAACCTCCGCTTATAACTCAAGTTTCTCAACCTTTTCAACAGTCCTGGGTCTCAGCACATCCATCTCATCATTGACAACCCAGTATCTGTATGGCACTCAAGCCTTTATTTCATCTTTAACAGTGAATTCGTTATTCCTAGGATCCAACTCTGGTTTCCTGGATTTAGGTGATATCGTCGCAACATCCGTCAGCACCACGCAAATTAACACAACCATTCTATATGCCTCATCAATCTGGGCAAATCAAGTCAGTGGAGCTACTACAACTCTAAATCTAGTATCAACCACAGCGGGTCTCCAGTATAGTTATCAGACTTCTGGATTTCTGTCCACTCAAACTCTCCAATCGACTGTGGCAGGATTAGGCCAGAACTATGTCAGCACCGCATCATTGGTCTCGACAACGGCCTATCTTCTAAGTAATGCAGGTGGTGTTACTCTGACATCAACCATAATAGGCCTTGGAAGTTCTGGTTATGTAAGCACCACATCACTGTTTTCAACCACTACAGGAATCTACACCTATATCTCCTCTTTCATTGATCCTACAGAGCTCACCTCGACAGTCATAGGACTCGGAACGACAGGTTATGTGAGCACAATGGGTCTTCTTTCAACTGCTTCTGGCCTTGCCTCCTATATTACAACCTTTATCGATCCTGTAGAGCTAGCCTCCACAGTGACAGGACTTGGATCTGCCTCCTTTGTGTCAACACTACAACTGACTCTAAACATTCAAAGCACAGTGGCAGGGCTGGGTTCTGCAGGATATATATCAACAACATCGTTGACCTCAACGGTCACTGGACTACAATACAATTACCAGACAGCAGGTTTCCTCTCAACTCAGACTCTACAATCGACCGTGGCAGGATTAGGTCAGATCTATGTTTCCACATCAACACTTAACCTATCACTTACATCAACAGTTACAGGTCTCGGTCTCACCTACGTAAGCACACCATCTCTAGTGTCAACGGTCCAAGGTCTACAATACAACTACCAGACAGCTGGTTTTCTGTCAACACAGACTCTCCAGTCAACTGTGGCAGGTCTAGGACAACTCTATATTAGCACATCAACACTAACAACTTCGCTGGTCTCAACCACACAGGGTCTACAATACAGTTATCAGACAGCTGGTTTCCTGTCAACACAGACTCTGCAGTCAACTGTGGCTGGTTTAGGTCAACTCTATGTATCCTCATCAACACTAACAATCTCTCTAGTCTCAACAACTCAGGGCCTTGGTCTAAACTTTGTATCAACGACAGCTGGTCTACAATACAATTACCAGACAGCAGGATTTATCTCCGCACCTAATTTGTTAGGTCATGTCTCAACATCAACACTCAATCTTTCATTAACATCGACAGTTACAGGTCTAGGTTCTGTAGGGTATGTGAGCACTGCGTCGCTTGTGTCAACAGTTGCAGGAGTGACAACTGCATATAACACAAGTTTCTCGAGCTTTTCAACACTTCTTGGTCTTAGCACTTCTATTTCATCTTTAAAATTACAGTATCTGTATGGAACACAAGGATATATTTCTTCATTAACAGTTGATAATATCTATTTTGGATCGAATTCAGGTTTTATATATTTTGGAGACATAGTTGCGACTTCACTCAGCACAACACTTATTAATACAAATGTTATCTATGCATCCTCAGTGCAGGCATTGCAGATCAGTGGTGCAACAACAACTCTGAATTTAGTGTCAACCACTGCTGGCCTCCAATACAGTTATCAGACAGCAGGATTTCTCTCAACAACAACTCTACAATCAACAGTTACAGGCCTAGCTTCTTCAGGGTATGTATCAACAACGTCGCTAGTCTCAACAGTCGCTGGTATTACATATAGTTACCAGACAGCAGGGTTTGTTTCAGCACCCAATTTACTGGGACATGTCTCAACATCAACACTCAATCTTTCACTAACATCTACAGTTGCAGGTCTACAATATACTTATCAGACAGCTGGCTTTTTATCTACCGCTACTCTAACTTCAACTGTCCAGGGTCTTGGTCTCACTTATGTCAGCACTTCAAGTTTAACAGCATCGCTGGTCTCAACGGTCGCTGGAATACAATATAATTACCAGACATCTGGTTTCCTGTCAACACAGACTCTGCAGTCAACTGTGGCTGGTTTAGGACAGATCTATGTCAGCACATCGACATTGACCGCTACGCTAACGTCAACCACACAGGGTCTTCAATACAGTTACCAGACAGCGGGTTTCCTGTCAACACAGACTCTACAATCAACGGTGGCTGGTTTAGGACAGGTCTATGTCAGCACCTCAACGTTAACAGCATCACTGGTTTCAACGACAGCTGGAATACAATATAGTTACCAGACAGCAGGTTTCATATCAACACAGACTCTACAATCAACAGTGGCAGGTCTAGGCCAGATCTATGTATCAACGGTTGCAGCAGCTGTTAACCAAAGTAATATAACATCAACAGTGGTAGGTCTTGGAACAGTTGGGTATGTCTCATCGGCCCAACTTCTTTCAACAGGTGCCTCTTATGCAAACTACTTTACAACACTGAGTGCATCATTCTCATCTGTCACAGCATCGAATGTATTTGCATCAACACTTATCGTGAATAATCTACAGATTGGCACAGGTCTTGGATGGGTAAATATCGGTCCTCTACAGACAGTTGCTCTCAGCACAACACAAGTTCAGGCTGGAACTGTCTATGCTACAAGCAACTTGGTTGGATCTGTCTCAACACCGTTTAATGCTATACAATTCTATGGTCTCTTTGGTCAGTATAATAATACAGTTCTCGCGGAAGTCTCAACAGGTGTTGGCACACAGGAACTTCTTTTGTTCAAGGGCTCCTCAATCAGCGACAGAATCCGTCTACAAACCACAGGATCCATTGTGTTTGAGCCAGGATCTTCTGCTCGCCTCTGGCCTTCGAGCATCACCAGTAACGCGGTTCCCGCGATGGTGATAGACACAAACTCGAACGTTGGTATCAAAACAGGAACAAGTGTGGGAATCGCTTTGGATGTTGCGGGCCTAGGTCGTTTCCAGCAACTCTCAACACTGAATATCCAGGTGTCGACAATCAATGGACAGAGTTTTGGTGCTCCTATCAATTCAACTGTCATTGGGCTCGGATCAGCAGGATATCTCTCAAGCACACAACTCCAGTCAACAGTGGCAGGCCTAGGCCAGATTTATATATCAAGTGGTGGGGCTGTAACACAAACAAACGTCACATCAACTGTGATAGGTCTTGGATCAGTTGGTTATATCTCGACAACTCAATTACAATCAACTGTTACAGGTTTAGGACAGACCTATATCAGCACATCGACGCTAACAACATCGCTAGTCTCGACGACAGCTGGTCTACAATACAGTTACCAGACAACTGGTTTCCTGTCAACACAGACTCTACAATCGACGGTGGCAGGATTAGGACAGATCTATGTTTCAACACTTACATTAAACGCAACGCTTGCATCAACAACAGCTACCCTTTATACATACATCTCCTCTTTTATTGATCCTACAGAGTTAACCTCGACGGTCGTGGGTCTCGGAACCACAGGCTATGTGAGCACCATGGGTCTTCTTTCAACTGCTTCAGGCCTTGCCTCCTATATTACAACCTTTATCGATCCTGTAGAGTTAGCCTCTACAGTAACAGGACTTGGATCTGCATCCTTTGTTTCAACACTACAACTGACACTAAATATTCAAAGCACAGTGACAGGCTTAGGTTCTGCTGGTTATGTCTCAACAACATCGTTGATCTCAACAACTGGCGGCCTGAGTCTAAACTTAATCTCAACAACTGGCGGCCTTCAATATAACTACCAGACAGCAGGTTTCCTCTCAACACAGACTCTACAGTCTACAGTGATAGGATTAGGTCAGATCTATGTTTCCACATCAACACTGAATCTTTCATTGACGTCAACAACACAGGGTATACAATATGGTTACCAGACAGCAGGCTTTTTATCGACGGCTACGCTTATCTCAACGTCACTTGGTATACAATATGGTTACCAGACAGCTGGATTTATCTCAGCGGCCAATTTGTTAGGTAATGTATCGACATCAACACTCAATCTTTCGTTGACATCCACGGTTGCAGGACTTGGATCCTCAGGTTATATTTCAAGTCTTTCGAGCTTTTCAACACTCCTTGGTCTCAGCACTTCCATCTCATCACTAAGAACACAATATATCTATGGCACACAAGGATATATTTCTTCATTGATCGTTGATAATATCTTCTTTGGATCCAACTCAGGTTTCTTGGACTTAGGAGATCTCATTGCAACTTCCGTTAGCACAACACAAATCAATACAACAATTCTCTATGCATCCTCAGTGCAGGCATTCCAGATTAGTGGTGCAACAACAACTCTGAATTTGGTGTCAACCACTGCTGGCCTCCAATACAGTTATCAGACAGCAGGATTTCTCTCAACAACAACTCTACAATCAACAATTACAGGTCTAGGTTCTTCAGGATATGTTAGCACACTATCACTAGTCTCAACGGTCACAGGTCTACAATCTGGTTACCAGACAGGTGGTTTCTTGTCCACTCCCGCACTGACGTCAACTGTGGGTGGCTTAGGCAATGTCTACATTTCAACATTCAGAAGCACATTCTTTACACTTTCGACAGGTTATATAACGGCAAGCACAGTAAACTTCTTTGATCCAGTCAATATGAATTCTACAAATACATTGAACGTTAAGAGCACACTTCTCTATTTTAACACATATGTGGTTGGTGGTGCAAGGGTCGCTCAAGGACAACTGTTTACTTTCTAAAGAGTCTATAGATGTCTAAGAAGCCACTGAATTTCATTCATATTAGTCGCACTGGAGGTCAGACTATTGTTCAAACATTTCTTGAAAATGGAACTGATTGGAGAAAGCCAAGCGAGTATCATAAGGCTTTTTACCTTGTTCCCAAAGAAATAAAAGATGCTTATGATTGGTTTACAGTTGTTAGAAACCCTTATACACGTGTAATCTCAGAATATGCATGGTGTCAGGCAAATATTTTTTTAATGAATCATAAAATGGATGATAAGGAATATTTTAATAGTTTTCTTGTGAAGTGGATTAAGAATCTAAATAATCCCTTTAAAGAGCCTATGAATAACCCACCTTATATTCTTTATAATAAAGGCGAAGATCATTTTACAGAATGCTATAAATATATTGATACTGACTATCCTATACGAGTTCTACGACATGAAGCCTTAGAGGAAGATTTTAATGATTTAATGAATGAATATGGTCACCCATTTACTCTTGGGCCCAAAGTAAATGATCTCCCTGAAAAGCCAATGAATATAAGCGATTTATATCCTGAAACGATTGAACTCATTCAAAAGGTTTACGCAAGGGACTTTGAACTATTTGGCTATTCAACAGATCCTACAAAGGCGTATGATGTCCCGCCACCTATTGTGCTTTCAAAGTAGATATGTCAAATTTGGGCTTTATAAGAAAAAGAACACTCTTCTCGCCAACTAGCATTGCTGGTTGCCAAGTTTGGTTTGACGCAGCTGATACGACAACGATGGGCTTCTCAGGGGCCTCTGTGAACACATGGACAAGTAAAGTAGCAAGTCCGTCAGTAGTCGCGACATATTCAGGAACCGCACCGACCTATACAACCTATAATACATATCCTGCTCTTGGATTCAATGGTTCCTCGACAAAAATGACGACAGGAACAATTGCGTCTTACGGTGCTGCAGGGACAACATGGATTACAGCGGCTGTTAATTTAACGGCGATTACATCATCAACACCAGCGGATGCATCTGCTGTTCTTGCATCGGCAGGCCCACCCGAGAGATCAATTCGGTTTGATCCATCTACAGCAAACTGCTGTTATACAATTCATACAAGTGTTCTAAGAGGTGATATAAACAATAACGGGAATGGCGTTCGTGGATTTATTGACACACCGACCAGTTTTCAGAGTTTTATAAATGGCACGAATTTCACGACAGTGAATACGAGTGTCACTTTTCAGACAGCAACAAATACATCATTTATTATGGGTTCGTGGAATGTGGGTTGGCTGAATGGATATATCTTTGAGTGTATTGTCTATGATGGTATTCTCACACTGCCACAGTATCAGCAGGTCGAGGGCTATCTAGCGACGAAATGGGGGTTTCGAAACTTGTTACCCCAGAACCATCCTGGTGTATCAAGTGTCTTATATCCGCTTTCGACAAATCCGCTTATGTTTCCTTTCGGGTATTATACACAGTTTTCACCTACTAGTATTGCTGGGTGTCAGCTATGGTATGATAGTGCGGATCCTGCAGGAACAGGTGTTCAGCCCTCATCTGGAACGACTGTGACGACGTGGAAAGATAAATCTGGTAATTCAAATAATGCAACAGGGCAAGTATCTGCTGTTACAGGTTCAGATTCTTCTGGACCCTATTTGAACTTCACAGGATCTACCTATTATACAATTGGTTCTGGCTCTTTTGTTGCAAACCAATACTTTACTATTTTTATTGTTGAAAGGCTGCAATCATCAAATGCGGCACAGTCTTTTATAGGAAATACATCATCAGGGCCAAATAACGCAGCATTACATATACGGTATGTAACTACAACAACTATGCACTTTGCGTATTATTATAATGATTTGGATGTTACAGGATTTCCTGCTTTTGCAAATGTTAACGCACAACCGAATCGTCTTTGGTCATTCTCTCAGCTCTCAAGTGGACGCACAGTCTATTTGAATGCAACAAACCTTGGTTCTGATACAAATAATACACTTCTATCTGGATGGGCACAGCCTCTAATTGGTCAATCTTTTAGCACCGACTACTATGTTGGAAGAATGCGTGAAATATTATTTTTCACTGGTCAATTAACGACAACACAGCGGCAAACCATTGAATCGTATTTAGCCCAGAAGTGGGGTTTACAGTCACAGTTACCTGGAAGTCATCCAAATAATACAACACCCGCAGGAACTCCTGCTTTAACGGCACAAGTCTATGGACAGGTGCAGAGAAATATATTTCCTTATTACTTAATTGCAAATGGTTTAATAGCTCGCTGGAGATTAAATGAATCATCAGGTTCATCGGTGTATGATAGTATAGGTGGTAATACTATAACAATCGGTGGTTCACCTTCGCGTGTTTCAGTCTCTTATGGTAAATATTCAGGATATGCTCTTTCTCTACAAACTTCAACACAATATGGTGGAGTATTATTATCTTCAGGCATGATAACGGTAGCTCATACAATATCATCATGGGTCTATTTTACTGCACTTGCTGGACAGCAGAGATGGATAGGATGGGGTTCGGCTGAAGATTTTTCTACGTATGGTTCTGCTCTCTATGCTGGGCCGTCGTATATAGCATCCTATAACTTTTTAAATTCAGGTTTAACAACAAATACTTGGTATTTTTGCGTGAGCACGTATAACGGAACCACCTGGACAGCATATCTAAATGGTGTTCAAAATTCACAGGGAAATAGTGGTATGAATTCAGTTAGTGCAGGTCAATATTTTTATATAGGAATAGGCACAATAGGCCAAGCCTTATCTGCAAGTGGCGGTGGCGGATATTTAGGAGAGGTTCGATTCTATAATCGTGCTCTAACATCTACAGAAGTTGCTGCCATTTATAACGGAACTGGATAAACTAAACTCTTAAGAGTAAAAAGAAATATGCCAGTGCCTTTTATGAGACGAATTCCACCGTTCGATCCCACACAAATCTCAGGATGTCAACTCTGGTTAGACGCAAATGATACAACAACCTTTACATTTAGCTCTAGCTCAAATATAAGTAAATGGAATGACAAATCAATACAAGGAAATAACCTTTTAAACACAAGTTCAACATATCCAACCCAATCAACTACACCTGCTGGATATCCATGCGTATATCTTAGTGGTTCAACATGTCAAATGACAAGTATCGCTAATAATACAACCACAGGAAACTCATCGAGAACAGTTATTATGGTCTCACAAATAGCATCAGGCGGTGACTCTCGTTTTGGCACAGGCCCGCACAGCGGATCATCGCCCCCCAGCACATATGGTTTTGATTTACAATCTTCGGTAATATATTGTCCCTACGTATACACAGGAAGTGATGTTACAGCATATGGAAGCCCAAATACAAATATGTATTCATTATATTCATATTACAACTCAAATTCAAGCACAGTCGGTGGAATTGTTAATTTTAATTTAACTGCATCAAATTCAACCACATTGAACACATCAGCTACACCATGGTATCTTGGTTTACGACCCGATGGTGGATATAGTATAACTGCGTATGTGTGTGAAATTATCCATTATAATAGCATTCTTTCCATAGGACAACAACAGCAAGTTGAGGGATATTTGGCCCAGAAATGGGGATTGCGTGGCAACTTACCAGGGGGCCATGTAGGTCTAACCTCTGTAATCTATCCTACCATCAAACCTCTTTTCTTAACTCCGATGCCATACGCTTCAGCATTCACGCCATCAGGAATCGCTGGGTTTGGTCTATGGTTAGATGGATCTGATCCCGCTGGAAACGGCTCAATTCCATCGAACGGAGCCACTGTGAGCACATGGGTTGATAAGTCTGGTAATGGTAATAGTGGAACAGGAACTGGAACATATTCCTCTTCAACTTCAAATATCTCATTCAATAATACACCTTATACCTTGCCAACAGGAACGTATATATCAGGAAGCGGATCTTATACCATCTTTAGTATTCAGTCAACAAACAATCCGTCAGGTATTGAATATTTTTTCGCGTTTGGACCAATTTCATCAGGACAACATTTATCTTTTCCTCACGCATCTTCTCCTAATCCTTATTTATCTTGGGTTGGCAATGATTATAACTTTACATATTCAATGACATCTGGTCGATCATTTATTGCAGTGAATTCTTATAATGTTTTATCAAACTATAAATATGGATATATAAATGGTAGCTTAGATGGTTCTCTTGCACCTTCAGCTGGACGCAATACATCAACCTCTCCAAATACACTGGGTATCGGTCCGAATGGATATGCTTTGAATGGAACTCTTTCTGAGATACTTATATTTTCCTCCTTTTTAACTACACCACAGCAACAGCAGGCTGAAGGCTATCTCGCCTGGAAATGGGGCCTTCAAAGCTATTTACCAGCATCGCATCCTTACAAATCTGCCTCACCGAACACATCAAATATCTTAAATATTTCACGACCTGCTACACTAGCAAATCAATATCCTACACCTATTACAAGATCATATGCTTTTATAACATATACCACTACACCAGGCTATCTTTTTTTCTTGGATGCTGGTAATCCTTCTTCCTATTCTGGTTCAGGATCTACCTGGACAGATTTAGCAGGTTCTGGTTTAACGACAACACTTTATGGTTCTCCGACCTATTCCTCTGCGAATGGAGGATATCTCAGCTTTGTCCCAGGCAGTTCTCAGTATGCTCAAACATCGGCTTCTCTCTCTCTAATAACAACATGGACAGTTGAAGTCTGGCATTATTATAATGGGACAAATAGTTCTGGATTACCCTGTATTTTAACTGAGGTCTGGAGTAGCACACCTATTAACTTTACCATTGGATCTGGAACGGGTACGAATACTTCTTTACAAGCAGGCTATTTTAATGGTGCTTGGTATACAACATCATCATCCTATTCATTACCCTCTACTGGCTGGTATCATATTGTAGGAACGTATGATGGAACAAATATAAAACTCTATATCAATAATATATTAACACAAACGCAGACATCCTCAACTACACCTGGATCAAGTGGTCTTGGAATTCGTTTAATGCGTCGTTGGGATCTTGGTGATTATTGGGGTGGATATCTAGCTATTGTTCGAATCTATGGACGTGCTCTCCAAGCCTCTGAGATCACACAAAATTACGGAGCAAGCAAAGCACGTTTTGGTCTATCCTAAGTAGAATGTCGGTGCCACGTATGAGACGAGTCGCACCGTTCAACCCCACACAAATCTCAGGGTGTCAGTTATGGTTGGACGGGTCTGACTCAACAACAATTACAACTGTAACGGGTGTAAGTCAATGGAATGATAAATCAGTAAATGGTTACAATCTAACACAGAGCACAGGAGGTTCACAACCTACACGATCAGGCAATCTTTTGAATTTCGTATCAAACTACAACATGAATATTCCGCAAGCTGCTATAAATAATGCTGCAACCTGGTCTATTTTTTTCATGGTGAATCCAATTGCGTCTGTAAATTGGTTTATGGCGAAGCAACACGATGGGACAAATAGTTTTAATATCTTTTCAACTACACAAACTGGAGGACCTAGTCCTAATGCCTATTTTACAGGTGCAACAAACTATTTATATGTCCGCATGTATAATGCTGGAACATTGGGTGCTAGTTCTGCCGCATTGACTATGTCGCAGTTACAGCTTTTATCATTTGTATATGATGGGACATCTCTATATATCTATATCAATGGAAACTTAAGTTCAACAACAACAGGCGGTTTTGCTGTTCAGAATGATACAAGTTGCACGAATTTTCTTTTAGGCGAATGGTATGGAAACGGAACAAATTACAATTCAAGCGGCAACTTTCAGTTAGGAGAGCTCAACTATTGGAATACAGGTCTCACGACACCACAACAACAGCAAGTTGAAGGATATTTGGCCCAAAAATGGGGCTTGCGAAGCAACCTGCCCTCAGGCCACTTAGGCCTTACATCCGTCATCTATCCTACCACCAAACCCCTTTTCTTAACTCCGATGGCCTATCCTGTTCTGTTTTCACCAACAACCATCGCTTCACTTGCAATATGGCTTGATGCTTCCGATCAATCAACTGTCACAGGGACTTCAAGCGTGACAGCCTGGAGTGATAAATCAGGCTTAGGCAATACAATGAACGGAACCTCAGGTCATTATCCAGCACTTACAGCAGGTGCACAGAATGGTCTTTCTGTTATGACATTTTCAGGAAGTCAGGTCTTTACAGGTCCTATTACACTTGGCGGAACAAGCTTTACAGAATTTGTTGTTTACTATAATACGTCTGTAACTGTTGGGCAAGCATTTATTGATGATAATACTGGGCCAGTTGGAATTCTTGCTGTTCAAAATGGTGGTGGAAATCAGTTTCAGACAGGCTTCGCATATGGAAGCACATTTCAAACAGGTGGAGCCTATCGTATTTTTGCTACAAATTGCACAAGCCCTACTTCCTCTAGCACAGTGAGTGTATGGTTTAATGGAACCAATCAAAATATTAGTGGATGGAATTTTTATGGACACACACCAGTCGCAATTACAAGTCTGACTATTGGTGCACGTAAAGATTTAATCTACTTTACAGGAAAAATCGCAGAAATTATTATTTATAATACTGCTATTACTGCGGGGCAACAGCAACAAATCGAAGGGTATCTCGCATGGAAGTGGGGTCTACAAGCTAACTTACCAGCAGGACACACGTATAAGTCTGCAGCACCTGGAGGAGGACTAACAAACCCTCTAGGTGTTTCGCGAATGGCACTTCCTTCAGCCTTATATCCAATACCTATAACAAATGCTTATAGTACACCGAGATGATAGTTTTTATTTAGCCCGACAGACATCGACATTTTATGACTATATCTAATAGAATGTCGAGGCCTCATTTCAAACAACTTACACCGTTCAGCCCGACACAGATATCAGGGTGTCAGATGTGGTTGGATGGTTCTGATCCTGCTGGAACAGGAACTCCTCCCACAAACGGAGCTACTGTTTCAACCTGGGTAGACAAATCTGGTAGTAGCAATAATGGAACAGGTGGAGTTTCACCCACATACAATAATTCTCAAAAAGCCATCTCATTTAATGGTTCTTCTTGGCTATCAACACCATATTCTTCTGTTCCAACAAATGAAACAGGATTTATTGTATTTCAAACGACCACTACAGCACAAGCAGCCAATAGCTTTATGATAGGACCAACAAATAATGGGGGACGTTTGATCTTATCTATAAATGAAAATGATGGATTTGGACTTTCCTTTAAAATTGGCTCCTATAACGTGGCAAATGGTTCGCGAATTGCTCATTCACAAAATCAGATCTATCTTGGAACCACGACAGTTGCTTCGACAACATCATATGTCTATTTAAATTCAGTCCAGGGACCTAGCTCTTCATTAACATACAGTGGCACAGGAACTACACAAATAGGAACTGCTGCTTCTGGTGGTATACCAACTTCTATCTATATCGGATACATCTATGAAATTGTTATGTATAATGCTCTTCTAAATACTAGTCAACAGCAGCAGGTTGAGGGCTACCTCGCCCAGAAATGGCAATTCAAATCATCTTTTCCTCAGAACCATCCAGCAAATATAAATATCCTCTATCCAACCCCCAGAAGAATAAAAACAGCAGCACTACAGCTCCCTTATTACAACTCTTTTTCACTCTCGAGCATAACCTCTGCATCTCTTGCCCTCTGGTTAGACGCAGCCGATTCAACAACAATCACAGGCACCAATCCGATTACGGCCTGGACGGATAAATCTGGTTTAGGACGATCTGTCACAATTGTTTCTGGCCCGACGTATGGCAGCACCACTCGAAACGGTTTAAATACTCTTTCATTCAACAACAATACAATCACGTCATCAATCGCATCAGCAGTAGGCACAGGTGATTTTGCATTGGTTGCAGTTTGGTATCAGTTATCTGCAGGGACGAATACAGTTTTGTCACTTGGAACTTCTGCATCCTCCTCACAGAGTCTTGGATTTAGTGCGAACAAATACAACTTCTATCAATATGGATCCGTACAAGAATCCGATTATTCAGCAACACCTTCGTTTGTGATACAGATAGGAACACGTCAATCGT